>Ga0187851_10002165_pt1 | contig 17715 bp, 12 predicted proteins | sample June2016WEW_6_10_FD_132997 | JGI IMG/M metagenome (GOLD analysis project Ga0187851, IMG submission 132997) | Peatland microbial communities from SPRUCE experiment site at the Marcell Experimental Forest, Minnesota, USA - June2016WEW_6_10 | ecosystem: Environmental > Terrestrial > Soil >...
CTGATCCAGGTCCCCTGGGCAGGCTCAGCACGGTAAGGCAACGAAATGCTACCAGCAGTGATGACCCGTGCTCGATCATGCGGTATCAGATCGTACAGGCACTTCTATTACGCTTAGTAGCGGGGCGGTTACTTTCAGGTGAACAAACGCTCCGCCCGAGGTCAGGTCCGCTTTGGCCCGCCGAGGCGCCGCGGAGCCGGCCCTGTACGCTGCCCGGGCGGCGCGGGCTTACGTCACCGGGAACGGCCACCGCGGCCGACCGGTTCATCCCGGCGCGTGGTGTTTCCAGGCCCGGGCGCGGGCTGGCTCGCGGCCCCGGAAAGCGGCCCGGAAAGCGGCCCGGAAAGCGCCCGGAAAGCGGGCGGCGGCATCTTGACGCGGCCGGCCGGCGATGCCTGAATGAAGGCATCTTTCAACGCTTTCGACCACTTTCCATCAGATCCAATCACCATGCCCGCCTGGTCGAAGCGTCTGGACGGCCCGCGAGGACGCGGGTCAGGAAGGGGTACCGCCGTGCGCGCAATCCGATTCAGAGGCTTAAGACACGCCGTGGTCCTCGCCACCGCGACCCTGCTCGGCTCGGCGTTCTGCCTCGCGGCGGTACCCCTGACGCAAGCCGCCGCGGCGACCGCCATCACCGTCAGCGGGACCAGCGCCGGGCGCACATTCGACGGCATCGGCGCGATCAGCGGCGGCGGCGGCAACTCCCGGCTGCTGACCGACTACCCGGCAGCCGAGCAGCAGCAGATCCTCGACTACCTGTTCAAGCCCGGTTACGGCGCGGACCTGCAGATCCTCAAGGTCGAGATCGGCGGGGACACCAACTCCACGGACGGCTCTGAATCGAGCATCGAGCACGCGTCCGGCTCCATCAACTGCAGCGCCGGATACAACTGGTGGCTGATGGAGCAGGCCAAGGCGCTCAACCCGAACATCAAGCTGTACGGGCTGGCCTGGGGGGCGCCCGGCTGGATCGGCGGCGGCAACTTCTGGTCCACCGACATGATCAACTACCTGGTCAGCTGGCTGAACTGCGCGCAGTCACACGGCCTGACCATCAACTACCTGGGCGGCTGGAACGAGCGCGGCTACAACATCTCCTGGTATGAGCAGCTGCGGTCCACGCTGAACGCCGACGGCTACTCGGGCGTCCAGATCGTCGGCGCGGACAGCGACTGGAGCATCGCCACCGACATCGCCGGCAACTCCACGTTCGCCAGCGCGGTGAACATCATCGGCGTCCACTATCCCTGCGAGGGCGGTGACGGTGGCAGCGCGGACACCTGCCCGGCCAACTCCACCGCGATCGGCACCGGCAAGCCGCTGTGGGCCAGCGAGAACGGCTCCCAGGACCTCAACACCGGCGCCCCGGCGCTGATCCGCTCGATCACCCGCGGTTACATCGACGCCGACCTGACCGCGTACATCAACTGGCCAGTGGTCGCCGCGATCTACCCCAACCTGCCCTACAACACCGACGGGCTGATCCTGGCCAACCAGCCCTGGTCCGGCGCGTACAGCGTGGGGGAGAGCCTGTGGGCCACCGCCCAGGTCACCCAGTTCACCGCCCCCGGCTGGCAGTTCCTCAACTCCGGCTCCGGCTACCTCGGCGGAGCTGAGTCGAACGGCAGCTACGTCTCGCTGAAGTCCACGAACGGCACCGACTACTCCACGATCATCGAGACCACCACGGCCACCGCCGCGCAGACCGTCGACGTGACCGTGTCCGGCGGCCTGTCCACCGGCGCCGTGAACGTGTGGGCCACCGACGTCAACACCCCCGGGTCGGGACCGCAGTTCGCCCGGCAGCCCACCATCACCCCGGTCAACGGCGCTTACTCGCTGACCGTGCAGCCGGGCTACATCTACACGCTGACCACCACCAGCGGGCAGGGCAAGGGCACCGCGGCCAGTCCGGGCCAGGGCACCCTGACCCTGCCGTACACCGACAACTTCGACAGCGACACCGCGGGACAGCAGCCCCGCTACCTGTCCCAGATGCAGGGCGCGTTCGAGGTCGAGCCCTGCGCGGGCGGCCGGTCCGGGCAGTGCGTCCAGCAGCAGGCCCCGGTTCAGCCGATCGAGTGGGACGGGAACTCCAACCCGTACACCATCGGCGGCAACCTGAGCTGGGCCAACTACACCGTGTCCGCCGACGCGCTGATCGCGCAGGCCGGGTCGGTCCAGCTGATCGGCCGGGCCAGCACCCAGCACTCCTTCGGGCCGGCCGGCATCGATGAGTACTACCTTCAGCTGAGCAATACCGGTGCGTGGTCCCTGGTGCGCAACAACACCAGTGACACGCTCACCACCCTGGCCAGTGGCACGGTGACCGCCCCCGGCACCGGCACCTGGCAGCACCTGGCCGTGACCTTCAACGGGAGCAGCATCTCGGCGGCCATCAACGGCACTACCGTCGGGTCCGTCACCGACGCCACATACGCCTCGGGAATGGCCGGTTTTGGCACGTCCGGTTACCAGACGGACCAGTTCGACAACTTGTCTGTCACCCTGGCCGGTTCGGCCACCCCGACCGGGCATATCATCGCGGGTGACGACACCGCCGAGTGCGCCGACGTCAACGGGGGGTCGGCTGCGGATGGCACGAAGGTGCAGATGTGGGACTGTGACAGCAATGGAGCCGCGCAAAGCTGGACTGTGGAGTCCAACGGCACTGTCGGCATCAACGGCAAGTGCCTGGACATCACCGGCGCGAACTACGGCAACGGCACCCTGATCGAGGAGTGGACCTGCAACGGTGGTGCCAACCAGCAATGGATAGCGGTCAACGGCGAACTGGTGAACCCGGCGTCCGGCAAGTGCCTGGACGACCCGGGGTTCAACACCACGCAGGGCACCCAGCTCGACCTGTGGTCCTGCAACGGAGGCAGTAACCAGCAGTGGTCGGTGCCCTGATCGGCAGCGGCGCCGCGGTCCCCGGCTAACGGGACCGCTCGATGATCCCCGTCCCCCCGGTAACCCCCCCACCGGGGGGACGGGTCATCCGCTCTCGTGATACGTGCTGGGCGGCCGGGTCAGCCCACTTCGATGGAGCCGGTGATGGAGTTGTACTCCTCTGCGGTGAGCTCGAGGCCCGCGGCGGCGATGTTGTCCTCCACGTGCTGCGGCGAGCCGGAGCCCGGGATCGGCAGGATCTGCGGGGAGTGGGCCAGCAGCCACGCCAGCGCGACCTGCCGCTCGCTGACCCCCAGCCGCTTCGCGGCAGTGAGCACCGCCGCGATCCGGTCGGTCTCCTGGATCGGCGCCCACGGCAGGAACGCGAGGGTTTCCTGCGCGCACAGGTCCAGGACCGGCTCGGAGGAGCGGTCGTTCACGTTGTAGCGGTTCTGCACCGACACCACGGGGACGATCCGCTGCGCCTCCTCAACCTGCTCCGCCGAGAAGTTCGACACCCCGACGTGCCGGATCTTGCCCTCCGCCTTCAGTTCGGCCAGCGTGCCGATGGAGTCGGCCAGCGGCACCTTGGAGTCGGGGGAGTGGAACTGGTAGAGCGGGATCTGCTCCAGCCTCAGCCGCCGCAGGCTGCCCTCGCACGCCTCGCGCAGGTGCTCCGGGCGGCCATCCCGCTCCCAGCGGTTCGGGCCGGGCCGCACCAGGCCGGCCTTGGTCGCGATGACCAGGTCGTCCGGGTACGGGTACAGGGTCTCGGCGATCAGGGTCTCGCTGACCTCGGGGCCGTAGGAATCGGCGGTGTCGATGAAGTTGACGTCCAGTTCGAGTGCCCGGCGCAGCGCCGCCTGGGCCTGGTCCCGGTCCCGCGGTGCGCCCCAGATCCCGTCGCCCGTGATCCGCATCGCGCCATACCCCATCCGGTTAACCGTGAGGTCGCCGCCGATCTCGATGGTTCCGGCCGCCGTGGCCGTCGCTTTGCTCGCCATGAATCCTCCTCGCGGGTTAGCTCCAGCCTTTCAGTTCCGCGTCGGGGTCGTGCGGCGGGGTGGCTAATGCCGGCTGGCGGGGTGGGCTATGCGGCCCCGCGGGGCGGGCGGCCTGCCGGATGGCTACTCGGAGTAAGGATATACTGCTCTAAGTAACCGGATTTCGTCCGGTCTGAGGCGAGGTCAGATGAACCGGAAGAAGGCCGCATGAGGCCCGGCCTGACCCGCCGGACCGTGCTGGCGAGCATCGTGATCGCCGCGGTGGTGCTCGGCGAGTTCGCCGTCCTTTTCCTCGCGTTCCGTAGCATGCGCACCGAGGAACGCCAGGACAACCAGGCCGTGAACATCCTCGCCACGTCGAACGCGCTCGAGGAATCCACGCTCAACCTGGCCACCGGAGTACGGGTCTACCTGCTCACGGGCCAGTCCGCCCAGCTCGACCCCTACCGGGACGCCCTCGGGAGTTACCCAGGCCAGGCCCGGCAGCTCGAGCAGCTGACCGCCGGCAATGCCGAGCTGCACGCCCGGGTGACGGCGATCAGCGGCGCGATCACCGCCTACGTCCGCCGCTGGACCTCGCCGATCATCAGGCTGAGCCGGTCGAACCTGGGCACCGCCCGGCGCAGCGCGGACTCCAGCGCGGCCAAGCAGCCTTTGGTCGCCATCCGGCGGCAGTTTGCCGCCCTGGACCGGCGCCAGCAGGTCCTCGCCGCGCAGCGCCGCGCCAAGGCGGATCACAACGCCACGGTGGCCCTGGTCTTCGGCCTGGCCGGCCTGGCCGCCTCGGCGATCCTGCTCGTGGGCGGCGCGATCGGCCTGAACCGGACGGTGGTGCGCCCGGTTCAGCGGCTGGCCGTGGCCGTCGGCCGGCTGCGCCGGGGGGACCTGTCCGCGCGGGTTCCCGAGCGCGGGGCGGCCGAGGTCGGCGAGCTGGCCGCGGGCTTCAATGCCATGGCGCGGGAACTCGCGGCGGCGCGGGATGAGGTGGAGCAGCAGAACGCCGAGCTCCAGAGCCAGCAGGCCGAGCTGCAGAGCATGCTCGCGGCGGTGGAGGAGGAGAAGGAGAAGGCCGAGGCCCAGCACCGGTTCAGCGCGCAGCTCGTCGCGCAGACGCAGGTGGACGGGGTGGCCGCAGTCACCCTCCGCGAGATCGCGGACTACGCCCAGGCTCAGATCGGGGTGCTGTACCTCCTGAACGAGCAGTCCGGGGTAATCACGTTCCGTGCCTGCCGGGGGGCCCGGGCCGGGGACTTCCTGCCGGAGCAGCCCCCCGGGCAGGGTCTCGCGGGGCGGGCCATCGCGGAGCTGCGGCCGAATACCGCCGACGCCCCCGAGGCTTCACTGCTCCTCCCCGGGCTGACCGGCGACCGGCAGATCCAGCACGAGATCCACCTGCCGCTGGTGCACCGCGGGCGGGCCATGGGCGTCCTCAGCCTGGGCCGGACCGGCGGCGCGCCGTTCACCCCGGCAGAGATCGCCAGTCTCGGTGACCTGGCCCAGAGCGCGGCGCTGGCCTGTGCCGAGGCCCTGGGCCTGCGGCGGCTGGAAGTCGCCGCCGCGGAACTGCAGACCCTGATGGACTCGACCGACGAGGGCATCTACCGCAGGGACCACGAGGGGCGGATCACCTTCATCAACCGCGCCGCCCTGGAGCAGACCGGCTACACCGAAGCCGAGGTGCTCGGCCAGGACGCTCATGAACTGCTGCACCACAGTCATGAAGACGGGAGCCCTTATCCAGCGGAGCAGTGCCCGCTCACCCGCACCATGTACGACCGGACCGGCGCGCGGTTCGGCGGTGAGGTGTTCTGGGGGAAGGACGGCACGCCGTTTCCCGTCGACTGCTCCGGCTTTCCGCTGTTCGACGGGGAAACGGTCAACGGTCTCGTGATCACTTTCCGCGATATCACGGACAGCAGGCAGGCCGAGCATCAGCTGGCTGCCCAGTACCGGACGGCCCGCATACTGGCCGAGGCGGAGTCGATCCAGGAAGCGCTGCCCCGGGTGCTCCGGCTCTGCTGCGATGAGCTCGGCTGGCAGATGAGCCTGGCCTGGGAGCCGGATGAGAACGGCGAGATGCACTGCCAGTCGGCCTACGCGCGCCCTGCCTGGGAAGAGCAGCTGGCGCTGCTGAGCCACGAGAGCGTGATCCGGGGGCAGGGCGCAGTCGGCCAGGCCTGGCAGCAGGGCCAGCATGTGTACGTCCCCGGGCCGGCCAGCCTGGTCCGGCCGCCGCGGCCCGGGGACGGGCTGCCGCCCGGCGAGCTGGCGGTCCCGGTCGTGCGGGACGCCCGGGTGGCCGGCGTGGTGCAGCTGATTGGCTCCAACCTGCCGCGCGGTGACGGTCAGCCTGAGGCGATCGAGACCATCAGCGCCCAGCTGTTCCAGTACGCGGAGCGCAAGCGGAGCGACGAGGCGGCGGCCCGGATGAAGGACCAGTTCGTGTCCACGGTCTCGCATGAGCTGCGGACCCCGCTGGCGGCGATGGACGGCTGGCTGCACATCCTGCTCGACGGCGAGCCCGGCCCGCTGAACGAGGAACAGCACCGCTTCCTGACCACCGTCAAGCGGAACAGCGACCGGCTGATGCGGCTGGTGGGTGACCTGCTTCTGATCGGGCAGATGGATGCGGGACGGTTCACCCTGGAAATGGCCGACGTCGATATCGGCGACCTGGTCGGTGAGACCGTCACGCTGTTCACGGGGATGGCGGCGGAGAAGCGTATCGAGCTGACCGCCGACACCGGGCCGGGCGTCGTGGTGCACGGCGACCGGCTACGGCTGAGCCAGCTGCTCAGCAACCTGGTGTCCAACGCGGTCAAGTTCACCCCGGAGGGCGGTCAGGTCCGGGTCCGGGTCGGTGAGCAGGACGGCAGCTGCCAGATCGAGGTCACCGACAGCGGGATCGGGATCCCGGCCGCGGAACGGGCGCACCTGTTCGAGCGCTTCTACCGCGCGTCCACGGCGACCGGCACCGCGGGAACTGGGCTGGGCCTGGCCATCAGCAAGGCCATCGCCGGGGCGCACGGCGGGACGATCCGGATCGCGGACTCCGGCGGCCGCGGCACCAGGTTCGTGGTGGAGATCCCGCTGCACGTCGCGGCGGGGGCGAGCTTGTGACCGGGACCGGGCCGGCTCCCCCGCAGCCGGCCCCCGGCCAGCCGGACGGTGAGATGGCCACCATCCTGGTCGCCGACGACGAGCAGGACATCCGCGAGCTGGTCGTTTACCGGCTCAGCCGCTCCGGGTACCGCATCATCGAGGCCCGGGACGGCGAAGAGGCGTTCCAGCTGGCCGCGGACCGGGTACCGGATCTGGCGGTGCTGGACGTGATGATGCCGCGGCTCAACGGGTTCGACTTGACCGAGCGGCTCCGGCACACTCCGGCCACACGGCGGCTGCCCATCCTGCTGATGAGCGCGAGCGTGCAGGACTCGGACATCGCGCGCGGCTTCGCGGCCGGCGCGGACAGCTACCTCATCAAGCCGTTCACCCCGGAGCAGCTGCTGATCCGGGTCAGGGACGTGCTCAGCCGCAGCTGAGCGTGCTGGCGCGGACGGTGAGCTGCGGGGCGAGCAGTGTGCCCCCGGGCACCGGCTGGCCGTCCAGCTTGGCCATCAGCAGCCCGACCGCCTGCCTGCCCATCTCGCCGGCCGGGATGGCGATCGAGGTCAGCGGCGGGGTGGCCTGCTCGGCCAGCTCATCGGAGCACATCGCGAGCACCGTCAGGTCCTCGCCGATCCGGCGGCCCGCCGCGCGGAACGCGTCGAGCAGCGGGCCGAGGGCCGATTCGTTGTGCACCACGATCCCGTCCAGCCCGGGGCGGTCCCTCAGCAGCCTGGTGACGGTGGCCCGGACGGCGCCCGGCGCCGGGTCACAGGGCCAGGTGGCCGGGTGCAGCCCGTGCGCCCGCGCGGCCCGCTCGAAGCCGGCCTGGGTGCGCTGGGCGAAGCCGGTGCCGCGCCGGTACACCTCCGGCGGCGCGCCGATCAGCGCGACGTCGCGGCAGCCCGCCGCGGCCAGGTGCTCGGCGGCGGCTCGCCCGGCAGCCTCGAAGTCCAGGTCGATGCAGGTCAGGCCGGCAGGCTCGGCCGGGAAGCCGATCAGCACCGCAGGCAGCCTCAGGTCGCGGAGCACCGGCAGCCGCACGTCGCGGGTTTCCACGTCCATCACGATAATCGCGTCCGCCAGCGAGGCGCGGGCGACCCGTTGCAGGCCGCTGACGCCCTCATCCTGGGTCAGCAGCAGTACGTCGTGGCCGTAACCGCGGGCCGCGGTCACCACCGCGGTGGCGATCTGCATGAGGACGGGCACGCAGGCGCCGGGGCGCAGCGGGACGACCAGCGCGACGACGTTGGAACGGCTGCTGGCCAGGGCCCGGGGACCCGCGTGCGGGCGGTAGCCGAGCGTAGCCATGCTGTCCAGCACGCGCCGCCGGGTCCGCTCCGAGATCGAGCGCTTGCCGCTGAGCACGTAGGAGACGGTGCTCGGCGAGACATCGGCGTGCCGCGCCACGTCAGAGATCTTGACCAAGGTCCCGTCCGGGGGAGCGAAACGCTTCGATCCCTGGATGCTAGCCCCACCCGGCGGCATGTACAACAGGGAGTCACCAGCGCGATACAGCCCGGATATCGGGAACGCCAGGGCAGCGGGGGCCGCCAGCCCGGGACAGGGGAGGCCCGGCTCAGCCGCGCGCGAGCCGCTCGACCCGCTCGTGCAGGTGCGGCAGGTAGGTCTCCGCTTCCGGTTTCATCAGCACGCTGCGCAGGATCCGGGCCCCGGGCGCGTCGTCTCTCACCGATTCGTGGCGGGCCAGGAACGCGCCCGCGTCGGCGCGCAGCGTGCTGAGGAACACCGGATCGGGGCTGGTCATCCCGGCCTGCAGGATCCGCTCCGAGGCCTGGTCGATCCGGGACAGCGCGGCAGGTTCGGTGACGGGGAAATAACTGACGATGTCCAGCTGGGGCTGCTGGTACAGCTCCAGCACGGCGGACTTCTCGATCAGCGCTGACCAGGCCAGCGCCGCCCGCCGCCCCGCGGCGAGCGGCTTTCCCAGCCCGTCCGGGGTCGGGGGCAGCAGCCGGAACGTGAGCCACAGGGCTGCCGCGGCCGCGCCCGCCCGGGAACACTCCAGGCTGATCTCCCCCAGGTGCAGGTCCGCGGAGGTGAAGTAGGTGTACGGCGAGTCGTGCAGGTAGAACCGCGCCACCCCGGGATCGCGGAACAGCACGGCCCCGCAGCCGTAGGGCTGCAGCCCGTGCTTGTGCGGATCTACCACCACCGAGTCGCACTCGGCGATGGCCCGCCACGGCGCGGCTGGCAGGCCGCTGTGCTGCTGGGCGCTTTCGGGGCTGTGCTGCTGGGCGTCTTCGGCGTCCTGCTCCTCAGCGTCTTCGGCGCGGGCAAGGATCGCGAAGAACCCGCCGTACGCCGCGTCCACGTGGATGCGGGCGCCGTGCCGCCGGCAGAGGCCGAGGGCCTCGTGGATGGGGTCGATCGCGCCCAGCCCGGTCGTGCCCGCGGTCAGCACCACGGTGCCCACCCGCCCGGTGCGCAGCAGATCACCCAGGGCGTCGAGGTCCATCCGCCCGCGGCGGTCCACGGCGACCGGGTGGCCCACCACGCCCAGCAGCCCGCACATCCGGCCGTGCGTATAGTGCGCGTCCGCGCTGAACGCGATGCCCCGGCCCGGGTGCAGCTCGCGGGCCACGAACAGGGCCTCCAGGTTGGCGATGGTACCGCTGGTGGTGAGGTGGCCCAGGTGGGTGCCGAAGCCGAACATGGCCGCGAGCTGCGCGGTCACCTCGCGCTCCATCCGGGCGGTGGCCGGGCCGCCGTCCAGCGCGTGGTTGTTCGGGTTGATCAGCATGGCGGCGAGGTACCCGGCCACGGCGGCCGGGTGCGGCGGCTTGAGCATCTGCCCCGCGTACCGGGGGTGGAAGAAGGGGTAGTTGTCCGCCAGGCGGTCCGCGAACTCGGCGAACGCCGCCCCGAACCGCTCGTCGCTGATCTCCAGCGAGGGATGCGGGGTAAACGGCCCGGACGCCTCCGCCCACTCCCGGTTCGCCGCGACCGCCTCCTGCACCCACCGCTCGAGATCCACCACCGCAGCCTAAGCGGGCCGGTGACCGCGCCGTGGCCTTCCCCGGGCTTCATCCCCTCCAGTCACGCTGACCCCTCCCGCCCACATTTCCCGCGGAACGTACCGTGCGCCGCAAACGGACAGAACGCCCGCCAGCACGCACGTCGCGCGGGAAACGTCGGCACCGCCCATGATCAATGTGACTCATGGTGCTGGTGATGCGGGTACGGCTTCGGCGAGTTCCATTCAGACGGTCGCGGCGCGGCGGCGCAGGTGGTCGAGGACGGCGGCGCCGTCGGGGGTGGCGAACCATGCGGCGTGACCGAGGAGATATCCGTCGTAGGCGAGGTCGGCGTTGGCGGGCGAACTGACCACCTGGGCGAAGTACTCGACCTCGGACAGCGCGTACTCGACGTGCGCCACGGGGAACACCTCGGGCAGTGCGGCGGCCTCGGCCGGGGAGAGCGGGCGGACCGACTCGTAGCCGTCCAGGAGCGCGTCGATCGCGTCCAGGTCTGCCTCGGCCCGGCCCGGACTGGGTCCGTCCGGGTCAGTCAGGTCGAGCCAGGACACGGTGGCCCTCTCCAGCGCCGTGGCCAGGTCGTGCACCGCGAAGGTCCGGTTGGCCAGCCCGAAGTCGAACACGCCGGCCACGACGGCGTCCCGGCCTGCCGACGTCCAGGTCAGGTTGGACGGGTGCCAGTCCCCGTGCCCCCACTGCCGGGGCAGCCCGGCCAGCAGCGGTACGGCGCGCCGGATGGCGGGCAGCACGTGCCGGGTGAGGTCGTCCGGCCAGGCGCGGCCGTCCAGGTATCCCGCCAGCCCCGGGCGCCGCCCGGCCAGCCACTTGACCTCCGCCAGCGGGTCGGCGGCAACGATGATCTCGCAGCCGCTGGTGAGCACGGCGGGGACCCGGGCCGGCAACGGGAAGCGGTCCGCCGCGGCGTGCAGCCGGCCCAGCGCTGCCCCGGCCGCCCGGGCGTGGCCGAGGCTGGCGTACGGGGTCCAGGACACCGCGTCCCGGTACACATCGAGCCCGCCCGCCAGCTCGTGCACCTCGTAGACGAAGTCGCCGTGCTGTGTGGCGGTGGCCCCATCCGCGGCCCGCAGCACCGCAGGCGCCGCGATGCCACGGGCCCGCAGGTGACCGATGAATGCGTGCTCCACGGCAAGCTGCGCAGACGTGCGCACCCGGACGTGGTGCCGCTTCACGAACAGGTCCATGCCGCCGCGGCGGATCAGGCCCGCCGCGGACATGGGCCGGGGGCTGCGCCAGGTGATCATCTCGTCGCCGCCGGGCTGGGGATAGCGGGCCATCACCGTGTGCACCTCGGCGCTGGTGAGCGGGCTCCAGTCCGGCACGACCAGCTCCTTGCCCATGCCGTGCACCAGGCCCACCGGCGCGGGCATCCCGATCACCCCGCTCACCGGGTCACGCTCACGGGGTTCCACTCACGGGGTTTCACTCACAAGGCCACGCTCCTGGCGCGGGATACACCGGGCGCCAGCAGGGTCCAGTGGCCCGGTGGCCGTGGGTGAGGCGGCGCAGTGCCCGGGACGGTTCCGTTGCGGAAAAAAGAAGGCCGCGGAAGACTGGTGCGCGCAGCGTGCGCGGTGGCGGGGCGCCACAGGATCCTCCCTACGCCGGCATTACCCGGTCAGGTTCAGACGGTCGGTGGCGCACGGCCCGGCGGGCCAGCCACCCTCTCAGCCCGGTCAGCCCGAGCTCCCGTGTGGTCGCTTGATGTTACCCCTGGGTCACGGGCCCTTGCTGCAGCCCGTCGCCGTGCTCGAGGATCTCGGCCGCCCCGCGGGCGACACAGCGCAGCGGGTCGTCCACGACCACGACCGCGATCCCGGTGGCCGCCTCGATCCGGTCGGCCAGGCCGGGCAGCAGCGCGCCGCCCCCGGCCAGCCGGATCTTCCCGCGGACCACGTCCTCGGCCAGGTTGGGCGGGATGTCGGAGAGCATCTCCTCCACGCAGTCCACGATCGCGATGACGATGTGCTCCAGCGCCTGGGCCACCAGCCACGCCGGCACCTGCTCGACCCGGGGGGTGCGGCGCGCCGCGTCCACGCCCACGGTTTCCATCCGCTCCGTCCCGTCCCCGGCCAGGCCGAGCGTGGTCTTCAGGCTGCGGGCCGCGTTGCGGCCGAGTATCAGTCCCATCTCGGCCTTGACCGCGGTCACGATGGCATCGTCCATGGCGTTGCCGCCCATCCGCAGCGACCGGGCCCGGACGATCTGCCCACCTGCTACCACCGCGGACTCGGTGGTGCCGCCACCCACGTCCACGATGAACGCCCCGGCGCCCCGGGCCAGGTCGAAACCGGCGCCCGCCGCGGCGGCGACTGGCTCGTCCACCAGCCGTACCGTACAGCGGGGCCGGATCACGCTCAGCGCGGCGGCCAGGGACCGCCGTTCCACCCAGGTGGCGCCACCCGGCACGCATACGATCGCCGTGGTCCGCAGCAGCCCGCGGCGCAGCCGGGCCCGGCGCACGAAGCCCTGGAGCATGGCCGACGCCGCGTCGAGGTCCGCGATCACCCCATCGCGCAGCGGGTGGAGTACCTCGATGTCCTGCGGCTCCTTGCCGGCCAGGGCGTCCGCGGCCTGGCCCACGGCAGCCACCCGCCGGGTCACCCGGTCTAGCGCGATGGCCGACGGCTCGTCGATGACCAGCCCGCGGCCGGCAACAGAAACCAGGGTGTTGACCGTACCCAGGTCGATGGCCACACCCGACCGGAAGCGCATGAGAGCCGCCCTTATTGCCCCGAAATGCCGTCAGCTACCCCAAGTATTGCGTCCCCCCGGCGGCGTGGGGTGGCCGAGTGGCACGTGGGCCGCCCGCCAGCGAATGGAATCTAGCGGGCGGCAGGCGACCTTGCAGGTTAAACGTGCCGGAAGCCCCAATTCAGAATCTTTGTGGCATCGCTGAAGGCGGCCATGTCATTGCTGCGCGAACTGTGCAGGACCACGCCGATGAGCACCTGGCCGTTCTCGCGCGCCTCGAACAGCAGGCAGTATCCGGCCGCGTTGGTGGACCCGGTCTTGATCCCGATCGTGCCCGGGTAGTCGGGGAGCAGCATGTTGGTGGTGTGCCACAGGTAGGCGTGGTGCCGCGGGGTCGCGGCCAGGGCGTAGGTCTGCTGGTCCACGATCGAGCGGAGCACCGGGTACTGCATGGCCGCCTGGCCCAGCGCGATCAGGTCACGCGGAGTGGAGTAGGTGGACCGCTCGGTGGGCCAGGGCAGCCCGTCGAAGTTCGAGAAGTGGGTGTGGGCCAGGCCCATTCGCTGGGCGGTGGTGTTCATCGTGGCGATGAAGGCGGTCAAGCCCGGCCCGTACGCCTTGGCCAGCGCGTAGGCGGCGTCGCAGCCGGACGGCAGCAGCAGGGCCTCGAGCAGTTCCCGCGCGGTCAGGTAGTCCCCGGGGCGCAGGCCGGCGGTGCTGGCGCCATATTTGCGGTCGTAGGCGATCACGGCCCTCGGGACCTTGATCCGCTGGTGCAGGTTCCCGGCCCGGAGTACCACGATCGCGGTCATCACCTTGGTGATGCTGCCCATCGGCCGCTCAGTGTTCATGCCCCGGCTCCACATCACCGCGCCGGTGGCCGCGTTGACCAGGGCGCCGCCCTCCGCCTGCACACCTCGGGGGGAGCGGGCGATCGCGGCCAAGCTGGCCGTGGTCAGGCCGGCCGAGGAGGCGGTGGCGGCCCGGCCCGCCGGGGTGGCGGTGGCTGCCGGGCCCGCCGGGGTGGCGGTGGCGGCCACCGCGGCCGGAGCGGCCGCGACCGGTGCCAGGAGCAGCGCGCCGGCTAGGGCGAGGGCGCTGAAACGGGCAGGCACGTGCATGGCACTCCTGTCGGTAGGCACCGGCCGGGTGGGGGTGGGCGCCCTGCACCAGGCACGCAGCGGCGCCGGTGCAGACCGTAACCCTCGAAGCCTGGCAGCAACGCCCAGCCACATCAACCCGTTCCTGGGCGGCGGTGGCCGAGTTCTGGCCGGGACGGTACGGGATGTTCCGGTCTGGCCGTTATTTAGCGGGCTGGCGGGCGGCCTGGCGCGTCCGGTAGGCGGCCACGTTGACCCGGTTCGCGCACGCGGTGCCGCAGAACCGCCGGGACCGGTTCTTGGACAGGTCGACGTGGACGTTGTCGCAGTCCTCTGCGGCGCACCGGCGGAGCCGGTCGAGCTGCCCGGTGCGGATCACGTCGGTGAAGGCCATCGCCGCGTCGACCGCGATCCGGTCGGCCAGCGGGGCGTCGGGGGACGTGGCGTGCAGGTGATAGTCCCAGCCGTCGTGCTTGACCAGCTGTGGCAGCGCGCCGGCCTCGCGCAGCAGGGCGTTGACCAGCGCGGCGGCATCATCCTCAGACAGGTCCCAGAGCCGGGCCAGCCGGGGCCGGAGCCGGCGGACCGCCTCGAGCTCGGCCCGGTCCCGGGTGCGCTCGCCGGTCCACCGCCACTCGGTGACGAATCGGTCAAGGGCGGCTTCGTCCGGCAGGGCGTCGGCGCCGCCGCGGCCGGTGTTGACCAGGGCCGCGGTCGCCGCCAGGGACACCTCGGTGTCATGGGCAAAAAGCACCTTGACCCCTTTCAGCTGAGGCGGCTAGTGTCACTACTATAAGACCGTTTTGCTGCTTACACATTCTCGTCCCTGGAGTGCCGCGGTGACTTCCGCTCAGACTCGTGCCGTGCCCTGTCCAGCCCGGGGCGGCGCCGCTGCCGGTGCCGATGGTGCTGCCGATGGTGCTGGCGACGGTGCTGGTGTTGGTGCTGGTGGTGCTGGTGCGGCTGCTGGTGCTGGCCGGGTCCGGCGTGAGGGCGCGGGCCTGTCCCTCGGCATCCTGTCCGCGGCCGCGTTCGGGACGTCCGGGGCCTTCGCCTCATCGCTGATCGGTGCCGGATGGAGCCCGGCCGCGGCGGTGCTCGCCCGGATCAGCCTGGCGGCCGTGATGCTCACCATCCCCGCCCTGGTGCAGCTGCGGGGCCGCTGGACGGTGCTGCGCCGGGGCGCGCCGCGGGTGGTCGCCTATGGCCTGGCCGGAGTGGCTGGCTGCCAGCTGTTCTACTTCAACGCGGTGGCCCGGATGCCGGTCGGCGTGGCCCTGCTGCTCGAATACCTCGGCACCGTGCTCGTGGTCGGCTGGCTATGGCTGCGGCACGCCCAGCGGCCGCGGCGCCTCACCGTGGCCGGTGCGGCTGCCTCGATCGCCGGGCTGATCCTGGTGCTGAACCTGACCGGGACCGCCGGGATCAACCTGGTCGGCGTGATGTGGGGGCTGCTCGCGGCGGTGGCCCTGGCCATTTACTTCCTGCTCTCGGCCGCCACTGACGCCGAGCCGCTGCCCCCCATCGTCATGGCCTGGGCCGGGATGTGCGTGGGGGCGGTGGTCCTCGGCCTGCTCGGCGGGATCGGCGTCCTGCCCATGACGGCCAGCACCCGTCCGGTGGACTTCCTCCATCACCACGTCAGCTGGGTGGTGCCGGTGCTCGGGCTGTCACTGGTGGCGGCGGTGATCGCCTACGTCGCGGGCATCGGGGCTGCCCGGCGGCTTGGCGCCAAACTGGCCTCGTTCATCGGCATGGCGGAGGTGCTGTTCGCGATCGTGTTCGCGTGGCTGCTGCTCGGCCAGCTACCGTCCGCGATGCAGTTCGCGGGGGGCGCGTTCATCCTCGCCGGGGTCACCCTGGTCCGGGTGGACGAACTGCGCGGGCCCAATGACATCGTCGAGGAAGCTCAGCGTGGCCGCGGTGTGAGCCCGGCGCCAGGCGAGCAGCGTCGCCTCGAACCCGTCCCGCAGGGGCCACTCCGCCTGGACGGCCCGGGCGATGGGCTCCAGGGCAGCGCGCTGCCGGCGGAGCAGATCCGTGGCGTCGTGCCCGGCGCGGTCGAGCAGGGCCAGCTTGAGTAGCAGATGGGACCGGACATCCCGGACGTGCTCGACTGGGGTGTCCAGCCACTCCGCCGCCAGCCGGCGTCCTAGCGGGGTCACCGCGTAGAGGGTGCGCTGCGGGCCCCGGCCGGACTCGACCACGTCTTGCGTCAGCAGCCCGGCGTCCAGTAGCCGGGTGATCGAGCGGTAGATGACCTGGCGCGGGATCTGCCAGATCCGGCCCAGCTCACCCGCGGGCGCGGTAAGCCGGGCGATGGCGAAGCCATGCGCGGGACGCTCGCTGAGTATCGCCAGGACGGTCTGTTCCGCCAGCGACAGTGGTGGCCCCGCGTTCATGATCCCGAGCGTAGTGCGCCTGGTGGCGGCCGTGCCGAGGGGTGCGGCGGCCGTGGCCCCCCAAGCGGTCGTGACGGGAGGGCCAGGCTTCGGTAGTCTCGTTGTGACTAGTAGGTCTCAGCCCGGAGGGCTGGTCATGTCCGCCGAGACGAACACCGTGGTATCTGCGGCCCGCGGACCTGTGCGGGGCGCGGCGCCTGGCCCGCCGCAGTGGCAGGCCAGCCGCCAGGCCGCTCAGCGGGAAGCCCGGCGGCAGGCTGGCCACCAGGGCCGGCGGCAGGCGCAGCGGGTGGCCCGGCCGGTCGTCGCGGTCCTGGCGGACGGCACCCCGGCCTTCGCCCCGATCGGTGAGGTGGTCGTCACCGACGCGCGGGTGGTCTGCCACCTGTGCGGCCGGGCGCTCCGGTCAGTCACCGCCCACGTGCGCGTGCACGGGTACACCAAGGAGGCCTACTGCGAGGCCTTCGGCCTGGAGCGCGGTCAGTCGCTGGAGGGCCCCGACACCCGCAAGCTGCGCGCGGCCGCGCTCACCTCACGCCTGGTCTTCGACACGGCGTTCCGCGCGGGCAGCGCCGCCGGGCGGAAGCGCGCCCGCTCCGGCGAACTGGCCAGCGACGCAGCCGCCGCGGCCACCGGCCGCCGTCACCCGGAGCAGCGCCGCCGCAAGGCGCAGCGGGCGCTGGCGAGCATCCCAGCCGAGATCGTGGCGCGGGCGAACGCCGACCGGGCCAGCCGCCACGTCGCGCGGGTCGCGGCCGAGGTGGCCCGGCGGCACGGTTATCCGGACCTCGGTGCGTTCGTCCTGGCCCGGACGGCTGGCGGGGCCAGCCTGGCGGCGATCAGCCGCGAAGCCGGGCTGCACAAGGACTGGCTGTCCCGCCATCTCGCGGACGTCGCCCCCGCGGCGGCCGCGGCGGTGCCAAGGCAGCGCCCGGCGGGGGCAGATGCCCGGTGGGGGCCCGCGCTGCACCGGCTTGGATTCCCCGACGTGCCCAGCTACCTGCAGGAGCGTCACGTCAGTCAGCACCGCACGGTCAACGCCATGGCCGCCGAGATCGGCGTGACCCATCATGCGATCGAGTCCGCGCTGCGCCGTCACGGGCTGGACCGGGTCGCCCATGTGGCCACCCGGCACACGGCGCAAGAGCGCGCCGCCCAGGTAGCCGCCCGGCTCGGCTACGACAGCATCGGCGGCTACCTGCGCGAACGCCGGGCGGATGGGTGGACGTGGCGGGCCATGGCCGCCGAGTCCGGCCAGCCCGAGTCGTGGCTGCGCCGCCAGGCCACCCGGAAGCAGGGGTGCTGATGCGCCCGCCCGTGTAGCGGGTTGGGCGTGGGGGCCGGGCAGCAGCCCGGCCCCCACGTGTGCTCTGGCTTACAGGAGGGTGGTGACGGCCTTGACTTCGGTGTAGTTGTTCAGGACCTCGTGGCCCATTTCGCGGCCCCAGCCGGATTGCTTGTAGCCGCCGAACGGCAGCGCGGCGTCGAACACGTTGTA
>Ga0187851_10002167_pt1 | contig 17713 bp, 16 predicted proteins | sample June2016WEW_6_10_FD_132997 | JGI IMG/M metagenome (GOLD analysis project Ga0187851, IMG submission 132997) | Peatland microbial communities from SPRUCE experiment site at the Marcell Experimental Forest, Minnesota, USA - June2016WEW_6_10 | ecosystem: Environmental > Terrestrial > Soil >...
CCGCCGCCGATTACGTAGAGATCGAAATGGCTGCGTGGCGTTAGATGGACGATCGGATCCAAAGTAGCGGAGAAGATGTGCACACCGCCCCCGGGAAATCCAAGACTGTCCAAAGTCGTCGAGTGGATGCCGAACGAGTTGTATCCCACATCCACCATCGCCCTCACCTATTGCGAAAAGTTGTAGCCGACGCCGGCCCCGATGTTCCAGCCCTCGTCCAACTGTCGGCCAGTGTTACCCACCGGGTGCTTGAAACCACCTCCAAAGTAGACTCCTGAAGTGAACTCCTCTGCTGAATAAGATCCGGGGAGAGATGGGCTGTTTTCGTTACGCAGGCGTTAGTTATGAGTTAGAAATCAGGCTTCGAGTGCAGGCTCGCCCGAGTGCAGGAACCAGCGATTTAAAATCACTTCTCGCGCGAACCAATTAGAACCGAGCAGCCGTTGACCGAGGGAGCTGATCAATCGCGCGGGAAGATGGCTGCCAAGTCTCGTGGCCCGATCGGTTCCCGTTCCGCCGAACCGTCCGGCGATCGACGCGCGATAGGATTCCAAATTGTCGCGGTCGTATTTCCCCTTGGCGGCAAGAATCGTCTTCGCCGCAAGGAGGCCGGATTCAATAGCCGGCCGGATTCCTTCGCCGCTTTGCGAATACGCCAGACCCGCCGAATCGCCTGCCAATAGCAGCCCATCGCTCACAACCTTCCGCGCCGACGCTCCATAGAGAAGATAGGCGTGTCCCTGAAGGGCACGGGGAATATCGAACGACAATCTCCCAGCCGATTTGAGAAAGTTCAGAAAATCTGCGACGTGGGATGAAAGCCGGTGCTGGTCCATTCTTCCGAGACCAACATTCAGATAGTTGTGCTTGCGAAAGCACCAGCCATATCCTTTGAGATCCGCGCAAAAGTAGAGCTCCGGAGTATCGCAGGCTACCGAACACGCGGCCTGCTCGGCCTCATCCATCTCGAACTCAACTTCCTGCGCCACCACGGCTTGCTCAGTCTTTGGCTTCGCGCCGGTGAGGCGGGCAACTGGACAGAAATGTCCGCCCGCCCCCACAACAATTTGAGCTCGGATGCTTTCGTTCGCGATCCATTCGGTTCCCGATCGCTCCAGGCTGGTCAGGGCAACACCCGGGATCAGCCGTGCGCCCGAGCGTCGCAGAAGGTAATCGTCAAACTCACGGCGGCGAATTCCGTAGCTTACCGGCGTTCCATAGCGCGTATCGACGACGGGCCCCGAAATGCATCCGGTCCGGAATCCAGTAATAGGCTGCAGCACCAGTGGGGCAGGGCCATGCCCCGCCGCGTAATCCCGCAAGTCAATTTCCAGCTCGTCCACCACAGCTGGCGTAATCCATCCCCCGCACACCTTATCGCGCGGAAAAACCTGTTTGTCCAGAATGGCGACATCCAAACCCGCATTCCGCAGTTTCCATGCGCAGGAGGAGCCCGCCGGTCCGCCCCCGACGATCAGGACATCGCATGCGTCCATTGCATTTTCTCGATGTCTGGTTTTGCATCGTCGTAGAGAGGCGCGCGTGTCCACCACAGCGGATGGCACTTGGATCCTGCGAATACAACCTGAAACAGTTGCAGCGAACCGGTACGGAACCCGGCGATCGATCCGGCCAGATACAGCCTCCAGGCCCGGACGAACTCGGAGCCGCACATCGCTGCCACTTGCGGCTGCGATGTCTCGAACCGATCCAGCCAATGTTCCAGCGTCTTGGCGTAGTGCAGACGCAAATTCTCAATGTCCAGCACCGCATAATTGCGCGGTTCGAATATTTCTAGCGCCCGCCGCAACGCCGGAGCATTGGCGCCCGGGAAGATCCGTTTCCGAATCCAGCGGCTGAAACTGGCCTCCTGGCTACGTCCGATGAAATGCAACAACCCGCGTCCCGTATCGCCAATAGAACGATGGATAATCTCTCCGAACTCCGGGTAACGGTCCGCTCGCACATGTTCCAGCATTCCCACCGACATGAAGACATCAAATTTTCCGGAAATGTTCCGGTAATCGTCTTCGATGAATTCCACCTGTCCGGTCAGTCCCTCCTCGCGGGCCCGTTCGCGCGCAAATAGGATCTGCTCGCGCGAAATGTTGTAGGCTTTCACGGACACTCCGTACTCCCGCGCCATGTGGAGCGACAGAGCACCCCACCCGCAGCCTGCTTCCACTACCGTTTCTCCCCGCTGCAGCCGCAGCTTGCGGCAGACGTGATCCATCTTCGCCGTTTGTGCCTCTTCGAGCGTGGTCCCCGGCGTTGGAAAGTACGCGCACGTGTACAGCATCTGAGCATCCAGCCAGAGCTTGTAGAAGTTGTTCCCCAGATCGTAATGACGATGGATGTTGCGGCGCGAGCCACTCAACGTATTGGCCTGCCAGAGGTCCATGCCTTTCGAAGTCAAGCGCGCGTACCAGCTTCTGGCGGCCGGAGCATTCGGCCAGGATTCGTAGACGGCCTCTAGAAACTTGACCAGATCGCCCTCCATCTGAATCCGCCCATCGGCGTAGGCGTCGCCGAAGCCCACCTCGGGGTCGATACACAATTCCGCCAGCGTTCGGCGATCGCGGATGATCACAGTTGCGACGGGAGCCACGTCCGGAACCGCAATGCTATCCCCAGGCTCGAGCACGATTCGAATCGGTGCTCCTCCAATGGCTTTGAGGATTTTCTCCTGCAACCATGTGTCTATCAGGCGAGAAAATATCGGCATAATCCTCGTCTTCGTTTTCCCGAGAGGTGTGATGCTTCTCGACTACTAATTGTCGCTCCGGTAAAGATGGACCGCAGCCAATCCAGGGGATTTTGCTAGTATGCCCGGTGTTGTGCCTGGGGACATTACTAACGATTCGCGGCCCTTTTTCAGCTCGGCTAAATCCTGCCAAACTTCGCCACTGCTTCTTTGATGGATCGGAACTTCTCAATAAACGGGATCATGCTGTGCTCGGTGTTGTCCAGTTCCTGCGCTTTCTTCAAAACTTCGGCCGCGTGCGCCAGCGGAACCACCGCGACGCCATCTTCGTCGGCCACCACAATGTCTCCCGCATTTACCGCAGCCCCCGCGCATTTCACCGGGACATTGGCCCCCACAAAACGGTAATGGTTGATGGTTGTGGAAGGAACTACGCCGCGGCTGAACACCGGGAATTGCAGCTTCTGGATTTGTGGCGTGTCGCGCACCGATGCGTCAATCACAGCGCCGGCGAAACCACGGTACTTCATTGCGGTCGCCATCAATCCTCCGATACCGGCGAAGTCCGCGCCGTCGTCCAGCACCATCACGTACACCGAGCCGGGCTTGGAGTTGTCGATTGCGTCCAGCATGCCTTGTGAAGCCGCTGCGCCTTCCTTGTGTTCTTCTTTTTTCAGTAAGACAGTTACCGCCGGTCCGGCGAACTTTGTCTTGAACACCGGGCGCATCTCGTGCGACATATACGCGCGTTGTCCATAGAGTTGCTCCATCGCGTCCGCCACGGAGGCGACCTCTACCATGCGGAAGCCCTCAATCAGAGGATCGCCCACCGGTTGCGCCAGCACCCAAACTGTCGCCGCGAGCGCCGCGATAGACGCACCAATCCAAATTCGTTTCATAGAAGTATTGTATTGCGATGCTGACTTACGCCCGCTCTTCCAGAAGGTACCCTCGGCCGCGCGCCGTGTGAATCAGTTTTTTCTCGAAGGGATCGTCCAGCTTCGACCGCAATCTTCGAATGTGGACATCCACAAAATTCGTATTGCTGTCGAAATTGATGTCCCACACCTGATCCGCAATGAACGTTCGCGAAAGTACCTCACCGGCGCGTCGCGCGAGCAAGGACAGCAGCAGGAACTCCTTGTGCGTCAAATCCAGACGCCGCCCCGCACGAACGGCTCTCTGCCGCATCAGGTCGATTTCCAGATCAGCAATCTGCAGCTGCTCGAGGCCATGGTCCTTCCCCCAGCCCAGAGCGGAGTGGATTCGAGTTAGGAAATCCGAGAACCCGCGCACCGGGCCATCCGCGCGCCCTCCCGCCGCTAGGAACAGTACCGGAGCGTGTTTGCCGGAACGGCGCAGTTCGGAGAATACCGGCCACTCCAGCATGCAGTTGACCACCATCAGATCGTAGTCGGACCTGTGGGCCAACTCAAGTCCGTTCCGCCCTTGGTGTGCAACGTCCACCGCAAACCCGTTCTCGGCTAGACCCTTGCGCAAATACGCAGCGGTCTTGCTCTCGTCGTCGACCAGAAGGATTCTCATTGTTCCTCCTCCATTTGTGCTTCCAAAGCTTGCGGCTTCCGGTTACACCTGTCAACGTTAACCACGGTAAGCTGGGATCGGCAGTAACATTACGGCGTTGACATCTGGCGGCTTAGCTGCCAATATAAGGATCGAGCGGGAGCCGCCTGGGGCGATGTTAATAACGCCGTTAACTCAACGAGCTGATCCCCGAACTCGTGTTACAGATGCCGCGCCGTTCATAGAGGAACGGAGGGCGGAAGTGCAGCGCCTCCTCGAATCCCCGCAATTTCGCCGTAGCCCCAAACTGCAGCGATTCCTCGAACTGATCAGCGACTATCACTTCCAAAACAGGGCTGACGAGATTAACGAGTTCCTCATTGCCACCGAGGCATTCGGAAAAGGGCCGACCTTCGATCCCAGCCAGGATTCTCTGGTTCGGGTTCAGGCACGCGAAGTCCGGCGCCGGCTGCGGGAGCATTATCAAACTGACGGCAAGGGAAGCCGGCTCATCCTGGACATTCCCTTGGGCCACTACATTCCAAGTTTCACCGTAGTCGAAGATCACCAGCCGGCAAAACCGCCCCGATTTTTCAAGGCCTCGTGGATTATGCTCGGCGTTACGGCGCTGGTTTGCATTTTGGCCCTTTTCTTAACCGATCGCGAGCGCCGACAGTTATTAGGCGCGTCGGCCATGGCTGCGGCGCGGACGACCCCGGGCCAAACTCCGCTGCTTTCGCGCTTTTGGAACCGGTTTCTCGAATCTGACGTGCCGACGCTGCTTGTATTGAGCAATCCCGATGTTGGCGAATGCAAGCCGAGCGCTCCCGCGCCGGATGGAACCACGCGCATGGTGGCATCCGATGGATCGCCGTGTCCCGATGAATTCACCGGCATGGGGGAAGCAGTGGCGTTGCATCTGGTAACGAATCTGTTCAAATCCGCGAAGCAAACCTTGATCGTCAAGCAGAGCCGCATGGTCAATGCCGACGACGTTAAACGCTACAACTTGATTCTGTTGGGCGGCAAGAGCGTCAATTCTTGGACCCGCCGCCTGGGAAGCGATTTGAGCTTGGAACAACCTGAGGCCGATCTGGCCCAACGCTACGCGACGGTCTTCGACCAGAAAACCAACGAGCTGATCCGCGATCGTGCCATCATCGCACTACGCAAGCATGCCAGCACCGGTCATTGGTTGCTGTTCCTGTACGGAAAACACAGCCAGGGCACACAAGCTGCCGCGGAAGCATCCTCCGACGAACGCTTTCTCTCTCAATTGAAATGGCCGCCGCCCGCCGCTCCATTTCCTGAAAGCTTCCGAATTCTGGTTGGGGTGAGCGTAAACGACGGCATCCCTCAGGACCCGCTTCCCGCCGCCGTCCGCGTACCCTGATGAGGCTAATCGCGTAAGGGAACGTGAATGCGCGTCAGCAGGTCTTCCGGCTTGGCGCTCATAGGCGAGTTGAGATACTCCTCGAATGCTTCGGCGTCGCGCAACTCACGGCCGCTCTTAGGCAGCCAGCCTCCGAAGAATTCCTGGTAGGCTTTTCCCAAAGTATCGTAAGTCCCGTGATGGATGAAAACAGCATACTTACCTGCGGGAATTTCCATCACCCCGAACTCGCCCTCCGGCTGAACGGGACGGTCCACCACCACAGCCGCGTAGTAGCGGATCTTATCGGCGAGCGCGATCTCAGGATCATCATAAACCGTTCCGATCATCCGCATGTGAGGGCCCAGCAGGCCGCGCATTCCAGCCCAGCTCATCAAGCGGCTCCACGTGGCTCCAACTTCCGAATAGGGACCAACGTGTCTTAGGAACACCACCTGCATGGATGGCAAATCTTTCACCTCCACCGGAAGAGGCTCTCCGTATTCGGGCGCATGGTAACCGGTAACGTCATCCAGGTGCGTATTCGAAGCGGATTTTGGCGCGGAATTATGTGCGGCGCGGTAGCCGGAAGGTGAAACCCTGAACATGGCTCCGAACGCACGGGTAAACGATTCATGCGTTTCGAAGCCTGCCTCGAATGCGATGTCAGTGATCGGGCCGTCCTGCTGTTTTAACTTTTGCGCCGCCCGTTCCAACCGTAACCGGCGGATGTGTTCCTTCAACGATTCACCCACCAGGCCCCGGAAAACGCGGTGAAAATGGAACCGGGAAAATGCGGCGACCGACGCCAGATCCTCCAGTTCCAGTTCGTCATCCAGATGCCGCTGGATGTATACGAGTGTCCGCATGATCCGCTCGTTGTAGTCCTGTTCGGTGGACGGTTTCACTGGCGTGCCAGCCGCGAAGCCCAGAATCCGAACGCTGGGAATGTCAAATAGTTGAGCCCGATCTCTGAATAGTACGCCCAAACCTGCATCTTCATGGGGCCGTAAGCAAACATAGGATAGTCCAAAATCAGGTTCACCAGAAACCACATTATGCCGACCAACAGGGCTTCGCGAATGGAGACCGCACGGCCGCGGAAATAGAACTGAAACAAAACGCCGGCAGTTATGAGAACGACGAGCATCATCAACGTGTCGAACAACGGCGCGTTGGATTTCTTGAGCGGGAAAACCAGAAAAGAGATAGCGAAAGGAATGAGCCAGCTTGTGAATCCAACAAGCGCAGCCCGTTTCCAGGCAATCATGGCTGACCTCCGATAAGAGTATAGGCCGCGCCGCCACAATCTACTTGACCGATTTTGCGGATTTTCGGTACCACTGGTACGACTTCCTCCAGCGTTCTCTCAAAATCTGAGTGCCATCGCGATGGTCCATGATAGACTTTAGAAGATTTGGCGCCACTTCTTAAGGCCGACTTGGCGCCCCCGGGAGGACATGAACCAATGCGCCGTCATATTCATCCTTCGGTTTTGGCCACTGCCAAGACCGTCGTCGTCTTAGCCGCACTTGCGGCAGCCCGAGCCGACACTGTTACGCTCGCCACCGGTACAAACACAACCATCGGGACCGCCCAGTCCATCAGCCTGGCGCCGGATCTGATGTTGAACCAAGTAGCGCCGAACTATACTATCGGCACAGCGCAGCTAATAAGCCCGCAATTCTACGGCGCTGATGTGCTCGGATCCATCGCGTCGGGTACACCCAATGAGTTCTTTGGCGTCAACCTGGCCGCTGGACAAAACCTCGCCTTTCAAGTGAGTTCTACAACTCCCGCCAGTCAACCTACCGAGTTGTTACTCTTCGATCCGAACGGCAACCTGGTTGCCATTGCGAGCGGCAACGGGAGCGACGGTGTTTCGTCAAACATCGAGTTCACGATCCCGAGCGGGGATTCTGGCATTTGGGACGCCGAGGTGACTAGCCCGATCAGCAGCTCTTATAATTACGATCTCCGATTCACATCGCCCCTGAGTTACTCCACCAATGTCCTCGGTTCGTTTCCCAACGCCGCTGACTCGGGATTCTATTCCTTTGGCGCGAATGCCGGCGACAACCTCAATCTATTGGTCAATTCCACAAGTCCTACCGGTGAGCCTACTGAGCTGCTTCTCTTCGATCCGAACGGCAACCTGGTCGCTATCGCGGAGGGTAACGGTGGCGACGGCCTTTCCTCACTGATCGAGTTCACAGTCCCTAGCGGTGATGCCGGCAATTGGACTGCGGAAGTCGCGGATCCAGGGAGTGCGTTATACAAGTACGATTTCCAGCTTCAGGGCGCAACAGGCACCGGGCCGGTCAATCCGCCGGCGCCAATCGCAACTCCGGAGCCTTCCCTCTCCGCATTCCTCGGCGTTTCCCTACTGGGTCTGGCATTCTTCCGCCGCCTGCGAGCGCGTTAAGAGCAGCTTGGGCCGTTGATCGCTCCGGTCGCTGGATATCGTACACTGATGTTTCCATGCGGTACTCACTGATCGCGGTTCTGCTCGCTCTTTCCACCTACGCCGCTGCGCCCGATCCCAAAGCAGTAGAGCGCGGCAAACAGCAATTCCAACAAGCTTGCGGATTTTGCCACGGTAACGATGCCACCGGCGCGCGCGGACCCGATCTGGTTCGATCCGCGCTGGTCAATCGCGATCAGGATGGCAAGCTGATCGCGTCGGCGGTTAAAAACGGGCGCCCCGATAAAGGCATGCCGGCATTTGCCTACACTGACGCTCAACTCTCGGATCTGGCCGCGTTCCTGCATCAGCAAGTGCGCGCGGCTCTGGATAGCAACAGCGTCCCTCACGATTATCCTGTGGAGAAATTAGCCACCGGAACCGCCGAAGCCGGCAAGGCATATTTCTTCGGAGCAGGACACTGCGATTCCTGCCATTCGCCAACGGGTGACCTGGCCGGGATCGCGAAACGATACTCGCCCATCAATCTGGAATCCAGATTCTTGTATCCCCGCGGCGCGCGCCGCTCCGTCACTGTCACGCTAGCTTCGGGCGAACAGGTTTCGGGAACGCTGGCGCAAATCGATGAGTTCAATGTCTCGCTGCGCGATGGCACGGGCTGGTATCGTTCCTGGGCGCGTGACCAGGTGAAAGTGGAAGTGAAAGATCCGCTCGAAAAACATCGCGAGCTGTTATATCAATACAGCGACACCGATATTCACAATCTGTTCACCTATCTGGAGACCTTGAAGTGAAGCTGATTTCCTCCATCGCTATTTCCGCCCTCGCCTTAAGCGCGCAGGCACTCGACCCCTCAGCCGCGCTCAAGCCCGCCACTGACACGTGGGCCACCTACAACGGCGATTATTCCGGACGCCGCCACAGCCCTCTGAAACAGATCAACACGTCGAACGTTGGTCGAATCACATTGGCCTGGGTATTTCAGGCGCACAGCAGCACCATAAAATCCACGCCGCTGCTAGTGAACGGCATTCTATATTTCACGGTGCCCGATCACGTTTGGGCCGTCGATGCGCGAACCGGCCGCCAGATCTGGCATTACCATTACGTTTCCGAAGGCGGCGACCATATAGGCAATCGCGGCGTCGGAATGTACGGCAACTGGCTCTATTTCACGACCCCGGACGCACACGTGGTCTCGCTGAACGCCAAGGACGGCACGCTACGTTGGAAAGTAGAACTCGCCGACGTAAAGCTCGGATATTTCGCTACTGTCGCTCCACTCGTGATTAGCAATCACGTCATCGTGGGGGTGTCGGGGGATGTGACGGATGTTCCGGGATTCCTTGAATCCGTCGACCCCGAGACCGGCCAGGTGCAGTGGCGCTGGAATACGCAGCCGAAAAAGGGCGAGCCTGGATCGGAGACATGGCCCAAGGATAGCGACGCCATCGAGCACGGTGGCGGCATGACGTGGATTACCGGAAGTTACGATCCGGATCTGAATTTGTTGTACTGGGGCACCGGCAATCCGAATCCGGTGCTGGCAGGCGAAGGACGCCCCGGCGACAATCTGTACACCTGCACGATCGCGGCGCTGAATCCGGATAACGGAAAGCTGGCCTGGTATTTTCAGCCGTCGCCGCACGATGTCCACGACTGGGACGCCGTACAAACCCCGGTTCTGTTCGACGCTGATTTCCACGGGACCAAACGCAAACTGCTGGCGCAGGCCAGCCGCAACGGTTACTTCTTCGTATTGGATCGCGCCACCGGCAAGAATCTGCTGACCGCGCCATTCATCGAAAGTAATTGGGCGTCGGGAGTCGATTCGACAGGCCGGCCCATCGCAAAAGTCGAAAAATATCCTACGCCTGATGGATCGTTAGTAGAGCCGGCGTCGGACGGTTCCACCAACTGGATGGCGCCCAGCTTTGATCCTGACACCGGCCTGTTTTACGTAAGCGCGCGGCGGATCTTCAGCGTCTTTTATAAAACGGCGACCGGGAAACCGGAGGGTTGGGGCGGCCGCGATCGAAATCTGTGGGCGAATTCGGTGCTGCAAGCCATCGATTATCAGACCGGCAAAATCCGCTGGAGCCACGAACTGGGCGAGGGCTCCGACATCGCCGGAATCCTGACCACGGCCGGAGGGTTGCTATTCACAGCGGACAATTCGCAAAATCTTCTAGCGTTGGATGCCGCTACCGGAAAAACATTGTGGCACGTGAACGCAGGCGGCGGAATGGAAAGCTCCCCGATGACATACGAGCTGGGCGGCCAACAGTATGTACTCACCGCCGTCCAGGATTCGGTTTACGTCTGGACACTACCAGCGCCAGTCCCTAGTCCCTAGCCCCAGCAAGTTCATACAGCCGATGCACAATCTCCTTGAGGGCGTCGGCCTGGCTGGATAATTCCTGGCTGGCTGCGGCGCTTTCTTCGGCGCGCGCGGCGGTGTTCTGCGTGACACCGCTCATTTGCTGCACCGTTTGCGCAATCTGATCGATGCCGCGCGATTGCTCATCGCTAGCCACGACAATCTCGTCGGAATAGCGTTTCACTTCATTTCGAATGTTAGCGCTCTCGTCAAAGCTGCGCGTCACCGCTTCCAGGCGCGCCTGACCCTCGGCCGCGCTCGCCACGGATTGCTCAATCATGCTCGCGGTTTCTTTGGATGCCTGTGCGCTCCGTTGCGCGAGATTCCGGACTTCATCCGCCACCACCGCGAAACCCATCCCCGCTTCGCCGGCGCGTGCGGCTTCCACAGCGGCATTCAGCGCCAGAATATTTGTTTGGAAAGCGATCTCGTCAATCACCCGCATCACTCGCGAGATCTCGCCGCTCGATTTGCTTATACCGGCCATGGAGTCCGTCATGGCGTGAATCGCAGCCTTGACCTGGCCGTCAATGGATTCGGCCTTCACCATCAACTCTGAGGCCTTGCGCGCGGCTTCCGAGTTCTGGCGCGCGATGGAGGTAATTTCGTGCGCGGAAGCGGAAGTCTCTTCCACTGAGGCCGCCTGCTCGGTAGCGCCCTGCGCCAATTGTTGACTGGAAGCGGCAACCTGCTGGGATGCACCCGTGACTTCGATCGAACTAGTTTCGAGGCCGCCTGCAAGGTCTCTCAAATTGTGCGTGCTTCGCTGGAGGACTAAGGCCGCGATTCCGCCCACAATCAGACAAATCACGAATAGCGTTGCGATGGCGATCCGGCTGTCGCGCGCGATCTCGCCAGCCCGGGCCACCGCATCTTCATTGAGTTTCTGTTGCCGTAAGAGTAGTGCGTCGATCGTGTTTGTAACGTCAGTCCCAGCCTTTACCAGATGGTCCATATCCCATTGGATGGCTTCTTGAACCTTACCCTCCGCGCACAATCGCGGCACATCCGCTTGCAGCCGCACATATTCAGCTACACCGGCCTCAACCTTATCAGTCAGCTCTCGCCCTGCGTCTGTAGCCAGTAGCGGCCGCAACTCCCCGATTTTCGCCGCCACTTTGCCCACTGAGGTGGCGAACAGTTTCTTGTTCGACTCCACCTTTTCCTGCCCGTGGATACTCGAAAAGAGTAGGATGCCACGCTCGCCTAGCCGCATGGTCAAAACCGAACTCTTCATGTCGGAAACCAGTGTGACTTTCTTCGCCGTCTGATTTGCGGCCACGTCCAGCTCATTCTTCAATTCAGAAACAGCGATCCAGGCGCTTACTCCCAGGACCGCTGTCACCATGCCCGCGCCGGCAAAGCAGTACCCCAGCTTCTTGCCTAATGTCATTCCATCAGCCCTCGTGTTGCTTATCGGCGCGAGGATGAGAAAAGTTAGTGCTTCCAGTTGGTCTCAGAAGCCGTCTCTGGACTCGGGATATCCAGATTCACGACGATCGGTTCCTGCCCGCTGCGTACCACCACGCACTCTACTGGACTTTCGGGATCGGCATTGATTTCCTGGTGCGGAACGTAAGGCGGAACGTAGATGAAATCGCCGGGTCCGGCCTCCTCCACGAATTCCAGATGCTCGCCCCAGCGGAATCGCGCGCGGCCCTTCACCACATATAGGACTGTCTCGAGATCGCCGTGATGGTGGGCTCCGGTTTTCGCGTTGGGCTGCACCACAACGGTTCCCGCCCACAGTTTGTTCGCGCCCGCGCGGGCATGATTGATGGCAGCGGCGCGCGTCATTCCGGGAGTTTGTGGAGTATTCGAATCCAACTCATCCGCGCGTACGACGCGGATGCCGTGCTGCCTCCAATCCGTCATACGGCGGCGAGGCGGCGGCTCTTCAAAAGATCTGAGATGGCGCGGCAATCATCAGCCAGTTCCTGAAATTGTTGCGGATAGAGCGACTGGAATCCGTCGGACAAAGCTTTTTCTGGATTAGGATGCACTTCGACGATCAGCCCCGATGCTCCCGCCGCCACCGCCGCTAGCGCCATGGGATGCACCTTATCGCGCTTGCCCGTCCCGTGACTCGGATCCACAATGATGGGCAAATGGCTGAGGCGCTGCACCGCGGGGACCACGCTCAGGTCCAGCGTGTTGCGCGTGTGATCTGCAAAAGTTCTTACGCCGCGTTCGCACATAATCACCTGGTAGTTGCCTTCCGAAAGAATATACTCGGCGGCCATCAGGAATTCTTCCAGCGTGTTGGACATGCCTCGCTTCAACAGCACCGGTTTGCGGGCCCGTCCGGCGCGCCGCAGCAGGGAGAAGTTCTGCATGTTGCGCGCGCCAATCTGGATGCAGTCGGCGTGTTCTTCCACCAGATCGAAAACCTCTACGTCGATCGCCTCGGTGACGATGCCCAACCCGGTTTCCTCGCGCGCTTCCGCCAGGTAACGCAGCCCTTCTTCGCCCAATCCCTGAAACGCGTACGGCGACGTTCGCGGCTTATACGCGCCGCCCCGTAACAATTTCGCCCCGGCGGATTTCACGGCTCGCGCGGAAGCTAGAATCTGCTCGCGGCTCTCTACCGAACACGGTCCGGCGCACAACGCCAGTTCGTCGCCACCCACTAACACGCCGGCAACATTCACCACGGTATCGTCGGATTTTACTTCGCGGCTAACCAGCTTGTAGGGTTTTGAAACCGGAATGGCCTCGGCGACGCCCGGCAGATCCTCGAATTCCGAACGTGGCACGGGACCGTGATTGCCTGTAATTCCGATAGCCGCGCGCTCGGCGCCCGGCATGACGTGGGCCCGGAATCCGAGGCTCTGAATTCTCTCGCAGACCCCGGCAATCTCCTGCTCGGTGGCGTGCGCGCGCATTACCACTAACACGGGATGCTCCCTTTCGACACCAGTGTATCGCGTTGCGCGATGATGAATTCATGCGGACGATGCTGTATATCGTTCCGGCAAGCATGGTGTTGCTTGTTCTGGGCTCTCCCGCGTCGACGGCAGACGATTTCAAATCAAATTGCACACTCCCTTTTGATCAGATCGCGGTGAAACCCGATCCGTTCATTACTTGCGGGAACGCCGGCTCGAAGCAGAACGGCGCACCGCTTAGCGCGGCCGCAGCCCGTCAGGCAAATGCGAAAAACAATCTCTGCGCGGATGCTTCCGCCCCAATCACGGTGGACTTCGCGATTCTGACTGAAATGCAGGCACAGACTCCGGCCAAGTCCACTCTAGCCCACAGCCGGGATTCGCTGCATGCGTTTTTCCCGCTCAACGGAACGAAGATCGGCGAGGGAGACGTGGCGCGGATACTGGCGTTCATACTGAATGCTCACACGTCCGATTGTGAAGAGGGCGAAGACGTGAACTGCGAAACTTCGGGCGTTGCTAAGAACGACATGCACATTCCTCTGATGGATCCCACCAAGTCGAATCCCCGAAGCCGGCCGGTATGCACCAGCGTGATTGCCGAGATGATCCCGCATTTCCGTCCCGCTACGTGGTCAATGATCGATTTGCGAACGCCGGTGAATAACCCGGTACGCGTAACTGGGCAGTTGTTCTACGATGACGCGCACGAAGCGTGCGTAATGGCCGGAGGAACGCTGGTAGGTGAATCGCCGCAGAGAATTTCGCTGTGGGAAATTCATCCGGTATATGCGATCGATGTCTGCTCTAGCACCGATCCGACGCAGTGCGACGTAACAAGCAATAGCTCTGCCGTTTGGACGCCTTATGATCAGTGGGTGACCGGCAATCTTGGCCAAGTGCAGGCCACGGGACGGTCCGAGCGCACCGAGTGCGGCACGGCCAAACATTGAGGATCCAACGGGGATCTTGTAGTAGCATCTACTAAGTGAAGCGCCACCTCGAGCAGTATTTCCAATTTTCGGAGCTTCACACCAACTGGCGCACTGAAATTCTGGCGGGGGCCACCACCTTCGTCACCATGGCGTACATCATCTTCGTGAACCCGGCTATTCTGCATGAAACTGGAATGCCGTTGACCGCGGTGGTGGCGGCAACCTGTATTTGCGCCGCGCTGGGCAGCCTGATGATGGGAATTGTGGCGCGCTATCCCATCGCGCTTGCGCCGGGCATGGGCCTCAACGCCTATTTCACTTACACAGTGGTGAAGGGCATGAACATACCGTGGGAAACGGCGCTGGGAGCGGTTTTTCTGTCCGGCGTTGCCTTCCTGATTTTGACCGCGGTGGGATTGCGGCAGATGATTTTGGCGTCCATTCCGGTGGAATTGTATGCAGCGGTTGCGGTGGGAATCGGGTTGTTCATCGCGCTCATCGGACTTCACAATTCCGGAATCATCACAGCCAGCAAGGAAACGCTCGTGACCATGGGAAATCTGCGAAATCCGAATACGCTGCTTGCGGTTTTCGGATTGATGCTCATCGCTGCACTGCAAGCGTGGGAAGTTCGCGGCGCAATCCTGATCGGGATTTTGGGAACTACTGCTGCTGGAGTTGCGTTCGGCTTGGTGCGATGGCAGCCCCAGAGTTACTCGTTCGCGGATATCACTGCAACGGCGTTCCATTTGAATATCCGGGGCGCGCTCAGTTACGGATTGGTCGAGATTGTTTTTGTATTTCTGTTCGTCGATCTGTTCGATAACATTGGCACCTTAGTCGCGGTGGGTAAGAAGGCCAAGCTCTTCGATACAGCGAACCGGATTCCCAGGATGAATCAAATCCTGTTTTCGGATGCAACGGCCACTATCGTCGGTTCGCTCGCGGGAACCTCTACGGTAACCAGTTATGTGGAAAGCGCGGCGGGCGTGGCAGCGGGCGGTCGCTCCGGAGTGACGGCTATCGTGACGGGAATTCTCTTTCTAATCGCCCTGTTCGTGGCGCCGGCCGTGGGCGCGATTCCAGCCGCAGCCACTGCTCCCGCCTTGATTGTTGTAGGTTCGATGATGATTGTGCATGCGACCGAGATTCCGTGGGGGAATCCGGTGATCGCGATCCCGGCTTTTCTCACCATCGTGACCATTCCACTTACTTTCAGCATCGCCAATGGATTGGCATTCGGATTCACGGCTTACACTATTCTGAAGATCGCCCGCGGCGAGTTTCGCAGCGTACACTGGCTGGTGTATGTGCTCACGGCTTTGTTTATCGCGCGATTTCTGTATTTGGGGAGTTGAAATTATGACCATGCTGAAGCGCCTCGCGCTGGTTCTGTCCATTTCGCTGCTGCCGCTCGCCGCCGCGCCGAAGTTTTCCGTGTCATTCACGAGGGAGCAGAGTCCGTCGGCGCTGGATGGCCGTCTGCTCCTACTAATTTCCACCGATCCTTCGGCCGAACCAAGAATGCAGATCAGCAATACTCCGAACACGCAAATGGTCTTTGGCATGGACGTAGACGGGATGCAGCCGGCGCAGGAAATTGTCGTGGACGGACGCGCTTTCGGCTACCCGGTACGCGGCCTCGCCGAATTGAAGCCCGGCCACTACTACGTGCAAGCGCTGTTGCATCGTTACGAGACCTTTCATCTTGCCTCCGGCTACACGGTAAAGCTGCCGATGGATCGCGGTGAGGGACAGCACTGGAATCTCGCGCCTGGCAATTTGTATTCGAAGCCCCAGGAAGTTACGCTCGCCTCCGGAACATCTTCGCCGGTGCGCGTCGTGCTGGACCAACAGATCCCACCAATTCCTGAGCCCAAAGATACGAAATACGTCCGGCATGTCCGCATCAAGAGCGAGTTGCTCAGCGCGTTTTGGGGGCGTCCGATGTATCTGGGCGCGCATGTGCTGGTTCCGGAAGGTTTCGACGAACACCCGGAAGCGCATTTTCCGCTGGCGGTGTTCCACGGTCACTTTCCCTCGGACCTCAGCGGGTTTCGCACCGATCCGCCCGATCCGAATTTGAAGCCGGATTACAGCGACCGATTTCATTTGGGCGGCTACAATCGCGTCCAACAGGAAGAAGCCTACGCGTTTTATCAACAGTGGATCTCGCCCAAGTTTCCTCGTTTCCTGGTGATTGAGATCCAGCATCCGACGCCGTATTACGACGATTCGTACGCTGTGAACTCGGCCAACATGGGGCCGTATGGAGATGCCATCGAGACCGAGCTGATTCCGTATATCGAAAAACGATTTCGAGGAATCGGGCAAGGTTGGGCGCGATTCCTGTACGGCGGATCGACAGGCGGATGGGAAGCGCTGGCGGTCCAGATGTTTTATCCGGACCACTACAACGGAACGTTCGCGGCGTGCCCGGATCCGGTGGACTTCCGGGCTTACACCGTCGTGGACATCTATAAGGACAAGAACGCGTACTTCATCGAAGGTCCGAACAAGCGCGTGGCGCAGCCGGGGATGCGGGATTATTTGGGTCATGTCAGCGCGACTCTTCAGGATTTGAATAATTACGAGCTGGCGCTGGGATCGCAAGGCCGGTCGGGAGAGCAGTGGGATATATGGGAGGCGGTGTTTTCGCCGGTTGGAAAGGACGGCTATCCGGCTGAAATCTGGGATAAGGTGACCGGCGAGATTCATCCGGACGTCGCGGGTTACTGGCGCGAGCATTATGATTTGAGCTACATCCTGAAGCGCGACTGGGCGACGTTGGGGCCGAAGCTGCGCGGGAAGATCCACATCTATGTGGGCAGCGCCGACAATTATTTTCTGAACGACGCGGTCTACTACATTGAAGATTTCCTGAAGGGAACCACTGATCCGCCGTATGAGGGCGAAGTAAAATACGGCGATCGGGCAGAGCATTGCTGGAATGGCGATCCAGCGCTACCGAACGCGATTTCTCGCCTGCATTACAACACGTTGTACTTGCCGAAGATTCTGGAGCGGATGCAGAAGACTGCGCCGCCTGGCGCGGATCTGACGAGTTGGCGGTATTAGGCGGCGGATGGCGCGCCGATTCTGCCTCAGTTTATTGCTGGCGGTTGCGCTTGCGGCGCAGCCCGTGGCGCGCCACAGTCCGGAATGGCTGCGCGATGGCGTGATCTATGAAGTGAACACGCGGACGTTTTCCGCTGCCGGCAATTTTCGCGGTGTGGCTGATCAATTGCCGCGCCTCAAAGAACTCGGCGTGAATATTTTGTGGCTGATGCCGATTCATCCGGTGGGGCGGGAGCGGAGCAAGGGAACGCTGGGGAGTCCTTATGCGGTTCGTGACTATTTCGCCATCAATCCCGATTACGGCAGCGCGGAGGATCTCAGGCGCCTGGTGACGGAAGCGCACCGCAGTGGTTTCAAAGTGATTATCGACATCGTGGCGAATCACACGGCGTGGGACAGCGTCATGA
>Ga0187851_10002169_pt1 | contig 17710 bp, 16 predicted proteins | sample June2016WEW_6_10_FD_132997 | JGI IMG/M metagenome (GOLD analysis project Ga0187851, IMG submission 132997) | Peatland microbial communities from SPRUCE experiment site at the Marcell Experimental Forest, Minnesota, USA - June2016WEW_6_10 | ecosystem: Environmental > Terrestrial > Soil >...
AGGCCGCGCACCGTGATTTTGCTGAACGGATGGACCGAGATGTCCGTGACGGTGATATCCGCGTGAATCGCGGCGCTCACGCGGGGCAGGATGACGCGCTTGATGAAACCGGAACTTGTTACAACCAGATACGCCACCCCCGTCAGGATCACCAGCACCCCGGCAATCCCCGCCGCCTTCGGCAGTACACGTTGCAGCCAGCTCCGTTGTTTTTCGATGGTCAATGATGCAATGGTTGCCATAAGACGTTCCTTTTAACAGCCTGGACCGTTGCGTTCCGGAAATACCTCCTCTTGCGGCGGTCTCCGCCAATCGTATGATTGCGTTTTACACCGTCATCACCAGATTATTCAATTAAAATCATGCAAGAAGTTTCATTAAAAGTTGCCCGCGCCGTCCGTTTTCGCTTTCCCCAATCCGTCCAGCCAATATATTTTTAGCGTGATTGATACCGACGTAAAGCTCGCCGACATTCTTCCCGCCTTGAAATCCGCGACCTGGCTGGCCCTCGACACCGAGGCCGACAGCCTGCACGCCTATCCGGAAAAGGTCTGCCTGATTCAAATCAGCACCGCTGCCGGCGACGAATTGATCGACCCGCTGGCAAAAATAGACCTGGCACCTCTGCTCGCCGCGCTGGCCGGCCACGAACTCATCATGCACGGCGCGGATTATGATTTGCGTCTGCTCCGCAAACATCACGAGTTTGTCCCGCGCGCCATCTTCGACACCATGCTAGCGGCGCGGCTCCTGGGCGAACGCCAATTCGGCCTGAGCTCGCTCGTGGAAAAATTCCTCGGCGTAAAACTGGACAAGGCTTCGCAAAAGGCCGATTGGGCGCGGCGGCCGCTTACCGAGCGGATGGAAACGTATGCGCGCAACGATACGCATCACCTCAAGCCGCTGGCCGACAAGCTGAAGCTCGAGCTCCAAAACCAGAACCGACTGGGCTGGCACCAGGAATCGTGCGCGCGATTGATTGCGGATTGTTCGCAGCCGGCCGTCGTGGACGGGGACTTCGTCTGGCGCGTGAAAGGCAGCCATGCGCTGAATCGCCACGCGCTGGCCGTGATGCGCGAACTCTGGCAATGGCGTGAAACCGAAGCCATCGCCGCCAATCGTCCGCCTTTTTTTATTTTGAGCCACGAAAAAATGGTCGAGCTGGCCGAAGCCGCCGCCGGGCGGCAGGCGGTGGAACCGCTTTTGCCGCCAAGGATGTCGCCGCGACGCCGCGACTCCCTGGCGGCGGCCATCCAAGCCGGCCTGGCGGTGCCCCACGACCGGCATCCGGAAAAAATCCGCCATCATTCCACGCGCCCCACCGAGGCCGAGATGCGGCGTTATCGCGAACTGGAAAAACGCCGCGACGCTCAAGCACACAAGCTGGGCATCGACCCCACGCTCATCGCTCCGCGCGCGACGCTCGGAGATCTGGCGCGGGATTGGGACCGGCACGCGCCGGAATTGATGAACTGGCAGCGAGAGTTGATGAAATGATGGGCGCATCCCCGCCATCATCAGGCAGCTGCGCCACTTTCACCGTCGCATGACTATGGCGGGACAAGCCGTGCGCAGCGTGACTTTTTATCCGCGAATTAACACGCATTACACGAACGGACACCGATTAATGACCTCAGAGAACCCAAAGCCCGCAAAGAATCTCCTTCTGAATTCTGGATTCCGGCTCCCCTGTCCACCGTCGCCAAGTGGCGTGTTGCCCAAATGGAACGGAGCGCGGGTGTCCCACCCGCAGCCGCCGGGATTGCCAAACGAGCGCACGAAATTCCACGGGTTTTGGGGATGCTGAACGTGCTGCGGCTGAGACAGCCGCGCTCCGGCGTCTCCAAAACGATTTGGGCAACACGCTCCTCGGCGATGGTGGATGACTCGTTTTCTGATAATTCGATGTTCAGCGTTCGATGTTCGATGTTCGTTTTTTTTTGATCCTTCAACCCTCTTTCTCATCTCTTACCGGACGGATAATCGGCTCGAACATTGCCGGGTCCAGCTTTGCCAGGACCGGCAAGGCTGCCGCGCGCAGCCGCGGAAGGGACCGGTAAAACAGCCCCACTATGACAATGCAAATGACGCCGCTCACCGTCAATGTCACCGTCGTGCCCCAGGCGGCGGCGAAGGAACCCGCGAGCAGGTTGCCCACCGGCATGGTGCCGGTGAACGCCATAGAGAAAATGCTCATCACCCGCCCGCGCTTGTCATCTTCCACCAGCGTTTGAATCAGCGTGTTGCTCGATGCCATCAACAGCACCCCGCCCATGCCCGTCAGCGTCAGGCAGGTCAGTGACAATGGCAGCCAGCGCGACGACGCGAAACCCATCAGCCCCGCGCCCATCGCCGCGCCGCCGAAAGCGATGATCCGGCCCAGCCCGCGAATCGTCGTGCGCGAGCCGAGATACAACGCCCCGCTCACCGCGCCGACGCCCGAGGCCGACATCAGCCACCCGAGTGTGCGCGCATCGCCTTGGAACACGTCGCGCGCAAAGATGGGCGTGAGCACCGTGTAGGAAAAACCAATCGCGCTGATGGCCGCCACCAGCCCGATCAACATCTTGATGGGCGCAAAACCGAACGCGTAATGAAATCCCTGCCGCAACTCGATCCACGGATGTTGCCGCGCCGGCCGGGCCGGGCGTTCGGACAACCGCATCGCAAACAGCGCGGCGATCACCGCCACGTACGTGAGGCCGTCCACCAGATAACACAGACCCGGCCCGAATCCGGCGATGACGAATCCGGCGATGGCCGGCCCGATCAGCCGCGCGAGATTGAACAGCGACGAATTCAGCGCGATGGCATTGCCCAGATGCTCCTTGCGCTCGACGAATTCCACGACCAGCGCCTGCCGGGTGGGCATGTCCACCGCGTTGATGATTCCCTGCACCAGGCTCAGGATGATCAGATGTGGAATGGCAATCGTATGCGTGAGCGCAAAGAAGGCGAGCGCGAAGGACTGGAGCATGGAAAAAACCTGCGTGCCAATCAGCAACCGATGCCGGTTCACCCGGTCCACCCAGACCCCGGCAAATGGCGCGAGCAGAAAAATCGGGATCTGGCTGGCGAACCCGACCACGCCCAGCAGAAACGCGGACGAACTCAGATGATACACCAGCCACAGCGACGCCGTCTGCGTCATCCAGGTGCCGACCAGCGAAACAATCTGGCCGGCAAAGAACAGCCGGTAATTCCTGGACGTCAGCGCGCTGAATAATTGCGTCAACCGCATTGCCCAGATTAACCGAGAACCGTCCGGAACGCATCATTTAGCCGCGAAAAGGTGCATAGCTTATACCACGGATGAACACAGATGGACACGGAAAGCGGTGCGCGTCACTCCGTTGCGCACCGTGACATATTCTCTCATAACAAATTTGCCGCTGCAAAATCACGTTTGGTAAGCCAAAAAAATTATTGTCCACCGGCGGACAAAAAGAGTGGATTGACTGGGTTTTGGAATTGTGAGCAAATCGCAATATAAAACCCGCATGAAGATTACATCGATATCGTGCCTGCTCCTTGCGCTGGCGCTGTGCACGGAGAGCGGCCCTGCCCGCGGAACTGGAACCAACGACACGCCTCAAGTCGGATCATTACGAGAACTCGACCGTTTCATATTCGAAGGGAACAACTCGTTCTCCGGGACCAACCTCTGGCTAGATTTGAACTCCACCTGCAATTTTCCCGTACAGTCGCATCCCCTCGCCCCGCGCAATGCCTTTCTATCGGCAATCGAGAGCCAGTTGCGTCTGGGCTATATCCATTGCGGTTTTCCCGATGCCCGGATCACAGCGCGCTACGATTCCAAGGCGGACCGGGTTGTCGTCCGGATTCAGGAAGGCAGCCGCTATCTATGCGGTCCGGTCGAAGTTATCGGCGCGCGGAAAATTCCAGCGCAGCCCATCGTGGAAGCGTTGACGGTCACCAATGCCTGCACCGACGTGTTGTTACAGTCGTTTCAATTTCTGGACAACGCCCCGGCGAACCGGACCGAAGTGGCGGAAACCAACAGCACGAAAATGTGGGTCGCCGGCCAGCCGGCCCATTTTGATGACATCAGCCTGCGCTACCTGTCGGGCAAGGTCACGAACACGCTGGCCAAACACGGTTTCTTCCAGTCCCGGAGCACCCTCGATGTCGTGACGAACCCCGCAACCCGGACCGCCGTGTTACAGGTGAAAATTCTCGATGAAGGTCCGTCCGCCACCATCGACCGCATCAAGGTGGTGGGGAACCGGAAGAACAGTCGCAAAGTGATGTTGAACTACCTCGGCCTGAAACCGGGGATGGCATTCACCGGTGACCTGGCCGCAACCATCAACAACCGCCTGTATCATTCCGCCCGGTTCCTGACAAATTCGGTGCAGACCAGTCTGCCGGACGCCTCCGGCCGCGTGAAACTCACCGTCGCCGTCGTCGAAAACAACGAGAGTCCGCCGTTGAATGGCAAATTCGAGCCGGTGGATCAGGTGATGCTCAAGACCCGCGACCGGCTAGCGAGACTGAATGACAGCGGGGAGGAATCTGTTTTTTCCGTCTCCGGCTATTCCGACGGTACGTGCTCAGTGCAATGCATTATCGCGCCGTACCACGGCTTGCTCGTGCGGGAAGACGTGACGGTCGGCGGCACGAACCGGCTCCGCCGGGCGCTGATACTGTCCCCCAGCCAGCTCGCGCTTTACGTGGCCGAACGGCAACAGAAATATGTGGCGCACCCTTCGGCTGCACAGTTCACCAGCTACATTACCATGGAAACCGAAGCCCCGGAAGCGGACGGACATTGCATGTCATTCGAGGCCGGCGCCGATATGAAAAGTCTTGGCAAAACGACGAACGCGCCGCCCTACGTCTTGAGTTTGAGCCTGGCCCCGGCGGCGTTCCTGCACCAGTGGCCCGACAAACACTTCACCCGCCGCTTTGACGGCGACCAGCTCGTCATGAGCAACGCCGAAACCGTCCTCAAACTGGATACCCGGACCGGCCGGATCATCGGGTTGACGTTCAATGCACCGGAGCCGAGTCACCTGCACATGAGTTTGCATTTCGAGCCCAACGCTTTTGGATCGGCTCTGGCCGGGGTCGAACGTGACGGTGCCGGCTTCGCCAATGTCTATCGAACAAACTCACCATTCGGCTCCGCTCTCGTCTTCTTCGGTAACGAACTGTTGCAATTTCCGGAGGTGGATGTCTGGTTGCGGGCACGGCTTCCAGCCAAAACCTATGCGCAGCTCCCGGCTCTGCTGCACCGGCTGGGCGCGGAAGACTTTCTGGCGCCGTGGGAAAGTTTCATTCATCAGCATGCGGAGCCGGACGATCCGGACGAGAAATTTGAGATTGCCGAAGAACCACGGCCGGTCATGGGCGGAACCATCGGCGCCGGGCTGTCGGCGGCGACCAAGTTTATTTTGGAAGGCAGCGACCTGATTTTTCAGCCTCGCTCCTGGCCTTGGACTGTTTCGCGGGACATTGCCCTTCTATATCGCAACCACCAGGACTTTCTTCTGCCGGACCTGACGGAGTTGTACCATTCGGGAGATGCCGGTCCCATCGGCTGTCTGGTCACCGCCTGGATGCTGCAAGGCCGGGACACCCCTTTGTCCAAAGCAATGGCCGCCCAAGGTTTACTGCGGCTTTCCGCCGAGGCGTTCCGAAGCGATTGCAGGTTGTTTCTGGATGAGCGTTACTTTGTCGGCCAGTGTGCTACCCCGCTGGCCACCAGTCTGGGCAATCTGAATGAGCAGGAACTGGATGCCGTGGTGACATTGGTGCCAGCCGGCGGGGCCGATTTCGTCCGTGACTGCGCCCGCCGAGTGCGCGCGGCCCCCAAAGGCCAACCGCTGTTTGAAACGCTTGCTCCTGCACTGGATGCCTATTGGGAAAAGGAGGGAATGCAAAAAGTGGCCGACGAACTCAAGAAGATTGCCAATCAATAATTTGGATCGGACATCCTGATGGCAGCTCGGTGAACTGGGCCTCTGACTGCCGCCGTTGTCAGTCAACGACCCGCAGATTCAAAACCTGACATTAACCGGGCGCGGTGGCACATTGGGTGCAATGAATTTGTTCCCCAAGGCGCTGACATTCTTGATGGCCGCAGCCGGGCTGGCGATTCTCAGCACGAGCGTGACGGCAGAAGATTCAGACCGGAGCATTGACCCGGTTTTTGCGCCGGGGCTGGCGATCCTCAAGAAAGCCACCGGCACCATCGAAAGCCCGCGCGGCCGGTTGCAAACCGATTGGCGGCCCAATCTTCAGTTGCTGATTGGCGTCAAGGCCGTCGACGCTTCCAAACAAACGGTCGGCTTTGTGGAATTGACGACTTTGCGTCCGCCGCCGACCAATGCCGCCGGCCAGCCGTGGAGTCCGGCCCGGCAGACCAACACCTTCACCTGGTCCAACACCAACGGCACGTCCCCGGTCAGCCACGAAGCCGATTACATTTCATACCTTTATCCGGTACGGGTGCGCGTTTTCGACGAAGGCGGGCGGAAGCTTAAAGAGGGGGAAACCACACTGCCTTGGGGATTGCTGACGAACGGGCTGGCGGACATGTGCCGTCTCAGCCTGGAGTTTACCATGCACAAAAACCGCTCCCCGGCCAGCGGACCGATCGGCAACCGGTCTTACCGCGTCAAGACCGACGAAAACACCGTCCACCCCGAGGACCTCGACAAACTGGCGCAGTCCCTGGGCGGCGGATTCATCTGGTTGATGACAATGTTGCAGCAAATCCAAACCGAGCCGGCGATCCATGACCTCTGGAAAAAAGCCCATTGCGCCTTTCGCCTGCCGGAGTTGAAGACCATGGCCATCAGCGTGGTCACGGGTGATTATGCGCTTTCGGTGGAGCCGCGCCTGGAGGAAGTGTCCCCGGCCGACGCCGGACCGGCGGGGACAACGGCGCCGGAGCAGTACCGGCTCCCCGTTGATTTGCTCAGTGGCAACCGGAACCTGACCCGCGCCGAACTCATCGTCGGCCCCGCCAGCGGAGCGGAGATGCTATTGGGCGGAATCCGTTCCATCCGGGCAACCCATCCCACCAAACCGCAACAGCAGTTCTTCGTCCAGGTCCTCGCCGCCGGCACCGTGCGCGAGAAATCAGCCGCTGATCACCCCCAAGCCCACTAACTGTACATCAGCGCCGATTAGCGAAGATTAGCGGTTTGTTTTTCCTGTCCAAGCACCCGGTGTTGCTCCAATCGCTCTTGCACGCCGGATTTTTTGGTGCAGATTGAAACTGATTTTGCAGAACGGAAAGGAAATGACATGAAACAACGCAAGCTCGGCAAACAAGGATTGACCGTCCCGGCGCCCGGACTCGGATGCATGGGCATGTCAGAGTTCTACGGCACCCGCGATGACCGGGAATCCATCGCCACCATCCACCGCGCCCTCGACCTCGGCGTGACCTTTCTCGACACCGCGGACATGTACGGCCTTGGCGAAAACGAGCGGCTGGTAAGACGCGCCATCCAAGACCGCCGCCGCGAGGTGATCCTGGCCACGAAATTTGGCAACGTGCGCGACGAGCGCGGCAATTTTCTCGGCGTCAGCGGCCGGCCCGAATATGTCCGCGCTTGTTGTGACGCCAGCCTGAAACGCCTGGGCGTGGACGACATTGATCTGTATTACCAGCACCGGGTGGACCCGCAGGTGCCCATTGAGGAAACGGTCGGGGCGATGAGCGAACTGGTCCGAAGCGGCAAGGTGCATTACCTCGGACTGTCCGAAGCGGCGCCCGCGACCATCCGCCGCGCGATGAAGGTGCATCCCCTCAGCGCGTTGCAGACGGAATATTCCCTGTGGACGCGCGACGTGGAGGCGGAAATTCTGCCGCTCTGCCGGGAACTAGGCATCGGTTTTGTGCCTTACAGCCCGCTGGGCCGCGGCTTTCTCACGGCGAAATTCAGGAAGCCTGAAGACCTGCCGCCGGGCGATCGGCGCCGGGACATGCCGCGGTTCCAGGGCGAAAATTTCGAACACAACCTGAAACTGGCCGAGCGGATCGAATCGCTGGCCCGGCGGAAAAAATGCACGGCGGCGCAACTGGCTCTGGCCTGGGTGCTCGCGCAAGGCGACGACATCGTTCCCATTCCCGGCACCAAGCGGCGGATCTATCTCGAAGAAAACGTGGCGGCGCTGAACATCGAGCTGACGCCGGCGGACCTGAAAGAAATCTCAGCCGCGGCGCCGGTCCGAACCACCGCCGGCCTGCGTTATCCGGCCCAGGCCATGCAGGCCGTCAACCGCTGAACCAAAGAATCCAACCGCTCATTGCCGCTCATCAGCGCTGATAAGCGGAGATTAGAGGTTAATCGGCATGCGGCATGAGTTGACGCACTGCCGATTGTGCGTTAACTAGACCGCGGATTTTCGTGGCAACCTTGAAATGCCTGGCCCGATGCCGATAGGAAACACATAATGCAAACTGTTCTGCCCTCTGAGTTCAAACGCGGCATGGTCCTCATGCTGGACGGCGCCCCGCAGCTGGTGGAGGAGTTCCACACCAGCGGCACGGCCCAGACCAAACACAAAATTCACGTCCGGCTGCGCCATCTGAAAACCGGCCGCCTGACCGAGCAAACGCTCCCGGATGGCGAGCGCCTGCCGATTGCCGACGTGCAACATTGCCGTGTCCAGCTCAGCTATGCTGACGGAAAGGATTTTGTCTTCTCCGATGTCGAATCGTTCGAGGAATTGACCCTCAGCGCCGAGCAGATCGGCGACCGCCGCTGTTTCATCAAGGAAAACGTGGAGTACCGCGCCCTGCTATTCGACGGGCAACTGCTGGACATTGTGCTACCGCCGAACGTGTCGTTTAAGGTGGTGGATACCGCTCCACCCACCAGCGGCGGTTCCGTCGCCACGTGGAAACCCGCCCGCCTCGACGACGGTCTGGAGATCATGGTCCCGCTGTTCATCGCCACCGGCGAAAAAATCCGCGTGGACACGACCGAACGAAAATACGCCGGCCGCGAAAACGAGCCGAAAAAGTAACGAGGGACCAAGACAAAAGGCTTTGAACCGCTAATCTTCACTTACCCGCCGTGCTCGCGCCCGTCGCGGCAGGTCAGTGCTGATTAGCGGAGATTAGCGGTTAAAGAGTTTTGCGGTAAGAAGATTGCGCCTGACTGACTATCAAACCAGTTGCAGCGGCGGGAATTGCCGGCCGAGGATGGGCGTGCTTTTCGTCTTCAGCCAGCTTTCCAGCACGCCGGCATAAACGCTCCGAAAATCCACGGTGTATTTGATGTCGCCCTCGAACAAATCCTGTGGCGCCAGACCTGGCTGGGTGCCCAGCAGGCCCGCCTTCACCTTGTCGCCCACGATGAACAGGGGCGCAGCGGCGCCGTGATCCGTGCCGCCGCTGGCGTTTTCCGTCACGCGCCGGCCAAACTCGCTGAACGTCATCACCAGCACGCGCGACAGGTTGTTTTGCGCCTTCAAATCCGCCACGAACGCCTGCACGGAATCGCCGAGTTCCTTGAGCAGGCGCTGCTGCGTGGGAACCTGGTTGACGTGCGTGTCATAACCGCCCTGCGAGACGTAATAAATCCGCGTGGGCAGGCCACCACCGATGAGTTGGGCAACCAGCTTGAGCGAATTGCCGAGTTGCGACGCGGGATACGTCGCCTGGTTCTGGACCCGGCCCGCAATCTCGTGCACCCGGTCGGAACTGATTTGCGCGTCCAGCGCAGTGCGTTCGATGAAATCCACCGCCTTGCCGCCGGTCATCGGCATTGCCGCCGCCAGCATCCCGATGCTGCCGCCGGAATTTTCGTCCGCCGGGGGAGCAATCGTTTCCACTTCATTCATCTTTTCGTAGGCGGCCTCCACCACGTCCGGTCCGCCGGGACCGGGCCGGCCATGGGACTGAAAACGATACGTCTGCGGATTGTTGAAGCAGACGCCGGTGGGCGTTTTGGCGAAGAACGCCTGCGGCATCTGGCTGCCAATCGTGACGCCCACCGTCGGAGCGGCGCCGGAACAGCAATTGTCAAAATAGCGCCCGAGCCAGCCGTATTTCTCGACCCGGTTCGAGTCGCTGGCCGTCTGCCAGATTTCGGTCGAGCGGAAATGCGAGCGGTTCGGGTTTGGATAACCGACGCCCTGCACAACCGTGAGGTGGCCGGCATCGTAAAGGCCCTTGAACCCGGTGAGCGCGCCGTGAAACCCGGTCTGGTCGTTCAACCGCAAAATGTCCTGCGCGGACAGTCCGAGTTTGGGGCGCGCCCGGTGATAATCGTCATTGGCAAACGGCACGATGGTGTTGAGGCCATCGTTGCCGCCGGCCATTTGCAGGACAACGAGGATGGTGGCGTCCTTGCCGGTGGCGATTTGCGTGGCGGCATCCGCCGCCCCGGCCTGAAGCGCGGCGAAGGTGTTGGCAAGGAACGCCGGAACCGTCCACGACAGCGCGCTGCCGAGCACGGTGGACCGCAGAAATTCCCGGCGGGTATGGAGCGTAATTTCGTTTTTCATATCTTTTTTGGTAGGGACGCGCTGCCGCGCGTCCAAGCCGACCGGCAGGTCGGCCCTACCGAATTTAGGTCACCTGATATTGCGGCGTGGCCATCACGAGCCGGATGGCTGCCTGGATGTCCGCATCATTGAATTTCGTTTTTGAGCCGAGAAAATCGCGCAGCGCTTTTTCCTGGTCGCCCTTGAACTTGCATTGCAGCAGCCGGTGCTCAAGCGCGGCAACCAGCGTGTCCGGGTTGGCGCGTTCGTCCGGGGTGAGGATTTTTTCCGGGTCCACGCCGCCAACGTGGATGCGTTGCACGGCCTTCTCGATTTTTTCGCCGCCCGGGCCGCCGGGCCGCCGGGTGAAATCGTCCGCCGTGAGCGATTCCTTCGTGCCCTGCACCAGCACGGCGGCATCGTTGTAACGCGCCAGCAGCGTGTTGGTCGTGATCCAGGCCAGGCCGCCGTCCCAGCCCTTGACGTTCGGCGGAGCGAACAGATCCTGTCCCAAACTGCGCAACAATCCCCAGCAGACCACCGCCGGCGGCAGCTCGCACTCCAGCATCCGGCTGGTGCCGACCAGCCATTGCACCGGGCTTTTGACCTGGTTGCGGATGACGGACGGAGCATAAAACTCCTCGCAACGGAACATCACGCGAAGCAAGGGCTTGAAATTATTATCATTCGTGCGCAGCACGGCGGCCAGGGCGACGTTCAATTCCAGCGACGGCGGTTCGCCGGCGAAGAAGTTCCAGAGCTTGGCCGTGATGAACTGCGCGGCCTGCGGCTGGGCGACGATGGCGGCCATGACGTCGTCTCCGTCGAGGTTTCCGGTGCGGCCGAGAAAGGTTTTATCGCCGCTGTCATGGATGAACGACCGGTAAACATATTTTTCCTCCTGCAAATCGAGCGACCAACCGGTGAGCGCCCGGGCCGCTTCGGTGACGTCCAGCTCGGTGTAGTGGCCTTCGCCGAGCGAAAACAGTTCCATGACCTCGCGCGCATAATTTTCATTGGGGTGCTGCTTGCGGCTTTGCGCCTGGTCGAGCCAGACCAGCATGGCTGGGTCCTTGCCCGCCTCCGTCAGCAACTGCAGCCAGTTGCCGGTGGCGAGCCGGCGGAACATCTCATTCTGGCGCCACATGAAATACGGATTACGGACCTTTTCGACGCTGGTGGCAAAATGGCCGTGCCAGAACAGGACCATCTTTTCCTGGAACGATCGCGGCCCCTTCGCCATGCGTTGCAGCCACCAGCCGCGCAGTTCCATCATCCGTTGCTGATACAGCCGCTGCCGCTCCCGCTGCAAGGTGCGTTTCTCGTCCGGGGACGCGCTTTTGATCGCTGCGCGAAACTGGCGGATTTCATCGGGATTGGGCTGCGCCCAATCCGGGGCGGGCGTCGGATCGGAAATTGACTCGTAATCCAACAGCGCCGAGACCGCGCGGTCCGGACCGAGATCGGCCAGCTTCCGGATTGCCGCCGGCGGCCCGCCCAAACCCGCGCGGTTCAGCAAATGCGCCGCGGTCTCGTCATTCCAGCGGTCCGCTGAAAGTGGCTTTAGCATACATACTCATAGACGTAAGCCAGCCTAAAATGGTTTCATGCTCATTTCCAGTCTTCCCTGCGTAATGGCGCGGCAATGCATGACGGAGGATGGAGCGGACAGGTCATCGGAGATAAGCAGAAAAAATGTTTTAGTCCGATTCCACCACGTGGAAAAGGCTGGAAGTGCGCTATTGGCCGATCTCCGTTACACCAGCTCTTTGGTGCGAAACCGCCAGAGGGCGAGCAACAACATGATGACGATGAAATCCGCGGCGTACAGGCTCAACCAGGCGACATCCCTTGCGTTCAACAGACTGCCCTGAAGGACCTGGAAAAAGACGTTGAAATCCTTGTAGCTGGGCAGGATAAAATAAAGGGGATTGGGCGGCGAATAAAGGCCATTGCCGGCGACAAAAGCCAGCACCGAGGCGATGATGGGATGCATGAAGAGGGACAGCAACATGGCCAGCGAACCCAGCATGAGCTGCCGGCAGAACATCAGCCACGGCGCCCATTTGATGACGGGGCTTAATTCCAGGTTCTGGGTCTGCGCAAAGATGAGGATGGCGAGCGACGTCAGCAGGGCGAACGCCGCCATGACCGTAACGCCGCCCAGGTATTTGCCGAGCAAAAACTGGGTGCGCGAAACCGGCTTCGAAAGTGTCAAACGGATCGTCCCTTTGCGGATCTCGGAAGCCACGGCGGTGCTGAAGATGAACAAGGCCACGATGCTGCCGCCAAACGATGCCACCTGATAAAACATCGCCTGAAAGGTCGTGGAGGCGCTTTCCATTGATTCCCGGAATTTGCGCCGGTCTCCTTCGCTCATCTGATTGGTCCCCATGAACGGCGAGCTGTTGGTCATTTGATCGTCGTTGTAGGTTCTGGTTATGTTTTTGCGCACGGACGACATGGTGATGGAGAAGAAGATGGTCAACGCCAGCGACGCCAGCATCAGGCCGAGCAGCAGACGCTGATGGAGCAGCGCGCGGATGCTGTCGGAGGCGATCAAAAAAATGGTCTTCATAACTTGGGCGGCGGGGTGATGGTGGCAAAGAAAATTTCTTCCAGAGATTGCGTCTCGGCCTCCGTCCGCAAAATTTCGACGCCGTGCTGTCGCAGCATTTGTTCGACCGTTTGCCGGAGCGCCTCGTCCGGGCAACGGATCGTGGCCTGTCCCTGAGTCAGGGTAACCTGAGCCGCCGTGTTTGCGAGCGCCTCCATCAGTGGAGCGGGCAGGCCCTTGACCACAAACCGCGTGCTTCTGCCGGACGACAGTTCCGGCAACGTTCCCACGCGCTTGAGTTCGCCGTTTTGCAGGATGGCCACCCGGTCACACACCGATTCCACTTCCGAAAGAATATGCGAGCTGATGAAAACGGTCTTACCCCGCCGCTTCAACCCGAGCAGGATGTCGCGGAACTCCTTTCGCCCGACCGGGTCGAGACTGGCGGTGGGTTCATCCAGAATCAACAAATCGGGGTCGTGCAGCATGGCTTGGGCAAACCCGAGCCGTTGCGCCATGCCCTTGGAGTATTTGGCAACGACTTTTCCCGCCGCATCCTCCAGGTTCAGCAACTTCAACAGTTCCGCCACCCGTGCCGTACGCGCATCGGCCGGCACGCCGCAAAGCGCGGCGTAGAAGTCGAGCAACCCTCGGCCCCGGTAATAGTCGTGCAGGATGATGGATTCCGGCAAATAACCCAGCCGCCGGTGAACTTCCGTTTCGGCCACCGGCCGGTCAAACAAATAAGCCGTCCCGCTGGTCGGACGAATTAAATTGAGCAGCAGATGTATCGTGCTGGTTTTGCCGGCTCCGTTTGGACCCAGAAAGCCGAAAATTTCGCCTTCCTTGACCTCCAGATTCAGCATCCGCACCGTGGGGGTTGCCTCCCGGTTCCAACCGTGGCCGTATGTCTTGCTGAGATTTTCAGTGCGGATGGCGGTCATGCGGATTACTCCTTGGTCAATCGTTCCAGCAGTTGTCGCAATTCATCATCATCGCCTGAATAGCCGACCTGCAGCCATTGCACCACTCCCTCCTTGTTGACCAGCACCAGGGTGGGAATGCCCCGCACGCCATACTTGCCGCCGACGTCCCCGTCCTGGTCGAGCACGACGTGAAAGGTGTATTTCTTGCGTTGGATGAAATTACGGACCGGTTCGGCGGTTTCCCCCTGATTGATGCTGAGGATTTCCAGTCCACGGTCCTTGAATTTGTCCTGCAACTCCTGCAAACCGGGCATCGCCATCCGGCACGGTCCGCACCAGGTGGCCCAGAAATCCATCAAGACTAGTTTTTGTCCCCGGTACGAACTCAAGGTGACGGGTTTGCCGGACAAATCGGGCAATGAGAAATCCGGGGCCGGTTTGCCCACTTTGACGTTTCCCATGACAGTCACCGAGCCGCCATGATGCTGGCGCATGCCAATTTTTACTTCGTAGTGGATGGCCATGCTTGCCAGCGCAAAAAGCACCCCCAAGCTGACCCACGCAATTTTTGGCAGTTTCATGATGTCGCGGCCCGGCCCGAAAACTATTAGTTCACGTCCGCAGAATCAACTTATTTGATGAGTGCGCTTTTTAAAAAAGGCGTGATCCGTGTAAAGCGGCGTGGCCGCCGCGCGGCAGACGGTTGCAAGTGGTGCGAATTGGGGAATGTGGATTTGCAAAATGCAGAGCGGATACCGAAACTGATTTCAACAGCGTTAAATCACGAACCTTCGCTCATCAGCGTTGATGAGTGTGAATTAGCGGTTCAATTTCAACCGGCTACGCTGAGGGAATATTTTTTCGCTCGGCGCTGTTGGGCTCCCGAAAATCGCTGAGCCTGCCCTTTTTGATGGTGCCATCCGGAAGCTTCAACGTGATCTCCGGCGGCCAGCCAGCCTTGCCCTCGATCACATTATCAACCACGCCCATCGCGCGGGAAATACGGTGGACCATGGTTTCGCCGAGATAACCTTCTCCGGTTGCCGGTACTTTGGCTTTGCTCATGAAGTCGAGAGTATGCAAAAGTACATCAACGTGTCGAGTGACGAGTGACGGGACAAAGTCAGGGTACAGGAGTACGCCGTCCCTCCCAAAAATAATTCACTACAAACACTCGCGGCTGCTTACACGGCGGCTTGCACCACCGCGGGGGCGGTTTCCACAACCGGGGCGGTTTCAACGACTGGAGTGATCTCTTCGGCCAGCCCCTTGCCGCGACCGTGATCCATGTTGATGAATTGTTGCGTCTGGGGGATGTAAAAGACGATGTTGAATCTGCCAATCGGCTCTTTTTTGGCGACCTCAAAGGCGGCTCCGGTGGCCCCGAAATTTTTGCCTTCGGATGCCTTTTTGGTCCAGTGGTTGTCGCTGGTGAGATATTCCAGCTTCTCGGCGTCTTCAATCAGGATGTTCATGAACTAAAAGGTTAACACACTTCCCCGAATCACAAGCATTCAAACTGATATATTCACGGTTTAATTTTTGGCGGAGGGGCGAGTCCGCCGGCGAGCCGAAGCGGACATGAAGGAGAACCACTAATCTTCACTCATCAGCGCTGATGAGCGGAGATGAGCGGTCGAAAAGCTTCTACTCCATCCCCACCGAACGGCGCGACGCCTTCTTGTCGGCGTGATGGGATTTGTCGGCGAGCATCCTGGCCTTGGCGCGGCGTGAGCGCTTCCGTTTCTGGCGGCGGATTTTCTCGATCTCGTCGCGTCGTGCGGCCACGTAGCCGCGTTTCATCGCTTCCACCTTGTCCAGCAGCAGGCGGCGGGCGATGAAGCGGTTGAGTCCCTGTTGCCGGGTGGTCTGGCATTTGACCTGCAGGCCGGTCGGACGGTGGAGCAGCATGACGCAGGTGGAGGTCTTGTTCACATTCTGGCCGCCGTGGCCGCCGGAGCGGACAAAGGTTTCCTCGATATCGGCCTCGCGTACGCCCAGCGCGGCCATGCGTTGCGTGAGTTGGGCTTCCTTTTCCAGGCTGACGGGGAATGCGCTCATGTCGTCAGGTTAACGGGCCGGCGGTCCGTCCCGCAACGTGAAAGGCGTAACATGGCATAGCCGCAACAAAAAAAATTGAACTCCGAACGTCCAACTGGCCGATGCGGGAAAACTTCGATGTTCGGCGTTCGATGTTGGATGTTGAATGTTCGTTTGGGAAAATCCTTGCGGCGAGCGATAGTCTGGACGAGTAAAAGTCAGGAAATCTTTGGATGACGTGGCTGGATGTTATCTCACCACTTCAAACGCGAAGCCCTTCAAATACTCCGTCTCCGGAATCATCGGGATGACGGGATGGTCCGGGCTTTGGGAATATGTTGCCACGCGGCGTAAAACATGACGCGTGTCATAGGCGGCGGATAGAATCACGTCCATGAACGTCACGGTGTCCACGTGATGCGAACAGCAGAATGTCGCCAGCGTGCCGCCGGCTCTGAGCAGCTTGAGCGCGCGCAGATGGATTTCCTTGTAGCCGCGCAGGGCATCCGGCACCGAGGCGCGATTGCGCGTGAACGACGGCGGGTCGAGCACGATCAAATCGAATCGCGGAATGACGCGCTCATGCGGCTTGACGGCGGTGTTGGCTTTGAGCCAGTCGAAAACATTTACGGTTTCAAACGAACATTTTTCTGCCAGACCGTTGGCTGCGGCGTTGCGGGTGGCCGCAGCAACGGCATCGGCACTTTGGTCGAGCAGGTGCACATGCGCCGCGCCCGCACGGGCCGCGTGCAGGCCGAATCCGCCGAGAAAACTGAAACAATCCAAAACCTGCGCCCCCCGGACAAACTGCGACACAGCCTGATAATTCATCTGCTGATCGAGATACAGACCGGTCTTGTGCCCGCCGACCAGATCAGTTTCAAACTTCAAGCCGTTCAGGTTTACGGTGATGGAAGGGGCGCGGACAGCTTTGTCCGCGTCTTTTCCCGTCGGCGAGCCTGCGGACATGGCTGTCCGCGCTCCGAATTCACCGGCCAGAACTCCGTTGGCCTCCGCCAGCCCCTCAAATTTGCGCGACGCCATGTCGCTGCGTTCGAGGATGGCGCGCGGCGAGAACATCTTTTGCAGCACGGCGACGATTTGCGCCTTGCGCTGGTCCATGCCGAGCGACGAAACCTGCACCACCAGCACGTCGTCGTATTTGTCCACGATGAGGCCGCTGAGAAAATCGCTCTCGGCGTTGACGACGCGGAACGAGGTTGCGTCGGGCAGATGTTTTTGCCGGACGGCGAGTGCGGCGCGGATGCGTTCCTCAAAAAACTTTTCATCCACCTCGACACGCTCCGGCGACAGGACGCGGACATTGATTTTGGATTTGGAATTGAAGAAGCCGGTGCCGATCAACCGCTGGCGATGGTCTTTGACCTGGACCAGTGCGCCGTCGGCAACCGGCGATGTGAGCCGGAGAATTTCGGTATGATAGATCCAAGGATGGCCGGCCACGATGCGATCAGCCTCGCCCGGTTTTAACAAGACAGTTGGTAATGATTCTGTGGTCACAACAATAAACGAATTCAGTTCTACATAACATGACGACGACCACAGATAAAACCAAAAAGGGCCGTGTTTTCAGTTATTTGCGCTGGAGTTCGGAGCCTCAAACCTGGGGCGATTCTGAACGGCGGCAAGCCGGGCTGGCCAAAAACTGGTGCAAGCGACGTGGCAAAACCCTGTACGAAAAGCCCTTTGTTGA
>Ga0187851_10002170_pt1 | contig 17700 bp, 12 predicted proteins | sample June2016WEW_6_10_FD_132997 | JGI IMG/M metagenome (GOLD analysis project Ga0187851, IMG submission 132997) | Peatland microbial communities from SPRUCE experiment site at the Marcell Experimental Forest, Minnesota, USA - June2016WEW_6_10 | ecosystem: Environmental > Terrestrial > Soil >...
CAAAGACGCGCAGCAGGCGGCCGACCAGGCGCTGATTCTGCGCCGCGTGACCGAACTCTCGCTCACTCCCGGCATGAACATCATGGACGGCTTCCTGACGACGCACCTCGAGCGAACCTTCTACAAGCACGAGTCCGAGCTGATCCGCGAATATCTCGGCGCCCCCGACGACATCATTGAATGCCCCACGGAAGCGCAGCGAACTTTGTTTGGACCGACGCGACGCCGCGTGCCCAAGATGATGGACCTGACGAATCCCATCCTGCTGGGCCCGGTGCAAAACCAGGAACACTACATGCAGGGCGTGATCGCGCGGAGAAACAACTTTGCCGAGCCGATCTTGCAGTTCCTCGAAGAGGCATACGAAGATTTTGCCCAGCTGACGGGGCGCCGCTACGGGCTGATCAGCGAATACAAGACCGAAGATGCGGAGACGGTTTTTGTCTCGCTCGGTTCGGCTGCAGAGAATATCGAGGCTGCGGTGGATTACCTGCGTCAGACTCGCGGGTCGAGCGTGGGCTCGGTCCACGTCAACGTGATCCGGCCGTTCCCCGAAGCCGCGCTGGTGAACGCGCTCAAGGGCAAGAAGAACGTGATCATCGTTGAGCGGACCGACGAAGCATTGGCCGGCGACAATCCGCTGGGACGCGACATTCGCACGGCGTTTTCGAAGGCGGTGCAGGGGACCGAGGGATTGCCCAAGGTGGATCTAGCCGAAGTGCCGCGGCTCTTTGGCGGCAGTTACGGACTCGGTTCGCGCGACTTCCGCCCCGAGCACATTATTGGCGCGTTCGAGTACGCGACCGCGGGCCGCAAACGCAAGGACGGGAAAAGCGCTGCGGATGACGTGACCTTTGTTGTTCTCGGCATCGACCACCCTTACAGCGTCATTGCCGACGAAATGCCCTCGCTGCTTCCCGAGGGCGCAGTGGCTGTGCGTTTCCATTCCATTGGCGGATGGGGCGCGATCACTACCGGCAAGAACCTCGGCGCGATTCTCGGCGACCTGAACGATCTGCTCTTTGAGCGCGACCATCTCGTCGACGAGATGGGCAATCCCAAGGAAGTGATTCACGTCAGCGCCAATCCCAAGTACGGATCGGAGAAGAAAGGCGCGCCAACCAGCTACTTCATGGTTGCCGCCAAGGAGCGTATTCGCGTGAACTGCGATCTGCGCCACGTGACGGTGGTGCTGTGCTGCGACCCCAAGGCGTTTACGCATACCAATCCCCTCGACGGCATGCAGGAAGGCGGCTCCCTGGTGTGGGAGTCGGATGTGGACGGCGAGCGTGCCTGGCAGAACCTGCCGCAGTGGGCGCGCAAGCAGATTATCGAGAAAAAGATTCGCGTTTTCACGCTGCCTGGCTTCGACATTGCCCGCAAAGCTACCGACCGAGGCGATTTGCAACTGCGCATGCAGGGCAACGCGTTTTTGGGGGCGTTTTTCGCAGTCAGCCCCATGTTGCAGGAGTTTGGTATCACGCAGGAGCAGTTCCGCGACGTCGTCTACAAGCAGTATGTGAAGAAGTTTGGCAAGCTCGGCGACGCGGTTGTGCAGTCGAACATGGAAGTGATGTTGCAGGGCTTCGAGCGCGTGAAGGAAATCACGATCGGCGATCTGGCTGCGGTTGATCGATCGAGCCTGCGCGGCCAGGCGCTGTTGCCTATCTTCGAAGAAGTCGATATTCCCGAATTTGCAACAGCGGCCTGCACTACCGGCGCCGGGTGCCGTTCGCATGCCGCGCCTGAAGGCCAGGGGCCGCGCACGCCGATCTCGACCATCGAAGTGTTTGACGCGGAGTTCCGTTCCAACTTCGGTTATAACCAGCCGGCGACACCACTCTCTGCGATGGGAGTGGTTGCGGCGGCAACAGGCGACACGGCTTCGAAGTATGTCGCGCGGCGCGAGACTCCATTGTATATCCCCGAGAACTGCACGCAGTGCATGGAGTGCATCTCAGTTTGCCCGGACACAGCGCTACCCAACTGCTCGCAGGATTTGAGCACGGTTTTGAGCACGGCGGTGACACGCTACGTCGCCGACCCCGCCGAACGCCGAAAGATGCTCGAGAAACTGCCGGAGATTGAGAAGCAGGCGCGTGCGCGCATGGTTGCGGAGATCAAGCAGGGCACGCCTCTGCCCACGATCATTCGCGAAGTGACAGAATCGGTGGATGGATTCTCGGCGCAGGCCAAGGCACAGTTCTACGCGATCGTCGACAAGGTGCCGATGGCCTACCAGAAGGTGAACGCCATCTTCTCGTCACCGGAGCGCAAAACTCCAGGCGCGGGAGGCATCTTCTCGATTTTTGTCAGCGATCTGTGCAAGGGTTGCGCGGCCTGCGTAACGGCCTGCGGCGATCACCAGGCGCTGAAGATGGTGCAGGAGACCGAGGAAGTGAACGCCGAGCACACCTCCGGCACGGCCTTTCTGGACCTGCTGCCAGATACGTCGCAGAAGTACCTCGGTCTTTATAGCGGCGCGAACCCTGCCGACTCAAAGACCGCGACGCTGCGCAACATGCTGATGGTGCGCACGAACTACGATGCACTGGTTTCGGGCGACGGCGCTTGCGCTGGTTGCGGCGAAAAGAGCGTGCTGCGCTCGATTGCCGCGGTGACGGAAGCCTACATGCGGCCGATTTACCACGCCAAGAGCGACCGCTTCATTTCCAAAGCTTCCGATCTGGAAAAGAACGGCGCGAAGCGCCTCGCGGCGATTAAGGAGAGCTGCCCAGAGGATTACGCGCGACTGCGGCAGGCGATCGTGCATCTGGTGATGGGTCTGGGCGGCGAGACGACGACGGACACGAAAGGCCGCGTCGCGGAGTACGAAAAGGAGCACGGCGAGATCACCGATGCGCAGCTGGTAGAGGCGATTGCAGCGGTGCTGTTGACTGAAGCCTTCAATCACAAGAACCTACAGCCGATTGACGGCCGCCTGGCCAATGGCATGAGCGTGATGGCTATGGCCGCGCATACCGGCTGCAACACGGTGTATGGATCGACGTCGCCGAACAACCCGCATCCCTATCCGTGGATGAACTCGCTCTTCCAGGACGGCATTACCGTGGGCTGGCTGATGGGCGAAAGCTTCATCGTCGACCACGCGCGCCGTTCCGTGATTCCCGAGCGCCTCGCCGACATCGTTCTCAAAGGCAACGGCGTGTGCGAAGAAGAGTTTTACCACTTCACGCATTTCACCGACGCTCTGATGACCGACGACGAAATCAAGGAACTGCCCAAGGTGTGGGTGGTCGGCGGCGACGGCGGCATGGGCGATATCGGCTATCAGAACATGTCGAAGGTGGTCCTGCAGAACCGGCCCAACGTCAAGGCGCTGATGCTCGACACGCAGGTTTACTCGAACACCGGCGGGCAGAACTCCGACTCGACGCCGATGCTGGGCGGCAACGACATGAACGTGTTCGGCGCGGCCACGCAGGGCAAGAACACCGAGAAGAAGACCGTCGCCGAAACCTTCCTCGCCGGCCACGGCTCGCCGTTCGTCGCGCAGGTGTCGATGGCCAACGCGCCCAAGCTTTATCGCGCAATTCTCGATGGCCTCGAGTATCGCGGAACCATGTTCCTGCAGGCCTTCACCACGTGCCAGCCGGAGCACGGCGTGGCCGACGACATGGCACTGCATCAGGCGCAGCGTGTCCGTGATTCGCGCGGTGTCCCTGAATTTGTTTTTGACCCGCGTAAGGGCGAGAGCTACCAGGAAGCGCTCGACGTCAAGGGCAATCCGTCGATCGATCTCGACTGGTACGAGACCAAATCGAAGGCGACGGGTGAAACGGTTCGCTACACGGTCGCGCACTGGTGCGTGACAGAAGCGCGCTTCCGCAACCATCTCAAGAAGATCAAGCCCGAGCAGCTGGAGAAGATGATTTCGCTGGAGAACATGCTGGTGCGCATCACGCAGCAGGATGTTGTCTATCGCTATTACCTGCTTCCCGAGCATCGCAGCTACATTCCCGACTTCGGCGTTTACATCGTGGTCACCGACGACGCGGGCAAGAACACCTACTATTCCCTTTCGCGGCAGCTGGTGATGTTCTGCGTGGAGCGGCGCAAGGCGTGGCGCATGCTGCAATCCAAAGCGGGCATCGTCAACCGCGAGTACCAGGCGCAGAAAGCAATTCTCGCCGATCTCGAGGCAGGCAAGATTGCGAAGGACGAGTTCTTCGCGCACGCTCACGAGATGATGGCCGAGAAACTAGGGAAGGAAGTGCTGGCGAAGGCGTAGCGACACGGCGAGCCTTACAGAAGCAGAGCGCGGACCCTCGGGTCCGCGTTCGTGCGTTTAAGCCGTCCATTGACTTCGTTGGAAAAGCGCTCTCACGCAACATTCCTATTGCGATGGTTTTCTAAAGGGTGTAGCGTCCATGGCGGAGGAGGTTAGTCCCATCGGAAAGCCTAGCGTGGAAGATCAACGGCCTGAGGCGGCCCAAGCAAGACTCGCGGAGCTTATGTCCGCGACAGGCCAGGCATCTGGGCAAGTAAACTCAACTCCCCTCGATTTGGCATCGCCTGAACCGGTTGGCGTCGGCCCGGCAGGCCCGCCCATGCTAATCCCCAAAGAAGAGAGAGCGCGGTATGTTGATTTTGCAGTTCAACTCAGCCGAGATCTCGGCTCAATTGCCATCCCGCCCGACAAGATCCTCTGGCATTACACGAACGGCTCCGCACTGCTTGCAATTCTTGAGTCAATGAGTATCTACTCCACTCACATTTCTTGCCTCAACGATACGACCGAGTTGCGCTATGGATCAAAGCTCTTCCAGGAGGCCCTCGCAAATCTCCGGCAAACCGCTACAGACAACGCAGCCTTGAGGCTACTCGACGGTGCACTCAGCTACTTTAAGGAAAACCCCGACTCCCCCGCCCAGGCGGTAGCGATCCACTTTGTGGCGTGCTTCAGCGAAAAGCGAGATGACTTGAGCCAGTTGCGAGCCTACGGAAACGGTGAAAACGGCTACGCGATTGGATTCAGGGCCGGAGACCTCTGGGGCTGCCCAAATAGCGCGCTCGTCCGAATCAGTTATGACGAGTCCCTGCACCGCCAGCTAGCGCGCAAGGCCGCGGAGGCAATGGTTGATTTCGCAATGGATGGACTCAGGAAATACGCCCCGCCGGAACCCGAAAGGTGGGGCGCGGAGTTCCTAGAAGCATGGGAAAAGGCAATTACGTTGGTCGCACCCCTGATCAAGGACCCGGCTTTTTCAAATGAAAATGAATGCCGAATTACAAAAGGCTCCGCCAGTAACGATCTGGAGGGAATTAGATTCGTTCAAAAAGGAAGCATGATGTCGCGCCATCTCCCGCTGCAGCCGCTAGGGCGCACGCCGACAATGCCATATCGCCTACCGATTGCCGAGATTATCGTCGGACCGTCCCGCCATCCTCAAACGAGTCGGACAAGTGTTGACACTCTCCTTCGCCAGAAGGGCTATCCGACTGGCCTGGTCTCGATTTCGAAGATCCCGTTTCAGGTCACTTGAAGACGTGTGGCCCGAGCTTCGACGAGTTTAACTTGCCGCAAATGCGGGCCCCCGAGTCCCGATTCTGGGACCTGAGATCGCTTTATCCTCGACATGGCGGTGGTGCGCCCTTGACCGTCTATGCCAAATCTGGCATATTTGTCCTGAGATAGAACGTGCAAGCCAGAAAACTGATCTTTGTAGGCGATTCTCATCGTATTCTATGCGAGTTCCCGGAACCGGTGCAGCGCCACGTCGGGTATGCGATGTATCAGGCTCAGATTGGCAACAGGCACCTGGACGCGAAACCCTTGAAAGATTTTCCTGGCGGCGTTCTAGAGGTTGTCTCCGATCATTCCGGAGACACTTTCCGCACCGTTTATACGGTCAGGCTGCAGAAAGCGGTGTATGTGTTGCACGCTTTTCAGAAGAAGGCGAAGCATGGAATCGCTACGCCGAAGAGCGAAATCGATCTGGTGAAGCAGCGACTGCGCCGCGCTATTGAGATCGACCGGCAAGAGGAGGTATAACAATGCCGAAACGCGAACGCGACTACGTGGTCAGCAGCGGAAACGTCTTTGCCGATCTTGGGGTGCCCAACCCCGAAGAGGCGCTCGCCAAGGCGGAACTGGCGAGCAAGATCGCCGCGCTCCTCCGCGAGCGGAGGCTTACGCAGGCCAAGGCGGCCAAATTGCTGGGAATCGACCAACCCAAAGTATCCAATTTACTGCGCGGAAACCTCACTGGGTTCTCGCTGGAGCGGCTGATGCGTTTTCTCCTTCTTCTCGGCCAAGACATTCGGATTGCGGTCGAGGCCGCTCCACGAGGCCGATCGCAAGCTCGCGTACTCGTGGCATAGCATCGTACGAGTTTGAAAGTGGCAGAGAGAATGACCTTGCCAAGAATGATGTTTATCGTTCTCGCGTTTTGCGGCTTCAGCGGAATGGCCGCGCTCGGGCAATCGCACCCGCCCATCACCGAAAAAATCGAGTGGACCTGGACCGATCGGCCAGAAACGCCCGCGCCCGGATTGCCCAATGTGTTGCTGGTGGGCGACTCCATCACGCGCGCCTATTATCCGGCAGTGGCAAAGGATCTGAGCGGCGCGGCTAACGTATATCTGTTCGCGACTCCGGCGAGCAGCGGCGACCCGCGGCTGCCGGGCCAGCTGCATGACTACTTCGCCATGATGGGCGTCAATTTCGATGTCGTCCACTTCAACAACGGTATGCATGGATGGGGTTACACGGAGGAGCAGTATGCTGCGGGACTCAAAGGCATGATTGCCGCCCTGCACAAGGGAGCAACCAAGGCGGTGTTGGTGTGGGCCAGCACCACGCCCGTGCTCCACGACTCGACGAAGGGCGAGGCGAGCAATGCGCGCATCGACGAGCGCAACGGGCTGGCCGCGGCAACCATGAGCCGGGAGAGGATTCCCGTCGACGATCAGCACGCGCTGATGCTCGACCATCAGGATCTGCATAGCGACGACGTGCATTTTTCCCAGCAGGGAAGCGCAATGCAGGCTGTGCAGGCGGCCGCAACCATTCGCAGCGCCCTGGGCCTTCGCTGAGCATCAGCTATCGGTGCACAGCACGTCGTAGTAATCGCTGACGCTGGATAATATAGCGCGGAGCCATGAATCGCATTGAGACAGGGTACGGGGGCTGCTCAAGGCACGAATAAATCCACGTACTCGTTCACAGGCATCGATTCTAACTGCTCCCGGTCGAGCGAGACATCGAGAATCCGCTGCTGCTGCGCCTCGGTGAACCGCCTGCCCAGATTGGTTTTGAACTTCTCCACCAGAAGAGGAAGTCCTTCTTCGCGGCGGCGCTTGTGGCCGATCGGATATTCGACGGTTTCCTCAACGATTGTGCCGTCATGCAGCTCCACGCGAAGCGCGTTGGCGATGGAGCGTTTTTCAGCATCGTGGTAATCGGCAGTGAAGGCCGGATCTTCGACGCACTCGATCTTGGCGCGCAGGGCATCGATGCGCGGGCCCATTTCCGGATCCAGTGCAACTACATCCTCGTAATCGGCGGCGGTGAGGCGGCCGAAAAGCAAGGGAATGGCAACCATATATTGAATGCAGTGGTCGCGGTCGGCGGGGTTCGATAGCGGTCCCTTTTTATCGATGATTCGCAGGCAAGCCTCGTGCGTGCGAATGGTTATTTTCTTGATGGCTTCGGAGGAGAGCCCGCGGCGATCGAACTCCGCCCTCAGCTTCATCGCGGCTTCGACGGCGGTTTGCGCGTGGAACTCGGCTGGGTAGCTGATCTTGAAGAGCACATTCTCCATCACATAGGAACTGTAGGGGCGCTGGAATTTGAACTCCCCGCCGCGAAACGAGACATCGTAGAAACCCCACGTCCCCGCCGTCAGCGCCGAGGGGTAGCCCATCTCGCCGGCTTGCGCCATCAGCGCCAGCCGCACGGCGCGGCTGGTTGCGTCGCCTGCGGCCCAGCTCTTGCGCGAGCCGGTATTGGGCGCATGGCGATAGGTGCGCAGGCTTTGGCCGTCGACCCAGGCATTTGAAACAGCATTGATGGTCTGCTCGCGCGTGAGGCCGAGCAACTGGCCGACGACCGCTGTGGAAGCAACCTTCACCAGCACCACGTGATCGAGTCCGACTTTGTTGAATGAGTTTTCGAGCGCGATGCAGCCCTGAATCTCGTGGGCCTTGATCATGGCTGTGAGTACATCTCGCATCTTGACCGAGGGTCTGCCGTCTGCAAGACCCGAGCGCGAGAGCCAGTCGGCCGTGGCCAGAATTCCGCCGAGATTGTCGCTGGGATGGCCCCATTCGGCGGCGAGCCAGGTGTCGTTGAAATCGAGCCAGCGAATCATCGCTCCAATATTGAAAGCGGCCTGCACGGGATCGAGTTGATAGCTGGTGCCGGGAACGCGTGCGCCGTTGGGAACCACTGTGCCCGGGACAATGGGGCCGAGCAGCTTGGTGCATGCGGGATACTCGAGCGCCTCGAGTCCGCAGCCAAGTGTATCCATGAGGCAATAGCGCGCCGTGGCGTAGGCGAGGTCGCTCTCGATTGTGTGGTTGAGCGCGTAGTCGGCTATGTCGGTGAGAACCTTGTCGGGCGCGGGGCGTTGGTTGCTGATGTGCGAGGACACAAAGGCTCCTTATGATCTCAGCAGCTCATCTAATGAGGTCGATCAATAGAAAGAAAAGAACGATCGCTTCCCACATCTTGGCGAGGAAGAGTACGGTGTCGCGGTCCATATCGCGCCCGGCCACTTTCGCCCAACCGAGCGACATGAGGAATCCCACAATTCCGACCGCAAGCATGACCACAGCTACAAGGATGGTTGACTCGGTCTTAGACATGGCTGTTTAACATCAGCATTGCTGTTTATCTCAGGACCAATGCCAGTTTAGACGGATAGACCGCTCTGAGCCTTTGACGCTGGCGGGCGTGGACGCCGCCAGTACAGCCGGTCTGGAGACCGGCGCTACACGCGCTGCCCAATCAGCGCGAACTTCAGGTTCTCCGGCCCGGTATAGACCGCCGAGGGCCGGATGATCTTGCCGCCCTCACGCTGCTCGATGACATGGGCGCACCAGCCGGCAGTTCGCGCCATCACAAAAATGGGCGTGAACAGTTCGATGGGAATACCCATCTGCTGATACGCGACAGCCGAATACCAGTCGAGGTTGGGAAACATGCGCTTGGCTTCGTGCATGGTGGTCTCGATGCGCTCGGCCACGCCGAAAAGGCGCTTGCCGGCGGAGTCGACGGCGAGGGCGCGCGCCTGTTGCTTGATAATTTCGCTGCGCGGATCACTGATCGTATAGACCGGGTGGCCGAATCCGATGATGACCTCGTGATTCGCGATGCGGCGGCGAATGTCTTCTTCGGCGGCATCCGGCGATGCGTAGCGCCGCTGGATTTCGAGGGCAACTTCGTTGGCTCCGCCGTGCTTTGGGCCTTTGAGGGCGCCGATGGCTCCGGCGATGCAGGAGTACATGTCGGAACCTGTGCCGGCGATGACGCGCGCCGTAAATGTCGATGCATTGAATTCATGCTCCGCGTAGAGGATCAACGAAATCTGCATGGCGCGCGCCCACTCATCCTTTGGCGCGTTGCCGTGCAGCAGATGAAGAAAATGCGAGCCGATCGACTCGCCTCCGGCCTCGACAGCAATGCGCTTGCCGTTGCGAGCAAAATGATGCCAATAAAGGAGCATCGAGGGTAGCGACGCCAGAAGCGTGTCGGCAATGGCGCGCGCGCCGGGTTCGGTGTGCTGATCGCCTTCAGGCCGCACGCAGCCGAGAGCCGAAACGCCGGTGCGCAGAACATCCATTGGGTGAGCGTATGCGGGTAAGAGCTCGAGAGCCTGCTCGACCGCCGACGGTAAACTGCGCAGGCCGCTCAGGCGGGCTTTATAAGACGCCAGTTCCGCCGCGTTGGGCAGCTTGCCGTGAATGAGCAGGTAAGCGACTTCTTCGAATTCGCAATAGCGAGCGAGGTCGGCAATGTCGTAGCCGCGGTAGTGCAGGTCGTTGCCGCTTTGCCCCACCGTGCAGATAGCGGTCTCGCCCGCGGGAGTGCCGGAAAGAGCTACTGACTTTTTGGGTTTGAACGGCGCCGGCACAGCGTGTATTTCTTCAACGCTCATAATTTGATCTCCGGGGACGAAATTCAGCAAACAATCAGAAATATCTATCCCGTTTTCTTGCTCCGGGCGAATAGCTCGTCGAGCTTTTTCTCGTATGCATGGTAGTCGAGATACTGGTAGAGCTCGTCGCGGCTCTGCATCAATGGCACCAGGTTTTTCTGCGTCCCTTCCGTGCGAATCGTTTGATAAACCTTAAGAGCCGCGGCATTCATGGCGCGATAGGCGGCACAGCAATACAAAATCATGTCGACGCCGGCGCCGGTGAGCTCGTCGCGCGTGAAGAGTGGTGTCTGGCCGAACTCGGTGATGTTGGCGAGGATGGGCACGCCGACGGCCTTTCGAAATGCCGCATACATGGGAAGCTCGGTCACCGCCTCGGCAAAGATCATGTCGGCGCCTGCGGCTACGTAGCCTCGAGCTCGTTCGATGGCGCGCTCCAATCCCTCGCTGGCGATAGCATCCGTGCGGGCCATGACGACGAATTGAGAATCGGCGCGCGCGTCGACAGCGGCCTTGATACGGTCGCACATCTCATCGGCAGAGACAAGCTCTTTTCCGGGGCGATGACCGCAGCGCTTTGCGCTCACCTGGTCCTCGATGTGCACTGCGGCAGCTCCCGCGGAAATCATGGTGCGGATAGTGCGTGCAATATTGAAGGCGCTGCCCCATCCGGTGTCGATATCGACCAGGAGCGGGAGCGAAGAGACCGCGGTGATGCGGCGGACGTCGGTCAGCACGTCTTCCATGGTGCTGATGCCAAGGTCGGGAAGGCCGAGCGAATTGGCGGCGACGCCCCCGCCCGAGAGGTAGATCGCGCGAAAACCAGTTGCTTCAGCCAGGCGCGCGGCGTAGGCATTGATCGTTCCCACAACCTGCAGAGGCTTTTCTGCGGCGAGTGCCGCGCGAAATCGTGCTCCCGGCGATTCGTGTGTCCCGGCGTCTGGCATAGCTCTACTCTGGCGCATCATAGCAGGCCGATCGGGGCCGTTTCTCCGGTTACTTCCGTTCTCGGGCCGCAAGGTGCGACAATCATTCCGGTCGGAGCTGGGCACAACGCGCTCCGCTTGGGAGGAAGAGAATCGCCATGAAACGCTTCATACTCTGTACGGGATTTCTGCTTGCCGCGACCACAATGTTTGCTCAACAAAGGCCAGTGGCCAGCCCGCCGGCCACGGCGTCGGCGACCATCGGCGGCAAGGCCATCACCATCACCTATAACGCGCCGCGGGTAAAAGGGCGCGAAGGCAAAATCTTCACCAGCGACGGGCTGATTAGCCACGATCCGCATTATCCCGTATGGCGCGCTGGCGCCAACGCCGCGACCACGCTCATGACCGATGGCGACTTGATGATCGGCGACCTGCATGTTCCCGCGGGGAAGTATACGTTGTTCGTCGACATCTCCGACCCTGCACAGTGGACTCTGATTGTGAGCAAGGCAACAGGCGAATGGGGGCTGGCTTACGATCCGGCAAAGGACCTGGGCAAGACGAAGATGATGATGGCTGCTCCGCCGGCGTTGGTTGAAGACCTGACGTACACGCTCGCCGACGATGGCGGCGGCAAAGGCACGCTGACACTGGTGTGGGAGCATGTGAGCGCGTCGGTGCCGCTCCAGGTGCATTGAGAGGTCGAGCGGCACGAAGAATGACAGGAGCGCGGGCGGCGCAAGCGCGGAGGCTGCCCCACCAGTAAAATAATCGATATACGACTTTGCTGTCTCTGCGAGGATAAACAATTGCCTTTGTACCCATATCGCTGCACCGAGTGCGGCCATCGATTCGAGAAGATTCAGAGCTTCAAGTCCAAGCCGGAGAAAAAATGCCCCAAGTGCGGCGGCAAGCTGGAGCGTACACTGACCGCGCCAGGGTTGAACTTCAAGGGCGCAGGCTGGTACGTGAACGACTACGCGGCGAGATCTTCGGCGCCTGCAGAGAAACCGGGCGCTGAGGCAAACTCGGGTGCAGAAGCAGCCTCATCCGGAACGAAGAAGCCTGCCGAATCCGGCGGAAAGCCAGCGGCTTCTTCGGCCGCTACGCCGGCCGCGCCCGCTGCCTCAAAGCCGAAATCCGATTCTTAGCTGGCCGCCATCTGCTTCGCCTGCCGCGCGAACATCGCCGCAATCTCTTCGGAGTATTTGTTTCCCGATCCCGTGTTGAAGATGACCACGCGCTCATCGGTGCTCATCGCACGGCGGGAGATGAGTTGATCGTAAGCCGCCGTAGCTGCAGCACCTTCCGGCGACATCAGCACGCCCTCGTGTTCGGCCCAATCGCGCAGCGAAGCAAAGATCTCATCGTCGGTCACGGCCGGCGCAAAGCCGCCGGAGACCCGCACGATCTCGAGAATCAACGCATCGCCGTAAGGCTTGGGCACGCGCAACCCGGCGGCAAAGGTGCGAGCATTCTGCCAGGCTTGCGAAACCTTTTCGCCATTTTCAAAAGCCCGAGTAATGGGCGCACATCCGGCGGCCTGCACGGCAATCATCTTCGGCCGCTTGCCGTGGACCCATCCCAGCTCTTCCATCTCTTCGAAGGCCTTCCACATCCCGATCAGGCCCACGCCGCCGCCGGTGGGATAGAACACCGCGTCGGGATATTCCCAGCCTAGCTGTTCCACCAACTCATATCCCATGGTCTTCTTGCCCTCGACGCGAAACGGCTCCTTGAGCGAGGAGATATCGAACCAACCCTCGGCGTCCTTGCGCTCGGCAACCGTCCGTGCGCAGTCCGAGATCAACCCGTCCACGAGCGTGAGCTTTGCGCCGTAAGCCTGGCACTCGATGCGGTTGGCCAGCGGCGCATCTTTGGGCATAAAGATGTGCGCTTCGATTCCCGTGGCGGCAGCATAGGCTGCCAGCGCTCCGCCGGCATTTCCCGCCGTGGGTGCGGCCAGCTTCTTCAATCCGTAATGCCGCGCCATGGTAACGGCCAGTGCCAATCCCCGCGCCTTGAACGTTCCCGTCGGATTGGCGCCTTCGTCCTTGAGCCATACGTTGGGATGCCGGCGGCTGCGCAGCATGGGCGTCCATCCCTCGCCCAGAGTTACAGGTTGGGTTTCGGGCAGCACCATCCGGTAGCGCCACATCCCGCCGCCGCGCGCATCGTCAACACTCTTGCCCACCTGATTGCGCGCCGCAAGGCCCGATGCTGCAGACAGATCGTAGCGAACGTACAACGGCCCGGCGCAGGTCGTGCAAACCGTCTGCGGAGTTGCAGCATCGAGATGCAGGCGGCACCGCGAACACTCGAGGAAGGCAATTTTGGGCATGGCCATAGAATAATGGTTACCAATCAAGGCTCCGGAATGAATCCTAACCCCAAGCAGGAAACGCAGGCCGAAGCGAAGCGCGCCAAGAAGCGAGCGGCGGGTTCGGCGTTGAGTTGGCTGCTCGCTGTGCCGATCATTTTCTTTCTTGCGGGAGTCGCGGCGTCCATTCTGCACGGCAATGCACTCCTTGCCCTGACGTTGCGCGCGCTGGCGTTAGGGCTGCTGCTCCCTTACGTGTTTCGGCGCCGCTCGCTGCTGATGTGGACCTTCTTCGCCATGCTGGCGGGCGCTGAGCTGGGTGCGGACGTGCCGCATTTCGCCGCGCAGATGCGCTTTCTGGGCGAAATCTTTCTGCGGCTGATCCGAATGATCGTCGCGCCGCTGATCTTCGGCGCTCTGGTGACGGGAATCGCCGGGCACGGAGAGCTGCGCAGCATCGGGCGCGTCGCCATCAAGGCGCTCATCTTTTTTGAGGTCGTCACGACCCTCGGCCTCATCCTCGGCGCTTTCGCCATCAACATCTCGCACGCGGGGCTCGGTGTGGTGTTGCCGGCCGCAGGCGCCATAGCTCCGGCTGTCGTGCATCCCGGATGGCAGGAGATTCTGCTCAATGTTTTTCCCGAAAACATTGCTCAGGCCGTAGCGCAAAACCAGATTCTGCAGGTCGCGGTTTTCTCGGTGCTCTTTGGCGTGGCGCTCGCGCTGTTGCCTGCGCCCAGGCGCACTCCGCTGGTGAGCGTGCTGCAAACGCTCACCGAAGCGATGTTCAGCATGACCAGGATCGTGATGCTAATGGCGCCGGTGGCAGCAGGCGCGTCGCTCGCCTTTGCGGTCGGCAGCATGGGGCTGTCGACGCTCGTGCCGCTGGCGAAGCTGGTGGCGACGTTCTACGTGGCCCTTCTGGCATTTCTTGTTCTGATTTTTTTGCCGATTGCGCTCCTGGCGCGCATTCGAGTGGGGCAGCTTGTCGCCGCGGTGGGCGAGCCGGCGGCTGTAGGCTTCGCGACCACATCGTCGGAGGCCGCGCTGCCGCTGGCGATGGAGCGCATGGAAGAGTTCGGCGTGCCGCGTTGGATCGTCTCCTTCGTGATTCCTACCGGCTACAGCTTCAATATGACCGGCTCGAGCCTCTACTTCCCCATCGCGGCGATCTTCGCTGCCCAGGCCGCGGGAATTCATCTGACATGGGGCGAGCAGGCGGTGATGCTGGCCACGCTTGTGCTCACGAGCAAAGGCGTCGCCGGCGTGCCGCGCTCGGCCTTCGTCGTCCTGATGGCGACGGCAGCGTCGTTCCACATTCCAACCACGGCGGTCATGATCATTCTCGGCGTCGATACGTTAATGGACATGGGACGCACGGCAATGAACGTGATCGGCAACTGCCTGGCGAGCGCGGTGGTGGCGCGGTGGGAAGGGGAGTTGCAGGGACCAGGGAATACGGAATAGGGAACAGAGAACAGAGAACACAGAACGAGCTGAGAGAGACTCGTTTCGAACGCTGAGATAATGGACAGGTATGCCGCTGCTTGATCCCATTTCGTCGCCGGTGCAGCACGCCGACGTGGCCGCGCTCGAATGGCAGCCGCTGCTCGACGTTGTGGCCGGGTACGCTGCTTCACCCGTGGGCCGCGAGGCGATTCTCACGTTGCAGCCCTCGACCGATGAGGATTGGATCGCCCGCCAGCATGAATTAGTGAGCGAAGTACGCCTGCTGCTCGAGGAGCAGGTTTCCATTCCGCTTGGTGGCCTCTTCGATCCCACGCAACTCGCCGCCAAGGCGCAGATTGAGGGTGCGGCGCTCGAGGCCGCCGAGTTGCAGGCCGTGGCGCGGCTCGCGAACGACGTGGCGTCGTGGCAAGCGCTCGTGAGTGAGCCCCCGACTCGGCTGGCGGGGAAGCTGCCGGGATTGTCTGAGCTGTCGTCGGCGCTCTTGACCAATCTGCGGCCGTTGGCTCAGGCGATCGAGCGCAAAATTCAACCCGACGGATCGCTGGCAGACGATGCGTCGCCTGAGCTGAATCGCATCCGGCGCGAACAGGAGCGGCAGCAACGCGCAATCGAAGAAAGCCTGCGGTCGGCCCTGCGCAAGCTGACCGGCGAGGGCGCGACGCAGGACGATGTCATCACCATTCGCGGCGAACGGTTTGTGATTCCGGTGCGCGCGGAGCTCAAGCGCCGCGTGACGGGCGTGATTCATGGCGCGAGCTCGTCGGGGCAAACGGTTTTCGTTGAGCCGCTGGAGACGATCGAGCAGAATAACGAGCTGGTGCGGCTGATCGAGGAAGAGCAGGCAGAAATTCACCGCATTTTTGTGGCGCTCACGCGGCAGGTGGGAAGCTACGCGCAAACGCTGGTCGAGGGCGCACGCGTGCTCGCGCTTGTCGACAGCCTGCTGGCGCGGGCGCGATTCGCTCGCGCCTTCCTCTGCGTTTCTCCTGGTTTTGGACCAGATCGTCTGCAGGTCGAGGGAGCTCGTCATCCCCTGCTCGAAAAGCGTCTGCGCGCAACCGATGGCCGGGCTGTCCCGCTGAATCTTGAATTGACTGCAGACGAGCGGCAGCTCATCATCAGCGGGCCGAACACCGGTGGCAAAACGGTGGCGCTGAAAACCGTCGCGCTGTTGGCCATAATGGCACAGGCGGGAATTCCCGTGCCGGCGGCGCGGGCCAGCTTTCCTGTCTTCACCGCGATCCTGGCCGACATCGGCGACGCCCAGTCGATCGAAGCGGCGCTCTCCACATTTTCGGCGCACATCACGAACCTCGACCGGCTGTCGCGGCTCGCCGACTCGCGCTCGCTGGTGCTGCTCGATGAGCTTGGCTCGGCGACCGATCCTGAAGAGGGCGCCGCACTCGCGGTCGCCGTAGCCGCGTATTTTCTCGCCGCCGGTGCGTGGACGCTGATCTCGACGCACCACACTTCGCTCAAAGTGTATGCGGCGAACACGACGGGCGTGCGCAATGCCGCAGCAGGCTTCGATGAGAAAACGCTCGCGCCGAATTACCAGTTTCATCTGGGTGTGCCCGGCGCATCGGCGGGCATTCAGACAGCGGAACGACTGGGTTTGAATCGCGAGATCATTGCCGCCGCACGCCAAAGGCTGGGGTCGCAGCAGGCCGACATTGCGCGGTTCCTCGACAAGCTGCACAAGGAGCTTGCCGATCTCGAAGTGGAACGCAAGGCCGCTCGCGAACAGGAGTACTCGCTGAATCAGGAACGGAAGAAGCTGGAGCGCGAAGGCGACGTAGAAATTCGCAATCGCGTGCGCGAGCTCGAAAGCAAGTTAGCGTCGCTGCTCAAGGATTTCGAGTTCCAGATGCGCGAGAATGTGCGGGCAATCGAAGACCGGGCGGCGCAGCAGAAGCTATCTAAAGAAGCCGAGCGGCGCATCCAGCGGATGCGGCGCGAGTTTCAGGAGAGCTTCAACCAGACCGTGGTGGCGCATCGCACGGGCGCGGACCAGGGTGACGCCAATGCGCAGCCGCATCTGTTGCGGCATGTTGCCGCAGGCGATCGCGTGCTCATCAAGAGCATGAACAAGGTCGCCGTTGTGCAGCGCGAAGTTGAGGAAGATCTTTTTGAAGTGGCTCTAGGGCCAATCAAAATGAGAGTGAAGCGCGACGACCTCGCCGAAGGTTCAGGCGCGGTCGCCGCGAAGATCGATCCGTTGGCCGCCGCGCGAAGCCAGAAAGGCGTCCACGTTTCTGTGACGAGCGCGAATACGGATGACATGCGCGCAGAGATCAACCTGATCGGCCGCACGGTCGACGAGGCGACCGGCGAGCTCGAAAAATATCTCGACCGCGCGTTTCTCGCCGGCCTCGAAAAGGTGCGCGTGATTCACGGCCACGGCGCGGGAATTCTACGGCGTGGAGTGCGCGAATTCTTGAAAAACCATCCCCACGTTGCGGGAATTGAAGAGGCTCCGCAAAACGAGGGTGGCCAGGGGGCGACGCTGGTGGAGCTGCGGCAGTGAGGGCCGGCTCGCAAGGGCCGCACGAACCGCAGATCCTTCGACTCCTCGCTGCGCTCGTCGCTCAGGATGACAGTTCCGGTTTGGGGTTTCCGCGCCGTGGCTTTCAGGCTACGAGAAATGCTTCGCCCAGGCCAGAACCCATCCGGCGGTGAGCGTCTTCCACGGGCCCCAAAAATACAAGAGCGCGCAGAGGATCTCGCTTGCCAGGACTCCCGCGGCACCAATCGCGAAGGAGCGAATGATGCGACCGCGCCACCAGTCCCAGGCCGCCATGAGGGCAATGAGCAGCACATTGCCATAAAAGGTGTAGAAGAACCACCGAACCAGATG
>Ga0187851_10002171_pt1 | contig 17698 bp, 16 predicted proteins | sample June2016WEW_6_10_FD_132997 | JGI IMG/M metagenome (GOLD analysis project Ga0187851, IMG submission 132997) | Peatland microbial communities from SPRUCE experiment site at the Marcell Experimental Forest, Minnesota, USA - June2016WEW_6_10 | ecosystem: Environmental > Terrestrial > Soil >...
CAAACGCCTCTTGCCGGATTGGCGTCAGCTTGATTAGCGCTTCCGTCGTCACGTCACGGCAAAACGGCGCCGATTTTAGTTTCGCTCTGTAGTCTCTGCCCTTTGGCGGCGGAGGCAGCGAAGCGTGCAGCCGATTCAAATAGTCGCGGACGCTGGAGCGCAAGAGGTCCGTGTCATCCGCTACCACCCACCGCGGCCAGTCCACGATGCCAACGGCTTGCTTGGAATGTCGTGGACACGATAGAAATTCTTTCCATACTCCGACGCGAGGAAATCCCGCGTGATTGAGGCCTGGCAATTCCATCTCAGCTTTTGCTACCTCCGGCTGAATCAATTCGTCTTCATCACACACCAGCGCCGTGAAACAGCACCAAGAAAACCAGTATGAGAGCCCCAATGCCGAGCGACGCTAGCGGTTTGAGTTCATCCGGAATCCTGGCCAAAAGCGCCGAAACATTGGACACGCGGTTTCCCCCTCGCTCTCCTATCACGGTTCCACACCCGATTCACAAGGGTACGACCTACTTCCTCCTGTTCTTCTTGCCCTTGCCGTTGGGTTTCTTTTCTTTCCCGCCGACGTTGTTAGCACGAGACTTGCTTCCAGTCTTGCTGCTGTTTCCTTCTTCAGCGGCCTGGTGATACTCCCTGCGGATGACCCCCAGGTCAACCTGAGGCTTCGGCAATTGCATTTCCAAGTCTTCCATGGTCGCCGCGACAATCTTCGAAACGGCAAGGTTGCGGAACCACTTGTGATTGGATGGGACGATGTACCAAGGCGCATGCTTGGTGCTGGTCTTCTCGAAGGCGCCCTCGAAAGCCTGGGTGTATGCGTCCCAGTATTCGCGCTCTTTGTAGTCGCTATCGCTGATCTTCCAGTTACGCGTGGGATCGTCCAGCCGCTGCTTGAACCGCTCCAGCTGTTCTTCTGGAGTGATATGCAGGAAGAATTTTAGGATGTGCGTGTTGTTCTGCCGGTACAGCAGTTTTTCGAAGTCGTTGATCATCTCATAACGTTCGGACCAGACTTCCTTCGGCGCCAGTTTATGCACTCGTACCACCAGCACATCTTCATAGTGCGAGCGGTTGAAGATGGCAACCGTTCCCTTGGCCGGAGCATGTGGATGAATCCGCCACAAGAAATCATGCTCCAACTCTTCGGCTGTCGGCCCCTTGAAACCCGTGACGGCTGTTCCTTGAGGATTCATTGCCGCCATCACGTGGTCAACCGTACCGTCCTTGCCGGCGGCGTCGAGGGCCTGCAGCACGATCAGCAGCGAATGCTTCTTCTCGGAGTACAACAAATATTGCTGCTTGCTGATGCGTTGGCAGTCCTTCTGAGTTTCTGCCGCTGCCTGCTCCTCTGTGAAGTCCTTGCCTTTGTAGGCAGCGTCAACCTTGCTGAGCCTGACTTTGCTCCCCGGCTCGACTACAAACTTCTTGCGAAAGTCCACGATTTTCGATCCTCGCTTTTCGGCTGACACCATCTTCCCCTTTCTTCGGGACTACTGCGCGCGCAACGGCCTCAGCCACCTTTGCCACAGCGCCGTTCCGGCTCTACGCCGGTCGATGGACCGGTGAATGCCCATCTTTACGAAGTCCTCGATAAACAGCCACACCAGGTTGTACACCCAGATGAAACCGATCAACCGCCACGGAATCGCCGGAATCAGCCAGCCATTGGCGGCGATCAGGGCAGCGAACAACTGCGTCCCGATGATCGCCCAGAACAGCTTCGAGGCCGGGAATGGCGGTTTCCAGAACGGTCCTTTGGCTCGCGTCGAAAACAATAGCAGGTGACCGCCGATGACCAATTGCATGAACATTCCCGTTTGCACCTGTTCTAACGGCAACTGCAGAACCCGATGCAGGTGGTGGAGCAGTCCGATGCTCTGTAGGATCCCCACCACCGACAGGATCGAGCTGGTCAACATCACTCGGTTCATGTCCCACTTGACCGGTTTCGGATCAACAGTCGCGTTGTCGAACGCGATCAACATCACCGGCACATCATCCAGCAGTGCCAGCACGATGATCATGATTGGCGTTAGCGCCTGAAAGTCAAACAGCACCACGCCCAGTACGATGAACACCATGATGTTGATTGTCATGGCAACGCGATAGTACGCGTACGCCATCATGCGCTCGAAGGTGCGCCGCGCTTCTTCGATACCGCGAATGATTACTGATAGCCCCGGCGCCGTGAGAATCAAACTCGCCGCCGCACGCGCCGCCGCGGTTGCGCCGGAGACCGCAATCCCCACATCCGCCTGCTTCAGCGCCGGAGCATCGTTCACTCCATCACCCGTCATCCCCACGATGTGCCCCAATTCCTGCGCTGACTTTACAATCGCCCACTTGTGCTCCGGGAAGACTCGCCCATAGCCTTGCGCCGTTTCAACCCGTCGCGCCAGCTCCAGCGGGATCTCGCCCTTCCCAACCTCAGAGGTAAAGATATCCGGTGCCGCCACGATGTTGCTGCCCAGCCCCAGTTCCTCCGCAATCGTCCTGCCGATCGCGACGTCGTCCCCGGTCACCATCTTCACCGTCACCCCATAAGCCTCGGCCCGCGCAATTGTTTCCTTCGAATCCACACGGGGCGGATCAAACATGGGCAGGATACCCAGCAGCACCCATGCGCCACTGTCGTCGGTGCGAGCGGCAGCCAGCGTGCGGTATCCTTTCGCGGCAAAGTCGCTCACGATACCCAGAGCCTTCGATAGTTCATCTCCGTCCAGTTTCGCCAGGTTGAAGATCACCGGCGGCATGCCCTTCGTCACCTTGAATATGTGCCCTGATTGCTCCTTGATCGTCGCCTCCGTGCGCTTCGCCACAGGATCGAACGGCGTGTAAGCGACCTGCTGGTATCGCTTCAAGTCATCCGGATTCTTCAGCGCCTTGAGCACCGCTAGGTCGATGGGATCTTTGTCCTCTGCCTTCGATGCTAACGAGCTCGCCAGGATCACGTCTTCCGCCTTCGCAGTACCCCACACTACGGGATCGCCCAAGGTGAGGATGTTCTGGGTCAGGGTGCCAGTTTTGTCGGAAAATAGAATTTCGATTCCCGCGAGTTCTTCGATCGCCTCCAGTCGCGAGACGATCGCTTTCTGCGCCGCCAGCTCCTTGGCGCCCATGGCCATCGTCATCGAAAGTACCGCCGGCATCGCCACCGGAATCGAAGCCACCAGCAGCAGCAAGGTAAACTCCGCCAGCCTCAGGATGTTCGCATCGCGCGACAGTTGTACCGTAACCAACACCACCGCCAGCGCCAGCGCCAGCACAATCAGCACATCGCCGATAATCTCGTTTGCCCTAGCAAAGTGCGACTTCGAGCCTGCACTCTGCACCAAGCTAGCCGTGCGTCCAAAGAACGTGTTCGAGCCAGTCCCGATCACCACTCCGCTCATCTCGCCCTTCTTGATGATCGATCCGGAGTACACTTCGTCCCCAACCCTCTTGGCGACGGGAAGCGATTCGCCCGTCAGTGCCGACTGGTCGGCATCCACGTAATCGCCTTCGAACAACCTCAGGTCTGCCGGAACCACGTCGCCCAGACGAATCCGCACGACATCACCCGGCACCAGCGTTTTGGCCGCGATCGCTCCCCATTTGCCGTCGCGCAAGACCTGGGCTTGTTCCGCCAAAGCGCTCTTCAGCGCTTCCAGCGCGTTCGCCGCTTGGTGCTCCTGCCAGAATCCGAGCACACCGTTGAACAGCAGCAGCGCCAGGATGATGATGAAATCGACATAATCCTTCACCAGCAGGGACATGATCGCGGCGGCTTCGATCATCCAAGGCATCGGTCCCCAGAAATAGGCCAGGAACATGGACAACTGACTTTTTTTCTTCTCTTCAATCGCATTAGGACCGTACTGGCCGGCGCGGGCCTGCGCTTCAGCGGAAGTCAAGCCCTGATGCATATCCGCATGCAGATCGGTGAACACATCAGCGATAGGAGCTTTTTCGAGAGAAATTAGAGGAGGAGTGGCAGCAGCCATACGCGACACGCCTTTCTCGTGCCGAACATTGGGTTACAGGATTCCAATGTCCGCCACTGTTCAAGGCCTCTTGCGAGACAAGAGCCGAGTTTGCAGACGCCTACACTGCGAAAACCCGCCCGCCGGAGGCGCTATGTTATCCATCGAAGCTCGCGATAATGTTGTGACTGAAATCCACCCGAAGATTGATGCTGGGGGCGCAAAACGAGTACTGAAACGTGTGGGTAAGCCCACCCATCCTATGCTGGCACCAGTCTCCCACCTATTCTGTGATGGAAAACACTATCCTGTGTGACCAAATTGGACCTGGCGCGGGAGCTACCTTAAATGGAGCTTCCAGTTCGATGATTGGTGCAGTCTACCGGTCTTTTTTGGGGAAACTCGCTCTGGCGGGACGAGGGGATGGGGAACGGTGTATCAGTTGGAATTGTCGGGTTCAAACTAGGTGGAGAATGTTCTCCACAGCTTTCAGATCGGGAGTGACGGAGTGATCCCACATTTCCGATTTGAATCTGAGCAACTGAGTTTATGATGCCCTGGAAGCCTTGATTCGTGCGGGTTTCAACTTGACCGGAGCGTTGCGGAGGTGCACACCCAGGTGAGATGGGTAGCGCCTACAACTGTCCACTTATTTCTTACGTGGACACTTATCGCCCGCACTTAGAGCCCTCCCGCGGTCTGAACCGGACGCTTACCGCGGAGACCGCGAGGCATTCGGAAATGACAACGGCGGGCAGGCACTATTATGCGTGCCCGGTTACGCGAACAATCAGTGTTACTGTGCGCTCACACAGTAATCCGAGTAGGGGTTCGAGGGAGCAGCAAGCACAGCTTTTATTCGTTATTCACCTGCAGTGTTCAGGCGCTTCCGGATCATCAGGAATGGCACACATCGCCATCTAGAACCCTCCTCCCAATGCAAGATAAAGGTCGATACGATTGGCAATGAGTTCGTATTGCATGTATGTCTCCGCCGTCTGAGTTGCCAACACCACGCTTTCCAGTTGCAGCACCGGCGAGAGATCGGTCTGGCCGACGTCATACTTCACTTTTCCCAGGTTGAGCGCATCCTCGGTGCTTTTCAGAGCCTCAGTCGCATCCTTCTCCTGGTCCTCCAGGTAGCGCTCGTTGGTGAGAGTGACCTCCACATCATCGAAAGCCTGCAACAGAGTCTGGCCGTAGAGCGCCAGCGCCGCCTTCTGGTTTTGGTTGGCAATTTTCACCTGCGCCTGGAGATAGCCGCCGGTATAAAGCGGTGCCAGCAGGTCGGCCCCAGCCGTCCAAACCCAGGGACGAAACTTCAGGTCCTGGTAAATCTCATTGGTGAGGTAACCGCCGGCGCCGTTCAGAGCGAATGCTGGGAGACGCGCAGCCTGCGCCGTCTGTATAAGGTGAAAGGCAGCATTAAAGGTATGCTGCGCCGCCAGAATGTCGGGGCGGCGCTCCAGCAATTGCGAAGGCAGACCGGCAGGAACCGGCGGCGGCAGGGCGGTGAGGGCGCTGGCGGTCTTGATTTCGCCCGCCGGATAGCGGCCCACCAGCACTTCCAGTCCGCGTACGACTTGCAGGTAGGCATTGCTGACCTGCGCCAGTTGGGCTTGCGATTGCGCAAGCTGCGCCTGCGCGAAGTCCACCTGCTGCTGCTCGGCATTGCCTACCTGGAATTGGGCAATCGTAACGTCAAGCAGTTGCTGGTCAACTAGAACATCTTCCTGCGCGTACCTCTGCAGCACTAGGGTACAAGTCGCCAGATACCACAACTTCGCCGTGGCCGCAGCCAGCGACATGCGCGCCCACTGGTAATCAGACTCGGTTGCCGCCATACCTTGTTTGGCAGCCGCCGTCTGGGAGCGGATCTTAGCCCATACGTCCAGTTCCCAGGAGACACTGCCCAGCAGGCTCGAAGCATTGAAGTTTCCCCTAATCTGCCCTTGGGCATTCTTTTGGTGGAAGCGGCCCAGGTACTTGGCTTCCCCCGCGACGGCGATGAGAGGCATCATCTGAGCGTGTACTTCGGTTACCACGCTGGCTGCCACCTGGATGCGGGTCGCCGCTGCCTTCAGGTCAAGATTGTTCTGGATAGCTTCGGCGACGACGGCCTCCATTTGCGGATCGTTGAAACGTTTCAGCCATCCCGTTTCCACCGGAGCGGGACTCGTGCCCTGGCTGGTCCATTGGTCCGGGACCTTAGTAGCGGGCGGTAGCGAGTTCTTCACCGTCTCCGTGGTCGATGGCGGCTTCCTTACGGCACAAGCGCAGAGCAGCAGCGTCGCGCAAATCCCTAGCGCCAGTGTTGTTCGGAAGCTCATGCTTGCGTTCACCCTATCCTCCGGATCTCAATAGCCAGTGAAGACATAATTGGTCCAGGTGTACCAGCGCATGATGACCCGCCGGATGATAAAAAGCTCTTTCCAGTCTTCACCCTGAATCGATATCCAGCCGTTGGTGCCGATGGGCAGGATGGTGTCCTTGAATTTGTCTTCGAGGTTGAGGATCACGTACATGCGATCAGGAAAGGCCGGCTCGTAAGCTCGCTTCAGACGGCCTTCGGCGTAAAGTGCCCCGGAACCGGTGGCTCGCTCGACCGCCAGCACGCGGGCGTGCAGGATCTTGCCGGGAAGAGCAGGGGTCGCCACCTCGGCTTCGGCGCCGGGTTTCACGACGTTGACGTAGTTCTGCATGACGGTCACAACCAGCAAGGGCTTGGTCCGTTGGCCGATAAAGGCCATCACCGGCCCTATCGAGACCATGGTTCCGGGCTGCAGCGTGACCTGAGTCACATAACCATCGTCGGGGGCCGTGATCGTAGTCTGGTTCACGCTCCATTGCGCGCCCGTGACCTCGGCATTCAGACCACTCAGTATGTCCGGCTGAATCTTGATGGCTTCCTGCAGCGCGGTTTGCGCCTGTACCAGTTGGGCCTGGGCGGCGGCCAGTTGTTGCTTTTGCGCTGCCATTTGCTGATTTTGGGCGGCCACCTGATCGGTTAGGGACTTTACGTCAGTCTCATAACGCTCGACTTCGAACAGGCTGCCGGCGTTCTTGCTTTTCAGCTCTGTGTATTCCTTTAAGCGGGTCCTAGCCAAGTTGAGTTGCGATTCGGTGGCGCCGATGGCGGCTTGCGTAGCCTTTATCTGCGCTTCCACAGCTTGCACTTGTGCGCTGGCTGAATTCACCGTTTGCGTGGTTTGGAGAATGGCGGTCGAAGTTCTGATCTCAGCCTCGGCATAGGCGGATTGAGCATGGTGTAGTTGGTCCACATAAGGTTGCGGATCCATTCTGAACAGGACCTCACCTTTTTTCACGAAGCTGTCATCCTTAACATCCACCTCGGTGACCTTGCCTGGCACACGAGCTTCAATCTGGGTCGTCAGACCGGAAACGGTCGTACCGATGGAAAAAGGCTGGGTATAGTTCATTCCGAACAAAACAACCAGTAGGCCGATGAAGCCCACCGCTCCGACTAGAATCTGCGCCAGAAGATTGAACGGCAGCACGCGAAACTTGATAAACACAAGGTAGAGGCCGACGCAGTACACTACCGCCAGAAAGGCTATCATTGAGCCACCCCCAGGCGCTGCGCCAGTTCGCGGTATTGGCCTTCCACTACAGTGAGGCGCTGTGAGGTTTCCGCCAGGGCCTTCTTAATCGTCGCGTAGTCGGCCGGTCCCGTGGGAGCGGCGTTTCCGGCCTTTAGTCGGTCTTTCTCACGATTCTTCTGATCGAGGTATCGCAAGACCAGCACATAGCAAATAACCAGTATCGCGACTAGCATGGCTGGGGTCCTCCTGGGCCCGAGGATCCGGCCTTAGGAAGTACAGCGCGCAGCCCGTTTTCCAGGTTTTTGAGGCGTTCGGAAATCAAGGAGATCGTAGCCGCCAATTCGGCGCTTTCGGATTCGCTGATCGCGATCGCCGCACCTTCACCGGTGCGAGGACGGATGAACGCAGCAGCCAACGCCACGATCCAGATGGGAAACACCAAAATTCCTACCCAGCCAGCGACATTGATGGCCTCGGCCCAGGGACTGTGGCGTGACCTTGCAACTGCTCCCGGGGTATATGCGAGCAGCAGAACCAACCCTACCCCTAGAAGAATCAGAAACAGGAGTATCAGCAGCGAGAAAACATCAAGAAAGGTCATATCAAGCTCCGTGGACGCCGTGCGGGCCCGAAGGCCCGCACTACTCTCTCGATAAACCGGCTTAGTCCTGTGGAATTTTGTATCCCTTTGGAGGTACGGAGAGGTCCTTAGGCAACTCCGGCAACGCCTCCCAATAAACTTCCCCGTCCAGGCCGAGGAAGCGATTCGGATATTCCTTCATTTCCGCAAATGTCTGTTTCAACACCATGCCGAGTGGCGGCATAATCCAGCCGTGGTCATGTTCAGGGCTTCGGCCGGGAGAAGTCTTCATGGCATCGCCCATGGGTGCTGAGCCCATAAAGACGATATCGTGTAGTTCGAAGGGATCCATTACCAGGTCGTACAAAGATGCGGCTGTCTGGTTGCGGTTCACGCCCAGCCAGGAATCATGAGAGTTGTACGTCAGCTTCCAGCGTCCATTGCGCACAGCAATGCCGCCACCGGCGCTGAAGAACAAAACGGTGTCACGCTTTCCAGGACCCTTGCCCAGGATGAGATCGGATTGATCGATGCCGTCGAAAACAATCGGTGTGCCGCTGTTGTCCACCCAATGACGCGGGGGCGCAGGCAGGCCCGCTTGTGCTGCCAGCGTAGGATACCAATCCATGCAGGAGAACATGTCGTGGCTCACCACGCCAGCGGGAACGTGGCCGGGCCAACGAACCATAGCCGGAACCCGGAAGCCGCCTTCGAAGGTACTGCTCTTTTCGCCGCGGAAGGGAGTCTCGCCAGCATCGGGCCAAGTATCAATCCAGGCGCCGTTATCGGTAGTCCAGACGACTATGGTGTTGTCGTCAATCCCGGCTTCTTTGAGGGTGGCCATGATCTGACCGGCCTGCCGGTCGAGAATTACCAGGCCATCAGTGTAGGGATACTGACCGGGGGACTTACGTACGTCTTCGTCGGGAACAACCGTCGGATTATGCATGCGCATGAAATTCAGATCGATAAAGAAGGGCTCGCTATCTTTGGCATGCTGTTTGATCCACTTGATGACATACTCCGTTTGCCATTGGTCGATCAGCTTTAACTCCGCGGTGCGGAATTCGCGGCCGTCGAGCATGGCGGTGGCTTGCTTCTCCCCGGGATTCTGCTCCCACATCTTCAGATTCATCTTGGCCCAATAAGCCATAAACTGCGGGTCATTGGTTGGAAAGTCGGGGTAGAAGCTTAGGTCGTCGTAGGTGTACACGTTTCCGTAATACGGCAACATGAAGTGCATCTCGTCAAAGCCATGTTCTGTGGGATAGTACTCAGGCTTGTCGCCCAAGTGCCATTTTCCCGTTTGCATGGTGTGATAGCCGGCCTTCTTCAGATACTGTGGAAGGGTAATTTCCGCCTTGCTGATGCCGTTTGGGTCGCCCGGTATGAATACATTGAGAATGCCGGAACGAACCGGCTCGCGGCCGGTCATTACAGCCAGACGCCCGAGGGTGCACGTTGGCTGGGCGTAGTAGTCGGTGAAACGCATGCCTTCATTGGCGAGGCGGTCCAGGTTGGGCGTGGGTGCGCCGCGGTCCGCGCCGCCACCGTAGACGCCTAAGTCCATCCAGCCTACGTCGTCGGTCATCAGAATAATGATGTTCGGTTTTTTCGTCTGGGCGGATCCCAGCCGAGTCATTAGTACGACGACGATAAGCAGGGCTAATGTCCACCAGTCAGATAATTTCGTCAAACGAACTGCTTTCATCTTTTCTCCTTTGTCACCAGGTAGTTTCGCAGCCGCACTCCGCGGTGTCAGTTATGTATTCCGCTTCGAGCGGTATAGTGGCCGACAAGTCGAATAGGTCACGTTCGAGCACCTTTACCCAACGGCCGAATCCGGGCACCATATCGGCCACTCTCCGCGAAATGAGGGCCAATACCGATTAGCCTTGCGATTGCCGCAGCATCTCGGCGTAACCCTCCTGAGGCGTGAACCCTAAATGAACCACCTGATCCTCAACCAGATCCGCAATTGCGGCGCCGACAAAGGCGAGGTTGTGTACGGAAGGGTCAACCGACATTGCGAGCAATGCGGCGGCCAAGGCGAACACTGAACCCCGCGCGCTAACGGCCCGCGGCTCGGCCAAGACAGGCAGCGTAGCAGTCATGCTCTTCGAGCACTCCGATCTGTAAGCCGGATTCCGGGGCGCATGGACAAATCGACAAGAGGACGAAGAAAGTCTTCGGCTTGCCGTTGGCGAAATCCGGCCCATCGAATGCCATACTCTCACCCCCGCATGGGCGCGAGAAAGTCTGCATATCACACTTCAGTGTGATATGGGGCATTTAGTTAGTAGTATGCAATAACCACACTTCACCACACTTAGATGACAGCAGTCACTAACTGAACTAGATGGCGTTCTGTACCCGTGTTCAAGGTTCAAGCAGGAAGAAAGGGTCCAATACTGTATTTTTCGTAAAAAGAGAGAATGTGGAAGGCATTTCGGTCGAAGCTTATCTAGATCATCCCAAACTGCTCCGTCTGATAGCATCGAAGACTATTCCGTTGGAGGAGGAGATTCGAGTGCGTGCCTACCAATTGTACGAACAGCGGGACAGGAGAACCGGCTTGCACTGAACGATTAGCTTCGGGCTGAGGAAGAGGTGAGGATGTTTCAACCCACAGCACGGTATACGCGAAACCGAGACCAGCAAGCGAGAGGATTTAGAAACTGCTGTAGAGTTCATACCGCGTCCCCGCCAACAGTGTAACGCAACGGGTTTGGTACTTATCCCGCCGCAGTCGGGGATGTGGGAAAGTGGAAAGCGTTCTTTGCTTTCCACTTTCCCATGCCCCGTATTGTCTTCCATCTGCCGGGCTGCTGGTGCCGGTGGTCTGTAGCCCAGTGAAGAGTGTGGCCTCACGGTGTTGTTAACCACAAACAGAACGCCGGAGACGAAGGTCAGCGTCGCGAGATCGAATCGCCTGAGTGTCCACAATACTGAAAATCGCCGGGTTCCGCGCCGATCCCGTGTGCAAGCAGACCTTGCTCTCGATACGCGGTATGCGTCAATGTCGTTGATTCAGTCTGTTCTTCCGCCGTCAATCCGTTCTTCTTAGCGGGCAGACAGGCGAGGAAGGAGCTCGTCAAGGCGCTGGGCAGCGGCCTCGGCGTTGGGTATGGGATCTACGACGCTTTCCTGCTTGTCGACGTAGTACCCGGCATACTTCGCAGCCATCTCGGCGTAGGCTCTACGCTCACTCCAGGCAATGACGTTGACCGAGTCCGTCACCGCGCCTCGGTGCCGGAAGAATATGGTTTCCATCGCGTCCAGGCCTTCTGCGATGCGCTGTCCTATCTTGTCGGGGTCAACCCAATGGCATAAGAGCTCCTGAAACTCGGCGCTCACGTTCGTACCTTCCAGAATGCGGTGGGCATGCCTGGCCACGCTGGGTGAGTAGCCAGCATCGAGCGCGGCTCGCTCCTGGCTCTTAAGCTCGGAGATACCTTGGAGAAACTTCGCTTGCCGTGGCGTCAGTTTCGATTTTGCGGAGGTTTGCGGAGGTGCTTTCTTTGATTTCTTTAATGCGATTTCCCGCGCCGGTTTGGCCTTGCCTGGGGCCGCTTTCCGCACGAGTGCGACGTTCATACCCTGCTGCGCTTGCCAACCGGCATTTTCTACGCGCAGGGAGTAAAGGCAAACGTGCTTTTCTTCGATCACAAGCCCGCCAGCGAGAAACCCTGGACGAAGAAGCTGTGGATCTATGACTTCCGCACAAACGAGCACTTCACTCTGAAAACCAACCAGTTGACCCGGCCCGACCTCGACGACTTCGTCGCTTGCTACAACCCTGAGAACCGCCACAACCGCAAAGAAACGGAACGATTCCACGTCTTCGACTACGAATACCTGATCAAACGCGACAAAGTCAGTCTGGATATCTTCTGGTTGAAAGACGATAGCTTGGAAGATTCCGCCAATCTGCCCGATCCAGACGTGATCGCCGCCGAAATCGCCGAGGATCTGCAGGCCGCATTGGATCAATTCGCCTTGATCGCCGCAGAACTGCGAAAGTAGCACCAGGCCCTCAAGAATATGGTCCGCATGGCTGGCGCTGACGGGCGCGGTACGAAGCCATGGTCAGAACTAACGTGACTTTCTCCCGGCAGTTGCCCGAAACCTAGTGTTGGTGGGCAAGTAAGAAGCGCAACTTCTCGGCTCCTAGTATGAGGCACTTAGCGGAACAGATTTGCGAGGGTGATTGGGCAAGCGGCAGAACGTCCGCTATGCATTGCCTTTGTTTGTATTGAGCAGAGCCCGCTGGCGGTTATTTCAACTTGGCGTACTCTTTGGCTTGCGAACTTTCCCTGGGGCGCGCTGGCCCGCCTCCTGGCCACGCTGGGTGAGTAGACGGCATCGAGCGCGGCTCGCTCCTGCCCTCGGCCTTGTGGGGAGCAGGGTGCTCCCTCACCCTGCTCGCGGTCACAGATGGAATCGATGGATCTGATGATCGACGTTGACGGCCGCAAACCATGGCTTGGATTGCAAAAGGGTTCTTCGGTTTATCGCAAGTCACGATCTCGCAATGATGTAATCCAACATCGAATTCAGAATCAAGTCCGCCCCAGGGATCGCAGGCAGAGAAAGATAAGGTCCCCACATCTCTTTCAACATCTCATTCAAACGCTTCCGCAACCCTGTTTTGAAGCCCTGCAAATCCGCGCTTGGGACGTCCCTTAGCTTAAGGCCGTCAAGTCGAGAGTCGATAGGATTGACACTCGTGGGAGTGTACCGGAGCGGGCCGAATGGCACGGGCTGTGACTGGTTCGTCTGCGACAGTTCCGGGTCTGTCAAGACCTCTTGTGCGTGCGTCCGGCCCACATCGTAGTCATGGTCCCGGAATCGCTGATCGAAAAACCCCAAGAATGCCTGTAGTCCCGCTCCCGCCAACTCGGAATCGTCCGCAGTTATGCCAAAGATCGTCATATAATCGCGCGCCCCTAGTCCCGCGGCTGTTTCAAAGGCCAGCACCGAATCGCGAAAAGCCGAAGCTTGGTCCGATGGCTCTCCTAAGCTGGACATCTCGGCCTTGTACTGCGCGGCAATTCGATTCTGCGCTTCAGTCAACGTCTCGGGTCCGGTTGCGCCAGGTGACGTATGCTTTCCATCTTTAAAGAAGAGCGCCAGAATTGAAGTCGCTGTCTTCGCTAAAGCCGTTACATCAATCGATCCGCCCTGAATCGCAGCTCTCAGATCTGCAGCTCTGGTGTCCAAGACCGCAATGCGCTCGTTCACACCTTTGGCCGTGATCCAATCCTGAAATCCCGATTGTCCCATCACTAAGGCAATCAGACGTTGGAACAGATGCAGGTAATCGGCATTAGCTGCGTGGAAGCTGTCGTTTGCGCTCGGATCTTTCGCGTGCGGCGAGACGAATAGATAAAAACGCGTCTCCTGGTTCATGTGGTTATCTAGTAAATCCACCAGGTTCTTCGCAATGCCTAGCGGCTGATTCTGCAGAATGCCGCCGTCCGAGTAAGTAAAGGTGGTCGGATCACGATCCCAAGGTTCCAGGTTCTCAGGCGGGTAATCATCCGGCTCCGCCTTCGCTGAACGCTGCAGATCCTGAGGACGAAAGGCAACAGGAAATGCTCCACAAGCCACGGCGGCCTTCCGCAGCGGGTCCCAAAAATCCAAGGTGTCGCAACTTGTTGCGACTGCTCGCCGCGTCATCTGGTCGCCATAATCGAGATAAACGAATTTTCCGCTCGGCCTCACCGGGTACCCATAGCCCACGCCGTTCAAATTCGTCAGCGCCAAACCCACACGTATTTCGTCGCCTACCCCGGAGTACCGTTCTGCTGGTGCAACCGGCGTTGTACCGTAACGCACGGTCAGTTCTTCTTTCGAAATGGTGTCAATCAAATCCGAAGAAAAGAGTGAGTCCAGAGCCGGCTCATTATCACCCGTAGCCTGCAACCCAGCTAACGTGATTCGCTTCACCCACACGTTATAGAGGGGATTGTCATACGGTCCTTTGAATTCCCCTGCGCAGAACAGTAGCTTGTGCGCGAGGATGACCGCCGTCATGCCACCTGCGGACGCCCCCGTGATGACGTCGATCACAATTCGATCACTGTCGGTTGTCGCAGGATTGCCGTTGTGTTGCTGGACCGCATCCAGCACTTCGTAGAGGACGCCGGCCTCGTAACTGCCCAGTGAGACGGCTCCGGCCATCGTGATTGCCAGCCTCTTTGCCATGTGACACCTCGCCCAACTCAGGAATCGTTGCGTTGCGTCGTGCGGTATGAAAGACCTCGGCTTGCGGCGGCTAGTGTATCAACACGCCGTCGCGCTCAGTAAGTCTTGCGACTTCCTAAGCCGACGATTATAAATTGAGACAGTTTGGTGAGCTAGTCGGAATCAAACCGAACCTAATGAGATTCTCGCTTCCATAGGCGCGGGCGTGATGGGCGAAGTCCCTCGGTGGCTTTCGCCGCTATCCTCTTGACGGCTACTGGCTTTCGCCCAGCACCCGGTCCCTTCCCCTAGCTACATGCGTTTGATTGTTTGATTTTCTTTGATTTCTCCCTTCCCGGCGCTCCAATCGCAGCTGCTCAGGTTCGCTTCGGTGGGGGAGCTTCGGGAGGAGGGAGGTGCCGGTGGCGATTTTTGAAGACTTAACTGCCGATTATTCCCGAAAATTTCGAATACTCACAGCATCTTGGTTTCTGCCGTCCGCTCCGCTCTCACCGCCGAAGCCGTGCAGGACGGTTAGAGTCTGCGCCTGGACCGGCGAGAGGGTTAACGCGGCCAGCGCAATCGCTGCGGTCAGTGCGGTTGTGAGATGGAAGGTCGTCGAAAGGATTCGCTGTTGCGTTGCGCGTTTCATAAGCTCTCTCCTTGCTTGCCAGGAAATCTCCTGTCTAAACCCCGGTCCTTCCTGGGAGGACCACACTGTGGGCAACTCGGACTGACCACCGGCCACTGACCACTGACAACTGCCTTATGGCGTGATCTCCCACAGGGTCCCCAACTGACCCGTGCCTCCCTCGTCCGTGGTGCCGTACATATTTCCGTTGGCGTCAAACGTAACGGCGCCGATGGGATACACCCCGAGATCGCCCGTTCCGGTGAACTGATAGAACTGGCTATAGATCCACTGATCGCCTGCATGGAACAGCTTGAAAATTTCGCCTTGCTCATCGCTACCGCCGTTAGGCACAGGCCCGTACAGATTGCCCCGTGAGTCAAAGGTCGGTGCCGCGAGAGGTCCAGTGAAGAGGAGCCCAGTAAAACTCTGCAACAGGCTGAACGACCAACTGCCGTTTTGCGGCTTCAGTTCATACGCGGCCCCGGATTGCAAATCGCCCGTTATCCCGAAGAGGTCGCCCTGCGCGTCCATGATGAGACCGCCGGCCCCGTTGCCATAGTCGTTGGAGGTGAAGGAATAGAGCGTCGTCTCCCTCCATCCGGATTGCGTGGGCGACAACTCGTACACGGTGCCGGCGAAGTTTCCGCCGGAACTCGTGGTGCCATAGAGATTGCCCACGCTGTCGAAGATGACGCCGCTAAGAGGAACGCCCCCGTCGTTGCCACCGGTGAAATTCCACAGCACGCTTTCTGTCCAGCCGCCGCCGGATCGAGTCAGCTTGAAAACGACGCCACAGCCGAAGCTGCCGCAGCCGGTGCCGCTTCCGCCGATTCCGGTGGTTCCGTAGATATTGCCTGCCTGGTCGAAGACCAAGTCGCCAAGTTGCGGATATGCCCCGTCCGCGCCGCCGGTAAAGCTGTAGAGCACTGTTTCCACCCAGGGGCAGAGGAAGGACTTACAGGCGGTTGCCGGAGGTTGCAGTCTGAAAACCGTTCCATAGCCTTCGGCGCCGCCCTGGTAGGTTGTTCCGTAAAGCAGGCCGTTCGGTCCAAAAAGCACCCTGGCTTGCGGATTGCTCCCATCATGTTCCTGTGAACCAAAGTTATAGATCGGTGAGAAGACCCAACCGTCGCCCTCGCGGACCAGACGATAGACCACGCCTTGGCCGTGGCTGCCGCCGCCGAGGGCCGTGCCGTAGATCCTGCCTTGCTGATCGAAGGTGACGCCGGCCAGGGGATCTGCCCCGTCATCTCCTCCGGTGAAGTTATGCAGCACAGTCCCGGTCTGCGCCTGCACCTGGGTGGCTACCAGGATCAACAGGATCGCGATGCTGATCGCCGCCCCCATCATCCACAAATCCATCGCACCGATCCAGTTTATGTTTTGCGTTGAGCGCTTCATGACGATTCTCCTCCGCGAACCAGGTCGCGCTTCATGCCTGAATACTCATCTCCCATGTTGTGGGACCATCCGAAACTTGACTGACAACCGACCACTGGCAACTGCTTACGGCGTGATCTCCCAGACGATGCCGAAACCTCCCGTGCCGCCACCTTCCGCCGTGCCGTAGAGGTTTCCCTGGGCGTCGAGGGCCATGCCGCCGCCTGGATTGTGGCCATCTTGCCCACTGAAGTTATGCAAGGTCGTGAAATTCCAACTGCCGTCCGAGGGCGAGAGTTCGAAGACCAATCCCGGCCCGAACGTAAGGGCGCTGTACAGGTTCCCCGTGCTATCCAGGATGGGCACGTTAGTAAATCCAGGCTCTCCCCCTAGTTGCGGCGTGAAGGCGTACAGGACGCTGTAGCTAAATCCGCTGGTCGTGGGTTGCAACTCGAAGATAGTTCCCCAATTAGGGTCGCCCGAACCTCCGGTGATACCGTAGATGTTGCCATGACTATCCATGGCCAACCCGGCGGGATATTCGCCGTCGGTCCCCCCGGCAAAGTTATGCAGAACAGTTTCGCTCCAGCCGGACGTGCCTAGGGTCAGCTCGTAAACCACGCCCAAGTTGTAGCTGCCGCCTTCGCTGGTTCCGTACAGGTTGCCGGCTTGATCAAAGATCATGCCGTCCACCGGGATTCCGCCATCGGACCCGTTCGTGAAGCTGTGAAGAACAGTCAGGTTCCACTGCCCTTGGGACGGCGATAGCTTATACGCCACGCCAGCACCCCCGTAACCTCCGTATAGCGCCGTGCCGTAGATGTTGCCCGCATGATCGAAGGTTAGGTTGCCCTGTGGGGCTGATCCGTCGCTCAGGTCGAAGTTGTACAACACCGTCTCCGTCCAGTAACAAACCACGGTTGTGCATCTTGAAGGCGGCGGTTGAAGTTTATAAACCACTCCATAGCCGTAGAGACCGCCGCTCGCCGCAGTACCGTAGAGGGCGCCATCCGGGCCGAAGACCACTCCGCCGTAGGGCTTTCCACCGTCGGCTTGGCCGGAGAAATCGTACAACGACGTGAATATCCAGGTAGAAGCGTGGCGGGTCAGCCTGAAAACCGTGCCAGGTCCAGAAGTCCCGTATCTCCCGCCGTAGTAAGTGGTCCCGTAAAGGTTCCCGGCTTCGTCCAAAGTCACATATAGCGGGTTGTTGCCGTTTGTACCAGTGAAGTTCGCAAGTACCGAGTAACTTTGCGCCTGCGCGGCTGGGGCGGCTACGATTGTGGTCGCGATCAGAACCAGCAAGACGAGCGCAACCGATCCTTCTGTCAAGTTAATGTCGAAAAACGAAGCTGCACTTTGCCCCTGTCTTGCCATC
>Ga0187851_10002173_pt1 | contig 17679 bp, 7 predicted proteins | sample June2016WEW_6_10_FD_132997 | JGI IMG/M metagenome (GOLD analysis project Ga0187851, IMG submission 132997) | Peatland microbial communities from SPRUCE experiment site at the Marcell Experimental Forest, Minnesota, USA - June2016WEW_6_10 | ecosystem: Environmental > Terrestrial > Soil > Wetlands...
AGTAAGCGTTACTGGCGCTGCGAATGAGAAGGCGGCTGAGTTGGTCGCACGGTTCGTGGCTGAAAGATCCCAGCCACGGGCGTGCTCCATCGCAACGGCCAAGCGCTTTACTGCCTTTGACGGCAGCATGCGCAAGCGACCGCTTTTCACCGCAGGAACAGGTTGCCCAGACGTCCACTAAAGCGCCCGTAGTGCTTCGTTCCTCCAAATGCAGACTTCCACCACAGCCGCCCGCATAACCATGAACGAATGCTTGCCATTCAATGTCAGCCACATGGCCGTGTTCACACGCGCGCACAAAACGGACAGGGACGACGTCGTAATTCGCATTTCCATCACGGTATTTCCCGTTCACTAGTTGGGATTCGGGCACAAGCCGGCGGCGATTTCCATTGCCGCCGACCAGTGGTTCGGAATTCTGCACGAGAAACCAGCGAGGAAACCGCCACACGACAATCCCTGGTTTGCCTGCCGTGGGGTCATCAGTGGAAGGTGGTGGCGTCTTGAGCACCAAAGTAGGCTTTTCCAAACGCGCCCGCAGTTTGGCAACAAGACGAGGTTCCTCAACGAGCGGTTGAACACCCGGTGAAAAGCGCCAGTTGTCCAATCCTCCTACGATCACCGAGCCATCGGGCAAGTCCATCATCGCGCCTGGACCGAAGGTTGTCAGAAGCTGGCTGGAGCGGATTTCGTTTTTGCTCATGGGAGGTCAGTCGGTTAGAGTTTGGGGGAATAAATCCACACTCGCCTCAATGTCCCGCATGGAGCGATTGGCGCGGAATTTCCGATAATCATCCGGCAGCCCCGCGAGCGCTTCATCGAGAAAGCCGTGCAACAATGCGGGTTGGTTCCGCAATTCCGTGCCGTATTGCATCTGGGCACCCTTGAGCCGCTCGGCATCCGCGAGTTTATACCATGTGTCGAGGAGGTCGATGCAGCGATCTCGCACACGCGCACGTAAGGCCACCTGTTCTTGCAGGGTGAGGAAACGGTGTGAAACTGCGCGTTCAGCAAATGCATCGGCGACGGCATCCAAGACGGAGCGTTGGGTGAGAATAATGGCTGCGCCGGTAGGCGCACCAAATGCGATGGCGTGATGACGAGCGTAAGAGACCAAGGCGGCGGCGAGGGCTCGGTCGAGTGCGCGGGGTGAAAAAGGAGTAACGCTCGTGGCCTCTACGGTTCGATAAAAAGTTTCGTGATAAAATCCGAAGCGCTCGTAATGCGAGCGGTCGCGGGGTTTATGGACATTAAGCAGTGTGACGACCAGGCCGGGACGGGCAGGATCACGGCCGACGCGGCTTGTGGCCTGGATGTATTCCGCGGACATCTTGGGCTGGCCCAGCACGACCATGAGGCCAAGGCGGGTGATATCCAAACCAACAGAAATCATATTCGTGGCCAGCGCAATGTCCACGCGGTCCTCCTCGGCAAAGGTCTGCGCGAGCCGCCGCTTGGCTTCCGAGACTTGATTGGTCAAAACGCGCGAAGTCAGCTCCAACGGCTCACCAATTTCGCGTTTGGAGAAAAGTTCATCCACCGGATCGCGCCGTTTGCGCGACTTGTAGCGACGAAGTTGACTCGTGACTTCATCCTCGACGATGCGACGTGACCCGCCCAGTTCACGCAGGCTGTTGAAGTAGCCGAGCAAGGTCATATAGGGGTCAACAGGATTATTCTGCGATTTGCCTCCCGCTTTCTTGTAGAGGGTTTGCCCGGCCGAGAGCAGTGCCAGCGCGGTGCGCAGCAATACGACCTTAAGACTGCGGCCCTGCGCACCGACACCGAGATAGAGGCGCACTGGACTTTGATCCGGGGAGTGGGTCTTGGCAAAGAACGAATCGCGCCTATTTGGCCCAGATGGAGGGAAGACCATTGAGTGCGGTCGAGCGAATATCCCACGTATCTGCGTCTCGGCCTGCCGCACGGTGGCGGTGCTGGCGATGATCTTGGGCCTCAGACGCCGACCTTCTCCGAGATCACGCTCCGCCAAGTGGCCTATCGCGGTCTCATAAACCCCGGCAATCGTGCCGAGTGGTCCGGAAATGAGATGCAATTCGTCCTGGATTATGAGTTCAGGCGGAAGCAATGGTCCGCCCAGTGACTGTCCTCTGCCTGGCTCGGCGGCACTGTAAAAGCCATCATTGTCGAACCGTTCAACGTGACCGAACAACTTTCCCGACGGCCCAATCCACGGCAATGCCGCAAATTTGTCCACTGTGGCAATGAGAAATCCAGGCAACCGCCGATAAATTGGTTCATCAACGGCGACAATGGGCAATCGCCGATCACCAGTGAAAGCACACAAGGCGTTTGCACAGGTGATACGCAGGTCTTGTGGATTCGTTTCGGACGGAACCAGCCGAAATGATTGCGTCTCGAATTTCTTACCGCACCATGGGCAGTTTTCGAGCGGGATAGGAGATGGGTTCCTCTTCGAATCGCTGCGAAATGCACGGAAGCGGCGATACGCAGTCTTGTCGACACTCGGTCCTTTGTCGCCTGGTCCGCCCATGCGATTGGGTGTGGCCGCCGAGCCGACCCATAGGCCAATCTCGAACGGCCAGTCACCCAAGCGTGTGTCACAACGGGCATTCCGTTCCTCCCGTTCCAGTTCTAGCGCACAGATAAGCGCCGATGCACGGCCTAGTTGATCGAGCGTGAGCAAGCGCAGCGTGTAACGCATGAGCACGTTCACCCCTGCGCCTCGGCGGCCAGGATTGCGCAGCCGGCGCAGAACTAGCGAGAAGGCCGCGAGACCAAGATAGGCTTCGGTTTTGCCACCGCCGGTCGGGAAAAAGAGCAAGTCCACCAACTCGCGATCTGCATGCATTGGATCATGCAGCCCGCGCAAATTGAGAAGTATAAACCCAAGCTGGAACGCACGCCATGTGGGTGGAGGCACCAATTGGGGAGTGGTGTTGTATTTCTGCGCTTCACGCTGCCGCGCCTGCCGCGCCATCGCGCGGTTGGCGGTGCAGAAGGCTTCACGCACGTCCTCGACTGCGAGTAACTCAATGCCAGCAGCCATTCGGTCGGCAGCGAGGCGGGCGCGACGGATCAATTCTGTGGCCGCTTTCACCCGATTGGATTCCATTCCACTTTCCGCTGCGACATCGCTGGCCTGCTTATTAATCCATGTGCGATAATGTTCGACGAGCCCTCCCAATTTGGCTCTGGCATCATCCACATTGGCGAGGCTCGCCAGAGCATCCATCCCAAGTTCAACACCTAGCAACGCCGCAGCTTCCAAATGGCCGACAAACTCGACTCCGGAGGATGGAATCCAACAGGTCTGCACGACGTGACACACGCCTCCTTCGAGCAGGCCCACTGGTTCAGCCGCGCAACCAATTCCGGAAACAAAATCGAACGCGCGGCGATATTGGAGATCGGCAACCTGTTCATCCCAATCGTGCGCGCGTGCTCCCTGGTCACCTCCGCGCAGATCGGGTCGTGGCACAAACCCGCCATCGGACTTGATTTGTAAACGAGCCTGAAAGGCGTTGGCCTGATAAGCATGTTCGGCTGGAGGCCGGCCAATAACCAGGAACACGCAAACGGCGCGCGTGCCTTTGGGCAATCGGCTGTGGCTGTCCTGAGAAATCGGCCGGGCGGTGGCGACCAAACGTAATCCACCACTGTTCGGCACCGGGAAGTGAACCGGCTTTCCGTCCGCACTCGGCAATTCGACTTCAACCAGTTCAAGGCGTGGCGAACGGCGATAGCCTTTGGGCGGCGGCGTGGCTGTTCCGGTCTTGGCGGGGGCTTCTTCCTGCAGCACCGCTGCGGAAGATTCAGGAATCTCGTAGGACTCGGGCTTGATCTCTTCCTTCAGTCCGAGCCCCTCGTCTGCGGGTTCCTCGGCCTCTTTCGAGGGATCTTCCCAGTGGTAGTCACCCCAAGTCACTTCGGCGTGGAGTTTCGTGATGCCACCGGGCACGAGCACACTCAAGCCCATGGAACTTGGCAACAGGCTGGGCGCGGCCGCTTTGTCTGGCGTCCCGCCATCATCCATGCCGCCTTCGCCGCCGGCGTCCAGTTCATCCTTTGCTTCGGCATCGCTGCGGTGTTCAACGGGCGCGGATTCTGGCACGAGGTATCCGGTGAGATACCATCGAGTTGGGCTTTCCGGCAGCAACTCGTGCTCAAACGGATGCGTCGGCCATGGCCCCACAAGGTCGAGCTTCAGGGCCTCAACGAGTTTGTCTCTGATCTCAGGTGATGTAGCGCTCATTCGGGTTCCACGGTGTGATAGCGTTTAACAGGATATTCGTCCGCATTGAAATTCACCGCTTTAATATGATGCACGGTGACGCTCGCAAAATCTATCTTCAGGCTTGGTATCCTCGGATCGAACAACTCGTAATTCACGGGCGTAAGATCCAGATTAAACGGATCCGGCTCAGAAGGCGCCGCCGTCGCTGGCGTGCGTGGCACTACTTCCCAGACATGGTAGTCAGGGGAGACACCGTCTGAGTCATGCTGCTCTAGGATGGCGGTTAAATCTGTTCCTTTCGGGAGTTCGACCTCTGTAACTCGGGATGAGTGGTGAAACAAAACAACGTTCGATGATGCATGTCCAACTTGCACCGACGGGAAAATGATCCCATCTAATTTTGCCTCTGTTGCGAGATAATCCGCCACAGCCTGCGTTGCGAGATATTCGAATGCTTCCTCGTTTGGCATGACTGGGCGTGAAATTCGACCGCTGAGTATTTCCAGAAAATTGGCCCGCTGAATTAGCCCCATAAAACCGGGATCGAAAATGCTGCCGGTTATTGCCACGGATTTCAAAGCCTCAACGTCGAGCAACTTCAGCGAGCGTTCGATTGTAAACTTCGCAATAGCGACCTTGCTGCCGACTGGTGGACGCACTTCGGCTAATGCCGTCGCCGACTCAATTGCCCCGTAGAAAACCGAGATTCCGCGAGCGTTCATTCGGCCAGCCGTTGCAGCAAGCATCGGCGGAGGTCCCAAATGCTCCCACGGGTATTTTAGCGCCTCCTCGAGTTTCTCATCCTCTGCCGCAAATACGCGTGCGCGATACAGAGATTTGATCTCCGCCTCTGGTCCGACGCTCATCACTGCCGGCGAAGCTTTGCTGGTCCTCAGATTTGGAAGATCGGCAAAGATCTCGTCGAGTGTCACCTGCGCAGAACGGGAGAAAAAACGAGCCTCTGTCTTAAGTCCGTTTTCAAATTCGCTCCATTTGGCGCTGAACTCGTCGCAGCCAGGATTCTTTTCGGCATAGTATGAGTTCTTATCGAACGGACATTCTTCCCCCATTTTGGCCGATTCATGGTCGGAGTGGCGTTCTTCGAGCACAGAAACGACGTCCCCGGCAGCTTCCTCCTTGATGCCGGCTGCATTGGCTATGGCCCACAGGACTTGCTCTCCATGCCGCTTCCAACTGTAGCTACCTTCGTTTTCACTGAGCATCGCGGCCTCCAATCCTTCCGGTTCTGTCGGAGTTCGTTCATAGTGATGATCAAATGCCGTTTCAACATGATCCGCCAGTTCCTCTATCGTGATAGTTCTTGATTCAGCCTCACAGTATGAGCAATAGGCCTCAACCCCAGCAGCGCCGATAAGAGCCTTCAAAAAAGGTTCGTCTACGCAACGGGCGCAAATCCGCTTCGTGGCGGGTTCGTCGGATTCGTTGCTAGGTGATATGTCCATTCCTTTTTGGGTAGTGCTAAACGTCCACCCCCAACAACCGCCCAGCCTCGCTCGACGCATCAAGAACCGGATCCAGAACCCACGGTTTCTGATTTAATTCCGCTGGCGGCGATTCGGTTGTGGTGACGATGTATTGAAAACCTGGCGACGGGCCAGAGGCTTCTTCCAGTTCACGGGCTGCGGTAAAAAGCGACACGTAAATTCCTGCCGCCAGATCGGCCTCGCGTGGGCTGTCGTGGATCAGAAAACGCGGATGATGGGCGGCCGTGTTTGTCATGCCTAACGCGAGCGCGGCCAAATCAAATATCAACCACCGCACGACCTTCAGCGCGGCGCTATCTCTTGGCCCGTGGTAATCAAGCTCCGGCACAATCGTCTTGCCGGAGAAGCGCACGCAGCCTGTCACGGCGTTGCCAAGCATCTGCCGGGCGATGTGGTTGAATATCCGGCCGAATTGATCCAGCAATTTTTTGTGATGCGCCGTCAGTTCACCGAGTTTTGCGTCCAATTCCTCCTTCTCGCGCTTCAGGTCCTTTATTTCCTGGTCCCATTGCGCCAAGTCTGCGCAGGCTTTTCGATAGCTGGCCAGCAACGCCTCAATCTTTGCGGCCTCCAGTCCGGGAACTTTCAGTTTTTCGAGTCCCTTTTGGTGGCTTTCGCGCGCCAACGCCAATGCCCCGATTGCCGTTTCCAATGCCTGCTTCTTGGGCGCGGCGATTTGACGGCGCCGTTCTAATGCAGATCTCAACCCCGCGATATTTGCGGCCTGCGGTTTCGATTCGGCGGCAATCATTTTCGTGGCGTCTGTAACCTCATCCTCCTCGGGGCGTTCATGCGCAATGGGACATTCCGCCTTCCAAGCCTTGTCCATGGGGTGGGAACAATAGCCGGGAAACGGCCCAAGTCCTCTGAGCGCTTCGCGATAGGGGTCTTTCTCCGCGGGTTGTTTCTTCGGCGGAGGCGTGACCCCCCGCAACCGTGCGTCGGCCAATTCAACTGCCTCCTCCAATTCCTCAACCATCGCATTGGCGACGCCCCAATCTGCGCGCCGTTGACTGACCACCGCCATAAGCCTGTCAATTTCCTCGTTCTGCTTTGCCGAGGCCAATGCCTGGTCAGCTTCATTCCGCAATTTGGTGACCTTATTGTCCACTTCTTGCTGCAACAACGGCGCGTCAGGACTTTCGACTTTCATCTTCAAAATGTCCTCTAAAGACGCTTTTTCCCGTCCGACGGTGAATTCCAGCTTTGGACGGTCGCGTGTCTTCTGTTCGTGGGCTTCAGCCTTCCGCGCGAAAGCGGCCAAAAGTTCTTGTTCCTCCTCGTCAACCAGACCAAGCGTCAAGCGAATGAGGTTCGCCTTGTCGTCGGCTGAAACATAGGGGCTGTTGGAATCGCTGTCCTGCTCCCGGCGCCATTCCAGCAAACCGCTGAAGTGCGCCTCCTGATCCCGCGACAACCACGGGAGCAGCCGCGGCCAATCCAAGGTTTTCTGCGAGTCGGCCAGCGTGCGGAATTTCATTCCGCTGAAGACAGCATCATCAATTGCCTTTTCATATTCTTTGAAACCAAGCCGTGAAGGTGATTCAGGAAATTCGTCGTCTAGGGTCCCGTTCAACTTCGCGAAAGGATTGTAACCGCTTTGACTCAAAGAACGCCCGACAAGCCACCGTTGACCCGCGACAAAGACTTCCGCGAGCACCCATCCGTTTTCGAATTTCGCCCTGAACCCTTCGCGGAAACTTTTGCTGCCCGCCGGTTCTTCGCCAAGAACGTAACGAATGAGACGGCAAAAGGTTGTTTTCCCAGCGCCGTGCCCCGCCAGGCGCGAGGCCTCGTCTGTTGAGCCGGTTGGCAACGCGCGAAGAATATTCAACCCGCGATGCAACTCGATCACCTGCCGGAGCAAAGTGACCTTCGATGGCGGCCAATCCTTATAGACTGCGAGCTTCGATACCCAGATCGCCGGTTCTCCACGCCCCTTCGCCGGCGCGAGTGAAAGCGAATCACCTTCCGGTTCGACCGCGAGTCCAGGCAATCCAGGTTGGCGACTGTTTTCCATACGGTCGTTAAGCCAAAACCAATTTATTTGCCTCCTTGCTCCACTTGGCGCGCTCGGGAATCGGCACTGCGTCGGGTGTCAACGTCACCGCCACACGCAAGGCCAGCCAGGCATCGTAACGGACGTCTTCCGTTGCCGGAGGGCGCGGGCCGTCGAGCAATTGAAACACCCTGCCTTCACTGGCCTCTGTGACCGTCAGATTCCGCCCGCCGAGTTGGTTCAAGCTCAGCAGCAATAAGCCGTCCGGCACATTCTCATTCCATCGCACCGCCCATGCATTTGCTCTTGTTGCATCTTCGGCTGGGGCAAAACGTTGCAACAGTTTTGGAGTTGTTGCGAGCACGAAAGCGTCGAGCAATCGCGGCCACGATAAACTGCCGCCCGCTTCGGACAACAAGGCGACGACGAGATTCGTGGTGTAGAGCAACGGTTGCGCTGCGGGCAGGCGGAAATCCGTTGGCAACTTCCGCACGGCCGTGTCAGGTGTTGCAATGCCCAAAGCAAGTTGCGTTTTCCCAGCCTTTGAAATCTTGGTTTGGGATTTCTTGGCGGGCTTGGCGACGGCCTCACCAGCCAGCCGTTCCTCTTCGGCGCGCTCGGCGTTGAGTTTGAGGAGGCGGGCGAGGACTTCGTCGCGGACTTCGTCGGGCCAGCGGTAGCGCCAGGGTTTCTTCTTTTTGCGGCCGGTGGATTCTTCTGCGCCGGACTCGGACTCATCGTCCTCGTAATCGAGCAGGAACTCGCAGGTGCATTTGGGGAGCAGGTCGGCCCAGCCGTAGGCGGTGAGGACGGCGGCGTCCATCGTGGCGTGCAGGACGCGCAGGCGCTGGACGCCCGCGAGCGCGGCGGTGGGGTTGGCGTAAGTTTGTAGCGGCGAGCGGTCGGCGGGGACTTTCTCGGCGGTGCGCCAATCGCTGGTGGCGGCGCGTTTGCGGTAGAGGGCTTCCAACCGCGCCAGGGCCTCGTCATCGGGCGAGTGAAATAGGTTGTAGATTTCCGTGAGTCCGAGCCAGAGATCCTGCATGAGCGTCGTGCGGAAGTCGTAATAATCCCGCCCCGCCTGCTCCAGCGGCGCGTTCGTCTCCAATCCGGAGGGGAAAGGGAACGTCTCGAAGCAGTCGCTCGGATTGTATCGCAAGTCGTCTTTAAGAGACGAACCTAAAAGGCGTGCCCAGACTTCGTGAACTCTGCCCTGCAAAATGCAAAATGAAGCCGAGCTCTCAAAGGCGAATACATTGGTGGAGTCCGCGAATATCTGCTGCGGGGGCTGAAACGACAGACTGATGTGCCTACCGATGCGACATGCAGCCAAGCACCGGCTAAAATGTTGGACTGCTTCACGAAGCACCGGAGTGTCGCTACGAAAGCGCCACCAATACTTCTTTTGTCTGATTGCTATCGCATTGCTTTCATGCGTATCACGCTCAGGTTTCACACGCTCTTCTGCAATGCGAAGGAGCGCGGGCCAAGATCTCGCTTCATCAAGAGAACGCGTCCCAAAATTTATGACGTATCGCTCATGCTGACTAGTGGGACTTTCATTGATTTCCTGTCCGCCAACATAGGGAAGCACCACCTCGGCATTTTTCCGATCTTGTGCCAATAGCATCTGGGCTTCGTCCGGTTCGAGGATGAAGCCATCCCCAACGACCGTAGCCCCCCGAAAGCAAAGATTCCCGTTTGCTTTCAAAGGCAGCGGGTCGTCGTTTTGAGCGTTCGGCAAGAGAAAGGTCGAAATGGCTTCGACCTGCTGGCCATCCAAGAGGATGGGCTTCGGACAAAACTCAGACCGACGCACGAAATGCACGGTGCTGACAATTACCGCCGCCGCACCCGGCCACGGACATCTCTTTCGGGCATCAAAAATCGTGCCTCCATTTTTGAGTATGTAATTGAGGCTTGCGCGTCGTGTGTCGCCTTGGCCGATGGTATTTGTTGCAATAAGTCCGGCTGCGCCAGTCGGCCTCAAAAGACGCAGTGCTTCACGAAAGAAATATACAATTATATCGCTGTTGCCATCCGCATCGGGATTGATGGTGATTAGCCAAGCCAAGTATGACGCTCCAAACGAACCGGAGATTTTGTTGCCCCCGAGAAATGGAGGATTTCCAACAATTGCATCGAAGCCGGAATTCTCGCGGTCGAAAACTTCTGGAAATTCAATCTCCCAATGGAACGGCGTAACCGGGAATTGCCTGCTGCGGAGGGTTTTGACATCGTCGGTAGGGCGCAGCTTGATGTCGCCTTTGCCCAGATAATCGGAGATTTGCTCAACCAGTTCCGCTCGTTTCGTTTCGCGGGCCTTGTCCTTGTCGGCCACAAAGAACGCAGCCACTGCGGCATCGCCAATGAAGCGCACCGAGTCCAAAAACTGATCGGCTAGCTCCAATTTCTCGCTCTTGAGTTGGGGCGTGCCAAAGTCGTCACCCAGGCCGAGCAGATTCTGCCGTTCGCGTAGGGCGCCTTTGACGCGTTTGCGGACTTCCTGTTCCCAAAGCTGGCCGGTGGTGAACCCGGTTTTCCAGGTGAAAGTCTCGATTTGACGGCGGGAGAGGCCGACGAGTGAATCGCCACAGCGGATGGCGTGGTCGAGGAAGGTGAAAGGATGGTCTTTGGCCAGGGTAGCAAGCCAGAGAGAAAGTTTTGCCAAATCCACCGCCATTGGGTTGCGGTCCACGCCGTATAGGCAATGTTGGGCGATGGTGCGCATGGCGAGGAGTTCCTCGGTCTCATCGGGTGGGATTTGCGGACGGCCACCGTGCGTCCGCCATGCTCGCACCAACACATCGGCAAGCTGGCGGCAGGTTTCGACTTGAAACGCTCCTGAGCCGATGGCGATGTCGCAGATTTTGAGTTCGAGAATCTGCTCAGGTTTCGGCTGGTCGCCAAAGCGTTTGAGGATCGGTTCAAGCGTCTTGCGGACGATCGGTTCGGTAAAAGAACGCGGCGTGTAGTGGGAACCGCTGCGCCGACGTTCGTCGGTGGGTTGCAGCATAAGGCCCCCATTGCCCACGGGAGCGGGCGTGGCGTTGGTGTCCATTCTCTTTCCAAACGCGATAAGAAGGTCGTCCACCGTCGTGGCCGTTTTCAGTTTCTTATCTGCTTCACCGGTAAGCTCAGTGTCGGCCTTCTCCTTTAGCCACTTGGCGCGGTTTTTGGCTGGTTGCGCGAGGAGTTGTTCAAGCGTGATGACAGGAGCCGCGGGCACACCGCCGTGCTTGCGCTTGCCCTTGAGCGCAATAGCCGTCCCAGAGGCAATTTCAACGTTGAAGCCCATGATGGTCTGATACACCGAGCCGATTTCTTCCACATCGAGCGTGCGGTAGCTGACGCGTTCGCCATCGAGGATGCAGAGTTTTTCCAGGATACGATAAATCACACCATCGCTGACAAGCGGGAGTGCGCCGATGGGATCGGAGCGCGAGGCACGGCCTTCCAGGAAGGGGTAGCGGTCAGGATCGAAGAGGTGACCGGCACGGGCGGGCATCTTCAATTCTGGATGCTGGCAGCCGCCATAGATGACGCGGAACAGGGCGAGGAGTTGTGCCCAGGCACCGAAACGGAGGTCCATGGTGTCTGGATAACGCTGTTCATCGGCCCGCAGGCGCTCGAACAACCCATGCACGGCGTAGTGCCGCACGTAAAGGCCGCTGCCTGGCAGCAGCCCACGGTCCTCGGCGAAAAGGCTGAACACGAGCCGGAGCAGGACGGTGACAAGGCCACCATAAATGTCGGCGGAATTTTTGGCGGCGAGTTCCCGGAGAAGTTTGCCCAGGATTTGTTTGTCCGCAGCCTCGAAACCGCGCAAAAGTTCGTAGAGGGCGTGGAGGACCTGCTCAGCGAGAATTTCCGAGACGCTGGCCTGGTAATCGCGGCTGCGCTGGAGCAACGCGGGCAAGCGGGCATCGCTGGGCGCATTAAACAAAGTCCATGAACTGAGGAGCAGATGGAATCCGCCGAGGATGAGCCGGCCGGAAACTTCGGTCATGGCGCCGACAGGAAATGTGAGCGCACCGGAGTTTTCTTTGGGCGGAGCGTAGATCAGGCGGAATCGCGTGCCGTTGGTAAGCAGGCCGATGGGGACGCCGGTTTCACGCAGAAGGCGCTCGAACTTCTTCGCGGGCGATGCGTGCCAGTTGCGGTCAGAACTGGCGGCAGGCTTTTCGAGATCCACCGTGGCTGGCTGGGATTGGACGAGGAGCAGCCAGGGCGACGCGCCTTCCTTCGGACTCGGGTTCTTGACGGCGTAAGTGGGCTGGAGCATTTCGTGGAACTCCGGCAGCGAGATCGTCAACGAATCAGGCAGCGGTCGTGTTGGGTCGAGGCCAAAGATAAACTCGGTTTGCCAACCGAGAGATTCCGTGAGGAAACGGGGGAGATTCTTGATGCCGGGCTGAGTCTCAGTGGCATCGCCATCGGAAATTGGCAAATCGGAGACATGTTCAGCAAATCTGCGCTGGAGATCGCCAAGCTGGCCCCGGTCAATGATGGCCTGGGCATCCTTCAATGCCAGCGCTGACACCACGAGACCTTCCGGCTGGACATAACCCAACCACGCGAGATGGTCGGTCAGGGCAGGATCTTTTGGGGTGAAGGACATGGTTACTTAGCGCGGTGTGCGAGTTTCCGGTAGTCGATCGACTCACGGTCGCCCTTGGTTAGATTGTGGATCTCGCAAAGTGTCTGAAGATTCTCGAACACAGTCGTCCCGCCTTTTGCAACTGGCAGGATGTGGTCGGCGTGGAGCGTATCCGCCGCGTTGCACCCGGGGTAGAGGCACCGCTGGCCGTCTCGTTCAAAAACGGCTTCTCGAAGCCGAGTTGGCACATGGCGGTTATATCGGTAGTCCGGCTGGTAGTGGCGAGCGCCAGAAGGCTGAAACTTCTTCCGCCCAGCAATGACCGCCTCAACTTGGGCCGGGGTAAGCTTGGCTCCGTAGCTATCAATTACAGCGGCATATTTCGGATGCCAATAGGGCATGAGTTCAAGGAACGCTTGATAGATGTGCTCCTCCAGTTCCTCCACCGAATTCGCGTCAAAATAACGAAACAGCCCAATCATCTGGTCATTTTGATGCTTCATGTAACCGTAAAGGGCCTTTTCTGCATTGGCCATCTCTTTCCAGAGCGCGGACACCACGGAATCTGCTTTGTCATAAATGCGATGACGGTTCATGTAGAAACGACCCAGGAGGTTGCAAGGGCCACCCATATCCCGCTTCCAGGTATGATAACGGCAGGTGGGATCGTAAATAACGCCGTAGCTGAAGTGCCGGTAGTCGAGGATGGAAGGCTGGGCTTTGTCCCAGATGTAATACAGGAACATCCGAGTTTCGCTGCCGTGCCGCACAGCAACGCGCTGGGGTTTTAGCCGTCCGCCGATTTCGGGAGGAAGATCTGGCAGAATCCTGGCGATGGCAGCCTTCGACGCCTGCGCAACCTCTTCAATGGTGAATTTTCGCTTGAGCATGATTAATCAGCCAGTGACGGGCCAGAGATAGGCGAGGCCCACGGGTTCGAGGCGGAAGGATTTGGTCTGATAAAACTCAGCGACGCGTTTCGGTTCGCGCAGGATGTCGCCATCGACGCTTGAGAGCCAGCGTTCCCAATGGCGGCGATCGGCCGCGATTTGGCGTTTTTCATCGTCGCTGAAACCGAGGACAAGTTGCTCGGTTTCCGTGGCCGTGAATTTGGCGATCACCCGACGGCGCTGGTCTTCGAGAATTTTCTTGAGCGACTCAGACTCTGCTTTGCCGCGCTCCGTTAGCAGTTCCTCCGCGTCGGCGCGCGCGGACTGTCCCCGTTTCTCCAGGTGTGGCAACAGTTCGCGGATGTCTTGCGCCATGCTTGCTTGGAGACGTTGCGTGACAGTGGCCGGAACTGTGCGCGGGGTGGTGGCAGGTTTGAGCGATTCCTGAAGGAGGCTCATGGTGCGGGCTTCAGCTTCGCGGCCATAAGGTATGAGGGGTGTCTTGCGATCAGCCGGATCGCTCCACCTGGCGGTGACCGTGATCAATTCCTCGTGGAGCCGGGCCGCACCTGCGCCATAAAGCGCAAGACGGCCAAGCAACACCACACGAGGAATCGCGTCGTCGGATTGGGCAAGACAAGCACGGGAAAGGTCGTTGTAAACAAAACCTTGGGCCAAGAAACGGCCAAGCAGCCGCTGCACCACACGGTGCGAGAGATGAAGTTGCACAGTGTCAGCATCCAAGCCGGTCGGTGGTGTGAACACAACGGGACGTAGCGGGGCTTCGCGTCGCCATTCATAGAGTGATTGCTCGTGTTCGGGAGGTGGGCGCAAAGTATCGAGAGTCGCGGCCCAGCGTGGGTCCGCACCGTGGCGGGCTTGCAGGTTGGGAAAGATGTAACGGGCGGGTTCGCCATGGGGCGCCGGTTCTTCGCGCAATGGTTCAGTCTCGAGAAAACCCAAGGAACAATTAAGCGCATCGCGGAGTTGGACTTCATCAAGACCGATCCAGCGGCGGGCGTCATTGATACGATTACGCAAGGTATCGATATCTGCGCGGAGACGGGCTTGGCGATCCTGTGCGGCTTCCTCCAACTCGGCTTCGCGAGCAGCGCGTTTCTCGGGATCGTCCTCCAATGCCTCGATTTCTGCTGCCGCGGCTTCTGCCTCGGCACGGCGAATGCCAGTGCGTAGCCGTTTTTCGATTACCTCCGAGAGGCTGCCGAGTTCAAGGCGGATGGTCTCCGTCTTGCGAACGAGCGCGCGGAGGACTCTGTCCTCAGGCCGTTGCGTGTAAACGAAGTAGTGGCAGAAGACCTCGCCGTTGGGCTGGAGTTTGCGGTCGATTCGACCGTTGCGCTGCTCCAAACGGGAAGGATTCCAAGGCAGGTCGTAATGGAACAGATTCCAGCAATGCGCCTGCAAATTGAGACCTTCCCGGGCGGCATCGGTCGCAATAAGAATGCGCAACGGTTGCCTCTCGGGTGGCTCGTTGAAAGCCCGCTTCAAGTCTTCGCGCTTGTCGGGCGGTGTCGGGCCGTGGAAAACAGCAATCCGCGCCTCGGCGCGATCCGTGCCAGAGACCGCAGCTTCAAGCTGGGTGCGAAGGTAGCGGGCGGTGTCCTCGTATTCGGTAAAGATGATAAGTCGGAGTGGCGACCATGCCGCGCCAGGCTGCGGGGAGGTGCTGCCGGGCAGCCGGATGCCTGGACAGCAATTTGCGCGAAGCCACTCGATCAACCAGCTAATCCGTGCATCTGGACGGTAACGGTGCTGCTCAGAGAGTTTCTCCATATCGCCGAGAAGCTGACGCTCACGAGAAACATTCGCAGACGCAAGATTTCCGGATGCGAACGCGCTGGCTTGCTCAATGGCGCTTGCCGCCTCCGATTCCTGTTGCTCAGAGGGGAGTTGGCTGCGCTCATCATCGTTGTCGAAGCCGGCGGTCAGTTGCACGAGGTCGTTGGGGGAATAGTTGTTGCGCACTGCGGTTTCGCCGGCCCAAACCTTTTCCATCGCCCGGCGATGGGCTGCAAGCGTGCGTTGGAAGGCTTCCACGGAAGAAAACAGGCGCTGTTGTAGGGTGGAGAGGATAAGCGCTCCCTGAGTTTGTTCGCGTTTGGTGGACGCGGCGAAACGCTCGCGGCGGACCGTAGCGTAGGCGTCAAGCCATTCGGCAAGGCGCAGTTCGGGTGCGTCGGGAGAAAGGCCCTTCAGATCTACCTGGACGACGCGGCGGATTGGAAAGCCACCAGCGACGACGCGCACATCTTCTTTGAGGCGGCGGACCATGACAGCATCCTTGGATGATTTCAGCACGGGCACGCCGCGCATGAAGCGTTTATCGTCGAGTAGTTCAAGTAGGGCGCTGAAACTGTTGGAATGACCATTGTGCGGCGTGGCAGAAAGGAATAGGCGATGCTCGAAGCGCGGCGCCAAGTCGCGGATGGCCCTAGTGATCTTGGAATCGATGGCGTATTTCGCACCGCTGGCCGGGGCGGCATGGTGCGCTTCGTCGAGGATCAACAAGCTGCTGGGCCGCAGATTGTCGAGCCAGACCCGCATTGGCGCGGCGTAGGTTTCGTCAATTAACAGCCGTTGTGAAATGAGGAAGTGGGGGAAGGTGTCCCAAGGATTCACCGCATAACCACGCTCCCGGCGAATTCGTTCAACATAATCCCGATCCAGGATTTCAAAGCGCAGGCCAAAGCGGGCGTCCAGTTCATCCTGCCACTGTTTGAGCATCGAGGGCGGACAGACCACGACGACATCACGGACGCGCCGGCGAAGAAGCAACTCGGTGGCGATTAGTCCGGCCTCAATGGTTTTGCCGAGGCCGACGTCATCGGCGATAAAAAGGTTTACGCGCGGAAGCTGGAGCGCCTTTTTCAAAGGCTCCAATTGATAAGCGTCAATCCGGATGCCGGCGCGGAAAGGAGATTGAAAGAGCCTGGGGTCGGTGGCGGTGATGCAGTGCCACCGCAGGGTGTTGAAATAGGCAGCGAAATGACGTGTGTCATCAAAACCCTTCTGTCCGATTCTCGCCCACGCTTCGGCGTCGAGCACCTGACCGTCAAGCTCGGTTTCCCAGATGATTTCCAGCGAGTCACCCTGTGCGTCGTCATCGACGCATGAAAGCCGCAGCCACGATCCTGTTGAGGAGGACAGGACATCTTCGACCAACCAGTGCCTGGTTCGCACCCGAACAAGCTGACCGGTTGACAGATTAGATGGAAAGTCGACCTTCATCTTAAGGGGCCTATTGGTCCTCCTCCCTTTGAGCGGCATGCCCACGCTTGACCCAGAGGTCCACGTCGGACGCCAGGAATTTCCAGAGCCTGCCCACCTTGTGGGCGGGCATTTTTTTGCGTTCGATCCACTTGTAGATCGTGTCGCGATTGACGCCCAAGTGCGCCGCAATCTCCAGCACGGACAACCAGCGTTCTTTCATAAACAACAGATCAACTGCTGTCCCGGCTTCGAGAACAGGCTTTCGGACGGGACAATGTGGTTGCGATCATAGCGTGGTTGTCCGATTAAGCCAGAGAAAAACAGAGAGGAGCCAATTGCCCTAATGCAGCAGCCATCCAAGAATCAAGACCTTTCAGCGACGATTGCTGCGACCGACAAGAGGGAGAGACCCGCCGCGCTTCTGGCAGTAGCGTCGCGGGTTGCCGCGTAGCCTTTCAAGAAATGTTGGGCCAACTTGAGGGCACCGGCCAATGTTTCGGCGCTGGGCGCGTCCGGTGGCAAAGAGGCATCACTCGGTTCAGTAGTGAGAGTCATTGCCTCGGCAGGAGAAAGTCCGGCGATTTCCCCGGCGCTCGGCGCGAAAACGACTGCCAAGGAATCAGGCACTGAAAGCCGTCGTCGCTTGCCAAGCCAACGGAGCGCGAAAACGAATAGCCAACCCGAACCACGTTTCCAGTCGGTCCCGGTTTTGATGGCAAATGCACTTTCAGCTCGCCGAGCATGCAAGGCGGTTTGGAACAGCCAATCCGTGAAAGGTTCCCCAAAACCAGTCAGGAGAGGCCGAATGGGTTGCCCGCGCACCGTTCCTAGATCCTGGCCGCGCACGGCGGCATACACCTCGCGATCAAAGACAACGTGAACCGTGCGCGACGGTCGGAACACCGGGTCGCGAAAGGCGGCCGGCAAATCGAAGTTGAAGACCTCTGGCACAAATTGGTTTGCACTATTGCGCGTTTCGCGTAAGCGGATGCCCTGATGCTCGCAGGCGAACCGGTAGGCCGCTTTAAAGTGTTCGCTGGTGAGCGATGGTTTCAGCCGGCTGGCGTCGTCGGACAAGCCAAGTTCGGAGCCAAACAGGCCACGCCATCGTTCCACAGACTGCACCGCACCGCGGACCCACTCATCTACCTCCGCCTCGCTAACCCCGCGGCCCGCTTGGGATTCCGCAAACAGGCGCGAAGCATCAACCTGTTCGGCAACCTGGCCAAGAATCA
>Ga0187851_10002174_pt1 | contig 17669 bp, 14 predicted proteins | sample June2016WEW_6_10_FD_132997 | JGI IMG/M metagenome (GOLD analysis project Ga0187851, IMG submission 132997) | Peatland microbial communities from SPRUCE experiment site at the Marcell Experimental Forest, Minnesota, USA - June2016WEW_6_10 | ecosystem: Environmental > Terrestrial > Soil >...
GGAATAGGAAGACGTCGTGTTGCGTTGATTGGGTTTCTTGCCTTCATCCCTCTACGCAACAACTTTGCGCTCGGGCAAATGCATGTGGTGGTGCTTGCATTACTGGTGCTTGCCTATTGGCTCTACACGCGAAACATGAAGCTTGGTTGTGGTACTGCCCTCGGCTTGGCGGCATCTCTCAAGGTCTATCCACTTTTCTTTGTTTTTTTCTTTCTGCGAAAGCGCGAGTGGAAAGCAGCCGCTGTGTTGGTTGGTTCGACACTCGGCCTTCTGGCGGCGTGCTTTCCCATTTTCGGTTTACCGGCCATGCGAGAGTTTCTGATTGCGCAGTTTCCTCGCATGCTGCGCGGTGAGGTCACTGACCCATTCAACCTCTGGGCTCCGTCAGCATCCACCCTTTTCCACCGTGTCTTCATAGCACAGCCGCAGACTAATCCGCATCCGATTTTTGAATCTCCGTTCCTCTTTGCACTCCTCTATCCCCTTTGGCAGCTCGGCCTGCTCGCAGTTACGCTGGTGCTGATCTCCCCCACAAGTGCGGATCCCAAGAGAGCCGATTCACATCGGAGGGCCCTCGAGTGGGCCTCATGGATCTGTCTGCTGCTTGCTCTTTCCACCGAACCGGCCTCCTATCACCGCGTGGTGCTTGCCTTTGTTGCCGTCCTGGGTCTCTATGCGATTGAGAGCGCCTGGCGTAAGGCGGTTCTTCTCGTGTGTTACTTTGTCGCGTGTAACGTCCACCCGATTGTTTCGGACCAGCATTTGTTTCGGGCCATTTTGGTTGACTTTCTTCCTCTTTGGGCTCTCGTAGCCATGCAGTTCTGTTTGCTCGCTGCGTTGCAAGCCCGGCAAAACGTTCCGTTGGCCCCGCTGGACGCGCGATTCGATTTGCCGCGCCTGAAGACCGCTTGGGTTCTCGCCACCTTCATCGCAATCTGGGGAACAGTTTCCGCAACCACCTTTGTGCACGTGCGAGGTATGAGTAGCTCGAACGATCGGATGGATAGGAGCATCGGAGTCAGTGGCCGATTTTCTCCCCATATGTCTGATAACCATTTGCTTACGGTCGCAATGGTCGTCGAGGGCTATCGCGTCCTAGACGAAAATGGCTCACATTATCAGACCGACCCGGACGGGACCGAATTCGACCAATTAGCCATTGCTGCAAATCCGAATAGTCGTCTGATCTGGATTGAAGCTGCGGAAGAGGGACATTCCCGGTTGGTGGAGTTACAAACGGATCCAGGCAATACGGGTTCAGTGCCGATTGCTACCATCCTGGACGCGGAATCACCGGCGCTATCACCGGATGGGAAGAGCCTAATGTTTATCCGCGAAACCCGAGGCATCGGCAGTGCGTGGATCGTTAGCCTTGACAAGGATGGTCAGGTGCTGACTGCACCGGCGCCCATTGGGCTCGCGGGAATGGATGTTCGGGATGGCGAATTTTCCGGACCGGATTCGATCCTAGTCTCCGCGGCTGAGAAAGGCGTGACGCATCTGTTTGTCATACGAGGAGGAGAATCGCCGCAAAGGGATTTTTCGAATGTCGATGCTATGGATTTGCCCGTGCCAAATGCGGAGGATTCTATGCTTCTATACGAACAAGAGATAAACGGCGTTTGGCGTTTGTTCGCGTCCGAACCTGAGCGCGGACGGGCCATGCAACTCACGTTCGGCGACTGCAACGCATACGATCCTATGTGGCTGGATGCAACCCACGCGATATACGTCAGCGATTGCGGACGCGGAATGAAGTTCGGCGCACTCGCGGATCTCACTGTAAGAATCGCCCATTGAACGGCCCGGTCATTGCTCATCCATGTGTCGTGACTGACGCCGGCAGCTGGAATTCCAGCGATGTATTGGCTTTCTGATGTTGTAATGGGTCCGCGATCGTTCAATGAAACTTCCACCTCATTGTGCGAGTAAAGAATCTCCGCGTTCAGGAACGCATCGCGCAGCTTCGAACTGAAGTTCTCACATTAGCAGTGCCGTCCTCCCGCGGGCAGCCGGGTTCGATGCAAAACGTGTGTGCTCCCGCTTCAAGCCAACGGCGAACGCAGATCCTCCCGTTGCCGCGGCCTACGTTCACGTTCTCTTAGGGTGGGGCCCGCGATAGTTCTTTGACCAGATTCCTTGAGAGAAGGTTGACTCTGGTCAAGCCCGCGGTAGTCTACACCCCTTTATTGCTCAACTTCATCTCACTCCAGATGAATGGCACTGGCACGCCAGCGAATCCTTTGACAATCGGATGACAGTGTTCTGACATCTTGGCATGCGTGCAGTAATAGATTGCCATCAGATGACTTTGGCCCATCATGGAAACAGCGGCCACCAAGATTTCGTAAGAGCTGTGGTGACGAAAGGGCGCAAAAAAGTCGAGCGAAACCGCACGCGGACTGCGAATCCCGCGCAAGCGCTCGCGTAAGGAGTTCAAACTTCTGGATGATAAAAAGCATTACATTCACCCCGCGCATCTTCGAGCCTGTGGATTTCGATAGGCTTGCTAGTTTCTTCGAGTTGCTTGGATTGGATTCGTGCCAATGGCGAGATAACTCCATCGCAGCAGGCAGCCGCTTCGCGGTGCCCTTCGGCAATCTGGAGCTAGCCCGCGCATTGGAAGGTGCGGAGGGCGGGCTCCAGCGGCGGGCGGATGAACCGTGCATCCGGATCAGCATTGAAGTCACCAGTCTCGATTCCGTCCGCCAGATTGTCGAATCCTGGCAGAGAGCCAATGTGAGCAACCCGCCATCAGCGGGGAGCGAGATCGTTGACACCAAGTGGGGTTCACGGATCTTCACCGTTGTCCCAGTGCCCGGCTTCTCTGTCATGTTGTGGGAATGGAGTGACCCGTTCAAAAGGAGGCCAACCGCCCTTGAAGGCGATCTCTCGGCGAAAGGAATGCGCTTCGCCATCGTGGCTGCGCGGTGGAACGCAGTGATCACCGATCGGCTGCTGCAAGGTTCTCTCGATGCGCTGCTTCGCAGTGGAGCGAGCAAAGGGGACGTCGAGATTCTTCGCGTCCCCGGCGCGTGGGAGATTCCCTCCGCGGCTCGCAAGCTCGCTGAGACAGGCAATATTGAGGCGGTCATCACCCTAGGCGTACTTCTCCGTGGCGAAACCGCGCACTATGAAGCGATCTACAACGAAGTTTCGCGCGGGATTGGCCAGTCGCAACAGGAGACGGGCATTCCTCATGCATTTGGCGTTCTCACCTGCGAAACCGTGGAACAAGCGCTTGACCGCGCCGGGCTTAAGGCGGGAAACAAGGGCTTTGAAGCCGCCACTGCCGCCATTGAGATGGCCTCCCTGCACCGGAAGATCCACATGCAAAGCCAGAGGAAGAATGGCATAGCGTGAGCAACGAGTCGGGCAATTGAATCCTTTTCGTGAGGACATGCTTATGAGGTACGAAATGAAGCTCGTCAGCGCGTTCGTAATCGTGACTACCGTGACGTTGGGCTCAGCCCTCGCTCTCGCTTCGAGCCCGGGTGGCGACGCGACCGCTCTCGCTACGCTTCAGGCCAAGGCGGGGCAAGCACCGCCCAGAGATAGATGCTTTCTCTATGCGGAACTCGTCGGACAATTGGCGGACCGTGCCAGCCAACAGCTCATTTCCGGCGATGCCGAACAGGCTTCTAAAAGCCTCTGGATCCTCAGGCAATATGCAGAAGAGATTGATTCGGCAATTACTACAGACAGCAGAAAGTTAAAGGATGCCGAATTGCTCACACGGCGCGCCTCGTTTCGGCTCAGCAACCTGTTACGCAGCGCCTCATATGATGATCGGCCGGCTTTGGATGCGACGCTGAAGCGCCTATATAAGGCTCAAACAAATCTCATGACAGAGGTCTTCAAGAGATAAGATCCGCGAGAGGCTTTCTCACAGATGACTCTGGGCACATTGTCCGGGATTCAGAAGGAATGGCGCGGCCATCGTCCATGCCATCTGATATCGGTTTGAAGGAGCATCCGCATGGCGCGTGTGCGCCATGCGGATGCTCTACTTCTGGAGCCTCAAGGAGGAGGCGTCTTACTGGAACGCCGCGACAGGGAGGCATGTTTGGGAAACCGATGGGGCGATTTCATGATGAAGGCATGCTTGCTCTGTCTTCTCGCGTCAGCAAGCGATCTTGGATTCAGTTTGAATTCTCAATATCGTTCTCCGATGTTTGGTTAGTCGAAAGGTGACATTCTTGAACTAAATACTGGACTAACCTGGCAGCTGAGTCCCTTCCGCTAGGTTGCTTCCAGAAGAGAATTAAGCATTTCTCCGGTCAGTATCCGCACCGGTCGGCGTCCCAATGAGTAGCGTAAAAACTGTCTTACCTGGTTCAGACCTCGTCAGTTGAATAGAACCAAGGTGCTCCTCTGCTATTTCGCGTACTATGGCAAGTCCAAGTCCGAGTCCGTCGGGCTTTCCGCATGTAACAAAGGGATCAAAAAGAGTTTCGCGGATAGACGTCGGCACCCCAGGTCCATTATCGGTAACCGTGATGCAAATCATTGGGCCGATCGCTTCAACGACCATGGTCACCTTAGGTTCGGGACAGAAATGTTTCACAGCCTGGCAGGCATTGTGCAGCAAATTATAGATTGCGCTTTCGATGCTCCTCGCGTTGATCCTTGCTGTAGCGAGGGAAAGTATTTCGACATCGATTGAGACACCGTCAGCAGCTCGATGGCGTCTCACGGCAGCGACAGCTCGCTCTGCGGCCGTGCCAACATGGTGATACCCGAACCGACTGTGTCGGTTGCCACGGGCAAATCGCAACAGGGAATCGATGAGTTCAGACATCACCATCACGGCATCTTGCGCCTCGTGGAGTAGTCCTATCCGGTCGCTCGGAGAAACATCTTTGCGCCGCAGGAATTCGAGATTTGCATAGATTGCAGAAAGAGGATGGCGGAGATCATGGGATATGAAGCAAGCCATCCTGCCTATGGATGCCACTCTTTCCGCCTCGCCAGGCGTGACTGCTCGGTCCCTTTGCTCAATGTTGTTCAGATGCTGGTCCTGGTCGATTATTAGTGTCTTCCCTCGGGCCGAATTCTTCATTGCGGATGCGTACATTCACTTCCCCCTTGTCCGTGATCCTAGTTCTTGTCGTTCGGCGCGGCTATGAAGTTGACGGTTGCTCCGCTGGTGATCCGCTGTGCGGGTTTATACACTTGTGCGAACCGAATTATGCGAGGTTTATTCCAGACCAATTGAAATAAAATATTTGTCAACATCGCCGCGGTCCTGCCCAGGGAGCACACCTTCGACCCAGAGAGTTCGCTGTGAGTTAAATTTCATCAGGTCCTTCCCAGGATTAGGGCAGGTAGCGCGTTTCGTGCGGCAAGTTCGAGGGGACTTGTGGAGTCGGGGGTGTTTGCGACGCTCTGCTTATGCTACTTCAATGGATTACGCAAATCGCAGCGACTTGTGCGGGTTGACTTATTAGCCATTCGGCGGGCCGGGGAATGGATTCCGCGCCTTCGGTTTTAGCCGGAAGCCCGACGCGGCGCAAAATCTCCTGGAAACGCGAGTCCGAGCGCAGTGGATCGAAGCAAGGCCGTGTGAGAACACCCGGATTAAATCGATCTTCGAAACCATGTTTTAGCCAGATTATGGCCTCATCCTTATTGCTCAGAGCGGTGTAAATCATTGCAATATGGATGGCATGCGCAGAGTCCGGCGCTGTGCTGTTCTTCAGATTGTTAAGAAGCGCTACTGCCTCTACCTTTCTGTCCAATCCAGCGTAGGCACGAGCCAGGTTGGCGTTCAATGCCGGGCTCTCGCCGGAAATCTGGATTGCATTCTGCAGTTCACGGACTGCCCCTTTGAACATTCGTTTCTCGATATACGCCTGAGCCAGTTGAGCATGTCCATAAGCGAAACCGGGGTTCATTTCGATGGAGGTGAGACTTTGTTGAATCGACTCATCGGGAAGATGTTGGATGAGAAGCAGTTCCGCCAGGTCGGCATTGATGATTGGGGATATGGGATCGAGGCTTTCAGCTTTTTCCATCTCGGCAATTGACTCTTTGCCCCGTCCAACAAGACTCAAGTGCCAGGCGTACCAATGGTGCGCGGTCGCATAGCCGGGGCTAAGCTCTATTGCCCGTTGAAACTCTTTATCCGCAGCCGCGAAATCCCAGTCGAATCCTTCCAGGCAGAATGCAAGGGAAGCATGCGCTTCGCCAAGGCTTTCGTCCAGTTCCAGGGCTCTAATGGCCGCCGCCTTTGCTCTGGGCATAGCTTCTTTCGGTGTCATGACTGAATACTGCCAGTCTCCCAGTAGGGCGTAAGTGTCCGCCAGTCCGCTGTAAGCCGCAGCGTAGCCCGGGTCTCGGGCGACTGCCTGATTAAAGTAGATGACTGCATTTTTGAAACCCGCAGCGGTTCGTTGATTCCAGAAATAGCGTCCCTTGAGATATGCCTCCTGGGCCTCTGGGTCAATAGGTCTTTCTTTTTTGAGTGCGGCTTTTTCCTCAGGCGTGACTTCAATCCGGATCTGTTCGGCAATGGCGCGCGCTACCTGATTCTGCACGGCCAGCGTGTCGCGCACATTACCCTGGTAGCTATTCGCCCACAGATGTTTGTCAGCCGGCACCTGGATCAGTTGCGCAGTGATGCGTACCTGGTCGCCGAATCGTAGAACTGATCCTTCCACGACTGCATCAACATTCAACTCCCGCGCGATCTCAGAGAGGGGTTTGCGCGTCCCCTTGTACATCATCACCGAGGTACGGGAAACCACGCGCAGAGCGCGAATCTGCGCCAGGTCGGTGATAAGTTCTTCGGTCATGCCGTCGGCAAAGTAATCCTGTTCGGGATCGCCGGAAAGGTTGTCGAGAGGTAATACTGCCAGAGACCGAATCCGGGTGGACCTGCCGACCCTGGATAGACCCAGATACGAGGCCAGGATCAGTAGGCCCAGAGTCACCACCGCAACAACTGCAGTTCGACGGCTTGTCCACCACCTGTGTTTCAATGCGCCTGCCGGTGATCGAACCGGAAGTGGAGAGTTTCTTTGTGATTTGTCAAGGCGATTGACCTGAGATTCCTGGACACTGGAGATCGCCGCCGAGGATTGCTGCCGACCGGCTCCAGTGTCAGCATCGATCACAATCAGGTCGGCGATGAACCGGTAACCACGCTTTGGAAGAGTCTCGATATAGCGCGGGCTTTCAGACGAATCACCGAATGCGTTGCGGAGTTTTCCGATTGCGATGTTGAGGGCCTGATCGAAGTCGCCAAAGGCTTCCTGGGCTCCAAGTCGGATGCGCAGTTGCTCCCGTGTGACGACTTCCCCAGGATGTTCCAGCAGTATTTGAAGTACCTTCAATGGTTGCTGCTGCACCCTGATTTTCAATCCGGCGCGGCGAACCTCGCCCGATTGGAACGAAACTTCAAATGTTCCAAACCGGACGATGGAGTTGGGCCGCAATGGTTCCATACAGAACTGAGCCTCGCGCAAAGTTTAGCATTTCTAGACCCGGCCGCCCAGAATATATTTCGTGTTAAGCCAATACTCATCAAATACTTACCGGGAAAGCACGGGGCTATCTAGAAGACATGCTTTGTGAATTGACTCCGGAGAGGATGCAGCGCAGATTCGATGCTAAACAAGGTATGACCTGACTCCGGAGAAGACAAATGAGACATATTGAATTCGCCCCAATGAAGTCGTTCGGAGGCTGGCTGGCCTCCTCCCAGGTTAACCAAGGGGTCGCGGAATTCGAAGCCCTGGCCATGCCCATTGTGAATTCTGCTTACAATCTGGCGCGCTGGCTGGCACGAAACGACCATGATGCCGAGGATCTGGTTCAGGAAACGTACCTCAAGGCTTTTCGAAGTTTCGCATCGTTTAAGCCCGGCACAAACTTCCGGGCCTGGATCTTTAGAATCCTGCGAAACACGTTTCTCAATTCATCTCCAGTTCGGGAACGCCAGTTGATGGTTGAACTGAAATCGGAAGAACAGGACTTTCCCGCATTTGCCAGTTGCACTACACCGGAGTCGTTGCTGATCGACAGTTCGAGCATCGCTGCAATTCGAGAGGCAATTCAGCAATTGCCGGCCATCTACCGAGAAGTGATCCTATTGTGCGATGTGGAAGATGCCGCCTACAGGGAGATTGCAGAGATTCTCTCGATTCCGGTGGGGACTGTCATGTCGCGGCTTGCAAGAGCGCGGATGATGGTTCGCGATGCACTCCGTCCGGGTGAAACGAGGCCCGCCAAGAGCCAGACAGGTCGCCTTTTGAATCCGGCTTCTGAATTTTGCTATTCGCATGGGCATGAGAATTGGCAATGAGGGCTTATTGGGGCGAATCCGAAGCGAAAGATAGCCGACGATTTGGAGGACTGACTCGTTCCTGCAGCCGGCTAAATGGCGAGGGCTCGAGTCAAGAATATGGCGTTCCGTATCCGATTTTAGTGAGAAATCCAGCCCAAGAAGTAAAAGAGGGAAGGGGAGAAGCTGAATCGCTCATTGGAGATGTATCTGGGGTATCGCCGTATCGCTTGCTATTCGGTGTGTAGCTGTGTTGCTGGAAGGGGAACTGGAGAGTTTTGAACGGCCGGACCTTCGCAAGTCCATCCGCGTCGGTGTCGGATCGGCATGAGAAATTGATAGTAAACCCAACCCTTCTTCAATTGATTCATCAGCGGGGGAGACCTGGAGCGTGGTGGCGCGAAGTATTTATTTGGCAATGGCAACTTCTACCAATTCGTTTATGGTATCGATAGAGATCATCACCATCTGGCTTAGATAAGGCGAGATGGAGCATTAGAACCTCACTTGCTGGCGCACTCGGCGAACTCTTCCAATTGACTCAAAATCCTGACATATCTTGCCCGAATGCGTGGGGAGTCGGCAGTCTTTGCAAGATGTTCTAACTCGGCCATGGTCGGATAAAAACTTAGCGGCAACCTCTTCCAATAGTATTTAAAATCATCTGAGCACCACGCGGAGTAAGTCTTCTCCCATGACTTTGCAGATTCGCCGGCAAACGCCAGAGTGGCGGGATTGACCACGCGCCCGCAATCCTGAAACCTGCAATCCATCGAGATGCGCAACTGGTTGGAGAGATTCGAGGAGCCTGCGTGGACGGTGAGGCTATGAAAGATCAGCACATCCCCCGCGCTGATGTGGCCCCATCCCAATCGATGCCCAGCACAGCACCCTCTGGAATCTTCCGGACGTCGAGATTCTCACAGTCCTGTCTTTGGATACCAAAACGGTGAGAGCCCTCCAGAATCTGTAATGGCCCCATTCTTGAAGGGCAGTCGTGAAGGGGAATCCACGCGGTAAAGCATTCAGGATCTCCATCTATGAATCGAAAATCCTGATGCGCATAATTCAAGAGGCGCTCGCAACGGGGAAAGATCAAGCGGCAGATTGGCTTTGGATGGATCAGGATCTTCTCTCCAACTAGCTCCCTCATGACTTGTTTCAAGACGGGATCGTGCGGCAGAGCCTGAAACGACTCCAGATTGAAAACTGCCTCGTAAATTCGCCTGAAGGTGGGGTCTGGATCGCCGCACGCCGAACTGATGTCGGCCATGCGTTCGAGCGGGTCATCGTCGCGCACCAGCCAACCAGCAGAGTAAAGAATGCGCGTTATGTCGCCAAGTACCTGGTTGAGAGTGTGCTGGGGCAATAAGCCTCGAATCAGCAAGTAGCCTCTTGAGTCAATTTCGTCTTTCACGGAACACGAACCAAGATTGGACGCCTGAACTTCGTGGAAAGGCTTCATTTGTCGATTCCCCAACGCATTTCCTCCAACGAGACTCAGCCTTGCATTCACCCTAAAGGTTCGAAACGTCCGTGATGTCTCCAGATGATCTTCCATTTGTAAGAGTACTGTCCTTCGCGGTAGTGGCCCGGATTCACGTCCGTATTCGTTCGGCAATCAATGGCTAGCCCTGGAAGGACCGAAGCTTCCATTCAACGGTGCTTCATCTAACCGTAAAGACCGAACCTACTCGGATTGCAAATCGCGATGAGGGTGCCTTGTATCGTGTAGACGTGTGAGAAAGATCAGAACATCGTTGGCCGTGTCCTGCAACCGGGTGCGTGGTTTGTGCAGCATCCGGGTCGCTTTCGCTGCGACCCGGCAGAGCTGATAACGGTTGTCGATTTGCGCCAACGCGCCAAACACTAAATTGCTTCGCATGCTTATCTCCGTCGAAAGGCAGTCGCTGCCTCTTGATGCATCGGCGCGTCCGGAAGACTGAGTGTCTGAGATCCGATCTGGCGAGCTGCAATTGATAACCCGGGGGCGCAACTTTTATTCGAGCCTTTTTTAACTATTTTGAGGGCGAGGTAAATCTGGGCTCCGCAACAGGGAACGCGGTTGGCTTCAAGTCATCGTTTCAATATGTAGTTCACAGACAAACCTGAAGCCGGTCAAAGACACATTAGCCCTGTACCCGTGCCAGGGCAGCAATGAGGAGATCAAGCTCGGCCGGATTCACGTCGCTCACGGCAATGATGTGTAAATGAGACGCAATCGTCGAGTGAATTGTAAATCCTGCGCGGGCTTTCGGAAGCGCCGTAAGGACAAGATCATTGGACTGTTGGCTCAGCAAGACCGTGACCTGGTGTTTGTGGATGGTAAATATGAGCAGCGCTGACGGCTGTCCGTCGAAGTAGGTAAGATCGGCACCCTTAAGGATGGTGTCCGGAGGAAGCGCGTAGGGCTCGGGGAGATTGAAGCTGAACGGAATACGCCCCTGAAACCACGGTTTGACGGTGTGACGATCGGAGGAAATTACTTGTGGTGCCGCACTGACGGATAGGACGGCAAGATGCTGATCGAGCAATTCGGCGGCAAGCGCATTCGATTGGCGATGCTGGCCCCGGCCGAGAAGCAACACAGCCAAGACGACGGCCGCGGCAACGGCTCCCCATGTGATCGAGCGAAAAGAGTAGATCTGCGCGACAGCATTTGGCCTCGCACGAAGCTGTGCGGTCAAGCGAGTTAGCGCTTCAGGAGTCGGTGCGAAACAATGACCGGCGCGTGCAGTTGCCTCCTTCAATTGTGTTGTGGAAAGCACACGAAGTGTACAAGAATGGCAATCTGCCAGGTGGTATTGAGTATTTAGCTCCTCATCAACGGGAAGCTCTCCGTCTACGTAGGCGTTGATTGTATCTGGACCGGGATGTTGGGAAGCTTGAGTCATTGAGGTTCCTCAGATTGCTGTTGCAGGAATTGAATAATGGTGTCACGGGCGAACGAGATACGAGACATCACGATGTCAACGGGAATGTCGAGGATAGCGCCGATGTCGTGGTATTTGACCGCTTCGACGTCGCAAAGGGGTAAAGGTTCCCGGAAGACTGACTGAATTTGCATGAGCGCCGCAAACAGGGTTGCCTGATGTCCAGATCGGAAGGGATCATTCTCCCTAACGTGATCCCAATCGAAGGATTCGAATGCGTAGGGGATAAACCGAATTCTAACTTGGCCAATCGCTGATTTCAGTTGCGCAGCCGAAAGAACTCGAAGGGTGCATGAATGGCAGGATGTCAAGTGTTTCTGGAAGCCTTGCTGCATGCTCGTTGCCAATTCGTCGTCAATGAAGGCGGAGATCGTGGTCGTAGTGAAGTGTTCGGTAACACGGATTGTTTGAGTCATATTTATACACCGTACTCGGGGTGGATGAGTTGACGAAGAGCTTGCCGCGCACGCGAGATCCGGGACATAACGGTGCCAATTGGGACATCAAGGATGAGAGCGATGTCCTTGTACTTCATCTCTTCGACATCGCAGAGTAAGAGTGCTTCTCGCAGTTGCGGCTGAAGCTGTCCCAGCGCAGTGACGATCGCTGACTGACTGTCCTGCCGAATGAGAGTCTCTTCCGGGGTCGGAGCTGCGTCGTGAGAATGGAGCACGTCCGGATTGTCCTCGATGAAGATCGTTCGAGAAGCCGCGATGCAGGTGCGCGAAGTGAAAAAAGTGTTACGCAGAATGCGAAAGATCCAGGCTTTGAAGTTGGTCGAAGGTTTGAATGAGTCGAAGGCGCGCAGAGCTTTAGTGAGGGCCTCCTGAACCAGGTCTTCTGCCTCGACCTTATTGCGCACGAGCCAGAATGCGTGGTTGTAAAGGGCAGGGAAGAGCGGGAGTGCCAAGTCTTCAAAGGCGGCGCTACGAGAGGCGATGGACGGCGCGATATGGAGTGCTTCTGCCTTCCTGACGTCTGGCGATTCGAGCGATGCAGCGGACCTGGATTGGCGGTTGAACATCACTACACTAAACCGAATCGAAGGCGGATTATTCCATGAACTGACTAGATTGCCTGGAATAAATGCGGGCATCGAGAGTTATGTACATTGTTGGCAAATCAAAGAATGGAGCTTTCTATGAATCGGTTTAAGAAAGACGCAGTCGTGCAAGATGGCCAGGACGTCCACGCCTCCGCAGGCGACGGCATCGACCGGCGAAACTTCTTGGAGTGTATGGCGTGGGCGGGTACCGGACTGTTGTGGACCCTGGCAGGGGGCGTACCAACCTCACAGCTACTGGCGCAAACGATGCAAGGTCACGGCGCTTCCGCAGGCAAGGTACAAGACTTCTCGTTCGTGCAGATCAGCGATAGCCACATCGGATTTAACAAGGGAGCCAATCCGGATGTAACGGGCACGTTGACCAAAGCGATCGACAAGATCAATACGGTTCCCGGTGGCATGAGGGCGCCTGATTTCATGATTCATACCGGAGATATTACGCAGAATTCGAAGGCCGTTGAGTTCGATACAGCATCTCAAGTGATTAAGAGTGCGAAGGTTGATCAGGTCTTCTATGTCCCCGGTGAACACGATTTTATTGACGATGGTTCTCAATACAAGGATCGCTTCGGAAAGGGCTCGCAAGGGAACGGCTGGTACAGCTTTACCCACAAGGGTGTTCATTTCGTGGGCCTGAACAACTGTGTGCAGGTTGATGCGATGGGTAATATGGGCCCCGATCAGCTCAACTGGCTGAAGTCTGACTTGGCTGGCCAGAGCCGTTCGACTCCAATCGTGATCTTCGCGCACATCCCCCTGTGGATGGTATACGAAAAGTGGGGTTGGGGAACCAAAGATGGCGAGCAGGCGCTCGCGATGCTGAAGCCCTTCGGTTCTGTAACGGTGTTGAATGGTCACATCCATCAGGTTGTTCAAAAGGTTGAAGGCAATGTTGCCTTCCACACGGCGATGGCGACTGCGTTCCCGCAACCTGCGCCCGGCGCGGCGCCAAACCCTGGGCCTATGGTAGTTCCGGCGGGCAAACTGCAAAGCGTTCTCGGAGTCACCAACGTCAAGGTTGTGCATGGGCATAGCCACCTTGCTGTTGTCGACTCCACACTCGCGGAGAATGCGTAGTGCGTTTGTTGATTGCCGCAGCATTAACCGCAGCCGGAATGTTTGGACTGGGGTATGTTCACCCGTTTGGAAATCCGCATGTCGAGCCCCCCAAGGGACTCGACACATTGCTGCAGGATGCGAACATGCCTCCCGGCTCCAGAGCAGTCTTGCTAGCCAAGTGTGCGGACTGCCACTCGAGCGAGACGCGATGGCCGATCTATGCGAGGGTCGCGCCAGGATCGTGGCTGATCGAGAGGGACATCATTGACGCACGCCAGCATATGAACCTATCGCAATGGAAGAACATGCCGCTCGAAACACGGCAGGTATGGGCAGCGAAGATTGTTCAGGAAGCAAAAAGCGGTGATATGCCTCCAATGCAGTATCTGGTACTGCATTGGGGCGCCAAGCTTTCCAAGGCCGACGTGCAGGCCCTTTCAGTTCTCGGACGGCCGTTGGGGGGCAGCGAGGCCGCTCTTAGCGGACCCGGCGACCCAACTCACGGCAAAGAGGTGTTTGAAAAGCGCTGCACCGGTTGTCACGCATTAGACGCTGATCGGGAAGGGCCAAGACTGTCCGGCGTGTATGGTCGAAAGGCTGGCAGTATTGCGGGATTCGGATATTCAAAAGGGCTGAAACGCTCAGATATAGTCTGGACGGACGCAACAATTGAGAGGTGGCTCAGCGATCCGGATCTGATGATCCCGGATAACAATATGAGCTTCAGTGTTCCCCGGGCTGAAGAACGCAGGGATCTAATCGCTTTTCTGAGACAACAGAGCAGCGGTAAATGAGATCAAAGGGTCGCTTTCGACGAAAAAGCAATTTACCTGCCGTCCTGATATTTACTTTTGAGCACAATGCCTTGTGTCGCATCAATTAAAGGTAAAGGCCTGGGGGACGCGCCGGGGAACAGTGTCTGGATCACGGGAGCCATTAAAAGACGCTGCCGAATTCTCGAACCACAATGCAGTCAATAGTGCGGTCCGTCGCAGCCAGCGCTTCCGCATGGCTGGGATGGACGGTCGCTCTTGTGATTAAAACAGCTCGCCAAATTGGAAAGCATGCGGTTGTGATCTCTGATCAATTCATGAGCAGAAGCGGATGATCACTCGCCGCCTGCCGCGATCGCCGCCAGAACGTTGGTGCTGTGATTCCTAAGATCATCATCCACATTTGGCCAGAACTTGACGATCCTCCCATCTGGATCAATCAAGTATGTCTGCCGGGAAGCAAATTTCATGGTCCCGTACGACTTCACGAGCACCCCATACGTATCCACCACCTTGTGCTCAGGGTCAGCAAGCAGTTTGAAGGTCAGGCTCTCCTTCTCACAGAAACTCTTGTGACTGCCAGCAGTGTCTAGACTCACACCGAGCACAACGGCATTTGCGGACTTGTATCTCTCAAGGTCACGTTGAAAGCCGTGTGCCTCAATTGTGCAGCCCGAAGTCATGTCCTTGGGATAGAAATAGAGCACTACCCATCTTCCCTTGTAGTCGGCCAGACTTATCGGGGAGTTATCCTGCGAAGGCAGCGTAAAATTCGGAGCGGTGGTGCCGATTGAAAGCGCACTTCCTGCCTCGGCCGAGAAAGCGACACTCGGGACGAGAAGCACTACAGCTAACGAGAATTGAAGGATCTTCTTCATGCCGGTCATCTCCTTACTGTTGAGAAACTTCTATCAATGATTTCTAAAAGAACTTGGGCAAAAGCCCAGTTCGCGGGCCGTTAGCGAGTGCCAACGGCCCGCGAAGCGTTCAGCGTGTTTCCACTTTAGCGAAGGGGGTTACCGCTGGGCCGAATCCGCCTCCTCGGCCATAGCCTGCAGCGTGCTGAGAAAGTGCTTGCTCTGTCCGACAAACAGCCCGTCAGCAGTGAAGCTGGCGATGGTAGCCACTGCTCCCGCAAATTTGTCGGTCAGCGGACGAATGATCGCGACATGTGGAAACTTGGAGTTGATAAATTCGCAAGGAACGGGGAAGATCAGACTGGGTTGCTTCTTCGGATTTAACGGACTGAAGAAATTGGAGAATGTTAGCTTCGAAATGGAATCGGTAAACGGTGCGACAGGCTGCTGCACTCCGTTGCCCGCAAAATCCACCCACTCCAGGAAGTGGGCGATCTCATCTCCGCCGATGCCCAGTGTGATTTGAAGCACTTCTGGATCCTTCACCTTTTGACTCATTGACGCATAAAGACTTGAGCCACCTTGCTCGATGTATCCGAAGTGAAAGGCCGCTACATTCGCGATCGCTTGGATATGCGCGTTTCCGAGAACATTGAAATGGGGGTCGAGGGCGCCGAAGTCCGCATCCGTTCTGGGAATAGCGGTCACGTCGTTGAGTGTGAGCGCTTGCGGGAAGGTAGCGCCGAGGTCTGGATTAGTGGTGCTTCGATAGCGAATATACCAACTCGTGTCGACGTTTAAATGCATCAGGTTCGTGAGCCGCCCGATGTTCTCAGCTCCCGTTGCCTTGCTTCCTTGAAGTACGCGAAATTCATCGAAGTCTACTGAGTCGGCTCCTCTGGATTCAAGATATGCATTGAGAAAGGCCGCGTGGCTCACCTCATCCAGAGTGTTGCTAGTAATGTACTGCGGACCATCGGAATCGAGATTCGACAGGGCTACCTGATAGTTGTTCAACTTCTGATTTGGGTCGACCTCATTGGGCGGATTCTTCCCGATACCGCCCAGTTCCGCATACTGGGTCCACAGATCGGCCTCAATCAACTCTGCCGCCGCTACAAACCGAAGAATCGCAATATCGCCAGCATCGAGACTGCCATCTTGCGCGCGGGCGGAGGTTGCGTTTGCTAACAAACCGGCGCCCACTGTAGCTGCGCCACCTGCCAGTAGACCGCTCTTCATAAAGGAGCGGCGATCCACTGAACGCTTCGTGTTATTGACCGGGTTTTCCATGATTGTTTACCTACTCTGAGCCGGGAAATGGGCGTCCCACGATCATGAGACACTCACGGCAGAATAGCGATGGAGTCTGAGTCTGAGTGTCAGTGAATTGTCATTTGAATGTTATTTCGGGGCGGTAGCTCTGCGAATTCAAGATAGATAGAACTGTTAACTAACCTCCCAGACATCACTCTTGTCCAAGACAGCGATTTTGTAAATCCGCGCAGTTGATTTCAGAGGACATGGGCATCTTTTTCCGCCGATAGAGGCAAGTTCTGTCGCGGACCCGGCCTGGATAGATTTATATGTGTCGTTATCCTGCTGTCCAAGTACTTGGCGCGTAAGTGCTGAGCTATTGGATGATCTGACTTTCAGTCTTTCGCTGCTGTCCAAGTCTTGCTCACCACGTCATCGGCGTCGGTAACTGTTCGCAGAGTTCTCTCGCGGCAGGCGGTCCTTCCAGAGGAGTGTTGAGCCAAGCCCACAGATCTCTGAAGATGAACAGTTGCTGGCGCAGCAGAGCGGCCAGATTGGAAAGCGACCAACCGAAGCTGGATTTCATTTGCAGGTACTTCAGGATCAGCATGGCGATCAACGCCGTCCATATCTGCGTCTTGACTGCGTTGGCGCTGGTGCCGAGGAACGACTTCACTTTTGCGATTTGCTTCAGTTCCTTGAAAAATAGTTCGATTTGCCAACGGTCCTTATAGATCGCAGCCACCGTTGAGGCTGCCAGGTGGAGCAGGTTGGTGAAGAAGACCAGGATCTCTTCCTTTTCCGCGTTCCAGTACTCGATGCGCCGGAACAGCACCGACGTCTCGCTATGCCTACGCAACGAAGGCACAGAGATGATCTGGTCACTGAGCACGTTACCCTTTTCTGGAACCGCCCACTCCTCAACAGTCGTGTAGACCGTATTGGTCTTCATCCGCGTGACGAAGAAGACCCCGTCCTCCGTCAACTGCCCGAACCACACATAATCGTTGTAGCCGCGGTCAACGGCCAGGATCGTACCCGCTTTCAGGCGCAAGTCCCGCGCTACGTTCAACTCGCTGTACTTTCCCTCCGTCACCACCGCGAACGTTGGCAGGTAGCCGTCGTGGTCCAGCAACAGGTGCAGCTTGATCGCGCCCTTCTGTTGCGTGTATTTGGCCCAGTCAAACATGGTCGCCGACAGCTCGATGATGCTGCCGTCCAGACTCATCAGCTTATTCTTGAAACGGAATTTGCGACGGCTGTGCGCCGCCGTCTCCAACTGACACTTTTTCAACAACTGCATAAAAATCGACTCGTAGAGTTCCCAGGGACGGTTGGCGTTGGCATACGCCAGGGTCGATTTCTTCGGCGTGGTGCTGATCCCAAGATGCTTCAGCGGGGATTCACAACTGGCTAGTCCCATGCATACTTCGCGCA
>Ga0187851_10002175_pt1 | contig 17666 bp, 15 predicted proteins | sample June2016WEW_6_10_FD_132997 | JGI IMG/M metagenome (GOLD analysis project Ga0187851, IMG submission 132997) | Peatland microbial communities from SPRUCE experiment site at the Marcell Experimental Forest, Minnesota, USA - June2016WEW_6_10 | ecosystem: Environmental > Terrestrial > Soil >...
AGAATGCCGTCCCCGATGAATTTATTCACCTGGCCGCCATGGCGGACGATGAAACCGGTCATCGCGGAAAGGTATTCATTGAGCATGGCGACGACGGTCTCCGGCTCCTGGGTCTCGCTGAAGGCGGTGAAGCCGCGGATGTCGCTGAAGAGAATGGTGGCGTGCACGCGGCGTCCCGACAGGCTCACCCGGCCGGTCGATTCCACCGCCTCCGCCACCTCCTTGCCGACGAACAGATTCACCGCCTTGCGAAACGCATCGCGGTGCCGGGCAGCGGCCACGTAACTGGTTACGAGCGCGAGCAGGAACGCCGCCAGGGCCGCCACGAGCAGGCTCGAAGAGGGCACTAGCCAGCCCGAGCGGAAGGAAAGCTGCGCTCCAGCGAACAGGATCACGGTCAGAAAAGCGTGCCAGGCGATCAGTTTCCAGCCCGCCACTTCCATCGTCGTCAGGCTGAACAGAAAAGCAAAGACGAACATCAGCGCGACCGCCGCCGCGGTCGGGATCTTGCGCAGAAACCGGCCGGTAAGCAGCGTGTTCAAGGCGTTTGCATGGATCTCCACGCCCGAGGTGTTGGCGTGAGGGCCGATGGTGAAGGCATAATACGGCGTTGCGTGACGGTCCGCCGTGTCCATTTCGGGGCCGAGGAGAACGGCCTTTCCGCCGACCCAGGAGCGCAATAATTCTATGTTGTTCGCTTCGGCGGCGGCCAGAAAATCAACCAGCGAGATCCGCCGGAAGGTGCCAGCCGGCCCTGTGTAGCGGATCAGCATGAGCCGCGAGGGATAAGCGGGCGTGTGGCCCAGGAAACGCTCCGCCATGGCCAGCGCCATGGATTTGGGCTGCTGGCCGCCGCCGGGCTCGGTGAGTTCGATGGAGCGGATGAAGTCGTCCTCGTCGGCGGTCAGATTGACGTACGCCGTCTGGCCGAGCGCCGCGGCGGCGATGTTCATGGGCACCGCCTGCGCCTCCTGATTCCCCATCTCAGTGGGGACGTACGCGCAGATGACGGGCATCACGGGGGATGTGGAAACGACGGCTGCGGCCATCCTCTCGTCCAGCGAGGCCATTTCCTTGTCGCCCAGGCACTGAACGTACTTGTCCACCGTGATGCCGAAGGCCTCGTCCAGGCCCAGGACCTTTGCCCCCGCTGCCGCGGCTGCCTCGATAACCGGGGCGTAATAACGATGCCAGAACCAAGTAGGCACGGGCGGCAGGGCGTCCATCGACTTCTGGTCGACGACGATGAGCACGATGTTGTCGGGCGTGCGAGGAGGCTCGAACAGGTAGTGCAGGTCTCCGGTTTTCAGTGCGATCAGACGGAAAAGCTTGGTCTGATCGAGACTCCAGGTAAACAGAGTCGCGACGGCGCTGATGTAGAGAATGCTGAGGAGTTTTCGGAATGGCATAGTCATCGCACACGCGGAGCGCCGCAAAATGCGCCGTAGCTGGTATTGTAATGCCATGCGCGCATTCGCATCCGTCCTCTTTTTCGTATCGTTGTTGCCGGCTGCGGATCAGCAGTTCTTCGAGCTTCGCAACCTCCGGCTCGACTCTGGCCAGAAGGTGGCCTCCTGCCGGCTCGGCTATCGCACCTTCGGCTCTTTGAACGGCTCGCGCGACAATGCCATCCTCTTTCCGACGTGGTTCAGCGGGCAGACCGCCGATTTGGAACAGTTCTTCGGATCCGGCAAGCTGATCGACACGGGCCGCTTCTTCGTCATCGCCGTGGACGCGTTGGGCAACGGCGTGAGTTGTTCCCCATCTAACGCGAAAGGCGCCATGTCGCGCTTCACCATCGGCGACATGGTGCAGGCCGAGTATCGCCTGGCGACGGAGCGTTTCGGTCTGAAGAGCGTTCACGCCGTCGTCGGCATCTCCATGGGCGGCATGCAGACCTTCGAGTGGATCACCCACTATCCCGACTTCATGAAGAAGGCCGTCCCGATCATCGGCTCTCCCAGGCTGACTGCCGCTGATCTGCTCCTCTGGCAGGCCGAACTGAGCGCCCTTGAGACGGCGGAGGGATGCAAATGCGATCTTCGCAAAGCCATGCTCGCCGTCCAGGCGATGCACCAGTACGCGCTCTATTCTCCTGCCTGGTGGGAATCCGCTAAAGAGGGTGCCGACTGGTCGGCGTTACGCCAGAGGTTGGAGCAGGAAGCCGCCTCGGCCATGGATCCGCTCGATTGGGCGGCGCAGTTGCGGGCCATGATGGCCCACGACGTCTCGCTGAATGCTGGAGGCTCGATGGAGCGCGCCGAGGAACTGGTGCAGGCCAGGATCCTGATCGTCGTGGCGACTCAGGACCACATGGTGAACCCGGCGCCGGCGCTCGCATTCGCCAAACGCACCAAAGCTCAGGTGCTCGAACTCACGGGCAACTGCGGCCACATGGCGACGGGCTGCGAAAGCCAGAAGATGACCGCGGCTGTGCGCGCGTTTCTGGTCCAATGACGTTCGCCGCCACGGCTTGCCGCCGTGAGGCCGCGGATTCACATCGATGAACCGCCCGGAGCCGCGAAGCGCGGCGCGCCTACTCGTGTTTGTGGAACAGGGCTTGCCGGATGTCGGGCCAGTATTCTTTCAGCACCGAGGACGCCGCGTCGAAGCTGACCTGCGTGACGAAGCGGTCCATGACCGAACTGCCCAGCCGTTCGGCCTGCGGATAGTACATCAAGCCGATGGCGGCCGACGCGCCGCTGCCCAGCAATTCCGGGACGTTCAGCGTGTTGTGATTCGTGTCGGTCTTGCCGATAATCACCCAGCTCAGCGCGTGCCCGATGCGATGCGCGGGGCTGTACCCGGGCCCGAGCCTGAAATACCGAGGGTCGTCGTGCAGCACCGCGGGCAGAATCGCCTCGGTGAGATAGTTACTGATGACCTGGTCCGAGAGCGCGGCCCCATAGCGCTTGGCGAAGCCTTTGACGCCCTGTCCCCACTCGGGGTCCTGTCCGGTGAGTGTGCCCAACTCCGTGATGGAGGCCGCCACAAAGAACTCCGGCCAGTCGAAGGAATCCTTTGTCGCGATCATGAACTTGGCGCCCGGCGTCAGCGGCTCATAGGCGCCCGTCATTTTCTCGACAGTCTTGTAGTTCGGCAGCACACCGAGAATGCGCGTGCCGGCCTGGATCCCCGGCTGCTCCGTCGGGGTGTCCGGCTTGGGCGCGACGGCCGGATCCGGCTGGTCCATCGAAGCGGGCTGCGGGGTGGCTGGCGGCGCGGGCGTCTGAACCGCCGGCGCCTGTGCAGTTTCCTGGACGGTCGCTGGGGCCGCGGGTCGCGCCTCCTGCGCCGCAAGACAAATCGGCAACAGCAGCACACTTAGACAGAGGCTTGCGCGCAAGGGCATATTGAACTGACGCCGCGGCACACCTTTGTCGTTACACAGAGGTTCTACCGATTTCGTGCGGCGATCACTCCGTAATGATGCGGGGCGCCGCGGATCGGTGCAAAAATGCCATTCCGGTTACGGAGCCGCGGCCTCGATTCATCCGATCGACGCCCAGGCTAAGCCGCGATGTCATTATCGTCCAGCGGACCAGACCAGCGCATTGTAAATCAGCTTTCGGTACGCGGGATGACGGTGCGTGGATGCGCTGTGGCCCATCTGCACGTAGACCGCACGCGCCTTCGGATGCAGCCCGGTATAGACGACCGGCCGGTCGTTCAGCGGATGATCGGTTTCCATCAGCACCTGAATTCCAGGCGCCTGCCACATGCCACGGTAGACTTCGTCGTGCAGTGGAATCGGCCCAATGCCCCGGGTGACCGGGTGGCTCGCGCCGAGTTGTGTCGGGCGGACGATGTAGTCGACGCCTTCCTTGAAGGCCGAGGCGGCGTGTCCCTCCACGGCTTGAACGAAGAACTTTCCGCCAATCACCTGTTCATAGAACCACGGCCACGACGTATAGTCGACGATCGCATGGTGAACCGAAACGACGCCCTTGCCGGCTTCGATGAACGCGCGCAGGTTGTCGCGCTCCGGCTCGCCAATCTGGTCGTACATGTCGTGCAGGACCAGCGCATCGTACTGCGCCGCCATGTCGCGAGTGAAGGCTTCGCGCTGCGTCGTGGCGTGCTGCCAGACGATGTCGTCGTAGCCTTCGAATAGCGTGTAGAACGACGTCGGGTAGGGGTGGCCTCCCGTCGCGACCAGCACGCGTACGGGATTCGCGGCGTGCGCGTCGGCGTCGATCCGCGCGGGCAGGGTGACGGCGCCCGTGGCGGCCCACTCGAGGCTGCGCGCGAACGAAGTCAGAAAACCAGTCTGGTGCAACGCGGAAAGATCGTGACCCAGGGTGAGGTGCAGCGTGCGTCCCTGGCCGAAGTTCGTGGTCCAGATGATGGGCTCGTCGCGCCCGGTGCCGCCGGTGGCAGGCTCGGAAAACGCAGTCGCCAGGACGTGCGTGCGCGGCTTCAGGTCGAGACGGTGATAGAGCTCGTCGTTGGCCTGGAAGCTCTCCTCAAGCCCCTGGCTGACGGGGTGCTCGCGGTCCACCCACTTCACCGGGAAAACGTGTCGCGCCCCATGCCCGATTTGGGGCGGATCCCAGTCCGCGCCGATCAGATCCGCGTACGCCGCCCAGCCGCGGTCGCCGGTTGAAGACGCCTTCCAATGGCCGTCGTACACCATTCCGAAGAACTGTCCGTAGGTGACTCCGTGAAACGACACCAGCCCCTTGCCGTCACGCACGAAGGCTTCAATCGCACCTTCCGCCTGGGCGCCCCAGCGCGGCCCGTTGTAGTTCAACACGAGTACGTCGAACGGCCGCAGCGTCTCCGAGCTGATGCCGCCAACCTCTTCCTCGACCTTGACGTCGAACCGTCCGGTCCGCTCGAGGACGACGCGCAGAAACTCCGTGGATTCGCGCCAGTGATGCCAGGGAAGGTCGCTGGCGCCGGTCAGAATCAGCACCCGGATGAGGGCCGCCGGCGCGGAGTTTGCGTCCGCTGCGGCGGCGGACGATTCCATCGCGGCGGCATTCCAAGGCACGCCCGCCAATGCCGCTCCGGCAAGCCAATGCCGGCGGGACAGTTTGCTGTTCATCTCAATTCTCCTTGACGGCCACAGCCTGCTCCACGGCGCCAACTGCGTCGCGAACCCAGGCCAGGCTGCGTTCGATCATCGGTCCGCCCTGTCCTTCGCATTCGAGACTGAGGACGCCATCGAACCCGGCCTGCTGGAGCATCGCGATGCACGCCCGGATGTTGGCCGCGTTTACTCCTTCGCCGATCGCGCATTGGCTGACCGCGATGCCGGTCAGCTCGCCGCGCGCCGCCGCGGCCAGAGATTCGCTGACGTCCTTGATATGGACATGGCTCACTTTGCCGATGAACCGTTCGAGGAACGGGACCGGATCCTGGCCGGCGATGAACGTGTTGCCGGTATCCATGTTCAACCGCAGGTTCGGCGAATCGACAAACTCGAGCATCTCCGCCATGAATTCCGGTTTGGTGGTGTAGTAACCGTGCGGCTCGATGTTGATCGTGATGTCGTAGGCTTCGGCGACTTTCACAACCTGGCGGTAGATGGTGCGCATGTGCGCCAGCGCCTCGGCATCGGTCATCGCCGCGGGCTTAAAGCGGTCATCGGTGGTGTCGACGCGCGGACAGCCGGCCAGCTTCGCGTAGCGGATCGTGTGCAGGATGTATTCAACGCCCAGTGTGGCGCCCTCGGGCGTCGACAGCGGGAAAGCCGCGTCGAGCTGCGAGAATTGAATCCCATAGCGGTCCATCTTGCGGCGTAGCAGCAGCGGGTCTTCCCACAGGGCGATGTGCGGCTGATAGCCGAGGCCGTGAATCCAGCTTACGCCGTCGATCGTTCCGCACTCGATGAATCCGAGGCCGTTGCGCTGCGCCCATTGCAGGCATTGCTCGAAATTCCAATAGGCGCTGTTGAAAGCGTCGGTGTGAAAACCTAGTTGCATCATGGGGGACTACCGTGACTCTGGCGGCCGAACTCCGCCGCCGGGGGCTGGAGATCGGATCCGCCAGCAGGATCATACAGGCACAGCAGGGCGCGGTTCAAGTCCCCGGCCGAGGTGATTCATCGACACCAGTCCGTGGCTGGCGGCATCTCAGGCGCGATGGCGCTGCGGGCAGTGTCGGGTCAGAGTGCTGGAAGAGGTTTCACACCGCCGTGAAATAACGTACGGGCAGGCGGTTAGTTGCTCGGCGCCACCGCGGGCGCCGGAGTGCCGCCGCCCATTCCGCCGAAACTGCCGCTGCTGCTGGAAGAGCCGGACGCAGTGCCGGGCGTGCCCGTGGCAGCGCCGGTTCCAGCACCGCCGGCCTTATTCTGAGCGGCCTCGCGCGGGTCGAAAACGAATTCCCAATACGAGTAGTTCGTTTGGTCCTTGTAGCGGCGAATTCCTTGCTGTTCCTTCTTGCTGGCCACGCCGACCAGACCCGCACCCAGCGCGGCCGGGCCCGGGGCTCCTGCGCTGGCGCCCGTCCCGGAGGCCGTTGCGCCTCCCCGCTGAGAGCCCAGGATCTGCTGAATGGCCTGGATCGCCGGTGGAGCAGTCGGGGCGCTCAGGCCGGACGGCTGGTTGATAGGTCCCGATCCTGTTGCGGGCTGGCCTGCCGCGGCTCCAGTTCCCGCCGCGTCTCCTCCCGCCGGCGTCGTCCATTGCTGCCCAATCGCAGACGGCACGCCGAAACCCGTCGCGGCTTGACCGGCCGTACCGCTGCCGCTCTGATTGGCTTGCTGCGCGGCGGCCTGAGCGAGGGCGGCCGGGGGCAGAAATGGATTATTGAAAACACCGGCTGGCGACGGCGGCGTCCCCGGTGTGCCGGCAGAGGGCGCGGATCCTTGTGGCTGGCTTTGGTCCTGGCCGGGCGTGGACGGGACTGGCGAGCCCTCGGCGGGCTGCGCCGATCCATCGGGGTTCCCTCCGCTTGCGCCCGCGCCAGGCGCACTTCCGGGGATGATGCGATCGCTCGCGCGGCGCTGCAGCGCCGGAGAGTTCGCGTCGCCGGACTGATCGATCAGGGTGGCCGATGCGCCGATGCCCTGGATAGTGGATGCCAGGATACTCGGCCCGTTGTCCACTTTGTCGAGAGCGCCGGCTTTCTTGTGGACCTTGGAGTCCGTGTACTGGCCGGCGGCGTCTACGTGAATCAGCCGCCACTCGTCGCTACCGGTCATCGGATCCTTGTAGCGGCGCCGCAGAAAGCGGATATTCTGCGATTTATCGAGGTCATCGAGCGTCTGCGGATTCTTGTTCAACTTCTTTGTATAAAGCTGGATCGCGCGGATGAATTGCTCGCCGCGGTCCACCAGCAGCGCTTCCTTCTCGCGCTGATGTTCGAACGCCACACGCGGTATTTCGAGATAGATCAGGATGGCGATCGCGGCGGCCATGGCAAACACCAGCAACAGCGCGAATCCCCGTTCGCCTCCTCCATTCCGCCTTGGCCGCATCTGTCGCATGGCTTACTGGCTCCCCGGCGTCGGCTCTTCGATCGGCAGCGTCTGCTGGTTGTCGGATTGGAGGTCCTCGACCAGGACCGAGGTCGGCATGATGCGCCGGATCTTGTATCGCCGCTGCAACACGTCACCCTCCGCCGGGATCTTCACTTCATCGTTGATCAGGCAGAAGACGCGCTTCACGCCCCCTTTCAGAGGCAGCGCCCGGCCGTAGAATTTCAGCGTGATCGGCGGCGGTGGCGGCTTCACCGGCGGAGCTGGCGGTGGGGGCGGAAGCTCGGGTCCGATCATGCGCCGCGCCGCCGTCTGAACCACGATCTTCGGCGCAGGCAACTGCGGGTGCGCGGGTGCAGCCAGGTTGGAGAAGTCGAACAAGCTGCGCTGCGCTACCTGCTCAATGCGCACGGAAGCGAGTTTCTCGATCAAGTCAGTCCGTAGCGTCGGATCGAACTGCTCCGGGTTCGCCGCCTCGTCCGACTTGCGTTTCATCGTCGGTCTGAAATCGCGCGCCGCTTCAGCCGCCGCCGCGGGCGAGGCGGTCGTTGCCGCGTCTCCTCGCGTCTCCGCGCCAGGCGGGTTCTGCAGCGCCCGCTTGAGAGCAGTCCGGGGCGGCGCGGCCGTCTTCACCGACGACGTTGGTCCGTTGCTATCGCGCGCATTCCAGAAGTAGATCCCCGCCGCCAGAACCAGCAGCCCGACGAGAGCCGCGACCTTGCGGGGCTCCGCCCCGATCTTCAGAGGGCCGCTCATCGGCGGATCTCTTTCACGGCAACGGCAGGCCCCGGCTCGGGATCCGAATTGCGGACCGCCGCCTCGCCTTCCTCGCCCTTCTCCGCCCGGTCGTTCTGGGGTCCATCGAAGCGGAAGAACGCGTTGAGCTTCATGTCCATGGCCAGCAGCGGCGTGCCCTGCAAAGGCTGGGCCTGCAGCGATTCGAGAATCAGGAGCCGTTTGGCCCGATCGACGCGGTTCAGAAACAGGATCAGGTCGGCATACGTTCCTTCGTAATGCGCGGTGATCGTGAGCATCCCCAAAGTATCGCTGCCCTCGACCGGTTCGTAGCTGTAGCTGCGACCCTTATCCTTGATGCCGGCCGCCGTTGCGGCTTCGCCCAGTTCGACCTCCAGCCGCGAATAGGCGTGGCGGCGCGGGAGGAAATACTGGCTCAGAAAAGCGTCTCCGGCCAGCCGCGCCTGGTCGGTCTTGTCCATCGTTCGGTGCAGACGCGCGATCGACGACTGCCGCGCCATGATCTGCTGGCGGGTGGCCACGATTTGGCTGTCGAGGTCTTCCAAAGACCCTCCCGGCGGGTTAAAGACGAACCACGCTACGACCAGGTTCGCCGCCACCAGAGTCCCGATGGCGATGCGCAACATCGGGAGGCGGTCCGCGGATCCGCGCGGCAACAGCCGTCTCCAGTCGAAGCTGGCAGGCAAGCTAAAGCTTCTGCGCATAGCTGACACTCACGCGGTAGCGATATAATGGCTCGTTTTGCGACGGCGGCTGCGAACTGAGCACTGAGGTTGCGCCGAAGGCCGGCGAGCCCTCCAGCTTCTGAATCAGTTGAATCACCGGCTCCGGCGTCGCCGAGCCTACGATCATGTCGAGTTGAACCTGATTGTCGGCCGTCAGGTAAGGACGAACAGCCACCAGCCGGACTGCCGCGGGGAAGACCGATTCCAGGTCCGAGAAAAGCCGCGTCCAGCTGATCCCTTTGCGCTGCAGTAACAGGTTCAGAAAGGCGCTGCGGTCGATGACCACCGTGCTGGCCGGCCGACGCAATTGCGCGGCCAGCCGATTGTAGTCGCCATCCAGCGTGCGCAACTGCTGGTCCAGCCGCACCAGTGCTTCCCGGTCATGGCGCGCGGCGCCGCGCTCGCGCACGATCAATCTTGTATCTACTCCCAGCATTACGACCAGCAGCAGCACCGCAATCCCCATGCCGATCAACAGCACGCGGTCCTGCTTAAACTTCTCCGCGGAGAGATTGACGGGAATCCAAGGTCCCCTCATGAGGTCTCAGTTCACCTCCATTGTGGAGAGCAGGCCGAGCAGTCCGGCCGTGGCCTCGCCGGGCGCTCCAAACGGCGAGCGGATCCGCTCCACCGGCAGGCCCAATTCGGCGCCCAGTATGTCGCCATCGCGATCCTGCTCCGGGAAACCGCACAGCCTCAGCCGCGTCGGCCGCGCCCCGAATTCGTCCTCGGCATAGGCGATGGTCGGCGCCAGGACTTCGATCATTTCCTCCACCGCGGCATGATCGAGTTCCACGCAACGGAACATGCGCAGAGTTCCTCGATCCACCAGGCAGACGCTCAGCACGCGGCCCGCGCGCTTCACCTGGATCCACTGTGGCGGGGCGTCCGGACAGGCGTCGTCCAGCGAGAGCGCCGCCAGCCCGGAGATCGTGATCAGTCCGCATTGAAAGCCGGCTGAGCGGAACGGGGACAGGTATTGAGTGGCGATCTCGCGGCTGATCGCCACCGCGACTACGTCGATCTTTTTCGAGCCACTCCGGCGCGGTTGCGGATAGCACGCCACCAGCGCGTCTTCGATTTCAAACGGAACCGTCCGCTTGATGCGGAAGCGCGCCAGGGCGATCTGCTCCTCGGCCAGCAACGGGAAGGAATCGAAGTCCAGCACCGCCACGCGTCCGCAGTAGTCGGGGAGCACCAGCACGGCCAGGCGCTGGTGCGGCTTCGCCGCGGGTGGGAGGGACTGGCTTAAAGCCTGCGCGAGCCAGCCGCCGTCGGTGAAATTCGGATTGACGGGATTCACCTGCAGCGCTCCATCGGGCCACGGAACCACGACCGCTTCCTCGGGCCGCTCCGTTTCGGCCCACGCCAGCCCCTCGCAGGAGACCTCGAAGGCAAACTGCGGGGGCGGATCCTTGGCCAGCCGCTTTAGTTTCTGCAGCAGTGTCATATCACGTCTCGATGAAGGTCACTTTGTTGATCTCGCGCAATGTCGTCGTGCCCTGGATCACCTTCTCGATCGCGGACTCGCGCAGGAACGTCATGCCCTCTTCGCGCGCCGCGCGCTTGATCTCGATCGGCGGCCGCCGGTCCAGGATCATCTGGCGGATGCGCTCGCTCAGGTCCAGCAATTCGTGGATCGACGTGCGTCCGCGGAAGCCCGTGCCGCTGCATTCGAAACAGCCCTGCCCTTCATACACCGGGATCTCGCGCCACTTCACCGGGTCCAGCCCGCTCTGCACGTAGAAATCGTCCTCATAGGAGACGCGCTTCTTGCAGTGCGTGCAGATCACGCGCACCAGGCGCTGGGCCAGGATGCAATTCAGCGCCGAGACGAAGTTGTAGGGTTCGACGCCCATGTTCAGAAAGCGCCCGATGACGTCGAGAACATTGTTGGCGTGAACTGTTGTGAACACCAGGTGGCCCGTCAGGGCCGCATTGATGGCGATTTGGGCCGTCTCCTGGTCGCGGATTTCGCCGACCATCACCTTGTCCGGATCGTGGCGCAGGATCGAGCGCAATCCGCGGGCGAACGTCAGTCCCTTCTTTTCGTTCACCGGGATTTGCGTGATGCCCTTGATCTGGTATTCGACCGGGTCCTCGATGGTGATGATCTTGTCTTCGTCGTTCTTGATCTCGCTCACCGCGGCATACAGCGTGGTCGTTTTGCCCGAACCGGTCGGCCCCGTCACCAGCACCATGCCGTAAGGCTCTTTGATGTAGCGCCGGAAACGCACCAGGTCGCGGTCCATGAAGCCCACCACGTCGAGCGAGAGCTTGGCGAACTTTTCGCTCATCGACTCTTTATCGAGAACGCGCAGGACCGCGTCCTCGCCGTAGATCGTGGGCATGATCGAGACGCGGAAATCGATCAGGCGCTTCTTGTAGCGCACGCGGAAACGCCCGTCCTGCGGCACGCGCCGCTCGGCGATGTCGAGCTCCGACATCACTTTGATGCGGCTGAGGATCATCGAGTGCCACTCCTTCGCGATCGGCGGCATGGCGTACTGCAGCACGCCGTCGATGCGGTACTTGATGGCCACCTCGGTGTCGCGGGTCTCGATGTGAATGTCCGATGCGCGGCGCTCGAGCGCGTTGAAGATGGTCGTGTCCACCAGCTTGATCACCGGAGCGATTTCGGTGTCGGTGCCGGCCAGCTTGTCGATCGACAGCGTCTCATCGGCGCTGTCCTCGTCGCCCACCACATCCAGCGCGAATCCTTCGGTCACCTCTTCGAGAACGCGTTGCGACTGTTCGGTCTTTTTCAGCAGGTCGGAAATCTGCGACAGGCTGGCGACGAAAACCTTCAGCTTCTTTTCAAGCAGGATCGCCAGTTCGTCGATGAGGTTCAGACGGCGCGGATCGGCCAACGCAATATCGAGCGTTCCGTTATGCGCCGCCAGCGGCACGAAGTTGTAGCGGAACATCAGATCGACCGGGACCGTTTTGAACAGCTCGTGGTCGATCTTGGTGACCTTGAGGTCGACGTACTCGCACGAATAGCGCTCGGCCAGCCGGCGCGCCTCCGCCGCTTCCTGTTCGGGATCGATCGTCTTGACGGGATTGGTAGCCATATTGCGCCTCGTCAGCCAAAGCTCTCCGCGAGCGAGAAGATGGGCAAGTACAACGACACGAGAACGAACGCCACGAAGATGCCCATGAAAATCATGATCGCCGGCTCGATCAACGCCAGCGCGGCCTGCAGGCGCGTTCCGACGTCCTCTTCATAAAACTCCGCCACGCTGTTCAGCATCTGCGGCAACGCGCCGGTCGATTCCCCGACCTCGACCATATCGATGGAGAGCGGCGGAAACACGCCCGTCGAACTGAGCGCTGTCGACATCGGCTGCCCCTCCCGGACCATGCGCTCCACGCGCTCCAGGGCCGTGCGGATCAGCGGGCTGCCGGTGGCGGTCGAGGCGGTCGCCAGCCCCTGCACCAGCGGGATGCCGCCCGCCAGGAGCGTGGACATCAGCCGCGAAATTTGCGCCACCTGGTACTTGATCCAGATCTCTCCGAGAACCGGCAACTTCAGTTTGAATCGGTCGAACACGCGCTGGCCGGTCGTGCTTCTCAGGAAAAAGCGCCCCCCGACGATGACCACGGCGACTACGATCGCCGCTGCGCCGATGTATTGCGAGGCGGCTTCGCCGACCGCCATCAGAATGCGCGTCGGCAGAGGCAGTTTCGACGTCGTCGTCTGGTACAGCGTCGCGAAGCGCGGAACGACGAAGGTGATGAGAAAAATCACCAGGCCCACGACCAGCGTGAACAGCACCGACGGATAAATCAGCGAGACCAGCAGCTTCTTGCGGACCGAGAGCGCCAGCTTTTGGTAGGTGACATAGCGCTCCAGTACGTCGCCCAGCGCGCCGCTCTTCTCGCCCGCCATCACCGACGTCACGTAAATCGCGGGGAAGACGCCCTGCCGTTCGAATGCCTCCGACAGCAGCGAGCCCTTCTTCACGTCGTCGCGGATGGCCGATATATAGGGGCCGAGTTTCTTGTCGGTCAGGCGGTCGGCGAGCAGATCGAGAGCTTTGAGAATCGGCAGGCCGGCACGGAACAGCGTGACGAACTGCTGATTGAAAATCAAAAACTTCTCGACGTTGATCTTGCCTCTACGCCGCGCGCTCGAGGTCCCCACTCCGGCCGCCGGGCGGATCGAGTACACCAGATAGCCCTGCTGGGCCAGACGCTCCCGCAGTTCGTCTTCACTGGGCGCTTCGAGCACCTGCTGGCGGACCTCGCCTCGGGCATCGGCGTACTTCAGCCGAAAGGAAGCCATCAGCGTTGCTCCTCCTCGCTGGGAGTCTCTACCTCAACCACTGGGACGCCCGGCGGCGCAATGAACCGGAACGCCGAATCCGCCACGCTGGCGTTCAGCTTTTCACCCGTGAACGCAAACTCCATCACCGACCGGTCCTCGCCGGTCACCACCACCCGTCGAATCTGGTTGTCGGAAGCGATGATGAACTCGACGCGGCTGTACGGCAGCCTTCCGGTTTTGGGCAGAGCTTCGATGACTGTGTCCGGGCCGCTGTCGGCAATCGTCAACTGGCCAAACTCGCGCTGGAAACTCAGCTTGCCGAGGAGGAAAGCCAACGGCGCCCGAAAATCGTCCGTCTCGCGCAGAGCGCTCTTTTCCACTTTGCGGGCCGCCGGAGAGTAGAACCAGATCCATTTGCCGTCGCAGACGAACGTCTTGCCGGCCGGGGAGGCATAATCCCAGCGCATGCGCGCGGGTTTGCGCAGCACCAGTTCCCCCGACTCGGCCCGCGACAGGCGTCCCGGGGCGTGGTAGCGCTGGTCGAAATGGGCGCTCAGGCTGCGCGCGCCGTTGTAGCGGCGCTCCACCGCTTTCGAGACTTCGGCCAGCGACCGCGGTTCCGCCCATCCTGCGCCCGCGCAGACAAGAATCGCCAGGATTGTGGGACATACCCGCACATCAGTCAATGACGCACTCTGGGCGGCGAACGTGCACCGGAAATGGTGGCGTTATCCGCGGCTTTCGTAATTCGCTTGCCGGCCCGGGCTGCCAGTCCCATCCACCATCGGTTCTGCGGCGGCCCGATCCGGTCTGCCTGCCTCGCGCCCGGGTCCACGCTTCCAGCACGGCAGCGGCGCGCGGCGGCCGCGCACCAGAGCCGCGCCAGGAACCCCGGGGCGCATTGCGGAGCTTTGTGCAAGGCCTTTCGAATGAGGGCACTACGCGTGGCGCCCGGGGCCGGTTCGACAGGCCCCCCGCGCGTCTGCTATCCTACGAATGTCGAGGCTTTCCTCACATCTCCTTATGGCCAGTAAACCGCCTTTTGCCACCGGGGCTCAAGTGGAACACCCCAAGTTCGGTCCCGGCTCCGTGCTGCTCTGTACCGACCAGCACATCACGATTAAGTTCGACGAGTCCGGCGAGCGTAAGTTCGTGCTTGAAATCGCCCTGCCGTCGATCCACAAAATCGATCGTCAGCCCCCGGAAACCAAGAAGCGTTCAGTCAAAAAGCCGAAGGCCGTGGCTGTCGCTGCAGTGGTCGCTGTCGCCGCTGCCGCAGCCGATTAGCGTTTTCCTCAGGAAATTCGCTCTGTTGGTGCGGCGAACCGCGCGTTTGCGGCTTCGTCTTCGTAACTCATCTGTTAAACTTGAGGTCTCCCGTGATGAGATTCGGTGTAGTCGTCTTCCCCGGAAGCAACTGCGACCATGATGCATGGTATGCGACTTCGCGCAACCTCGGACAATCGGCAGAATTCCTCTGGCACCAGGATACTGACCTAAGAAGTTGTGATTGCGTCATCCTGCCGGGCGGCTTCTCCTACGGGGATTATCTGCGTTGTGGCGCCATCGCCAGGTTTTCGCCCATCATGGCCGCGGTGAAGCGGTTTGCCGCCGACGGCGGTCTGGTGTTCGGCATTTGCAACGGATTTCAGATCCTCACGGAGTGCGGCTTGCTGCCCGGCATGCTGGTGCGCAATCGCGGGCTGCGCTTCATTTGCCGGGAGGTGCGGCTCACGCCCGCCACCCGGAATTCCGCTTTCACCTGCGACATACCCTTGGACGCCGAGCTGCGCATGCCCATCGCGCATGGCGAAGGCTGCTACACCGCCGATGAGCGGACGCTCGATCAGCTCGCGGCCGAAGACCGCATTGCCTTCAGGTACGTGGAGAATCCCAACGGCTCGATGCGCGATATCGCCGGCATTCTGAGCGCGGAGCGCAACGTCCTGGGCATGATGCCGCACCCCGAGCGCGCCACTGAGCCGCTGGTCGGCTCGACCGATGGTCTGGCCATCTTCCGTTCCCTCGTTTCGGCCTGTCCGGTAGCCACCAGGTAAGCACATGAGCGAAATCACACCGGAGATCGTCCAGTCGCATCAGTTGACACCGGACGAATACCAGCGCATCGTGGCCATTCTCGGCCGCGAGCCGAACCTCACCGAACTAGGCATCTTCAGCGTGATGTGGAGCGAGCACTGCAGTTACAAGAGCTCGCGCATTCATCTGAAGAAGCTGCCGACCCGCGGCCCGCGCGTGGTGCAGGGGCCGGGTGAAAACGCCGGTATTCTCGACATCGGCGACGGCTGGTGCATCGCCTTCAAAATCGAGTCGCACAACCATCCCAGTTTCATCGAGCCCTTCCAGGGCGCCGCCACCGGCGTCGGTGGCATTTTACGCGACATCTTTACTATGGGCGCGCGGCCGATCGCGGTCATGGACGCGCTGCGCTTCGGTCCGCTCGACGACGCCGCCTCGGGCCCGCGCAACCGCCGCATTCTCTCAGGCGTGGTCGGCGGCATCGCCCACTACGGCAACTGCTTCGGCGTGCCGACGGTGGGCGGCGAGTGCGTCTTCGAGCCGAGCTACAACGGTAACCCGCTGATCAATGTTTTCGCCCTCGGCGTTTTCAAGCGCGACCAGATCTTCTACGGCAAGGCGACGGGCGTCGGCAATCCCGTCATCTACGTCGGTGCGAAGACCGGCCGCGACGGCATTCACGGCGCGTCGATGGCCTCGGCGGAGTTCACCGAGGAGTCCAAACAGAAACGGCCCAATGTGCAGGTGGGCGATCCGTTCATGGAGAAACTGCTCCTGGAAGCCTGTCTCGATGCCATGGCCACCGGGGCCGTGGCCGGCATCCAGGACATGGGCGCCGCGGGCCTGACCTGTTCCACTTGCGAGATGGGCAGCCGCGCCGGCACCGGCATCGACTTCGATCTGGCGCACGTGCCGCAGCGCGAAATTGGCATGACGCCCTACGAGATCATGCTCTCCGAGTCCCAGGAGCGCATGCTGCTGGTGGCCCACGCCGGCCGCGAGAACGAAGTGCTCGACGTCTTCAAAAGGTGGGGGCTGGACGCGGTTATCATCGGCCGCGTCACCGGCGACGGCATGTTGCGAGTGCGCAATCACGACGCCATCGTCGCCGAGATCCCGAGCCGTCAACTGGCCGATGAAGCGCCGCTCTACAACCGGCCCTACACCGAACCTCTGCGCACTGCGCCACTCGCGGCGCCTGCATTCGTTTCAAACAACCTGACCGGCGATCTGCTGACGCTCGCGGCTTCCGGCGATCTGTGCGACAAGAGCTGGATCTGGGAGCAGTACGACTACACGGTGCGGACCAACACCATCGCCGGGCCCGGTCTCGACGCCGCCATCGTGCGCGTGAAAGAGACGGACACCTCGATCGCCATGTCGCTCGACGGTAACGGCCGCTATTCGCTGCTCGACTCGCGCGAGGCTGCCAAGCTGCTCGTGGCCGAGTGCTGCCGCAACCTCGCCTGCGTGGGCGCGCTCCCCATCGGCACCACCAACTGTCTGAATTTCGGTAACCCCGAGCGGCCCGAGATCATGGCCCAACTGGTCGAGACCATCGAAGGCATGGCCGAGGCGTGTGCCTTCTTCGACGCTCCGATCACCGGCGGCAACGTCAGTCTGTACAACGAGACCCTGGGCGATCCGGTTTTCCCCTCGCCCGTGCTCGGCATCGTCGGTGTGATGCAGACCGTGCTGCCGCCCGGCATCGGGTTCCGCGGCGACGGCCACGATATCGTGCTGGTCGGCGGCATCGGCGCCGCCGATGAAACGCGCATGGGCGGCACGCAGTATGCCAAGCAGGTGTTGCAGCAGATGTGGGGCCTGCCGCCGAAAATCGATCTCGAGTTCGAGCAGCGCGTTCACGATGCGGTGCGCGAAATCGTGATCGCTGGATTGGCCGAAACGGCGCACGACCTGAGCGACGGCGGTCTGGCCTGGGCTCTGGCCGAGAGCACGTTCAAAGCGGGCATCGGCGCCACCATCGCGCTGGATAGCGGCCTCAGGCCGGAGCTGCTGCTGTTCCATGAAGGCCCGTCGCGGGTGCTGGTTTCCACATCGGAGCTGTCGCGAGTGCTCGAGATCTGCGAGCGCCATCGGGTGCCCGCTCCCGTCATCGGAAGGACCGGCTCGGCCCGGCTGAGGATTGAAAATCGCGGCGATCTTCTGATCGACGCGCGCGTGAGCGAAGTCAAGGGAATCTGGTCCACGGCATTGGAGAGCGCATTGCATGCTGAAACCCATGTTTGACGATCTCCCGTTCGACAAGTTCCGCGAGGAGTGCGGCGTATTCGCCGTCTACGGCCACCCCGAGGCGGCCAATCTGGCGCATCTCGGCCTGCACGCGCTCCAGCACCGCGGCCAGGAGAGCGCCGGCATCTCGTCGTCCGACGGGAAGGAAATCTACACCCATAAGGCGATGGGCCACGTGGCCGATATTTTCACGGCC
>Ga0187851_10002176_pt1 | contig 17665 bp, 14 predicted proteins | sample June2016WEW_6_10_FD_132997 | JGI IMG/M metagenome (GOLD analysis project Ga0187851, IMG submission 132997) | Peatland microbial communities from SPRUCE experiment site at the Marcell Experimental Forest, Minnesota, USA - June2016WEW_6_10 | ecosystem: Environmental > Terrestrial > Soil >...
GAATCCCTTCATCCTCCAATAAGTATCGAGGAACTCTATCCCTCTCGGAGTAAGACCGTAATAGACCTCTTCCTCCTCGCCAATTATTTTGAGTATCAGACCGTATGAACAGAGAGACTCAACCATGAGTTTCAATCTGTCGACAGGTATCCCGACGCCATAAGACATTCTTGTTATTCTTGTTCCTTCAGGATGGCGTTTGATTACTTCGAGTATCGTTGCATAAAGATCAGTCTTTGATCTTTTCGAACTCTTATCTCGCGCCAACAATTCTTCCTCCAGAAAGTTAGATCGGCGGTGGTGGAAGCTTATTCACTTTCTCCGGCGGATGGTTCATGTAAACGCTGTTCCCGCTAGGCTTTTTGAATTCGCCAGAGTACACCACTTGGTCTACGGAAGAAGCCTTTTCCAGTTCTACGTTTTGTGAGAATACCTTGCGGGCTGTCGAGAACTCTCTCAAATACACTGAAGTTCCATAAACATCATCCACCCGGGTTGGTCTACCTGTCAACTTCAAGTTAATATTTTGGCCGACCCATTTTGTTCCCCAAGCCATCACATTCATTCCGCTCTTTCCGACTTCGACCTGCTCCCCGACCAGCGGGCCTTCGCATCTTGATCCACTACCAATCACGATTGACTTGGCTTTCAATCCATGCTTCGTTTCAACAGTTCCGGTGATTAATGCTTGATCAGAAATGATGATACTGTTCGCTTTGAGCTTACCCGCAACCTGAATGTTTGATCCCTTGATATCATTAGTAACTTCTGTGCTACCGTGTATCTCCATTTTATCTGCTATTGAGAGTGACCCCGAAACGTCCAACTTGCCGTTCACTTCTATCTTGGAAGATTCGCAGTTTCCTCGCACATCGGTCTTGCCGTCCACCCTTATCTCGTCGCACTTGAAATTTCCGTTGACTGAGAGCGCTCCGAACGTGGAAGCACTACTTCCGCTGCAATTACCTGACAGGGAAGCCTTCCCAAACACCTGAATATCGCCGAACTCTAATCTTGATTTACAATCGAGTTTTCCTTTGATCTTGGTGTGTCCAGATATTGAACCGCCTCCGATGTCGGCCATGCCGTTCACGTCAAGATCACGTAACTTTACAGTCGTTGGAGCTATGAGCTTTCCTCCAATGTCAATAGATTCCTCTACTTCGAGTTTGTTTTTGACTTCAATGATGCCAGTTATCCTGATATTCTTGCAGATGATGGAACCTGCAACAATCCTTCCGCCACCATCTATCTCTTCTGCCCTGATCTCGCCTTTTGCATCTATCGAACTAGTTACGTTGAGGTTCTTGTGAACGACAAGATTTCCGTTAACGCGAACCGGTCCGAAGAATGGTGGGAGGCGGCGGGATGTCTCAAGTGAGTCACACTCTAGATCACAGTTCACGTCAGCATCTCCTTCAAAATAGACTCTACCAGTCACCACTATCTTTCCGCTCGGTGACTCGAGCCGAGCTTTCTTCCCGATCCTTAGCTCACCATCAACTCTATCCAGTTTTGCCGTGCTACCGGACGGCACTTGATAGTCAGACATAGATTTTCTTACCCCTTCCAAATGTAAAAGCCTGGCTCACATAATGTAATTACTTTATGCTGGACGTAGAGCTCTTGCTGCGATCGTGTAGCCTACTGTGCCGATGATTATTGCAAATCCTGCCAGATATAGAAAGTCCCAGCCAATTGTGGAAAGTTGGCTCGCAGAGAGTTTACTACCATTGATGATTAGGAGCCGCGCAATCGTATCTGTCTTTGATATCGGGTTCACGTTTGCTATCGCTAGGAGCCATGAAGGAAAGCCGCCGCTCGGAAACATCGCGTTGCTCATGAACACCAGTGGAAGCGTCGCAAACTGCGCGATTGCAACCAGGGAGTCAATGCTCTTCACAACAAAAGCCAGAGCGGTAAAGATTGCCGAAAAGCCGAATGCAATGATGGAAAATGCGGCGAATACTCCGATAAATGAGAGTATGTTGAATCCAGGTCCGAGTATTAGTCCATTGGGAATAACGAGAGCGACAGCAAATGTGGCTAGTGAAAGAACCATCGCCTTTATGAAATTCTGTGTTACTCCTGAGAAGAAGATTGAGGCTCTACTTATGGGCGCAGCGAGAATTGTATCCAGGTATCCGAGTTGCTTGTCCAGAACTATGTCAATCCCACCAAAGGCTTGATTGAAGACTATTATCAGTGAAATCACTCCGGCGACGAGGTATGTGATATAATCCGAGGCACCGCCGAAAGTCTGCCCCAGTATGTCTGTCTTGATTGCAGAAATTACGCTCGCAGGGAGGGCCGCACCTGCTATTTGTGAGGGAATAAGGTTGGTTGGGTTGAACGAGTTTCCAAACAAGACAAGCCAGAATGCGGCAGTGAACAGTCCAGGTAGAACTGCGGCGGGATTTCTGATCCATTTCTTCAGCGCCCTTTCAGTTAGAGCAATTGTATCTCCGACAAACATGTCCATTTCAACTCCTCAGTGTTGCCAGAGGTCAGCGCCGGTGCTTTCCTCCGAGTCCCTGAAAGATCTTCCAGTGACCTCCAGGAAGACCTGCTCCAGTGTGGGTTTTGTAAATGAGATATCTGTGATCTTCAAACCATAGTCACTGACTCCCTCCACTATGGTAGGGAGCGCCTTTTCCACTCTCGGCAGTTTTACCCTGTAGGAATTTGGTGTCGGTTTAGTCACCTCAGACACCTCTGGAACCCCCTCGAGAAATTCTGTCATGTCCTGCCCGGGTGTAAGCTCAAGTGTAAGAATATCACCACCAAGCTTCTCTTTCAATTGAGAAGGAGATGCAGACACTTTGATCACTCCATGGTCGATTATTGCGATCCTGTTGCAGAGAGAGTCCGCCTCTTCCAGATAGTGGGTTGTCATGAACACGGTGAGACCTTTGTCCTGGTTCAGATGCTTGATGTATTCCCACATTTTCGCGCGCGTCTGAATGTCGAGACCAAGAGTCGGCTCGTCCAGAAACAATATTTTTGGTGTGTGTACAAGCCCCAAAATCAATTGTAGACGGCGCCGCATGCCGCCAGAGTATGTCTTGACTGGTTTTTCGGCGAACTCCTGCAAGTCCACGAGTTTCATCAGTTCTTCTGATCTCTTTCTTGCTTCTTCGCTTGGAACATGCTGGAGTCTCGCAGTAAGCAAAAGGTTCTCAATTCCTTTTAGCTCGTTATCAGCGGTGAGTTGTTGCGGAACAACTCCAATGTTTGACCTCACCTTAGATGGGTGCTTGGTCACATCGATGCCAGCGACGGTCGCGCTGCCTTCGGTGAGACTCGCAAGCGTGGTCAGTATTCTAATCGTGGTAGTCTTCCCAGCACCATTTGGTCCGAGAAATCCAAAAATCTCTCCTTCGGCAACGCTAAAGGAAATATGATCTACGGCTATTTTGTCGCCGAATTTCTTCGTAAGATTTTTCGCTTGTATGATAGCGTTATTGCTCATCAGTTTTCGAGATATGCCCGTTTTGGAGGATTATAACCTCTACTCACATCATCTAATCACATGATGTTAGTAACGCATTTGATTCAGCGCATTATCCAGCAGTTCGGAAAGTATCTGCGCGTGGCTCTTTCCGGTCTTGATTGAAAGTTTCCTTAATTTCTCACGAATTACCTTGTTCTGTAGTATAGAGTGATTACCGCAGCACTTGGACCAGTGGAGCTTATTTTCATGCATGAATGATGTGAAGGAAGCCCTGATCCGTGAATCTGCTTTTGGATTCTTCTTCATGAAATCTTCTTCGAGCTTCACTGACATGCACTGGTTGAAACTTGTGTGTTCAGTGACTATGTAGTTCATTCCATTCACCGAGTGTCCAATCAGATCGTAGATTGAATAGTGACGTCCTCCATGTAGCCCGGCACTCGTGATCCTGATTGTCGAGGCGTGCTCATAGTTCTCGAAAATGAATCCTATTTCAGCAGTAGTAAGCTCAGATTTCAGGCAAAAGCCGGTTTTGATCTTTTCAACTGCAGAGTCGATAGTTTCTTGTCTACGTGTGAACAAGAGCAGTTGATCTTGAGTTTCGCTGCTCATCGAGCATCACAACTTGTTCTCGTAGATGATTTAGAAAATGCAAAAAGAGATGAATTGTTGTGACTAGCCGGCCATCGTAAATTCTCTGGCTTCGGCATAAGTCAAGCGGGTCTCACGGGAATAATTACACAAAATGCAGTGGCCATCCTGAACTTTATTTCCGCATTTTTGGCAAGTGTTCACACTACGAATAGTTCTGGTTAAAGCCGCAACTGGCAACTTTTCTTCAAGAATATCACCTATTCGAAATTAGATAAACATTTAGAACTAAATGATTCCTTCAAGGAATCACTTGTGACGCTATTAATTCCATGTTATTATTATCCTTATGATACGAATTTAATACAATATACGTGAAGATATTAGAGAAATTATGCTATATTTTGCTGATGCGTTTTTCGACGTGTCCAGATTCCTGAAATTCATCTCATGCAACTCGCAGATGGTGCAATCTGGCCTCGAAATGCGCATCACCCCTATAGCGCCACTCGATATACCTCGAAGTTGTTTTGCTAATTCGGCAAATTTCCCTTTATCGCATCATTAGTAGTTACATGCGTTCCATATAGGGCACGGTATTGTCGATTAGTATGAATTCTGGACGAAAAATCTTAACAGCTGGAGTAATCGGCGCAATTGCCATTATCGCGCTGATAGTTGGAGTCATGTTGGTGCAGACAAGTACAAGCACTACAAGTATCATAACAAGTGTTACAGTAACTGAAACTACTTCGATTTTTGGAACACAGTCTTCAAGCTCAAGTTCTTCTACGCAGTTATCAGGATCCACAACAGCTCTGCTATCCGGTCCAACTGGGGTGCTCGGCATTTCGCTTACTGATCCTCCAACGCTTCCTCCAAGTGTAACGAATGTCTTCATCACTTATTCCAGCATACAAGTACATCTTGCAAGCGCAGGCAATCTGTCGGGATGGTATACAGTTGCTTCCTCTGGCAGCGTTGACCTGCTCAAGGTGATCAACGTAAGTTTGACTCTTGGCAGCTCAGAAGTTGTCACCGGTGTATTCAATCTCATCGCGTTCAACATCACTTCTGCAGCAGTTACAATTAATGGGGCAAACCAGACTGCCTACGTGCCAGCAAACCGAATCAACGTTCCAATCATTGGCGGAGTTTCTGTCAGCAAGGGAAATTCATCTGGAGTCTTGGTTGACCTAAGCCCGGAGGTAGTACCATATCAAAATGGAACTTCGATATCTTATGTCCTAGTTCCGGCGGCAAAGAGTTTGCCAATTCCAGCGAATGTTTGGAACATCACCCTCGAAAACAAGGGCGCGACAATAGCACAGATCCAAAATCAATCGTGGGTACAGGAAAGCCCGGGCAAAGTGGTGGTAACAGGAATCAAGATCACTCCTAACTCATTCTCTATGACGGTTCAAAATACCGGTAAGACAAACGCTATTTTCTCATCAATCGGCATTGGAGCCGTAACTCAACTCAATGCCTGTGTGATGGCACCATCAGCGGCGCCTGCTGAACCAGCTCATCCAACGGCAAACACAACAACAGTAACAATTTCGACCCCAAGCACTTCGTATTCAGGACAACAATTAGTTACCATAGGAGGAAAAGTCTCCCCAGTTCCGACTGCGTCTGCGGTTGCAACCATTATAATTACAAACCCGAACGGCGCTAAGATTGAATCTACCAGCGAGCCAATCCAACCAACTGGAGCATTCTTCTCTACATTTACTACTGATTATCCAAAAAATCAATCGAGTTTGTGGATAGCTGGTCAATACACCATTACTGTCACTTATAATGGAGCAACTGGGACCGCAGCTTTCTCCTGGAATCCACAAGCCAGTTCATTCACCTCGAGCACTACCACGAAGACGACGAGTAGTGTAAGTACTACGAGCAGTACTGGCAGCACAACCACTAGTAGCACAACTAAGAGCCCGACCAGTAGTACAACTAGCAGTACAACTCATTCAGTGACTAGTAGCTCAACTATATCTTCAACTCATTCAGAGAGTAACACACAAACATCCAAGACAATCTCTTACACTAGCTCGTTGACCACAACAAAGATAATTACATCACAAAGTTCCCCGATTACTCCGACTTCAATTACTGTTGTGACGAATCAACCCTCTTACTCTGGGCAGGTTAAGATCCTCGTTTCTGGTGCAGTTCAACCAGTACCAACAACCCAGGGTTATTCGGTAGTAATACGGGTCATAAACCCGATGAACGCTGTCATCTATTCATACACAATCTCTGTTTCTTCAACCGGGCAGTTTAATGCAAGTCTGACTGCGGGCGCGGTTCCTAGCAGCAACATTGCGCCACTCTGGATAAACGGAACGTATTTTGTCTACGCGTCCCATGACGCTCTAACCACATTTACAAAGTTCACATGGAGTGGTCCTTCACCGATAACATCACACACAACAACTGTGTCCACTACAAGGACCTCAACTACAACAACCAATACAGGAATACAGATTCAGAATTATATCTGCGGCTTGTACGCAACTCAAAACACACCGGGCATTGTATCTGCCTTCCCGATTGCCTACTACGAAGTGCTCTCAAACAAGACACTCATACCCATCAACTACACTGCAATCATACTAGACAGCATTGAACACCCATCAGGACCCAGCACTGGGACTTCTGGAGGTGCTACGATAATACCCACGAGCTTGCTATCTTATACTCTACAACCAAATCAAACAGTGACTTTCACTTATACTGGAACGATTAACACGCTTTCAGCAGCTCTACTCTCCTTAATACCAAAGACATTCGCCATCCCTAGTTCGTTATTCAGCATAAACCCGGGGCAAGAATATGCTGTTGTAGCTTCCGGCTCTGATACAAAAGTAGTGGCATTGGTTAACGCAACAGCGAGTTAATCCCACTAGCGTACCCATCAAGCAAAGCAACACCACTACACTAATTCAGTGTATTTCGAGCCCACCCAGCAGCAGTGTATTTTATAAGAGGTCGTAAATTCGCAGTTTGCGAATAACGGGGTCAATGTTTGGATCCAGTAGAAATCACTCTCCAGATACCTTTAGAGAATCCATTGAAGGTGCCCGAGAGATCCCAACTGATAAGCACCATAGCCGAGGCTTTCAAGAATAGTGGAATCCACCAGGTCGTAATCAAAGAAACCTATTTCGTTGATCGAAGATCCCCATTGGTCCCTGCTGATGGAATACTCAGTTTGGTAGTGCATTTCAATCTTGGAGGGGCGACCGTACAAATCATTGAAGCTTTGGATTGTTTAATTGAAGATGGTAGAGGATCGACGAAGAAATTACTAATCATAATTGGTTCTAACCGTCTCGTTGACCGTGAGGGAAATCTGATTCCCGATGATGATGTTGCTAAATTGATTTGGGCGGCACGAAACTATGTCAAACCATCCAAGAAAGTCGAGTCGTCAGGCCGTACTGCGCTAGTCTTCGGCACTGTTGTTTACCTACCTTGGTCAAAAGAACCAATCCCAATTGTTCTGACGATCACCAAACCGGATATGATAAGGGAAGTAATAGATGGACGGATACGTGGTCTGGCTCCACAGATCAGGGTCAAATGGTTCTCATGCTCAATTTGCAACGATAATATTGAGCAGTGCGACCACAAGATTGGTGAAAAGTATGACGAGAAGATTTGTGCCGCCATCCCCCGAGATATTCAGTTTCTTGAAGACAGCCTCACTGACGAGATTGTGGATTCTCGATGCAAAGTGACTGATCTCTTGCTTATTGGAAAGGGTGGTTCAGAGTACACATGGTATGGGTTTCAGGGCGTGAATATACTTGACAGACTGAAGAGTATTAATGACGCTCAGAAAGACAAGATCATCACGCGGACCGCGGCGACGAAATTTAGGTTCTACTTTTCCAGACGCTCAGTGGGGCGCTCCAAATATCGCAAGGGTGAGGAAGAGATCAAGCCATCGGTAACATCTCATCATAAATCAACAAAGGAATAGACTGGACTTCTACCTCCTCCTTGCATTCATTCGTCAAATTCAAAGATTGGGGTAGATATAGCGCTCCCTGTTCTGGGACAAACCTGAAAGTCATTATCCAGGGCGTGATTTGTTTTTCTTCAAATGCCTTGAGTATTTCGTCGTAGCAATGGTCGTCGAAATCAATTTCTCTTAGCTGTTCATTTTTTGCGAGGTGCGCTTGTTTGTAACTATCATCAAAGTAGAGGAAAATCAGTGCGCTCTGGTCTTTGTGAATTTGTTGTATTTTGGCACACAAAATATACCATTAGCGATAAGGTAGGAAAGAGCTATGTAAGAAATACGAAATCGTGAAGAGAGAAAAGTCCTCTCTATTATTCTATGGAAGAATTTGGCCGGCTTTTAAAAGATCGTCCGGGGTGGGCTGAATCATCATTTCTTTCCTTTGCCCTTCAGTCCTCGCAAGTTTGTACACCCACCCAGATCCATGGCGCGTTCGTGTTAGTAATCCTCTATGTGCGAGCCTCGAAAGATATGTCGATATTATGCTAAGACTTGTAGGAACTTGGAAATCTTGTTGGTACGCCCGTAGGACATCATTAGAAGTGAATAAGCCGAATTGGAATCTACTCTCCAGTAGCCCGTAAAGTTTTGCAAAGTTGGTGTCGATTGATACTTCATCCTGAACTTGACTTTTGGTCGAAATTGTTTGCGCAAAATCAATCAATTTCGTGATATTTTCCTTTGACGAACCTTCAACATTGAAGGAGTATTTTGTACCTGAATCATCCGTAAACTCGATTTTGACTTTTACTGCCTTTGGCCTTGTTGGAAATTCCCCGGGTATCATTTTCTATACAAGTTTACAAGTTAACCCAGGTTACTTCTAGCTAGATAATCTGTGAAGGTGTTAAGTTGTTAAATGCTGGGTCAGATCGGTTACGCCAATATGAGATGAGGTGAAATTTGAACGGTATTAGATGGTGTGGAAGGTTTTGGATTTTTCGTGTTAATCAGCATTTCATAACGAATTGATTATTGGCTCCAGTGGAAATGAAGGGGTGTCAGAGTGTAGCCTTAGACATGTTTAGGGGTGTAGAAAAGTGTCCAATGGAAGTGAAGGGGTCTGGATCAGCCTTATTCCTACGAATATAGGTGCGCTGTAAACACTCACCCTTAGTCTTCCAGTGGAAAGGATTTTGATCGAGGCCTAGTTCAATAGAAGTCGTTCGAACTAAGTTCAGTTATAGTTAACTTGATTTGACTTTACCCTTTTTCTTCAGTTGAGTATGAATGACAACTATTGAATAGAATAATGTTCATTCATTCATTTTACTATTATTATCTAACGTCCAATAGAAAACAAGGTAGGGGAGTCATTTAGAAATGGCTCAAAACCACGATCCCTTAGATTCAATATTCCAAAAAGCTCTTGCGTCACCAAAATTATTCCATAATCATGATGCATTACGATCAGACTACGTCCCAGAACACCTTCCCTTTCGAGCTCAACAAATTACTTCGATAGGTGAAGTGTTAGCCCCACTCCTTCATTCGTCGAAGCCTTCAAACTTATTGATTTATGGAAAGACGGGGACTGGTAAAACAGCCGTCACCAAATATGTAATGAATAAGTTAGGTCAGACATGCTTATCAAAACACATACCTGCGAGGTTTGTTTACTGCAACATTAGGAACGCCGGTACAGAGTACAGAGTACTTGCCGAGCTCGCAACAAGTATAGGTCTTCCAATACCATTTACAGGGCTAGCAGTCAGCGAAGTCCTTCAAAGAGTCCAAAACTTCATGAAATCAAACTCACTACATACAATTCTAGTCTTGGATGAGATTGACCATTTAGTGAAGTCTTTCGGCGACAATCTTCTCTACGACCTCACAAATTCATCCACTAACATCAACCCTGGGTTTCTTTCTTTGGTGGGAATCTCCAACGACCTCCAGTTCAAGGAAGAACTAGGAGCCAGAGTTTTGAGCAGATTATCTGAAGAGGAAACAGTCTTCCCTCCATATTCGGCTGTTGAACTCAAAACCATACTTCAGGAAAGAGCGAAATTTGCTTTCAACAACAGTGCGTTTACCGAAGCAGCGGTCAACCTATGCGCAGCGCTCTCTGGATCCGAACATGGTGATGCCAGAAGAGCAGTCGACCTTCTCAGGATAGCAGGTGAGGTAGCTGAAAGAGATGGAGCACAACAACTCGATGAAAAACACGTCCGAGTGGCGCTACAAAAAATAGACCAAGACAGGATTAGCGATGCATTGAAGACCCTGCCAATCCAAGCAAAACTAGTGCTCATCGCGGCGGTAACAAATAACACGAAAGACCAGTCAAAAGCTTCGAGTGGCTCAATTTATGAAGAGTATTCAAGACTCTGTACAACCACTGGAGTTGAACCATTGACAACCAGACGAGTTTCTGGTCTAGTTACGGAACTCGATACACTAGGACTCGTCAGCGCGACAGTTATCAACTATGGAAGGTATGGTAGAACAAAAAAAATCACACCGCAAATATCAATGGCTATTTTGCAGCAGGCATTTCAATCAGATGAGACTGTCAAACAACTTGTTTTGAACTGACAGACGTGCTCGTCAAGAACTCCCTCCATGTAATTTCTATCGTCGCAAGGTTCACAATTGGAACTATCCCGGGTCGTGGGCTGATACCTAGGTTTGCTTGATATCCAGTTTGCGCCTGCCAAGTTCCTGAGTTGATCATCAAAGTTGACTTGTACCTCTCATACCCAACAGTGTGTACGTGTCCCGTGTGGAAAATGTCGGGAACTTCATCTATTACCAAATGGTCTTGAATCTCAGGCGCAATCGGCGTCCTCAGACCAAATATCGGAGCAAGGTGACGGGCTCGTAATAATACCTTCATCGCTTCCTCGGGTTTCTCATACGATAACCCTGGAGTAGTTGCAAGCACATCATCAAGGCTTCTCCCATGGTAAGCAAGCACGGAGACACCATGGAGTTTGAACAAACATGGATCCCCCAACATCCTCATATTTGGTAACGAATAGAGTGACTCGGCATATTTTCTCGGTATCATCGGTTGCGGCAGTGCCTGCCTTGTTGCGTCATGATTTCCAGGAATCACAAACATTTGAAGGTGCTTTGGCACCAATTTTAGCTTCTCCGAAACCATCTCGTATTGTTTGTAGATGTTCTGCTCTACAAGCTCGTACTCCTGATTCGGGAAAACACCAACTCCATCAACCACATCTCCACCTATTATCACATATTTCAACCGTCGAATTATCTCCTCATCCTCCTCATTCAACATGCCGCCCAGGCCGCCCAACCACTCAAGAAACCTGTTGAAGGCGCTGTCCATGAATTTGTTACTACCAATATGCAGGTCCGATAAAAAAATCGCATACACTGTCTTCTTTGACGTCGACGCGAGTTTGTTTGGTATGTCTGGCTGGATCACATTCTTTACTATTAACTTCCCCTGAACAGCCTCGGCGTCCACCATCACACATTGATCAAGAGCAATATCACTCGCGCTTTTCTTCGCCTCTGGAGACAATGCTAGGAGTGAAGTATTTCCAGTATCATCGTCTAGAGTAAATTCCAAACCACCTGTTTTCGTGGGTTTTTTCGAAAACACTAACCCGGCAATCTTGACATTTCCCTTTTCCATGTTGACCTTTGAGATTTTAGTCAGCTGCCGCGCCTCAGGCCTTTCCATCAATATGCGAACGATTTTCTCGTATCGGCTCTTGAACAACTGTGAAAACCCTTCAACTCCTGTTGGTTGGATGTCGAAACTGGGATCTTCAATAATCTCGACATCGGGCTTGTTAGTAGTATTCGCCTTCTCTACTACTGAAACCTCAACACGCACCTGACCAACTTCAACAAAATCGAAAAGTTCGGGATACATCTCCTTTAGATCGTTTGATTCAATTGCTTGCCCGAGATCTTCCTTCGCCTTCTTGTCTATTACACCTCTTACTATTATATCTAAACTAGGCTCGCTTTCCCCGGGTTTTGCACGCCTACGCTCTGCCAATTTTTGAAGGAGCTTCAATGCATCAGGATTGATTTGGTACCCAAAATGAAGTGCTTCTTCTACGGCCTTTTGGACCGAGGACAAACTCCTGCTCAAATAGCAAACCTTCAACTGCCGCATGAGGAAGCAATGTCCACGCCGTCCTGGAGCAAAAACACGGCATCGCTTTCCTTAGGTGATTCGACGTATACCCTGACCTTCTTCTCCGTTCCGGAACTCCTGATCATAAGCCAACCTCCATTCTTCAGGTAAACCTTCACGCCGTCGAGCTCCTCGAATGTCTCAATCTCCTTCCCGAACTTTCTTTTGATTTTTGTCTTCACACAATCATAATCAACAGTTGAACCAAGCTGCAAATTTCTCTGCAAGTTGTGATAGATTGGTGTGGTTGATATCGCTTGGCTCAAAGTGAGGTTATTTTCAGCAAGATATTGAGTAACTAAAACGCTGGTGTAAATCCCATCTTCCCAATACCCCCAACGAGGATCCACCATCTTACTAGGTTCTGAGGCAAAAATCCCTCTCCGTTTGTAGAGCTCCTCAAAGGTCTTCCCCAGTCGCGATCTTTGGACTTTACACCCGAGATCCTGGGCTGTTTTTTCAAGGGCGCTAGAGGAATTCACAGAGATGATGACGTTTCCTTTCTTGACCTTCTGCGCGATAATCCTCAAAACAAGTGTGGAGAGTGCATAATCTGGCACAACCTTTCCGAGCTCGTCAATCATGACAAGTCTATCAGCATCACCATCATGCGCAATGGTGAAATCCGCACCAATTGCTCTCGTCAGCGACGCAACCTCTCCAAGTGTTTCAAACATCGGCTCAGGTAGCCGACCGGGGAATTTCTCACTGGGATGACCATTTACGGTTACAACATGATGACCCAGTTCAGAGAGAACCCTGGGAGTAACACCACCAGCTGTCCCATTTGCACAGTCGACTAGAATCTTGAAACCCTTCTTGGATGGCTCATACTTCTTGAGCAGCGCATCTCTATATGATGAAACTGCCTCCTCATTCTCGAAGGTATTCCCGAAAACCCCTAAATCTTCCTCCTCCTTTATGTAACCTCCACTTTTCAAAACCAATTGCTCCAGTTTCTGCTCCGCTTCTAGGGAAAACTCAATGCCATCAGTTCCAAAGACCTTCACTCCTGCGTACTCTGGCGGATTGTGAGAGGCAGTCACAGAAAAGCCGGCATGCAATTTGCTGTTCTTAATGTTGAATGCCAGCACCGGGGTCGGGATCATTCCATAGCTTTCCACGTCGCTACCATACCAATTCATGGCAGAAGAGGCGACATTGGCAAGTATGACTGATGTCTTTCTACTGTCATACCCTAGTCCAAACTTACCCTCACCTAGAAGCTGGTGGACAGCAAAGCAAACCGCAATAGTCTCTTTAATGGAGACCTCTTGCCCGTAGACACCTCTGATACCGGCTGTCCCAAACTTTACCTTGATTCGTGGGACTGCAAGCCCGGTGACTTGATCGACTTGAGACACTGGATTACCCTTGATGAAGGCAACTAATCAATCATACTGATTTCAGAGAAAAACAGTGAAGGCGGGATTGAAAAAACCCGCTCAGGAATATCGCCGCTACGAGTGACTCGTGCTAGTGCTTGTGCTGCTGTGTGTTGTAGTTGTTGGAGGTACAATTTGGGTGGTTGTGCTAGTGTGTGTTGTAGTCGGGGTCACGATTGGAATACTGTTAATCAATTCTAGGAATGGAGCATTTGATGCCGTTATTCCACGCTGAATTGCGCCATTAGTATTCACTGTATACAGCACCGAGATAGTGAGTTTGTCAAGCCCGCTTGAACTGAAGGTCACAGACTGTGTTGGGTGATTAAGGCTGAGTGTGATTGGGGTTGTGGTGGTAGTTGTACCAGTGATGGTGACATTGAAGACACTAAATGCTTGATTGAGAATTCCTGTATCGACCAGACCTATTCCATAATTCCCAGTATCAGTAACATTCACTGTGGCTGTTGAAGATTGGGTACCTGTTTGACCCGCCGTCAACGTGCCTAGACTTAGAGATGCCAGAGACGTGACGTTCACGTATGAGGGATTGATTGTAAAACTCAACTCCCCAACGACGTTTGAGATATGATTTGCATTGCTTGCAACTGCGGCCACTCCACCCGACGTCACGAGTGAGGCAACCACAATAGCTGCGAAGATCTTATGTGCAACGATTGCCGATACGATTGGTAGGCTCATTGTTATCGTCAGGAGTAAGCACATGGACTAAATTAGAACCTAGAGAATAGAACAAATCACCAAAGCAAAGGAGTCTGTTCTACGCCACTAGAACAGATCATATTTCCCCAACTATTCAACGAATTTTGATGTATTTGTACGCTGGTGTACCGGTCTCAAAAGCGTAGTGGACTTTTTGGTACGAATTCCTGATTTCTTCCACCTCTCTCTTGACTTTCAACGGATCTTCTTTCTTGACAATAATTCGCGCCATTAACGACGCAATTTGCCTCATCTGATCTTTCTTCATGCCTAGACGCGTAACCTCGCTCGTACCCAATCGCAATCCTCCGGGATGCATGTAGTGCCTGCCAGCCTGAATGTCACCCGGGATCAACTGGCGGTTTGCTATGATATTCGCTTTCTCCAGATCCTTCTCCAGATTTCCCCCGTCTCCATACTTTGTCACGTCGACAGCTATCTGATGTGATTTCGTGAACCCTTGCTTTTCCGCAAGGACGTTCAATCCCTGCTCGTTAAGCGCCTCTGCCATGCTCCTAGCATTTTCAATGACCTGTTTTGCATATTCTTCTCCAAATTCCAGAAACTCTGCAAACGCAACAGCCTTCCCAGCAACATGGTGCAAATGGTGATTGCTCGAAGTTCCTGGGAAAGCACCTGCCTTAATCTTTTCAGCATACTTATTCCAAGACAGGACTGTCCCTCCCTGCGGACCAAACAAGGTCTTATGTGTGGATAGAGTCATGGCATCAGCTCCCTCCTTGAGCGGTGCTTGGAACTGCTTACCTGCGATCAATCCAGAAACATGCGCAGAGTCATAACATACAATTATTCCTTCGCTCTTCAAGAACTCTGCAAGCTCCTTTACCGGGTGTGGAAAGAGAAACAAGCTTCCGCCAAACATTGCCATCTTTGGCTTTTTCCCTTCTGTTTCAAGTTTCTTGATCTTCTCTTTCGTCTTGTCAACATCAATGTTCCAAGTTTCCCTGTCGAAAACAAAATACTCGATGTTCAACCCATGGACTAGCCCTGCGGTTCCATTGAACTCTTTTCTCGCTGCAGAAATGTGCCCACCGTTTGGAATCGCCAGAGCCATCATAGTATCTCCCGGGTCTGTGAAAGCTGAGTATACTGTGAGATTTGCACAAACTCCTGAGACAGGCCTCACATCCGCAAACTCGGCATCGAACAACTTCTTGGCTAGGTCTAAACAAATAATTTCTACTTCATCAATATACGTGCAACCGGCGTAGACACGCTCGCCCGCCCAGCCCTCAGCGTATCTATTTCCAAAATCTGAGACTATCGCTTCGCGAACAGCTGGACTCGGAACGTTTTCCGACGCAATAAGTGGAATTGAATTTGCAAACCAGTTCTGGTGTGCTTCCAATGCTCGGAAGACTTTGTCGTACGATGATCGGGGAGAATCAGATTCCATGCCGAATACGCTTCCCGCTTTCAATAAATAAGCATTGAGAATCGCTGTCTTCCGGATTCATCACAATTTAATTGCGTGAAACTAACACACGCTATTTGATCTGGCAGACGAACAAGAAAACTTGATCCCGAATGAATAAACAAACAAAGGACTGGATACTGCTTTCCATAATTCTGATCACATGGGGGCTCAACTATCCAGTAGTAAAGTTCGGCCTAGAGTACTCTGCGCCTCTTGCCTTTTCGTTTTACAGAGTGTTGATAGCTGCAGTCGTATCAGTTCCGCTCGCGGTACACTCTATTCGCTCGAAAAAACCATCCAAGAGTCTTCGTAGCAAAAAGGTTCTTTTTGCGATGGCTCTCTTCAGTCTCACTTCGACTGTAATCTTCCTTGGTTTTTGGTATATCGCGGAAACGCTGGTGGACCCCGGGATAACTGCGGTAATAATCTATACCTACCCACTCTTCACAGTCCTGTTTTCGAAACTGTTTCTGTCCGACCACCTTTCACCTTTGAAGATCATCGGAATAATAACAGGTTTCATTGGTGCAATCATACTTCTCACGAATGGAAACATTTCACATACATCGATCAACCCCTTTGGGTTTGCTTTGCTATTCGTAGCCTCGGTTTCGTTTGCGACTAGTTTCATAGTTTACAGGAAATGGCTGATGGGGTTGGAAAGAATCTCCATCAACACGCTTCAACTGCTGTTTTCCACTCTCTTACTTTTCCTTTGGACCCTTTTGAGTAACCCAGTGTCTCTTTATTCAATTCATTTTACAAATCCTGTGTTCATAGCTTCTCTAATTTTCACCGGAATATTTGGCACCGCTGTTGCTTACCTAATCTGGATGACACTACTTGAAAGCCGCGGCGTGGTATGGTTGTCGAGCTTGTCGTTTCTCGTGCCAGTGATAGCTCTATTCAGTTCGGCCGTGCTTTTAGGTGAACAAATAGATCTGATCCAGCTTGCTGGCTTTGCGGTAATTGTTTTCGGCATAGCAGCAGTGAATCGAAAATGATTGCCGCAAGAGAATCCAAAGTACCGCAAGCCCTGCAACTGCTCCTACAAAATACGAAGTACTAACGACCCTAATTGCTCCTCCAAGGATTCCACCGACGAACAATCCGAGAGCCGCCAAAATTCCCTGTGTTTCCAGATGTTCCCGCCAAGAGTGAAACGGGTCAATTGAATTTCTCTACAACATGCTCTCTATGGTATAGCCTTCAAACGGTTTTTCCATCGAGACTCTGGAGTAGTTCATTACTTCTATAACTCTGAGAAAATCAGTGAAAGAAAACTTGCCAGATACCATGAGCCAATTGGGGTTCGCACGGGAATCCGAGGCCTTACCAGCGATCTGAAGATTATCCATGGTTGCTTGAAAATCCTCAATATCCTTCTTATTGACTGGCGCGTTCTGAACTGGAGCCGCTTTCAAAGTTATGAGATCCTTCGGATCCCAGATTAGTTTTGCAACAATGACTTGCGAAAGAGTTGTAATTAGCATGGTCTCTCCATGCAATGGAAGGTTACACTCATCTATATTTCTTGCTTTTTGCATTGCAACTAGGATTTTGACATTACCGCAACCATGTCTGCGAGCACTTTCTTTGCATCACCAAATATCATCATCGTGTTCGGAAGGTAGAACAATTCATTATCAACACCAGAAAAGCCCGGCGCCGTTGATCTCTTGATGAACACGACTGTCTTTGCCTTGTCAACATTAAGAATCGGCATGCCAAACAATGGGGAATCTGGTCTGGTCCGAGCGGCGGGGTTTGTGACATCATTTGCACCCACAACTATTACAACATCCGTTTCAGGGAAGAGTGAATTGATCTTGTCCATCTCCCATAACTGATCATACGGAACCTGCGCCTCAGCCAAAAGTACGTTCATATGACCCGGCATTCTGCCCGCGAC
>Ga0187851_10002179_pt1 | contig 17655 bp, 11 predicted proteins | sample June2016WEW_6_10_FD_132997 | JGI IMG/M metagenome (GOLD analysis project Ga0187851, IMG submission 132997) | Peatland microbial communities from SPRUCE experiment site at the Marcell Experimental Forest, Minnesota, USA - June2016WEW_6_10 | ecosystem: Environmental > Terrestrial > Soil >...
CGCACGGCGTGGTGGTATTCGAACTGCGGCCGGGCATCATCCGCACGGACATGATCGCGCGTGTGGAGGACGTTTACGAGGAGCGGATCCGCAACGGGCTGCTGCCGCAGGGCCGGATGGGCGAACCGGCCGACATCGCGCGCGTGGTGCGCGCCATCGCCGACGGATTACTCGATTACTGCGCCGGCACGGTAATCGACTGCGACGGCGGCTTTCACATCCGCAGCCTGTAACGACGGGCCGCGAGCTGCATTCTACTCGTCGTACTGCACCACGACCACGCTGTTGATCGGATCGGGCGCCTGCGGCGGAACGTGAATCATCAGGCTGCGGCGATACACGTCGACCGCCAGCGCGCGATGCTCCGGATCGGCCAGCAGGTAGGCTTTCTTCAACCGGTGCCGGAAATCGAAATAGAAAATCTTCCGGTCCTTAGGCCAGTCGAACACGTGCAGATACATCAAGCCCGGCTTGGTCGTCACCATCTTGATGTCTTCCTGCCAACGCATGTCCGGGCCGGCTCCGGCGCCGTAGATCGCCTCGCCGTTGACATCGAGCCACTGGCCCACTTCGCGCAGGATGCGGACAGACTCATCCGGGAACAGCCCTTCGGCGGTGGGGCCGACGTTCAGCAGATAGTTGCCGCCCTTGCTGACCGTGTCGCACAGGTTGAATACGACGCTTTTCGGGTCTTTCCAGTGGTGGTCGTTGCGGTTGTAGCCCCAGCTGTTATTCAAGGTCATGCAGACCTCGAAGGCGCTGGACTGGGCGGCGCCGGGGATCTCCTGTTCCGGCGTTCCGTAGTCCGCTCCAATGCCGCCGAAGCGGTTGTTGATCAGGCACCCCGGCTGGAGCGAGTGGATCATGTCCACGATTTCCTGGCCGCGCTTTCTTTCCTGTTCATTCTCGAACGCGTCACCCCACCAGTCGAAGAAGAGCGTGCCGATAGGGCCGTAGTTGGTCATCAATTCGCGTAGTTGGCCCTGCATGTAGTCGAGGTACTTCATGTAGTCCGCGTGCGGGTTGGGGAAGCCGTGAAACCCGTCGGGATGTTGTTTGGTGCGGAAGGTGTACAGCGCCGGGTACTCCGGATAGTGCCAGTCCTTGACCGAGTAATAGACGCAGAACTTTATGCCCTGGCGGGCGCACTCCGCGGACAGTTCTTTCAACGGGTCGCGGCCAAAAGGGGTGGCTTGGACGATGTTGTAGGGGCTCAGTTTCGTGTCGTACATCGCGAAGCCTTCGTGATGCTTGGCCGTGATCACCAGGTATTTCATCCCCGCCGCTTTGGCGACCGAGACCCATGCCCGCGCGTCGAATTTCACGGGCTTGAATTGAGCGGCGAATTTCTCATACTCAGCGCCGGGGATGTTTTCGTGGAATTGAACCCATTCGCCGCGCGCCGGCACGGAGTACAACCCCCAGTGGATGAACATCCCGAATCGGGCCTGTTGAAACCAGCGCAGGCGCTCGGCGCGGGAGAGCCCGGCGGCGGTCTGGCCGGCCGGGCGCGCGCTTGCCTGGTCCGCGGATGAGAGGAGCTGGGGCGCGAGCAGCGGCGTCAGGATCAGGCTGAGGAGCAGAATTGGCGGAGCGGGGCGGAGGTGTTTCATAAGCGTGCCTGGTTGCGGATGAACCATGTGCATCATCTAAAAACAGGCGGGCGGGCGGGCGGAAGCTGGAGCGTCACGCCTTCGGCGGGACCACCCAGCGCAACGCGTCGGCCTCTGCGGTCAGTCCGAGCGCTCGCCGCGCCAACGCCAGCGCGAGGTGCGGGAAATACTGCCGGTACAGCGTGTAGCGCAAATAAAAAACGTTTGGAAAGCCGGTGCCCGTGGCGAGCTCTTCGTCCCACGTGCCGTCCTCGCGTTGTGTCGAGAGCAGGTAGTTGCAGCCGTGCTGCATCGGCCGGCTGAAGCCTTCGCCGGCCGCCATCAGCCCCATCAGCGCCCAGGCCGTCTGCGAAGGCGTGCTGGGCGCGGGGACAAACGTGTCGTCACGGTAGCTGTCGCAACTCTCGCCCCAACCGCCGTCGGCGTTCTGCACCGAGATCAGCCACTTGGCCGCGCGCCGGAATGAGTCGATGGCCACCGCCTGGGCGGCGCGCAGGCCGCGCAGAGCGAGCGACGTTCCGTAAACGTAGTTGACGCCCCAGCGTCCATACCAGGACCCGTTGCGCTCCTGATTTTTAACCAGGTAGTCGACGCCGCGCTGTACCGTTTCGTCGGCCAGCGTGAAGCCGCGGCGGCACAACGCTTCTAGAACGCGCCCCGTGATATCGGGGCAGGTCGGGTCGAGCATGGCGTTGTGATCGGCGAAGGGCACGGCGTTGAGCAGTTGCCAGTCGTTGTCCACATCGAAGGCCGCCCAACCGCCGTCCTTGGACTGCATGTTGACCAGCCAGTTGACGGCGCGGCGCTCGACGCGTTCCTGGGCGGCCTCGTCCGTGGCGTTGGCGTGCAGCAATCCGAGCAGAACAATGGCCGTGTCGTCGATGTCGGGGTAGTGATCGTTTTCAAACTCGAAAGCCCATCCGGAGGGCTCCAGGTCGGGCCGCTTCACGCTCCAGTCGCCCTTGTGCCGGACCTCGCGCTTCAACAGCCAGTCGGCCGCCGCGCGCATCCGGTCGGCCGGCGCGCCGCCCATTTCGCCAAGCGCGAACATGGCGTAGGCCGTGTCCCAGACGGGCGAAAAACAGGGCTGAAAATACAACTCCGATTCGGTCTCCGTGATCAGTTCGTCGAAGTGCTTGATCGCTTCGATCCGGTCGGGATGATCCTCGGGATAGCCCAGGCATTCGAGCGACATGATCAGATACATCATCGACGGATAAATGGCGCCGAGGCCTTGCGAGTAGCGCGTGTGATCGAGAATCCACTTCTCAGCTTTGCGGAGGGCCTCCTTGCGCAGCGTCTCAGGCCCGCGGCGTTCCCACAGCTTGAGGCCGCGGTCGATCCCCTGGAAGATCAGCGAAAAACGATCGCGGCGCGGCTGCCGGAAACTCTTGCCCGCGGCGACCAGTTCCTTAAGATCGAAGCCGGCCGGCACGGGCCGGGCCCCGCCGAGCGATTGCACGACGGACAGCGGCACGACGATGGCACGCGTCCACGACGACATTTCGTACAATACGCCGCCGGGCAGCAGCACCAGTTCGGGCGGGATCGTGGGCACATGTTCGCGCGGGTATAGCCCGAACAGACTCAGGTTGATTTTGGTGTAAGAATTGGCCGCCTGGATGCCGCCCATGTCGAGAATGGCGCGGCACAGCCGCACCATCGGCTCGCTCTCCGGATGAATGCCGGCCAGTTTGAGTGCCGTGTATGCCTTCACGCTGGCGCTGACGTCGGCGTCGCCCTGCGGGAAAATATTGAAGCCACCCTCGGCGCGTTGGCGCTTGAGAATGGCCTGGGCGGCGCGCTCTATGCGGACGCGCGTGGGCGGATTCCAGCCGTTCTCGTCCGGAGGACAAAGCCACAACTGGAGCAGGATGTAGTCGGACTCGAGCGTCGTGTCCGCCAGCAGGTCGCCCACCCAGTAGCCGTCGGGCTTCTGCAAGTCGGCGATCACTTCGGAGGAGCGCGCCAGGGCGCGCGTGCAGGCTTCGGCGAACGCCGCGCGGGCAGTGGCGTCGGCGGCCAGAGTGCGCTTCAGATGCGACCGGCGGGACGGTTCAAACCAGACGGAGCCCATGCCCCCATTGTCGCGGGAAGGGCGCCGGCAATGCCAAACCGGTTGTCATCTCTGTAGGATGTTTCAAAGGAGCGTGCGTTGTTCGATCTGAAGGAGCATCCACATCGCCGGTTGAATCCGCTGACCGGCGAGTGGGTTCTGGTGTCGCCGCATCGGACCAAGCGCCCGTGGCAGGGCCAGGTGGAGAAGGTGCCGCCGGACGAGCGGCCGGCCTACGATCCCGGCTGCTACCTGTGCCCCGGCAACGCGCGCGCCGGCGGCCTCCGCAATCCGCAATATGAGACCACGCTGGTCTTCGCGAACGACTTCGCGGCGCTGCTCCCCGACACGCCCGCCGGCACTTTCGAGCACGGCGAACTGTTGCGCGCCGAAGCGCAACCGGGTGTTTGCCGCGTCGTCTGCTTCTCGCCGCGGCACGATCTGGCGATCGCCGAAATGGACGCCGGCGCAGTCCGCCGCGTGGTCGACGCGTGGGTGGACGAGTATTCGGAATTGATGGCGCGGCCCGGGATCGGATACGTGCAGATCTTCGAGAATCGCGGCGCCATGATGGGCTGCAGCAATCCCCATCCGCACGGCCAGATCTGGGCGCCTTCCACGATTCCGAACGAACCGGCGAAAGAGCATGCCGCGCAGAAGGCCTACTTCGAGTCGCACGGGCGCACGCTGCTTGCCGACTACGCCGATGTCGAGTTGAAACTTGGCGAGCGCATCGTCGCCGTCAACGCGTCGTTTGTCGTGCTGACGCCGTTCTGGGCCGTGTGGCCTTTCGAAGTGATGATCGTCTCGCGCCGGCCGGTTTCCGGTCTGGACCGCATGACGGAGCGGGAGCGCGACGATCTGGCCGCCGCGATGAAGAGCGTGGCGACGCGCTACGACAACCTGTTCGAGGTTTCGTTCCCTTACACCATGGGCTTCCACCAGCGGCCCGCCGGCGCAGAGTACCCTTTCTGGCATTTCCACGCGCATTACTACCCGCCGCTGCTGCGCTCGGCCACGGTGCGCAAGTTCATGGTCGGCTATGAAATGCTGGCCACGCCGCAGCGCGACATCACGCCCGAAGCCGCGGCGGCGCGCCTGCGCGAGTTGAGCGAGGTCCACTACCGGCAGCGGAAAGACTGAACCGAGGGCGTTTTGAAATAGAACGGAGAATTGCAAAAATGTTTCGCAGAATAATCATCGCCGCAGTCCTTCTCGCGGCCAGCGCGTTCGCGCAAAGCTTTGCCCTGAAGGATGGCGACCGCGTCGTTTTCTATGGCGACTCGATCACCGACCAGCGGCTCTACACGCTGTTCACGGAGACCTTCGTCCATACCCGCTACCCGCAGTTGAACGTCAGTTTCGTTCATTCGGGCTGGGGCGGCGACCGTGTGACGGGCGGCGGCGGCGGCCCGGTGGACCTGCGCCTGAAGCGCGACGTCGGCGCCTACCGGCCGACCATGGTCACGATCATGCTCGGCATGAACGATGGCGGCTACCATCCCTTCGACAAGGTGACCTACGACTGGTACGTCGCCGGTTTTGAGCGCCTGATCGCGCTCTTGAAGGAAGCCGCGCCGGGCGCGCGCGTGACGCTGATCCGGCCGTCGCCGTATGACGAAGTCACGCGCCCGCCGATGAAACACGGTGGCTACAATCCGGAGCTGGTGGAATTCGGCAACTACCTTGCCGGTCTGGGCCAGCGCGAGAACTACCTCGTCGCCGACCTGAACGCGCCGCTCGTGAAAGTGCTCGAAAAGGCCTACGCCGAAGACTTCGAGGTCGCCCAACGGATCCTTCCCGACCGCGTTCATCCGGGCGGCGCGGGTCATCTCATCATGGCCGCCGCGCTGCTGAAAGCGTGGAATGTGGATGGCGAAGTGTCGAGTGTGACGATCTCCGCGGGCGCCGCCGCACCCCACCGCAAGGCCTCTGTCAGCGACATAAAGTATGGCGACACAATCTCCTGGACGGAGACCGAAGAGTCGCTGCCGATGCCGGTGGATATGAACGACGCACCGACCGAACTGGCAGTCCGCTCGGCCGGATTCCTCGAGGAGTTCGATCGCGAGATGCTCACCGTGCCCGCGCTCAAAGCCGGATTCTGGGCCCTGCGCATCGACGGCCAGCAGGTCAAAGTCTTCCCGGCGGAAGAACTCGTCAAAGGCGTGAACCTGGCCACGCTGCCGACGCCCATGCTGAAGCAGGCGCAGGCGGTGCACGAGTTGACCCGCAAGCGCACGGAAGTCCACAACATCCGCTGGCGCAGTATCGAAGTGCCGCTCGAGAAAGACAACCTGACCACGGCCGCCGCGGCCATCGGCGCGCTCGACGCACTGGATGCGGAGCTCGCGCGCAAGCAGGTGGAGACGGCCCAGCCGAAGCCGCACCACTTTGAATTGGTCAGCGTACCGGCCGAGGCGGCGAACGTGCCCGCTGGCTTCACGCCAATCTTCAATGGAAAGGATCTGACCGGCTGGCACATCAGCCAGACCAGTCATCACGGCAATTCGAAAGCCTGGACGGTCGAGAACGGCGTGCTCAGCGGCGGGCAGGATCGCCCCGGCAACGGCGGCATTCTGGTCAGCGACAAGCATTATAAAAACTACGAGATCTACCTCGAAGTGAATCCCGACTGGGGCTGCGACGGCGGCCTGTTCCTGCGCTCCACGGAGGCCGGCGAAGCCTACCAAGTGATGATCGACTACCTGCCCAAAGGCTCGGTGGGCGGCGTCTACGGCGAGGGGCTGAAGGACGTCGCAGTGTTCATGGCGCCGGGCTGGCAGCAGTATTGGAAGAAGGGCGAGTGGAACGTGATCCGGGCGCGGATTGAGGGCGAGATCCCGCGCATCAATGTGACGCTGAACGGCACGCAGCTCACAAGCTGGTCGGACACCGCCAACCACCTGCCAGGCGGCCTTGAGGATGGCGCCATCGCGCTGCAGGTGCACATGGGCAATCGCTGGGTGGAAGGCGGCAAGCACCGCTTCCGCAACATCGCCATCCGCGAATTGCACTGAGCAGCCGGTAGCATAAGTCGCGCGCGCCGCGCATCCGAAAAAGTGGCCTCAACAATACATTTGCTCCCGCGCACGCGCGGGAACTTCGGTGCGGCCGAATTCGTATGGCCTATTCAGAAGGAAGGTGGAGCATGACGATGCTGCTGCGCTTGGCGCGACTGCTGGTAGCCGCCGGCGGCCCGCTCTTGATGGCCCATGCGGGTGCGGCCGCGGGCGGGGATTGGAGTAAGGATTTCACAATCAACGGCACCGCGGATCTGCGCGTCGAAGTCGACGACGGCCGCGTGACGCTCACCGGGACCGACGCCAAACGGATTGAAGTGCGGGTGACCGCCGCCGGCTGGAAGATCGGCCCCGACGGCGTGCAAGTGCTGGACCGGCAGGGCGGCGACCGCGTGGAAATCGACGTGCGCGTGCCGCACTCGATGGGCCTTTTTAATATGGGCAACCGTTCCATCCGGATCGACATCCGGGTGCCAAATGGTGCACTGGCCAACGTCCACACGCACGACGGCTCGATCACGGTGGAAGGGCTGCGCGGCACGCTCAAGCTGAAGACCGGCGATGGCCGCATCGAAGCCACGCGCGTCGACGGGACGCTGGATGCCAGCACCGGTGACGGCAGCATCCGCGTCCGCGGGCGCCTGGACGGCCTGGCCCTGCACACGGCCGACGGCAGCATCGAAGCCGAGTTAAGCGCCGGGTCGAAGATGGTCTCCGCCTGGGACGTCAACACCGGCGACGGCCATGTGACGCTGCACCTGCCCAAGGACTTCGCGGCCGATCTAGACGCACACACCGGCGACGGCGGGGTCGAGGTCAATTTCCCCATCACGACCTCGGGGACGGCCAGCGGCCACGACCTGCGCGGCAAAATCGGCAGCGGCGGACCGACGTTGAAGATTCGCTCGGGCGACGGCGCGATCCGCGTCGTGCGCGACTAGAACCGACATAGGCGCAATGACCATGACGACGACCGTCCCGGCCACCGCGCCGCCAAGCCGCCTCCCGTTCATCGACAATCTGCGCTGGGTGATGATCATGCTCGTTGTGAGCATGCACTCCGCGGTCACCTACTCGCACCTGGGCGGCTGGTATTACAAAGAGGATCCGGCGCCGGCTCCGCTCATGACCCTCGGGTTCGCCACCTACCAGGTGTTTCTGCAGGCCTTTTTCATGGGTTTCCTGTTCCTGCTGGCGGGCTACTTCGTGCCCGGAGCCTATGACAGGAAAGGGCTTGGGCGATTTCTGCGCGACCGGACGGTGCGTCTGGGCATTCCCGCGCTGATCTACATGCTAGTGATCCAGCCGCTGAACGTCCAGGGGCTGTTGCGTAGCTACTACCACATCACGACGCCGTTCCCCGAGGCCTATTGGCACTATGTGAGAAGCCTCAGTTTCGTGGGCCAATCGGGCCCCATGTGGTTCACTATCGCGCTGCTGATCTTTAGTATTTTCTATAGCTTGGCGCGACTGATCGGACGCGGCCAGCCAGCCAACGCGGCGCTGGCCCCGCTGCCCGGCCACGCGCACGTCATCGGACTCGGCCTGCTGATGGCCCTGTGCACATTCCTGGTGCGCATCGTTCAGCCCATGGGCACGAACATCCTGAACATGCAGTTATGCTACTTCTCGCAGTACATTCTGTTGTTCTCGGTGGGCCTGCTCGCGTGGCGCCGGAATTGGCTGCTGCGCATTCCCTATGCCTTTGGAATGAAATGGTTTACGCTGGCCCTGACGGTGGGCGTCGCAGGTTGGTTTGCGATCGCGATTCCAGTCTTCCAGGCGCACGCGGTGGCGCAGCTTTCGGGCGGCGTGACGTGGCAGAGCGCGGCGTTCAGCCTGTGGGAATCGTTCTTCTGCCTGGGGGTGTGTCTGGGCCTGACGGTGTGGTTCCGGGAGAAGTTCAACCGGCAGGGGCGACTGACCCAGTGGTTGAGCGATAACTGCTTCGCTGTCTATATGTCTCACCCGCCGGTACTGATCGCGGTAACGCTCGCTCTGCAAGGCTGGGCGGCGCCGAAGCCGCTGAAATTCCTGACCGCGACAGTGCTCGGAGTGGTCCTCACCTACCTCGCCAGCAGCCTGGTGTTGCGCCGGATTCCGCTGCTCCGCCGCGTGCTGTAGAGCGGCGCGGCGGACGTGAAATAGCGTGCAATCGCCGTGCATTCAGCGTGCGCCGCGCGCGCTGTTGGCGTCAAAACACCGTGTCTGCGCGGCGCTGAAGCCGCCCGCCGCGCTCGCGTTGGTGATGCCGCTTCAGAACTTCGGCGTCACTCCCAGGTTGAAAAACAGGAATGAATAGATATCGGCCGTCGTCTCCAGCGCCTTGGTCGTGCTGCTGGCGCCGTGGCCGGAGCGCGTGTCGATGCGGATCAGCAGCGGCGTCGCGTGGCTGGCCTTCTCCTGCAGCGTGGCCGCGTATTTGAACGAGTGCGCGGGCACCACGCGGTCGTCGTGGTCGGCTGTAGTGATCAGCGTCGCCGGGTACCTCACGCCCGCGCGAATGTTGTGCAGCGGCGAGTATTTGTAAATCGCCTTGAACTGCTCTGCGTCGTCGCTCGAGCCGTAGTCGGAGATCCAGGCCGAGCCGATCGTGAACTTGTGGAACCTCAGCATGTCCATCACGCCCACCTGCGGCACTGCCGCTCGGAATAGCTCGGGCCGTTGGTTGATCACGGCCCCGATCAGCAGCCCGCCGTTCGAGCCGCCATTCACCGCCAGATGCTGCGGCGACGTGTAGCGCTGCGCGATCAGCCACTCCGCGGCGCCGATGAAATCGTCGAAGACATTCTGCTTGTGCAGCTTCATGCCCCCTTCGTGCCACTTCTCGCCGTACTCCCCGCCGCCGCGCATGTTGGCCATCGCGTAAACAAATCCTTGCTCCAGCAAGGCCAGCCGCGTCGAGCTGAACGCCGGGTTCATCGTGATGTTGAATCCGCCGTAGCCGTACAGCAGCGTGGGATTGGTCCCGTCCAGCTTCAGCCCCTTCTTGTGTATCAGGAACATCGGAATTCGCGTCCCGTCCTTGCTCATGAAAAACACTTGCTTCTCTTCGTAATTCGCCGGGTCGAAGCCGGGGATCCGCGGCGCGCGGAACAGCGTGCTCGCCCGCGAGGCGATGTCGTAGCGGAAAATCGTCGGCGGGTAATCCAGCGACGTGAACGAATAAAACACGAACTTGTCATCGTGATTGCCGCCGAATCCGCCGGCCGTGCCTGGGCCGGGGAGCTGGATCTCGTTCTCCAGCTTGCCGTCGAGGCTGTAGACGTAGGCCCGCGTCGTCACGTCCTTCAGGTACGTCACGAACAGTTTGCCGCCGGCCGTCGATGCGCTCTCCATCGCCTCGGGTTTTTCGGGAATCACGTCGCTCCACGGCGCGTTCGGTTTGGACGGATCGTACAGCATCACCTTCCCATTCGGCGCACCGTGATTTGTCCGGATCAGGAACTTGCCGCCGGCGTTGTCGATCGGTCCGTACTCGTCGTCGGTGATAGCGGCCACAATCGGCGTCCACGTTTTCTCGCCCTTGCTCAAATCGCGAAACGACAGCGCGTTGCCCTTCTTCCCCGTGGCCGGGTCCGAGATGACCAGGAACGCAAAGCGCTCATCCTCGGTCGTCCCGACGCCGTGCTCGCGCTGCGGATGGGCCTTGTCGGCATAGATCAGTTCGTCCTGCTCCTGCGGCGTGCCGACGTGGTGGAAGTAGACCATCATGTTCTCGTTCTTGGCCGACAGATCGTGCCCGCCTTCGGGCGCCGGGAACCGGCTGTAGAAGAAGCCGTCGCCGAACCACGCCGCGCCGGAGAACTTGATCCACTTGAGATGGTCGTCCAGCAGCTTCTTCGTCGCCACCTCCACGACCGACGCCTCCTCCCAGTCCGAGCCGCCGCTGGACACCATGTACGCGGCATAGCGGCCGTTCTTCGAGAGTTCGAGACCACCCAGGCGCGATGTCCCGTCGGCCGAGAACTTGTTGGGATCGATGAACACCTCCGGCGTCCCTTCCAGTCCCTTCTGGATGTAAACCACGCTCTGGTTCTGCAGCCCGTCGTTCTTGGAGTAGACGAAATTCTCGAGCTTGCGGAACGGCGCGCTGTACTTCGGATAGTTGTACAGCTGCTTCAGCCGCGCCAGCACCTGCTGCCGGTACGGAATCTGCTCCAGGTACCCGAACGTGACCTTGTTCTCGGCCTCGACCCACGCCGCGGTCTCCGCCGAACGGTCATCCTCCAGCCAGCGATACGGGTCGGCCACCTTCACGCCGTGGTAGTCATCCACCTGATCGCCTTTGCGCGTCTGCGGGTAGTTGAGCGACTGCGGATTGTTCGGTTGTTGCGCGCAGGCTGGCAGCAACACTCCCAGAGCGGCGGCGGCGAGCGCCAGCCGCGGTATCAGCGTGCGAGTCTTGAGCATTACGGGCGGTCTCCCTTTGCTGTGACTTTCCTCGCCGGCGGCACTCCAGACCATCGGCGGGCGAATTTGGTTCTTACGGAAAATCGTACCACCACCGCTCTTCCCGAGCGGCTTCAGCCGCCTATTGATTCAGGCTGAAATGCACGTCTAACTTGGTGTTGACCTTCACCGGATCCCCGTTGACGATGGCCGGCCTGAATCTCCACAGGGCGACGTTCTCGCGCGCCGCGTCCACCAGCAGCGGGTGGACGCTGATGAGCTTGATGTCCGAGACGTGGCCGTCTGTGCCGATGACGACGCTGAAGAGCACAGTGCCCTGAATATGCGCCTCGCGCGCGGCCTGCGGGTAGACTGGCTTTGGCCGGTAAATGAGGTATGCAACGTGCGGCCGAGGGTTGGGGATGCGCCGCGGCTGATCGCCGGTGGCCGCGTGGTCGGACGTGCTGGGGGCGCCGTCGGGCGGGGAGATGGTGGCGGGCGAGTCGAGGCGGAAGACGATGTCGACGGTCGTCACGACCTCGACCGGTTGGCCGTTCAGCAACGTCGGGCGGTAGACCCATTGAGCGACCGCCTCGCGCGCGGCTGTCACCAACAGCGGATGGCCGCTGACCAGTTTGATGTCCATGACGTGGCCGTCCCTGGCGATGACGACCGTGAAGCGGACGGTGCCCTGAATACGGGCCTGCGTACCCAGCGACGGGTAGACGGGGTCGACTTTCTGAATGAGCTTCTGCTCCTGGACTGCCACGCCGATGGCTACGCGCTGCGGGATACCGCGGTCGGAAGAAGCCGCTGGAGCAGGAGGGGGAGGAAAGGGAGGAGGCGGCGCGCCCGGCTCGTTCCTGGCCACTGGGCTGTCCGCGGAGGGATAGGCCTCCGCGATCGCCTTGCGGATTATCAGCGCTTTTTGAATCCACTCGTCGGCCTGCGCCACCTGGCGGGCATACTCCTCCTGAGACTCCGCCACATCGGCCCACTCGCGCATCAGCAGGTTCAAGTATGCCATCGCGTCGTCGTACTGCGGGTCGATTTCAAGGGCTCGTGTGAGGCTCTTCATGCCGTCGGACACCACCGGTTCGTATTGGTTCTTCAACGCCAGGCGCGCGGCGCGATCCGGCAGAGGGCCTGGCATGTCCGGGCGCAGGCCGGACTGCTGGCGGGCCGCATTCCAGTGGGGATAGAACCGCGACCAGGCGATCACGCCGAGCGAGTAGTGCGCCGTCTTGTTCCCCGGATCCACGCGAACCAGAGCCTGGTAGCGGTCGCGGGCGGTTTCCAGCCGGCGCGCCTTCTCCGCCTCGTCCGTCACGCCCTGGGCCTGCAGGTAACTGAGCGACGCCAGCGAATCGAGGGCCATCGTGTGGTTCGGCTCCAGTTCCAGGACGCGCCGGAATTCGGTCTCGGCCCGCTGAGCATAGCGCTCATTTTCGGGCGTCGCCGCCCCGGGGATGTACTGGTTCATCCACGCTGTCCCCAGATACAGGTGCGGCTGAACCTCCTCCGGCCGCAGTGCGACGGCTCGTTCAAACGATGCTGCGGCCTCGGCGTAGCGCGCCCGCTTGAACTCCTTCGTCCCGCGTTCGAGCCAGACCTTCCAGTCTTCGGACGGTGGCGGAGTCTGGACCGCCAGCGCGCCCGTAATCAGCAACACAGCAGCGGTAAACAGCCGCATCGGTGCCTCTCTCAGTAGTTTGGACTCCATCACTAATGCCATAGTTCCGCCGCCGGCACAAGGCCGCCGTTTCACAGATCTGTAGCGCAGCCGCCCCGCCTGTTAGACTGATAGTTTATGACCCTCGAAGAACTCGAACGGGCATACGCCGAGCTCCGCCAGCAGTCGGAAGCTGTGCGGAGCTATCTTTGACGTCCCTCTCAAACGCCGCCAACTCCTGACCATCGAAGAACAGATCTCGGCTCCGGATTTTTGGAACAACTCCGAGGCCACCCAGAATGTGATGCAGCAGCGCAAGCGGCTGGAGACCGCCCTGGCCGACGACCAGCAGGTGGCCGCTCACATCAGCGACGTCGACACCCTGTTCGAACTCGGCCATGAGGGCGAGGACGTCGCCGCCGAGTTGACCCGCGAAATCGAAAAGCTGCGCAAGCTGGTGGATCACCTCGAAACCGCCATGCTGCTCTCGGGCGAGCACGACCACCGCAGCGCCATCGTCACCATCCATCCCGGCGCCGGCGGCACCGAGAGCCAGGACTGGGCCGAAATGCTGCTGCGCATGTACCTGCGCTGGGCCGAGCGCAACGGCTTTCAGGCCGAGGTTACCGACCGCCTCGAAGGCGAAGGCGCGGGCATCAAGAGCGCCACCGTCGAAATCGAGGGCGAAGGCGTTTACGGCCTGATGCAATCCGAGATCGGAGTCCACCGCCTGGTCCGCATCTCGCCCTTCGATGCCAACGCCCGCCGCCACACCTCGTTCGCCTCGGTCTTCGTCATACCCCTGATCGACGACGACGTGAAGATCGAGGTCAAGCCCGAGGATCTGCGCATCGACGTTTTCCGCGCCTCCGGCGCCGGCGGCCAGCACGTCAACCGCACCGAGTCCGCCGTGCGCTTCACGCACCTGCCCACCGGCATCGTCGTGCAGTGCCAGAGCGAACGTTCGCAGCACAAAAACCGCCACACGGCGATGAAACAACTGCGCGCCCGTTTGTATGAATTCGAGATGGAGAAGCGCCGCGCCGCCGAGCAGAAGCTCGAAGACACCAAGTCCGCCATCAACTTCGGCAGCCAGATCCGCAGCTACGTTCTGGCGCCCTATCGCATGGTCAAGGACCTGCGCTCGCGCCTCTCCATCGGCGACGTCGACCGCGTCCTCGAAGGCGATCTCGAGGACCTGATCCACTCTTTCCTGGTATGGAAAAAGACCGGCAAAACCGCCGGCGACGCCAAGGACGATGCCAAGGAAGACGTCGAATAGCGCCTGCCGCCCGGATGGGCTGCAGAGCGCCGCGCGCTTGACAGCAGGTCTACCCTGAGACCAGAGAGAGGGTTTCCCGCTGGCCCCATGCGATGTTGGGCGCGCCGCCAAGGAGCTGCCGGCTGGAAATGGCAATCGAAAACGAATGGAAAGTTAGTTTTATCGTAAGATAGCCATTTCAAGCATATGATTCAAATGATCAAACTTGAATATTGGCTTTGATCCTCATGATTTAGTTATGCTGATGATAACGGTCTTGTCTTAGTAGCATTATTAATGAAACAAGAGACCGGCCAAATTGCCCAAGCCGCCGCCATCCTTCGTCGCGGCGGGCTGGTAGCCTTCCCCACCGAGACCGTCTATGGCCTCGGCGCCAATGCTCTCGATGCCGCCGCGGTGCACCGCATCTTCGAAGTCAAGCAGCGCCCCGCCACCAGCCCGCTGATCGTGCACGCCGCATCTGAACGAATGGCGCGTGCCTATGCCGCCGTGTGGTCGCCGGCGGCGCGCGACCTGGCCCGCCGCTTCTGGCCCGGCCCGCTGACTCTGGTTGTCCCGAAGAAGCCCGTCATCCCCGACATCGTCACCGCCGGCCTCGCCACAGTCGGCCTGCGCGTCCCCGCTCATCCGGTCGCCATCGCGCTCATCCGCGCCGCCGGCGTGCCCGTGGCCGCACCCAGCGCCAACCGCTTCACCCAACTCTCGCCCACCTCGGCCGAGCACGTCCGCGTCAGCCTGGGCGATGCGGTCGACATGATTCTCGATGGCGGCTCGACGCCCGTCGGCATCGAATCCACGGTCCTGTCGCTCGCCGGCGTGCCCACGCTGCTGCGGCCGGGCATGATATCTAAGGAAGAAATCGAGGCCGTGATCGGCGACGTGGCCGAGGTTTCCGCCGCCGCCGCGGGCCTCCCCCATGCCGCCCCCGGCATGCACCGCAAACACTACAGCCCGCGCACGCCGCTGCTGCTGATCGCGCCCGGCGAGCGGCCCGCCGGCGGTCGCGGCGCGGTGGTATCGCACCGCTCGCACGCCCACGGCGTCGTCCGTATGTCCGCCGATCCCAAGCGCTACGCCGCCGCTTTATATGCGACCCTGCACGAGCTCGACGGCCAGGGCTACGATTGGATCGCCGTCGAACGCGTGCCCGAGCTCGACGCCTGGGCCGGCATCCGCGACCGCCTCACACGCGCCGCCGCGCGCGAATAGCCACGTCCGGCCCATGGACAGCACCACACAACACCATGGCTTCCCCATGCCATCGCCGTGCGCACACGGCGTTTCGATGGTGAAAACACGGTCCGCCGATGGCGCACTCCCGCCGCGCCAGGCCCTGGGCCGCATTCGGAGATCCGGCATCGGCGCGCGGTGCGCCCAGATTCTGTTTCAAACAATTTTCTCGATATTTGTTTACAAAAGCCGCGAAATCAATTACAATCGGAAGCGCTGGAAGACAGCACTTTCCTGTGGTAGACGGTTATCCTTCGTCGACCGGGAAGGGGCCCACTCCACCTTGTACTCAAGGTTTCGCCCGCCGGCCGTTCCGCCAAGATACGGCCGGCGATTTTCTTTTTGGAACCCCGCTATCGGCTATTTCGAAGCCCAGTAGGCGCGGTGGCCGAGGTAGTCGGCATCGGGCAGATTGGCCAGGATGATGCGCCGCAGTTCGAGGATGTCCACCTCGCCGATCTTCTGGTACAGCACGGCACCGCCTGGCGCGATCAGCATGGTGAAGGGCACGCCCGCGTCCCACTTAGCGTCGAACGCGGCCTGCATGGCGTAAGTATCGTCGCTGGCGAACTGCAGATTGCGCGTCGAGGCGTGCTGCTTTTCCAGGAACCTCAGCACGCCCGGCTTCTCGTCGGGCAGGTTTGCCGCTACCGTCACCAAGTCGAAGTCGCGGCCGCGGAACATGCGCCACGTCGTCAGCAGATCCGGAAACTCGACCTTACAGGGGCCGCACCAGGTGGCCCAGAAGTTCACCAGCAGCACCTTATCCGTCGCGTTCGCGCGCAGCTTCTTCAGCTCCGCGGCCGAGGCGTCCGCGAGCTTCACGGGCTCGGATTCGACCTTTTGCAGGTACTCCAGCCGGCTGGCCTTCTTAGACAGCCACTTGGTCGAACACCCGAACACGCCGGTGTGCTCGACGGCCACCGGCCGCCCGGCCAGCAGGGCGTCGATGGCGTCGCGCGTCTCATGCGTTTTCACTAGCGACTCGCGCTGGCTCGAATCGACGCGGCCCTCGAAGCGCAGCTTGCGCTGGGCGTCGAAAATGAAGACGTGCGGGGTGGCCTTGGGCCCGTAGGCATTGGCCACGGCCTGGTTCGCGCCGTCGTACAGGTAGGGGAAATTGAAGTGGCGATAGGCGGCGCGGATCTTCATATCTTCCAGATCGTCGCCGACATCGGTGTAACCCAGCTCGTCCAGGCGCACCGCCTCGGGGCTGTTGGGATTGATCGCCACGAAGGCCACGCCTTTGCCCTGATAATCCGCGACCAGCTTCTTGATACGGGTCTCGTAAAGCTGCGCCGTCGGGCAGTGGTTGCAGGTGAAAACGATCACCAGCACCTTGGCGGCGGCGTAGTCGGCGAGCTTGTGCGTCTGTCCGTCGATGCCCGGCAACGCGAAATCGGGCGCGGGCGCGCCGATGGCCAGTGTCGGATGATTGTCGTCCGCGGCCCAGGCCGTGGAAATTGCGATCGTTGCCAACAGGAAAAGTGCAGCCAGTCGCGACATCACAGGATCTCCCTCCGCGATCATGTCGCAAAACAGGGCATGGACACAAACTGACTGCCGAGATTGCTTCCACGGAGCCGGTCGCGGTGGTGGCGCGACCGAGCACACGCGGGCGTTCGCGAGGGCACGCTGATTGGGCCGGATTCAGGCTGCACCGGCGCGGTTATTCGACGATAATATCGGCGTCGCGGAGCGAGGTGGAGCGGCCGACGGCGTCCATGCCTTTGAGCTCGATGCGGTATGGGCCGGGAGCGAGATTAGCAATCGGGAGCTTCATGCCGACGGGCACGACGGGGTTGCCGGCGGTGATCATTTTTTCCACCCCCATGGGGCCGGTGTTGAACTTCTCCTCGCCGCTCTTTCCGTCCAGGATGCGGAGTTGAACTCTGACGAGGGGGGGATTGGGGGCGGCCAGGGCGGGGGCGTAGACCTCGACATAGAGCAGCGCGGGTTCGTCTTTCTTGAACAGGTTGGAGCCGGAGGGCGTGAACTGGATGCCCTGGCTGACGAGGGTTTTGCGGTCCTCGATGAGGGCGGCGTCGAGGCCGCCGCCAAGGTCCTGGATGCGGCCGAAAGCCCGGCTGAGGGCCACGCCGCTGAGGCTGAACTGTTTAATGTCGTAGGGATCGATGGCCAGGGGCGACTCGAGTTTGCCGAAGCTGGCACCGCCGGTGCTGAAAACGACCTTGAGAGTGTACTGGCCGGAGGCGACGTCGAACTGGCTCTCATAGTGCAGCGGCTTAGCCTTGAATGCTTCAACTTCTTTCTTGTTTTCGAAACTGAGCTTGAGGGTGTCGCTGAAGCGGGCGGCGACAGCGCCGCCGGATTTGGAGACCAGACCGAGGATGTTGATCAGAGCGTGGAATTTGCCCTTTTCCTTA
>Ga0187851_10002184_pt1 | contig 17639 bp, 8 predicted proteins | sample June2016WEW_6_10_FD_132997 | JGI IMG/M metagenome (GOLD analysis project Ga0187851, IMG submission 132997) | Peatland microbial communities from SPRUCE experiment site at the Marcell Experimental Forest, Minnesota, USA - June2016WEW_6_10 | ecosystem: Environmental > Terrestrial > Soil > Wetlands...
GCAAACAGAAGCGCCGAGGTGTAGCCGAAGAGTTTTTCGTCGTGTGATGCGTAGAGAGCGTAACCGATCAGTACGGCCGGGCCCACTCCCAGCAGGCAAGCAAAGGCCAGGTTGCCGGCCTTGAAGGGACGATCAAGGTTGGGCTCGCGGATGCGCAGCACGACTAGAGCTATAAACTCCAGCAGCAGGACGGAGCCGTAGAGAATCAGGTCGACTGAGATGAGGCGCTCGAAGGGCAACTTGAGCGCGAGCCCCCATGCAAGTCCTAACAAAATTACTGAAACCCACGGAACTCCACGGCTGTTGCGGCGAGCCAGCACTTGGGGCAGCATACCTCCCTCAGCCATGGCCATGGGCAGGCGGGTATAACTCATCACCAGCGCGTTGAACATGCCGATGCCCGACAGTGCGCCTCCTGCAACTACGGCAACTCCCAGAATCGGACCGCCGAGCGAGGTTGCGGCGGTGGTCCAGTCGCCGGTTGAAAAGCTATCTGTGGAGAGGCCAGCCAGCGCCATTGCAGCCAGGGGAAGAATGTAGGATGCCGCGGTCACAAAGGTGGCGGCGATCATGGCGCGCGGGTAGTTTCGCTGCGGATTCTCCACTTCGCCGGCCACTGTGGAAGCGTTATCCCATCCCATGTAGTTCCACATGGCCACTAAAACCGCAGTTGAAAAAGCGGACCCTGCGCCAAAGCCTGCGGATGGCCCGCCCCATTGGATTGCGGGGTGCAGAGTGAATCCATGCCAGAAGCCGAGAACCACGAAGACCGCAAACGGCGCCAGCAAAAGCACGAACATTCCCACTGAGTCGTCGGCCACCACCGGCGCTCCGAGGAGGTTCCACAAGCAACAGGCCGCCACTACCGCCAACGCCCAGCCATAGCCATACCAGCCAGCGGTGAACGCAGGCAGCAACTTGTGCAGATAAAGCACGAATATGGCTGGATAAATCGCCATATCGAAGATGCTGGCTGAGAGTGAGAACCAGCTCACCTGATAGCCCCAGAAGGGTCCGAGCGCCCGCCGCACCCAGACGTAAAAGCCACCCTCGGCGGGAATGGCGCTGGCCAGTTCGCCGACCATCAGCGCGGTGGGGAGGCACCAGATTACAGGCAAGATCAGCAGGATGAGGATGGCCTTCAGAAACCCCGCACCGCCGAGAATATCCTCGATGCCGTATGGGCCGCCGGAGACCATGAAGTAGGTGGCGGCAACCAACGGCACGAAGAGCATCTTCCGCCGTCCAGAATGAGGTCGCAGGGGCATTACACGAATGTTACATTCCCCGACCGGGCGATATGCGAAAAATGCCATGGCACTAGTTGCCGCGCGCCACGGGTGCGGATTCCGGTATAATCCGAGTTAAGACCGCGGAGAGATGGCCGAGTGGCTGAAGGCGGCGGTTTGCTAAACCGTTGTACGGTCAAAAGCTGTACCGGGGGTTCGAATCCCCCTCTCTCCGCCAGCGAGTCAAGTTATTTTATAATCAACAACTTAGATGTCGAAAACCTCCCCGATTTCCGGCTAATTCCGCATATATCTTCCACCAGAGAATATCTCTCCGAGTAGCTAATCTCCCTTTGAGTCACCGTTTTCTCTGATCGACCAGAGAGCAGTGGAGCTTTTGAGCTTGGCCGAGCAACCGAAAGTTCGGCACTGTACTCAACCCGCTGATGGCCAACTCACTACTGACGTGGCAATTTGGCGTAAAGTGATGAAAATTCCAGGCGAAATGGGCGTTTTTCGTTACTTATTCCTCAATTGATATCCAAGTCGAGATCGATGAGTGCATTTTGGGCCTTGATCAGAGGACAGGTCTATCTCGCGGCACGCGTCCCACGCCAATCCACATCATCATCGCCCTCAATCAGGCTAGTCACGACTTCGCTCGGGAGTCCAATCGACTCAGCGCAATCGCCGAAGCCGGCAGTTGGATTACAACGACAGATGTCACATGATTCATTCTTTGCCCGCGCGACAGCTAATGGTTTCATGTTATAAGTCACCAAGTTCTCTGCGAGTGTGACGGGCAAGGGATCAAGAAGAAATGGCTGAAGCAGATGACGTAGTATCATCATGCCCATGCTGGCAGCTCTCATGTTCAGGTCCATCACCGCCGGCTGCTTCATCATCAGGTCGTCCGAATAGCCAAGGGCAATCCGCCGTTTACGCTCCGGCCCAGTTAGGGACTCAAAGGCCAATCGCCGCGGATTGATGAGGCCTGTGCATCGCAGGCACCAGCGCCCCGGCGCAATATAGTTCGCACGGGCATCGGTCGAAACTATGCCTTCGTCATCCCCGCCAATTTCCGCTCCCACATCGATGAAGGGGACCAGGTACTGGTAGGCATACTGGCAAAGGACCATTCGTGGAAAATCCTTGTCCACGCAACCGAAGATGAAGTCCGCCTCATTGAGGCGCTTCAGCACAGTACTGTCCAGAACCGATCCCATAACTGGAACGACCTCGCAGCCTAAGTCCAAATTTTCAATGCCCCGCTTCATCACTTCCACTTTCGGCCGGCGAAGCCGCGCATCCTCTTTTGTGGCATAGAGGATTCGGTTCAGATTGGTACCGGCACTGACATTCGCCCGCTTGAAATCGTCTTCTTCATGCGTGCCGTCAAGAGCCGCACCATGTTTGAGCAGATGAAGGGCCGCGGCGCCCGCATCGTCACGCCCACTGAGCTGCAAAACGTAACCCCGGATGGCCGCTACAAGGACCACTTCGTCATCGTCGATGCCGTCGGCCTTGAGCCGGAGAAGATGCAGGACAACGTGCTCTTTGAGGGCGGTGCCGGCGAGCTGATTCGCCGGCGGCTGTTGCACGATTGCGATGTGCACACGCTGTTGCGCCTGCCAACGGGCATCTTCTACGCGCAGGGAGTCAAGGCCAATGTGATGTTTTTCGACCGCCGCATCGCCAGCGAAAAGCCCTGGACAAAGAAGCTGTGGATCTACGACTTCCGCACAAATGAGCACTTCACGCTGAAGACAAACCCACTGCGCCGCGAGAACCTGGATGATTTTGTCGCCTGCTACCATGCCGAAAATCGCCACAAGCGCAAGGAAACCGAGCGCTTCCACGCCTTCAACTATGACGACCTGGTAAAACGCGACAAATCCAGCCTGGACATTTTCTGGTTGAAGGACGATAGCCTGGAAGATGCCGCCAATCTCCCCGAACCCGACGTAATCGCCGCCGAGATAGTAGAAGACCTGCAAGCCGCCCTCGACGAATTCGCCTTGATCGCCGAGGATTTGAGGAAGGTCTAGCCAGTAGATTCTCTTAGCTTGCTCAATGGTTTTTGTAAACGTTACGACGAGAGAGACTGGCGCTGAGAACTTGAAAGTCCACTCGCGCATTGGGATGCCTATTTCTCGTAGGCCACAGTTAATTTTGTGTTCTGTTCTGCCCAACTATGCGGGACGTCGTCGAGTAATGATAAGAGGGTGAGGTCTGGCGCCTGACGCCCTTTGACGATTGCCTCAACGATTTCAGGTGCCAGGAATGCACTCTGAATGATCCGGCTGACGTAGCGCTCACTGAGACCGTTAGCTGCAGCGATCGCCCGTTGATCTTTGTATTCTCCTGCGACGATCTGTCGCACCCATTGCTGCGACCGAACTATGGCTTTGATCAATGCTGGCAGTGCATTACCTGGAGCCCGGTCCGCTGATTGCGACGGAATAATTAGCCGCATCTCCCCGCCGCAACGCTTCAGTCTTGTCTCAATTGTTAAGGTGATCGGTTCCTGTCTGACGTCATTCGTTGTGTTTTGCGCTTGAGGATCATTGTGGTGAGACCCGAGAAACTGCACGCGCAATTTTGCCCTATCAAGTTGAATTTCGACCGATTCTGGGTGGACAAGGATGCAGGTCACTATCATCTCAAGCATCTCGCTGAGACTTGATGGTGAATTCCCATCCAGACGCTTTGAGTACCCCACAGCAGACTCAATCAGCTTTTGGGTCATACCAAGATCGTCGTCGGGTAAAGCGAGTGCGCTAACGATCTGATCCGCAGATGAGAAGAAGCTTTTCAGCTTGGCTAAGACCAGCTTCTCCAGCTCTCTCGCCGGGATTCTGCCGGGCTGCGTTGATGCCGAGGCTGCATCCTTGATGACTCTCTGTGACACGTAATAGCGGTAACGCTTGCCGCGTTTAACCGCATGGGAAGGAGTGAAGCGGTTCCCGTCTTCGTCGTAGAGCAATCCGCGAAGGAGACTGGGGGCGCTGGCGTTTGTGCCATGGCGGCGGGAACGGACGTTTTCGCTCATCAAGGCCCGCACTCTCTCCCAGAGTTCCCGATCGACGATGGGCAGGTGCTCTCCGGGGTACGATTGTCCCTTGTGCGGGATCTCACCCAGATAGATTCGGTTCTGCAGGATTTTGTAGAGGGCACCCCGGGAGTACGCCGTTCCGCCCGTGCTCCGGTTGGAGCGGCTAATGCGTATCTTGCTCTTCACACCGCGTCGATCGAGGTGGGCCTTCAGCTTCTTCACGCAACCGAGTTCTAGATAGAGCCTGAAGATCTCGCGGACATGTTCGGCTTCCTGTTTATTAATGATTAAATGGCGGTCTTTGAGGTCGTAGCCGAGCGGGACCATACCACCCATCCACATGCCTTTCCGTTTCGATGCCGCAATCTTGTCGCGGATCCGCTCACCGGTCACCTCCCTCTCGAATTGGGCAAAGGACAGTAAGACATTGAGGGTCAGCCGGCCCATTGATGAGGTGGTGTTGAACTGCTGGGTGACGGAGACAAAACTCACGCCGCGAGCATCGAAGGCCTCAACCATCTTGGCAAAGTCAGCCAGTGAACGTGTTAGCCGGTCCACCTTATAAACAACAACCGTGTCGACCTTCCTGGCTTCGATATCGGCCAAAAGGCGTTTGAGGCCGGGCCGCTCCATCGAGCCGCCTGAATAGCCCCCGTCATCGTACTGGGCGTCAATCGCACGCCAACCTTCTTGGCGCTGGCTGAGGATGTAGGCCTGGCAGGCTTCGTGTTGGGCATCGAGCGAGTTGAAGGACTGCTCAAGCCCTTCCTCGGATGATTTGCGAGTATAGATAGCGCAGTGGATAGAACGCTTCTGGAGGGTACTCATGAACGGCGTCCCCTAAGACCGAAGAACAGGGGCCCTGACCATCGGGTGCCGGTAATGAGCCGGGCTATCACCGAGAGGCTCTTATAGAGCTCCCCGTCGTATTCGAAGCCGGCCTCACCGACCGTGACTTGGTGGGTCTTGCCTTCCCACTGGCGAATTAGCCTCGTCCCTGGCTTGATTCGAATCGAATCCGTGAACTGCCCGCCGGTCTTTCTGGGATTTCGGTCAAATCCCGCGGCCAGTTCCCGAAGCCGGCGCTTGACCTCCGGCTTCAGCCCGCCGTAGGCCTGCTCCTGCAGCTTGTAGGCGAGCAAAGGAACCAGGAGTTGCTTACGAACGTGGGGTGGCGGGGCCTGTTTCAGGTCTCGCCGCCACTTTGCCTGCAATTGGGCGATGTTCATCATAGGTAATGCTGCAATCTCGACTTCGAGCCTCTCGGACACCTGCGAACCTCCTCTCCGGTGTCCACATTTCCGCTCTGTTAGGGCAAGAAGTCAAGTCTTGTTTGGCCCCTATACACACGGCATTCCACGTTGAGCGACCGATCGATTAGCTGCTCGCCGGGAGCAAAAAGTCAAGCGAACTATGGGCAACGTGAGAGATAAATTCTGGCAACTGGGCAGGTGACCAGCAATCATCCAGCTTCACTCAAACTAGGGCAGCATCTGCAGAAGGAGCGCCACATCTAGCAAGTTTCGTACACCCGGATTGGCCAGTGAAACGGGTGTTTGTTGGGTAGAAATGCATATTTTTCCAAGACATCCAGTGCCTGCGAGGTTGAATCCACTTGATCGTCATGCTTGGTGCCGGGAAAGCCCGTAATCTCCTGTATGTATTCATCGAGCCACGGCGCCTGTTTAGGCAGGTATACTCTGCCACTCTCAAATTTGACCGACTGCTTAGCCAGGCGCATCAGTTTGTCGCTGCCTTGTTGGGGGTTGTAGGCCTCCAGGCACCAGATGTATTCAGTCTTGAGTTCCTGAATCAGCGATGTCCCGGAGCCCTTGTCCTCAATCAGAAGCTTGATCGGGCCAAATTTGTGGAAAAGGTCAAGGGCAGCACGTTTCAGATCTGGGAAGTTCAACCGCTTTCTGAACACATCAAGCAGATAGAAGTTCCCCTCGCGAGTTCCCCAGGTTGTGCAGACGCTGTAGTCGTTGAACTCGCCGCCCTTGTTTGCCGTGTCCCAGCTTTGCATCACGCACTCCATATCCCGTCGCGATAAGCCTTCAAAGAAGCGAATCCATTCCTTTTTGATCACGCCACCCTCGCGCGATGCGGGGCTTTGTTGGTATTGGCTTTGAAAGGTATACTCGCCAGCAGCCTCGCGAATATTTCGGTAGATTTCGATAGAGTCGCGCTCCGGATGCAAGGCCTCTCCTGCTTTGCGCACGTAGAGATGGTTTCCCAACGGGCCTTCGATGGGATAGTTCTCGTCCTGCTCGGCGATGGCAGGGAGCGATAGCATATCCCAGTGTTCGCGATCCGTTACCTCGCCAACGAGGTCCCCCTGGTGTAACCGCTGCATCACAATGATGATCACGCCGTTTTCTTTGCTGTTCAGCCGGCTTAACAATGTGTTGAAGTACCACTCGTTCGCTGCCTTGCGTCGTACCTCTGAGAGGGCATCATCCGGTTTTAGAATGTCGTCGATGATGATCACATCCGCACCGCGGCCGGTTAGCACTCCGCCAACCGACGTTGACATGCGAAAACCCCCGACTTCCGTGATGAATTCATTCACCGATTGTTTGTCTGGTGAAAGAACCGTTCTGGGGAAGAGACCGCGATAGAACTGGCTGTTCATCAGGGTTCGGCAGTCGCGCGCGTGTTTGTCAGCCAGATCCTGCCCGTAGCTTACACAGATGATCTGTCTTGAGGGATCGTGCCCGAGCAGCCAGGTGGGGAAGGCGACGCTGGCCGCGTGGGATTTCAACGTGCGCGGAGGCAGGTTGATAATCAGGCGCTTCGATTTACCGGTTCGGCATTTTTCCAGAGTTGAGGCGAGCAGTTCAATGTATGGGCTGGCCATGAAGGTGGTTTGCGGGTTGAGCTCATAGAAGGAGCGTTCGATGAAGCTGGTGAAATCGTTCCGCAAGATCGTTTGATATTCCTCGAATGTAAACTGGATCGCACTGCTCACTCTGACACCTCCTGATTGGGTTTCATGCTCGTCGGCTGGAGACCCGTCATCCGGCTGCGGAGATTCTCCAGAACCTGGCGGTCCAGATCGCTGATCTTAAGCGAACCGGTACCTGAATTGGCGCTCTCTTCCGAGCGTTCGATGAGATCGATAAATTTGCAGCCGGCATGCAGATCGCCCTGGATCGATTTGTTTGCAAACTGCATCACCGTGGCTTCGGCTTTCGTCACCGTGCGTGCCGCGAGAGCTATTGATGCGCACTTTCTGCCGGGATTCCTTGAGAACGATCGTGGCCAGGTTCTTCGAGCCCTTGGGCCGCCCCTTGGGGTTACCAGATCGTCCTTTCTGGAATCGGCCCTCGCTCGGTGGCTTGCCGTAACCGACCGCGTACAGCGCGTTTTCATCAGCCATGGTGCACCTCCTGTTCGGTTGCAATCTCGTTAAACCGTTTTCCAGTGGTTGCGTGAATCGCCGTTTCGCCGCTGTATTTCTGCCAGCGGCGGATGGCGACGTCAACATAGATCGGGTCGATCTCGATACCACACGAGACGCGGCCCACGCGCTCGGCTGCCATCAGTGTCGTTCCCGAGCCCAGAAATGCGTCGAGAACAACCTCGCCGCGGGCGGAGCAGTCAAGAATGGCGTCGGCCACCATGGCAATCGGTTTGACCGTTGGGTGCAGGGCCAGGAGATTCCCTTCCTCGCTCTGCTTCGAGAGGGTTTGGATACCCGAGTACTGCCAGACGTTGGTCCGGTTGCGGCCAAACTGGCCTAGTTGAATGTTGTTCCGGTGCGGGCCCTTGCCTTTGCGGAAGACAAACACCAACTCATGCTGCGAGCGGTAGAAGCTGCCCATTCCACCTTGGTTTTTGACCCAGACACAGAGATTCAGAAACTCGTCGTAGTTTTGCTTGCCGGCGGCAATGATGTCTCCAGCATGGCGCCAATCCATGCAAATGTAGTGAACGGAGTTGTTGGCGCTGTAGCCGGCCATAAGGCGGAAACAGTTGTTCAGGAAGGAGACGAATTCGGCTTCGCTCATCTCTCCCGAGGCCATCGCGAACTCGCGGTGCCGGATCGCGCCGTTCCCTGTCGCGTGGCCGTCGATCCGCACGTTGAACGGAGGGTCGGTAAATACCATGGCCGCGCGGCGGCTGCCGAGCAATTCACGGTAGGTCAACTCGCGGAGTGAGTTCCCACAGATTACCCGGTGCTTGCCCAGGAGCCAGAGATCACCTGGTTTTGTGACCGGCTTCTGGTCGAATGCCGGCTCAGGAACTTCGTCCTCCTTGGATGCGGTGCTTCTCGCTTCTTCAAGGACCACGTCGATCTCAGGTACTTCGAAGCCCGTAATGGTCACGTCGAAGTCGACATTTTCGAGCATCAACAAGTACTCGAGTTCGATCGCCAGGATTTCCTTGTCCCAGCCGGCGTTTTCGGCCAGCTTGTTGTCGGCAATGATGTATGCCCGAATCTGCTCTTTGGTGAGCCGATCGAGCCGGATCGTCGGCACCTCCGTGATGTCGAGAAGTTTCGCAGCTTCCACCCGGCCGTGGCCGGCTACGATCGTGTTGTTGCAGTCGACCAGAACCGGATTGGTGAAGCCGAACTCACTCATACTCGCTTTGATCTGCCGGATCTGGCGCTTCGAGTGTATTCGGGCGTTGTTGGGATTGAAATGGAGTTGATCGAGCTTCTGATAGACAATGAAGAGTTTTGATTCTTCTGGGGATCTCAAGTGAAACTCCTTGTGAAGGCATGGGTTGTCCAGCGACTTGGAGTCGCAGGGGGGTGTTGGCCTGTGTTTCGTTCAACCGGCGTGGTTGAGTTCACGAAAGAGGGGCTGATTGAGGATGGAGCCGCATGGGTCGAACAGAAATGGTCCGATTCAGCGGGTGGAAGGCGGTCATGGCGTGACGCGTCCACACCTTTGTCTGGTGTGCGGAAGGTGAGTTGTCACTTGACCTTAGAGGTCAGTGATTTTGAATAGAGTTGCGATTCGGAAGCGAGAGTCTGGGAGAATTTCTGGGGCATCCCCACAAACAAAAAAGAACCGCCGAAGCAGTTCCTGAGTCTAGAGACAAACATTATGTAGTTACAGACCCGGAGGTCACGCGGTAGCCGGTCTGGTCTTATGGTGCCAAACAACCTTGCGATCACCCAAGTCTACCGGTCATTGGGCACATCGCCTATTGTGATTAAGCTCAGATTGCGCAGGCAATCCGAAGAACATATATATTATAGGCCCTTTTCCAAACAACGGCAATTGAAACGGCCGGCTGGCAGAAAATTCCTCCCAATGTTCCATTCACAATGCGAGTTTATCTCATCACCAATTGTACAGAATTTGCCGGGTACTCCAGGGTATGGCACCGGCGAATTTCGATCCGACAGTGTAGGCGCCCGCAAATGTGGTTGCTTGTAAGAATGTTCGTCTATCCACAAGAGTCCTCATGAATATTCTGGCGACCTGTTCTTACTGCGCTGCAACGGAGTAAATGGCTACAGGCCCAAGCAGGCCGGAAGGAAGCAGCGTTGAATCCGACTTGTACGGCTTTACGATTGTAAAGGTGTATTTCGTAGCCGCATCCGATTGTTGATCTCCGATCAGCCGGTTGACCCACGCATTCGTCACCTTAATCGATATGTCGTTTGCACCGGGCCTCAGAGCAGCGGTTGCTTCCACGCGATACGGCGCGTGCCAGACAATGCCTAAAGGCTTGCCATTGACCGCTATCTCCGCCAGGTTCTTCACCTCGCCCAGGTCAATCAACAGATGCATGCGGTTCTCTAGCCAGCTTGAAGGAACGTCGATGGTCTTTGTGTAAGTGCCGGCTCCTGAGAAGTATTTCACTCCCGGGTCGGGGTTATCGCTCCATGAAGACAGCTTGTCCAAAGAAATAGACGCTGGCGCTCCGCGATCGGGTTGGAAGTTGACCTTCCATGGGCCATCCACGGTCGCGAGCAGCGTCTCGGTCCTGGTGGGCAGCGTGCGGGAGGCTTCGCGGGCCGGTTTGCGAAAGACCACGAATACTGTACCCCAGGGCTCCAGCTTCAATGGCACTGTGGTGCAGCCGTCCGCGATTTTGAAAGATACGGGCTCCGTCTTTCCGGTCTCGGCGTGCCACAACTCTGGCGCTTTGCCGGTGACACGGAAGCTAGCGTCCACCTGCTCACTGCGGTCGTTGCGGTTATCCACAAAATAGAGATCACCATCGGCTAGCTTGCGATGGACAAAGAGCAGCCGAGTGTCGCTCTCCGGTTTGGAGTAGTCAAAGTCCGGCGCCAAATGCAGCGCGTTGAAGACGTTGCCAGTATTCTGCCCGGCGTATACCGTGCCTTTCCCAACCCGATGCACCCCTGTGCCATCGCCAAAAAGCTGGCGGTTCAACCTACTGAATTCCGCCTGATCGTCGGCGAGACTGGGATCGTCGTCCGGCTTTTGGCCGGCAACAACCGCACCATCGACCACCAGTTTGTAAATGGCGCGCAGTACGGGCAGGGACATGTGGCGGCTATACGGGTCGAGTCCAAGTACACGGTAGTTCATGCCCCCCGGCGTAGTGATGCGGCCGCCGGTCATGCTCAGTTCGTGAATCAATCCGTCAGCATTGATGTAGTCAAACCCATAACCTTCAGGCACATTTGGCGCCTTATCCTCAAAGATCGCCGTAAGGTTTGAATCTTCGCCGTAGAAATAGACAAGGTCCGCGCTGAAATGCCCTTGTTGCAGCATATAACTGCTTCGGGAAAGATAGTCCACCCAGGGGCCGGCTTCTTCAGCCCAGGTTTCATTACGGTTGAACCACTGACCGTAGGGCCCAAGTGACATTCCGGGCGCCTTGCCGACAAGCGGCTGATGCACAGATGCGTGAACCACAATGCGGTTGATCCCGTTCGAAAATTCCTGGTCGGCGGTCGGCTTCAGCGTCGCCGGCGACCATGCCCAGGACGCGGCAGCCGCCGTCATCGACTCCGCAGCCGCGATGTTCTGCCCATATATATGCGCCACGGATGCTGATTCGCGATCGTCCGCATCGTAGCCGACCATATCATTGTTGACCCCTAGCCTCTGGGTCCACATGGCGCCCATTGGCACTTCGGTGAACTTCTTCACTTCCATTCCATCCGCGATATAGCCGCGCCCGCTCTCGTGTGATTCCGCGTAATGGCCCATGCCTCGCTCATGCAGCGTTGTTGCCATCTGCCCGTAGTACTCGTTGGCGATCAGGTCGGCAATGGACTTCCGAAAGTCCCACAGGAACCGGTCGCTGGCTTCAGAGCTTTCAATCACCATGCCAGTCAGAACCGGCATCCAGGGAAGCGGGTCATACCCGCGCAGTTTCTTAAACATCTCAATCATATTGTCGGTCCAGTTTTGCGAGCCGACCTCCCAGCTATCGTTCATGACATAGCGGATGCCACGCTTCCCCATAAACTCTGCGCCTACCGTATCCTTGAACGTGTCCAGATATGTATCCATGTACTTCTTGACAAACCCGCTGTCCAGCTTGTCGACCTCAAGGCCAGTCGCCTCTGGGCTTGCTGGATTGTTGGTGACGCCCAATAGATCATACCCAAACCGGAGCACGACCCAGTTGCCGTCCGGCGGCGTCCAGTCGAGTGTTCCATCTTGGCGCATCTTCGATGTTAGGTCGATGACATCGGACTTTGCTATGGTATCGGCTGGAGCAAAGTTGGGTGTCGCGAAACTATAGAGGTCCGGCTTCGGCGTGAAGCCTGCCTTCTCCTCAAAGAAGGCTGCCTTCTCCTCAAACCGGTTCACGCGCGCTCCCGGATGGAGCACCAGTTCGGCAATCTCATAATCGGTTGCGGGAGGGCCTATCTTGAGTCCCGTTACCTCGGGATCGGCGCGGAGGGCCCAAGCGGTGATCGGCGGCGGAGGCGTCCGTTTGAACGTGACGCGGAAATATTTCGCTGTCACTGCGGGGAAGGAGATTGTGTACTCGGGGCCGCTGCCGGCGGAAAACTTGGTGGCCATCCGGAAGTTTTGCCCGTCGTCGCTCACCTCGAGAGCTTTCTCCGGCGCGTGGAGTCCGGCCAACATTGCTGGACTACCTCCTCCTGGCTCTTTGCCCGCAAACGTGATGGAACGGATTGTTTGCGGCCGTGCGAACTCGTATTGGATCCAAGCCTTCTCGCCGAACCATGGGATGGGCAGCTTGGTTGTCTTTTCCAGATCTCCGTCGCTAAGCATGGCGATATCCAGCGAGTCCGCGCTGGCCGTGATCTTCGGGTGTAGCGATTCGATGGCAACGTCGCTTTCCGCCCTGCGGTATGCTACGACTGCCACGTCGCTATAAAGCTGCGGAATCGGTCCTTCGCGATGAATGTTTAGGCTCTGAAATGGCCCGGTATTCAACGGCGGATGGGCGAGCTTGCCCATGAATGGCTTTCCGCCCTCAACGAAAGTCTCACTCCACACATATTTCTTCATCCCTTGGGATGGAGGTACCCAGGGCCCACCCGACTCGTTCCAGCCCGGCGAGCCCTCAATCCCTTCTTCCAAGCCCAACTGATCGGCAAGGACCGTCGCATATTTGAACGCGTCTTTCCACTCAGTGGTCATGTAGGCTAGACGGTGATCTACAACCTGCGGCGTGGCTATGTTTGCGTCAATGTTCTGGAAGCCTCCCAGTCCAACCCTATGCATCCACTCCAGATCCAGCTTGATGCCTTCCTTAGAAACATTTCCGTTCATCCAGTGCCACCACACTCGCGGGCGAGCGCTCTCTGGCGGATTCTCGAAACCGCTTTTGAGCGGATCGGCCTTGCTCTGCGCTTGCACAGCACCGAAGCCAAAGACCAGTACGAAGCTCACCGTCATCAACTTCACTACCGAGAGTTTCATAGTTTTTCCTATGCAATCGATTCTTGCGATTCACGCGGCAAATTGCCCTTCAATTCTCGTGATCCTCTGCGGTCCTCAACCGATACCTCCGGCGAGCCCATAATTCGGTACGTATGCAGAACGGAAGTAGGCGGCGTCTACACCCTCCATCATGGAGACAGGCCCGCTTGGGCTACCGGTTCCGGCCGCGATCGTCGCACCACCATCGGTGGAGTAAAATAGCGAGGGGCAGCAGTGTCTCGGAAGAAAATTGGGTGACTCGATCGCCGATTTTGTATCTCACCCTTTGGGCACTGAACTTCGGAGCGTCTTCATCTCATTCACACCCCTATGAATATTGACGATGGCGGCGGTCCGAGGTTTCATAATCGCGAGTCAAAATAGAAATCCGGGCTAAAACAAGGTATCCTGCGGGCGCTTTCGCGCCCGCGGGAGAGTTGCCGTTCTAGCTTACAGGCGCATTTACGCCTGCAGGTTAACTTCCGTTTTAGAACACGTACTTTCCAGAGAGTTGGAAGAATCGCGCATCAGGCGTGTAGTTCTGAAGAAACTTCGACGTATTAATGAGCCCGGCAGATGGATTAAGACTTGTGTCGGATGGACTGCCCCAACTCGGGTGATTCAGAAGATTGAAGGCGTCCGCGCGGAACTGGAAGTACTGCGTGCGCCAGGTCTTGAAGTTTTTGAAAGCGGACATGTTAACGTGCTCATATCCAGGTCCATAGATTTGATTTGACTTTCCACCGAGATATGAAATCGCCGTGTTCATGTCCGTTATTTCTGAACCAGGTCCCGAAAGAGGGATGTTGAGACCCGATAACGGATCGACGAACGCGCAAGGGTTATACCAGTTAGTCTTGTTTTTCACGGTGGCTGGACATGTATGACCACTCATGTCAACATTCCCCGCAGGCACAGTACCCCCGCCGGCAAACGGCTTGCCGACCCGAATCGCATTGTAGCCATATCCACCGTTGGCCCCAACGAAATTACCCCCTGGGCCAACCGTAAAGGGGTTACCTGTTTGCGCAACAAAGGTCAGACTCGTCGACCAGCCGCCCACCAGATAGTCCATCGCACCGCCTTCGTGCGTCCACTTCCGGCCCTTCCCGAACGGCAACTCATAGAAGCCGTTCAAGGTAAAGCGCTGTCGAGCATCGAAAGTGGAGTTGGTGAACTCGTACTTTGTCGGAATAAGATTTGTGTTACGTATAGGCGACACACCTCCTCCTACGCCCGAAGAAGTACTATCGTCCTCGGCATGCTGCCAAGTATACGAGGCAAGAAAGCTTAACCCCTTTGAGTAACGCTTTTCTATTTTTGCCTGCAACCCGTTATACATACTTTCGCCATTCCAAGCCGTTTGCGTGAAGTTGAAGCCCACGAACGGCACAGTATTGACAGGATTGTGAGGATTAGTCACCGCAAGGGAACCGCCGAACGTGTTTGTCGTAGATATGTGCCGACCGTTATTTCCAACATATGCAACAGTTCCAACTATGTTCGGAGTGAATTGGCGCTCAACCGTCAAGTTGTAGTTCTGCGTGTATGGAGTCTTGACGTTGGGATCTATATTATTGACATTAGGCGTACCGGCAAAAGCGATTATGCCGCCATGAGTGAGATAACCCGAAAAACCAGTCTCGAGAGACATAGCGTATGGAAGCGGTGGAGAATCTACCAAATCTACGGTGCCGTTGGATGGGCATTGACTATTTGTGTTGGACGCGCCGGCCTGGTCGGATGGATTGCAGGCCCCAGAAGTAAGGTAATTATGGTTAAAACTGGAATTGTACGCAAATGGATAGTTTATAGTCGTCTCATCGGCTCCAGGGATTTCAAGGTTGCTGAAGAACACCCCATAGGCGGCGCGCACCACCGTTTTTGAACCAATCTGATATGCAAGGCCGATACGCGGGCCAAAGTTATCCTTCTGTGCGTTCGCCAAGGATTTACTGTTCTGATAGATCACGTTAATATTCTCAGCCGTGAGCTCGGACGTAAAGTTTGACGGAAGAAGATTTTGGCCTTCAACCTGGCTGGACATTATCCAATTTGCCGTACCAGTACCAGCACCGGTTGATGGATTAAGACCCTGTGAGAGTGTTACAAAGTTGACAACATCGCCCGCATTGTTGCTGATTGGCTCAAAAAAGTCATACCTCACGCCCAGGTTCACAGTCAACTTGGAGTTGACTTTCCAGTCATCCTGAGCATAAGCGGCGCGATACCAACGATAGTAGCTGGCATTCCAATCCGGAGCGATTTGTGCGCCATCCATATTGTCGGTAAACAGGTCCGCCATTCCTGTGCCGGTATTACCCACACCATAAAGCTGGGAGTACTTGCCGTCGTATTGATAATAGCCACGCGGAAACCGGGGCTGGCTGATGGAGGCGCGAATACTCTGAAGTTCCATGCCGATTTTGAGGGAATGTCTACCCCATATATCCGTCACGTTGTCGAGAATCTGGTAAATGTTTTGACGCTCGACGCACGGAACGTCACGGCGCTGGCCAGCCGCGCTAATAGCAACGGTGCCATTAAAAGCGATCATTGGAAGGCCGCCATTCGGTTCGGGAGTACCGGTGTTAGGCACGCCACCCATCCCAGGTACCAGGGTGCTCGCCGGCACAGTGGAGTCCGACTGAATGAACGCGTATTTACCCCAGTTATATCCAAGACGAAACTCATTGATCAACTTGGGGGTAATAAGGTGAGTTTCGCTGACCATGAAGTTCCGGGCCAGATTGAAATCGTTTGTACCTACATAATTATGTGTATCGTTACCGCCATCGAGAATAGGCCCAAGCGGGGGAGTATTGGCGACTTGATCATGCGTGTAGCTGAAGCGCGCGTAAGTCTGGTCCTTTGGACTGACGTTAAAGTCCATGCGCTGGTCCCACTGCCAGGTATCGTCCCTGGTTGCCATATTCACAAGCAAATTGTTATATACTTCCCCGCTACCCGGAGTCTTGAAATTGGCAGCGGTCCAACCCGCAGTATTCGGCTGTGGATAGTCATTTAAAATCTCTTGTCCGACGGTATCCATTTCGCCCGTTGTCGGGCCCGATATGGCTCCTCCCGCTAAAGGCGGCTCGCCCGGGTTCATGACGTTGGTGGTGGGCTGGCTGTTGAGGGCGGTGACGCTTGCGCCGCCGGGGTTCGGAAACGCGCCGCCAGTTGCGGTCAAGGGAAGTTCACCGGCCGTATTCGGCGCAAAGATCCCAATGGGCACGGCCTTGCCTGTGAGGGCGGTGTTAAACAACTCCGAAAAGTCACCGTTTCTCTCGGCATACGTAGGCACGGAGAATGTCATAGGACCGGCATAGTTGATGCGATTGTCCTCCGCATCCGCGAAGTAGAAGATCTTGTTCTTCCAGATCGGCAGACCCAGCGTGGCTCCGAACTGGTTTTCATGGTAAGGGGGGGTTGTGGTCGCGTTCCAGTCCATCGCATCCAGGTCGGTATTGCGAATGTACTCCCACAGATCTCCATGGATCTGGTTGGTGCCCGACTTGACGCCGGCGTTGAGCACGGCTCCAGCCGAGTGCCCGAACTCGGCGCTGTAGTTGGCAGTGTCGATCTTGAACTCAGCTAGCGCGTCCGGTGGAGGTCTGACATTGTAGCTGGCGCCGTTCATTAGGTCGTCGGCGTTCACGTTGTTGTCTACGCCGTCGAGAATGAAGTTGTTCTGCGTGGTGCGTTGGCCATTGGCCGAAAAGTCTCCCGTACCGCCGCCACGGGCTGCGTTATTGCCACCTGACCCCAACGTTGGGTTGACGCCATTCGTCAACTGCGCGATATAGATCCAGTTCCGCCCGTTAAGCGCGGTGTTGTTGACGGTGTCAGTGTCCATGACCTGGCCTACGGATGATGTCGCCGTCTGGAGCAGAGGAGGCGCAGCGGTTACAATCACATTTTCCGTTACGGCGCCGGGCTTCAAGGTGAGGGTAATACCCAGGCGGTCCTGAATATTCAGGGTTATATTTTCCTGTGTCGTCGTCTCAAACTTGGGAGCAGTGGCGCTCACCTTGTAATGGCCGATCTTGATGGGAGAAAAACTGTATTCTCCGTTTGCGCCCGACACGCCTTGCAACACGAAATTTGTGTCGGTATTGGTGAGTGTTAACAAGGCGCCCGGTACAACAGCGCCAGCGGGATCTTTTACAACACCGGTGATAGCACCCTGGTCAACCTGGGCCAGTGCCACGCCTATAAAGACACAGCAAAAACCCAGTAAGAACAGGAAATTCCAAATCATGTGAAGTTTCGTCTGCCTCGATCGAATGTTTCTCATTTTCCCATTCCTCCTTAAAGAGTTACGGCACTCTTAAAGCCGTTCTTCGTGACAATGGACTTCTGTGCTGTCTGTCCGTTCAGGCGCAGCGAGACAACGTCTGATTAAATCGCGGCCACCCGCCAACAGCTGCCACGCTGCATCGACAACTTCACTTCGCTCTCTCGGCCGCAAGCCCCTTCTGCTGCTTCGCCGTTTCAAGCCCCTTCGGC
>Ga0187851_10002186_pt1 | contig 17637 bp, 16 predicted proteins | sample June2016WEW_6_10_FD_132997 | JGI IMG/M metagenome (GOLD analysis project Ga0187851, IMG submission 132997) | Peatland microbial communities from SPRUCE experiment site at the Marcell Experimental Forest, Minnesota, USA - June2016WEW_6_10 | ecosystem: Environmental > Terrestrial > Soil >...
GTCGAGCGGCACGGAGGCGTCGAGGAGACCTTCAACAGGATCGGCAAGGCGCTGACCGAGCTCGGCGAGCATCAGGCCGCCCTCGATGCCTATTCGCAGGCGCTGCAGATCAACTCGCAGAACGTGATCGCCCAGAAGAACGTTCGCAAGCTGCGGCTGCTGCTCGAAAGCCGCGAGAAGATCGCCGGAGCCAAGGGGGCCATCGACGTCGACCTCTTCGCCGAGGAGCCTGGCAAGAGCGCGCTCACCGTGCTCAACCCGCCCAAGGCCGGGGTGGTGATCGTGGTCGCGCCGGGGGAGGTCGTGGAGCTGCACCTTCAGGATGGAGGCCTCCAGGCCCAGACGACCGCGGCTGTCGTGCTCGGCGATGTCGACAGCAAGATCGCCCGCAGGCTCGTGCCCCTCATCTCCACCGGCAACCGCTACACGGCGGTGGTGGCTCGGGTGGAGGAGAGCCAGATCGAGATCATCATCCGCGAGGCCTTCCAGTCAACTGAGAACGCGCGCAAGTCGTCCTTCCCGGTCAGCCGGCAGCGACGCGAGGAGTTCAGGCCGTACGCCAAGGAGTCCCTGCTCGCGCAGCGCGGGGTGGACGAGGGAGCCACGGCGGATGGCGACGACGAGGAGGTTGCCGAGGCCGGTGAGCCCGGCGAGGAGGTCGAGCCGCTCGCGTCCGACGAGGAGTTCGAGGAGCCCGCACCCCTCGAGGACGTGGAGAAGGAGGACGACGACGTGGATGAGGACGTGCGTCCGGAGGACCAGTACTAGCACCGGCTAGTTCGCGTGCGGGCCAGCGCCGGCGCTGGCACAATGCACCTCACTGCACATGCCCTCCACCTCCAGCCGGTCGCCCTGGCCACTCGTCGGCCGGCACGAGGAGCTGGCGCTGCTTGCTCGTGAGCTCGAGCGTCCGGCCTCGTGCGGCGTCATCATCGCGGGCGCCCCCGGGGTCGGTAAGACCCGGCTCCGCGGCGAGGCGCTCGCCCGGCTGCGCCGGGATGGATGGCTCATCCGTGAGGTGACCGCCACGGAGGCGGCGGCGACCATCCCCTTCGGTCCCCTCGCGCCGCTCCTTCCTGAGGCGCTCTCCATGAGCCCGCTCGACGTCCTCCGGCACAGCGTTCGCGAGCTGCGCCAAGAGCGCGGGGACGGGCGGCTGGTGGTCTCCGTTGACGACGCCCACCTGCTCGACGCCGCCTCGTCCGCCCTCCTGCATCAACTGGCCAGTACTCAGACCGCGTCTCTGCTGCTCACGGCACGCTCCGGCGAGGCCCTTCCCGACCCGATCGTGGGGCTGCGCAAGGAGGGGGCCATCGGCTGGATCGAGCTCCAGCCCCTCTCGCGGACCGAGGTGGAGGCGCTCCTCGGCCAGGCGCTCGACGGCCACCTTGACGCCGGCACGCGTCATGAGCTGAGCCGGCTGAGCCAGGGCAACGCCCTCTTCCTCCGTGAGCTGGTCGAGATCGGGCTCGGTTCCGGCGCCCTGGCGGAGCGGGACGGCGTGTGGCGCTGGGAAGGGGAGCCGGTGGCGGCGGGAGGCCCTCTCGAGGCCATCCAGCAGCGGCTTCGCCCGCTCTCGGCACCCCAGCGCGAGGCGGCCGAAGCGCTGGCTCTCGCCGAACCGCTTCCCCTCGACGTGCTGGAGAGGCTGGCGGCGCCCGCCGTCATCAGGGAGCTAGAGGCGGTGGCGATGATCACCACCGCCACCATGACCGAGGGGTACCGGCGGCGCTGGCAGGTGCGGCTGGCTCATCCCCTCTACGCCGAGGCGCTGCGCGGAGGCCTGACCCCGCTCCGGAGGCGGGAGCTGCTCGGGCGGATCGGCGACGCCCTGGAGGCAACGCCGCTCCGCCGCGGTGACGACTCGAGCCGGCTGGCCATGATCCGCCTGGAGGCGGGACATCCGGTCCACGCGGAGTCCGCGCTGGCGGCGGCCCGCTGGATGCTCGGCTCCGGGCACTTCGATACCGCCGCGGCGCTGGCGCGGGCCGCCCTGGACTCGGGTGCGGGTTTCCCCGCGGAGATCGCGCTCTCCCGGGCCATGACCGGACTGTGCCGGCCGGAGGAGGCACAGGCCCTGCTCGAGGCCGCCCGCCCCGTCGGGGCCGCACAGGCGGTCGAGCTGGCCCTGGCCAGCGCTCAGAACCTTCATCACGGGCTGGGTCGCGCCGACCGGGCCCGGGAGGTCCTCAGCGAGGCGTTGGGCCGCCTCCCCGAGGAGGGCGCCTCCGAACTGATCGTGGCCCGGGCTCGCTTAGAGTTGTCGGCGGGCCGCCTCGGGACGGCCGAGTCCCTCAGCACCGCTGTCCTCGAGAGCGCCGGTGTTCCCCTGGCCGCGCAGATCGGCGCCATCGCCGTGCGCGGTTTGGTCCTCGCCTTCTCCGGGCGGCCCCTTCAGGCGGTCACCGCTTTCGACACCGGGGTCGAGCTCCTCCGTGACTCCCCGGAGCTGCTCGCCACCCGCTCCACCCTGCTCACCGGGCGATGGATGGCGCTCTGTTTCGCCGGCCGGATCCCCGAGGCCGCCCGGCTCGCCGTCGAGGTCCACGACCGGCTTGTCGAGGCCAGCCTCGAACCGCTGCGCGGCTACTGGACCGGACTGGTGGGCTGGGCGGCGCTGCTGTCAGGAAGGAGCCGGACGGCCCGGTCATGGCTGGAGGAGGGCGCCTCGATCTGCCACCGCTACATGGCCGGCGGAGGTCACGTGGTGACCATGGAGGGGGTTCTCGCGCAGGCCGCCAGCTTCCGCGGCGACCTCCGGCGGGCCGAGACGGCCCTCGCCGCGGCTCGCGCCGCCGTCGTCGCTCCGCCGACCGAGGAGCCCTGGATCGATCTCTGCGAAGCGTGGGTTCTCTGGGCTCAGGGCGAGACCAGCCGGGCCGCTCAGGCCGCTCTGCGTGCGGCCGCCGGCTGGCACCACGCCGGCTTCTCCTCACTGGAGGCGTGGGCGCTGCACGACGCCGCGCGTCTCGGCGATCTCTTCGGGGTCGAGCGGTTGGTGCGCCTCGCCGATGGCTGCGAAGGGGATCTCATCCCCGCTCTGGCGGCCCACGTGCGAGCGCTGGCCGATGCTGACGGCCCCGGTCTCGAGCGCATCTCCCTCGACTTTGAACGGATGGGGCTCACCCTGCTCGCCGCCGAGGCGGCCACGGAAGCGGCCGAGGCCCACCGGAGAGCGGGGATGCCGAACCGTGCCCGGGTGCCCATGCTCCGGAGCGCCGCTCTGACAGCGGACTGCGAGCAGAGCCGGTCACCCGTCCTCGCCCGCACCGCCACGCGGCGTGCTCTGACCCACCGCGAGTTCCAGGTGGCCCAGATGGCCTCTGGAGGGGCGAGCAGCGCGGACCTCGCCGCCCGGCTCGGCCTCTCCGTCCGCACCGTGGAGAACCACCTTCAGCAGGCGTACTCCAAGCTCGGGGTGAGCTCACGGGCGCAGCTGGCCGTGGTGCTCGCCTCGGTCCCGGCCGGCGTCGAATGAGTACTGACAACTTCTTCTGAGTACCCGCGGATGTCCGCGTGCCCGGGCTAGGTACTGCGGTACTCATGACGTGGCTACCGGATCTGCTTAGCGTGGCCCCTCGATGAACCGGGAGCTGGCCCTTTCGGAGTTGACCCCGGCCTATGCGGAGGCGCTCCGCCTCCGCGACCAGGGCGTCGACCACAATGCGATCGCCGCCCGGCTGGATCTGCCGGTCGAGGCGGTGCCCAACCTGTTGGAACTGGCTCAGGCCAAGCTCGACACCCTGCTCGCCATGCCGGTCGAGGAGGCCGACTGACATGCGCAGGGGGAGGGGTCGAGGAGATGCGGCGGGGAATCTCGCCGGCTCCGCTAGGGCGTGGACCGATCCGCGAGGGGGATGGCCAGTCGGGGAGTGCGCCATCCGGGGGGCTGGCGCACCAGCCGACCCGGGGTTGCGACATCCGCGTATGTGAACCCTGATTCCTAGTTGTGAGTGCCTACCGCAAGGCGGTAGCCTTCGTCATTCGCCCAAACCAAATACGCGCAAAGGAGCTCAGGTACCTGAAATGCCCGCACAGATAGGTGGAAAGACCTACTCCAACGGCCAGCTGATCCTGGGTGGTGGCCTCATCCTCGCCCTCATCAACTGGTTCATTCCGTGGTGGTGGACCGCCAGCTACAGCTTCTCCGGCGTTGACGGCATCGCCGGGTACAGCTCGAGCACCGGCATCGGTGGGCTTGGCTCGTGGTCGGGCTGGCTCGGCTTCCTTGCCCTGCTCGTCCTCATCGTCCTCTTCGCGCTCCGGGCCTTCGCCCCCCAGGTGGTGCCGGCCCTTCCGAAGGCCGACTACCTGATCTACGCTGTGGGCGGCGTCTTCATCCTGCTCATGGTCGTGCTCTTCCTGACCTACGCCGGAGGCGCGAGCTACTCCGGGCCGGGTGGGTCGGCCGGAATCTCCATCGGCTTTTTCATCGGGCTGATCACGGCCGCGGCGATCGCCGTCGGCGGCTGGCTCAGCAAGACCGACGTTCAGCCGGCGACCGCACCGATGAACTTCTCCGGCTTCAACCAGACTCCGCCGCCGCCTCCGGCGCAGTAACCCTCACCGCATAGGCGAGGAGCATCGAGGGCCGCCGTCCCCAGCGGGCGGTGGCCCTCAGCTCTCGTCACGTCGAGTCATTCCACCCAAAAGAGCCGTCCGCGCCGTTTCGCCTCGATCCGGGGCGGAGCCTGGCTAGACTTCGCCCATATGAGCGCCCTGCAGAGTCCGGCGCGGGGGCGAGCGGGCGGTTTCGCCGACTGGATCGGTGCGGCGGCACAGCGCCGGCGCGTCGTGACTGAAGCCTTCGTCGACACCTTCGCCGCCTGGGGCTATGAGTACCTCGCCACTCCGCTCGTGGAGCCGCTCGAGACCGTGGCGGCCGGCGTCGGGGGCGGTCTCCAGGCCCAGCTCTTCCGCTTCATGGACGCCGACGGCAGCCTGCTCGCCCTGGTCGGGGAGCGCACCGTGAGCGTCGCCCGGGTGGTGTCCACCCAGCTCCAGGGGGGGCGGCCGCCCCTTCGACTCTGCTACGCGGGACCGGTGCTCTTCAACCGCCCCCCGCTGGGTGGCCGGCGGCGTGAGGCGATGCAGGCGGGCTGCGAGCTGATCGGGCACCCGGGGCTCTCGGCTGACGCGGAGTGCATCGCGGTGGCCGCGGCCGCGCTCGAGCGGGCCGGTGTCACCGGCGTCCAGATCGACGTCGGTCACGCCGACTTCGTCCCCTCTCTGCTCGACTCCGCCAACCTTGACGCCGAATCCCGAGGTCGGGTCGCCGACGCGCTCCGCGGCCGCGACCTGGTTGCGGTCGAGGAGGCCCTGCGCGGCACCGAGGCGGGGGATGCCGAGCGGGAGCTGCTGCTCGCCTTCCCCACCCTGCGCGGAGGTCGGGAGATCCTCGACACCGCAGGCGCACGGATCAGCGACCCCCGGCCGCAGCGGGTTCTCGCCGACCTGGCGGAGCTCTGGGATGTCCTCGACCGCCACGGGATCACCGCCAGCGTCCACCTCGACCTTGGTGCCGTGCGTGACTGGGATTACTACACCGGCCCGACCTTCGAGCTGTTCAGCGCGGATCTCGGCTTTCCCCTGGGCGCGGGCGGACGCTACGACCGGCTGCTCGCCGCCTTCGGCACGCCTGCTCCGGCGACGGGTTTCGTGCTCCATGTCGACCGCTGCTGCGACGCCCTGTTGCGTGGCTCGAGCCAGGACGGCAAGGTCGAGGCGCTTCGTCTTGGCTACTCCGCAGGGCGGGCCGGCGAGGCGCCCGCCCTGGCCGCCCGCCTCCGTCAGGCGGGGGTCGCCGTCGCGTTCGAGCTCGAGCCGACCGCCCGCCACCAAGAGGAGCCGGTGGTCGAAGGCATGGCTCGTCTGGACGACGACGGCTCCGTGGCCTGGCGGTACCGGGGCGAAGAGGGGCTCGGGGTCGCTGCGCTGCTCGCCGCGTACGCCCGGAGCCGCCTGTGAGCGGCGGCCTGCGGCTCGCCTTGCCCGGTGGCGCCCTCTTCGAGGATGCCTGCCGGCTGCTCTTGGACGCCGGGGTCGCGGATATCGACGCCAGCCGATTCGACCGGCAGCTGAAGATCGCCACCCCGACCGCCACCGTGGTCAAGGTGCGGCCCACCGACGTCCCCGTCTACGTGGAGATGGGCGCCTGCGACGCCGGCATCGTGGGCAAGGACATCCTCTGGGAATCGCCGCGCGACTGCTACGAGCTGGTCGACCTCCACTTCGGGGCCTGCCGGCTGGTGCTGGCCGCGCCCCAGGGCTCGCCGCTCGCCGAGGGGCACTTCCCTCAGTCGCTCCGGGCCGCCACCAAGTACCCGATCGCCGCCCGCCGTTTCTTCGACTCGCTGGGGCTGGCGGTCGAGCTGATCAAGCTCCACGGGTCGGTCGAGCTGGCTCCGGCGATGGGCCTCGCCGACTGCGTCGTGGACATCACCGCGACGGGGCGGACGCTCATCGCCAACCATCTCGTCGAGGTCGCCGAGGCGGGACGCTCGACGGCTCGGCTGATCTCCAACCAGGCCTCGCTCAAGACCAGGAGCGAGGCCGTCAACCAGCTCGCCGCCGCCCTCCGCCGCACCGTCACGGCGGGGGCCGCACCCGCTGCCCTGCCGTGATCGTCCGGCTCCGATCCCTGACCCCCGCGGAGTGGCGGGCGCAGGTCCGCGCCGAGAGGCGCGGTGCGTCCGTCCTCCTGGACGGCGAGACGGCGGGGCCGCTGGCGGCATGGTTCGACCTGCCGGTCGCCGCCGAGCACGTCGTCCACACCATTATCGGCGACGTCGCCCGTGAGGGCGACCCCGCCGTCCGGCGCTGGACCGAGCGGCTGGACCATGTGGACGTCGCCGAGACCCGCGTCCCGGTGGAGGCCATGACCCGCGCCTGGGAGCAGACCGCGCCCGAGATCCGCGACGCGATCAGCGCTGCCGCGGTCCGTATCCGGACGATCCACGAGCCCCAGCTCGATACCGCCATCAGGGGCACGGCGACCGCGCACCTCCGTCCACTGCCCCTTCGCCGGGTCGGCTGCTACGTCCCCGGGGGCCGGGCCGCCTACCCGAGCACCCTGCTGATGACCGTGATCCCGGCCCAGATCGCCGGCGTCGGGGAGATCGCCCTGGTCTCGCCTCCCGGCCCCGACGGGTCGGTCCACCCGCTGGTCCTCGCCAGCGCCCACCACTTGGGCGTGTCCGAGGTCCACGCGATCGGAGGTGCTCAGGCCATCGGAGCCCTCGGCCACGGGACCCAGACGGTCGTCCGGGTGGACAAGATCACCGGGCCGGGCAACCTCTTCGTAACCCTGGCCAAGCGCGCCGTCTTCGGTGAGGTCGGGATCGACGGCGTGGCCGGCCCCAGCGAGATCGTGGTGATCGCCTCGGACGGTGCCGACCCGCGCTTGGTCGCCGCCGACCTGGTGTCCCAGCTCGAGCACGACCCGCTGGCCTGGGCGGTGTGCATCACCGACTCCCCGGGACTGGCCGGACAGGTGGCGGAGGCCTTCTCCGAGGAGGCGTCGGCAGCGGCGCGGAGCGGGATCATCGCGCAGGCCGCCGGGCGCCATGGCGCGGTGGTCGTCACCGAGTCGCTCGACGCGGCCCGACGGCTCGCCGACGAGTTTGCCGCCGAGCACCTCTCGCTCCAGGGCGAGGCCGCCGAGGCGCTCCGCGACGAGCCCCACACCGCCTCTGCCGTCTTTGTGGGCCGGCGCTCGCCGGTCTCGATGGGGGACTACGTGGCCGGGCCCAACCACACGCTGCCGACCGGCGGCGCCGCGCGATACCGCGGTCCGCTCTCGGTCATGGATTTCCAGCGCTGGCAGTCGGTGGTCGATCTCTCGGCCGAGGAGTTCGACGCCCTGTCGCCCGTCGCCTGCGCTCTCGCTGCCGCCGAGGGGTTGCGCGGCCACGAGCGGGCGATCCGGCTCAGGATGGAGGATGGTGTCCGATGAGTGAGCGCAGTCCGGGTCCGGCGTCGCGGCGGACCGCGACCGAGGAGCGGGTCACCAAGGAGACGCGCATCCAGGTCGACGTCCAGATCGACGGGGGGGGGATGGCCGACATCGACGTTCCCCTGCCCTTCTTTCGCCACATGCTCGAATCCTTCGTCAAGTACAGCGGCATGGATGTCCGGCTCCACGGCTCCGGCGACATCGACGTCGACGCCCACCACCTGGTGGAGGACTGCGGGCTGGCCCTGGGCGCGGCGATCAGCCGGGCCATCGGCGACCGCGCCGGCATCCGGCGCTTCGGCCACGCCTACGCACCCCTCGACGAGTCACTGGTCCGTTGCGTCCTGGACTTCTCCAATCGCCCCCACCTGGAGTGGGAGATGAGCGCCCTCGAGGGGCGCATCAACGAATTCGATGTGACCGTCCTCCACGAGTTCGTGCAGGGTCTGGCCCAATCTGCGGGGATCAGCCTCCATGTCGACCTGATCCGGGGCGTCAACCTCCACCATGTCGCCGAGGCCGCCTTCAAGGCCCTGGGGCTGGCCACCCGCGACGCGCTGACGGTGGTCGGGCGCGGGGTGCCCTCCACCAAGGGAGTGCTCTGATGCTCCGGGGCGGGGGCGACGCGCCCCCCGCGGTGCGGACACCCTGATGCCGCGGAGCCGGTGCTGGCTGTGCTTCACCGAGGCGGCTCCCTGATGCCACGGATCGCGATCGTCGACTACGGGGTCGGCAACCTGCGCAGTGTCGAGCGGGCGCTGGCGCGTGCCGGTGCAGAGGCGGTGATCACCCCGGATCCGCGGGTCGTCGCCGGCAGCGACGCGGTGGTGCTGCCCGGTGTCGGCGCCTTCGCTCCGGCGGCGGCACTCCTGTTCGGCTCCGGGCTGGGCGACGCCGTGAGGGAGGCGGCCGGCCGCGGCCGCCCCGTTCTCGGAGTCTGCCTCGGCTTCCAGCTGCTCTTCGATTCGAGCGAGGAGGGGGAGGGCGGCACCGGCCTCGGCCTCCTCTCGGGGCGAGTGCGCCACATTGTGGCCGCACCTCCGCTCAAGGTGCCGCACATGGGCTGGAACTCGCTCCGGTTGCGCCGGCCCGCCGTGCTCACCCAGGGGGTCGAGGATGGCACCCGGTGCTACTTCGTCCACTCCTACGCGGCCGATGCCGACCCGGCGGCCGTGGTCGCCACCGTGGACTACGGCGGCGACATCGTCGCCATCTGCGAGCGGGGAGTGGTGACGGGTACCCAGTTCCACCCCGAGAAGAGCGGCCCGGCCGGGTTGCGCATCTACGCCAACCTGGTGGCCGCGGCGCTGGGTGAGCGGTTGCCGGCTGAGCCGTCCCTGCCGTGATCGTCATCCCCGCCATCGACATCCGAGGAGGCCGCTGCGTCCGTCTCATCCAGGGCGACTACAGCCGAGAGCAGGTCTACGAGAGAGATCCGTCCGGGGTCGCCCGGCGGCTGATCGAGAGTGGCGCCCACCGCATCCACCTCGTGGACCTCGATGCCGCGCGGGGGACCGCGGACGTGGACTCCGCCGCCGCGGCCCGCGGCGTGCTGGAGGTGGCCCGGCAGGGTGGTGTCGAGATCGAGGTGGGAGGAGGCGTCCGCACCCTGGCGGCGGCGGAGCGATGGCTGGCCGCCGGGTCGACCTTCGTCGTGCTGGGGAGCCTGGCGGTGCGCGAGCCCGAGACCGCCGAGGCGATCTGCGCCGCCCTGCCCGGGCGCTGCCTGGTCGCCCTTGACGTGCGCGGCGACGTCGCCCAGGCCGAGGGCTGGACCGAGGGCGCGGGAAGCGCCACCGCCCACCTGGAACGCTGGGCGGTCTGGCCGCTCGGCGGCCTGGTCCGGACCAATGTGGCCCTCGACGGGATGTTGAGCGGCCCCGACCTCACTGGGCTCGAGGAGGCGGTGCGGGTGTTTCCCGGACCGGTGATCGCGAGCGGAGGGATCAGCACGGTCGACGACATCGTCCGCTGCGCCGAGGCCGGAGCCGCCGGCGCCATCGTGGGGCGCGCCATGTACGAGGGCAGCTTCGACCTGCGGGCCGCCATGACGAGGTTCCCACGATGACCCTGGCCAAGCGGATCATCCCCTGCCTCGACGTGGATCACGGCCGGGTCGTCAAGGGGGTCAACTTCGTCAACCTCCGCGACGCCGGCGACCCCGCCGAGCTGGCGGCGCGGTACGACGCCGAATCCGCCGATGAGCTGGTGTTCCTGGATATCACCGCGAGCAGCGATGCTCGCGAGATCCTCCTCGACGCGGTGCGCCGCACCGCCGACTCCGTCTTCATCCCGCTCACCGTGGGAGGCGGGCTGCGCGGGCTCGATGACATCGACCGGATGCTGCGCAGCGGTGCCGACAAGGTGTCGCTCAACACGGCGGCGCTCGCCCGTCCCGAGCTCATCGGTGAGGCGGCCGAGCGCTTCGGGGTGCAGTGCATCGTGGTCGCGGTGGATGCCCGCCGTGAAGGCGATGGCTGGCATGTCTTCTCCCACGGCGGTCGCCGCGACACCGGGCTGGACGCGCTCGCCTGGGCGCAGGAGGCGGCCGAAAGAGGCGCCGGCGAGATCCTGCTGACGAGCATGGATCGGGATGGCACCCAGGACGGCTACGACCTTCTGCTCACCCGGACGGTCTCCGACCGGCTCACCATCCCGGTGATCGCGAGCGGGGGGGCGGGGAAGCCCGAGCACCTGCGCGCAGTGCTCGACGAGGGAGGCGCGGATGCCGCCCTGGCAGCCTCCATCTTCCACGATGGCATCCACCCCATCCCCCAGACCAAGGCCTACCTGCGCCAGCACGGGATCGAGGTGCGGCTGTGAGCGGCGCAGACGGCGACGCCCTCGCGCCCTCTGGAGAGCCGGTTGCCTCGGCGCTGCCCCTGGTCGCCGCACCGGAGGGGCGCAGCCCCGATTTCAGCCGCGGGCTGGTCACCGCCGTCGTCCAGGACGCGGCGACCGCCGAGGTGCTGATGGTCGCCCACATGAACCGCGAGGCCTACGAGGCCACCCTGGTCAGCCGGCGGGCCACCTTCTGGAGCAGGAGCCGGGAGCGTCTCTGGCAGAAGGGCGCGACGAGCGGCAACAGCATGCGCGTCAACCAGGTCCAGCTGGACTGCGACGGCGATGCCGTGCTGCTGCTGGTCGAGCCCGCCGGCCCGGCCTGCCACACGGGTGCGCGCTCCTGCTTCGTCGCGCCTCCCCCCGCCGCGGGCGTCGCGCCTCCCCCCGCCGCGGGCGTCGCGTTTCCCCCCGCCGCGGGTGGCGTGGGAGGCCCCGCACTGTGAGTGGGGCTCGTCTCGCTCTGCGCTGGGTGGGCGCTGGCGGACCGGGGTCCGCCGCACCATGATCCAGGGGGTGGAAAGGACCGGCGGGTACCTCCCCATCGCGGCCTACGGGCTGATCGGCGACTGCCGCAGCGCCGCGCTGGTCGGTGTCGACGGCAGCATCGATTGGTGCTGCCTGCCCCGCTTCGACTCGTCCTCGCTCTTCGGCCGCATCCTCGACGCGCGCGATGGTGGCTACTGGCAGCTACGGCCGCGGGGCGCGCACCGGGCCGAGCAGCGCTACGACGACCGCACCAACATCCTCCGGACCATCTTCTCCACGCCCACCGGCACGGTTCAGGTCGTCGACTTCATGCCGGTCGACGAGGAGACGATCGGGAATCACGCGCGTCCTCACCGCCGCCCGCGGATCGTCCGCATCGTGGACTGCCTGACCGGCAGCGTGAGCATGGATCACCGGATCGCTCCCCGGCCCGACTACGGTCGCTTGCCGGCCGGGTTCCAGGCCGAGGGCAGGCGTTTCCACGGTGACGCGGGTGGCCTCCATTTCTGCATCGTGTCGACGTCCGAGATCCGCGGTGGGACCGGCGGCTTCACCCTGCACGCGGGTGATGCGGTCGCTCTCTCCCTCCGCTGCCAGCATGACAGCGGGGAGTGCACCACCTCGGAGAGCGCCTGGACGGTCGAGCGCGCGCTCGGTCTGCTGCGCGAAACCCAGGCCTACTGGTGGCGCTGGATCGGGAAGGTCCGCTACGCCGGAGCCTATCCCGAGGCGGTCTGGCGCTCGGCGCTCGCCCTCAAACTGATGATCTACGCGCCGACCGGCGCCATCGTGGCGGCGCCCACCGCCTCACTCCCCGAGGCCATCGGGGGCCGCCGAAACTGGGACTACCGCTTCACCTGGCTGCGGGACGCCTCCCTCACCCTCTTTGGCCTCTTTCAGCTCGGCCTCCACGAGGAGGCCGATGGCTTCTTCGGCTGGCTGCGCACCACCGGTATCGGCGAGGGCGGAAGGTTTCAGAACCTCTACCGGGTCGACGGCGGCACCCGCGTCGCCGAGGAGGTGCTCGGCCACTGGTCCGGTTACCGGAGGTCGGCGCCGGTCCGAATCGGCAACGGTGCCGTCGACCAGCTCCAGCTCGACGTCTACGGCGAGCTGCTGGACAGCGCCTACCTCTACGCCCGCTTTGGCGGCGAGATCAGCCAGACGCTCTGGAAGGAGCTGCACGCCGTTGTCGACATGGCCATCGAGTGCTGGCAGCTGCCCGACGCCTCCATCTGGGAGAGCCGAGGCCGGGAGCTCCACTACACCTACAGCAAGGTGATGTGCTGGGTCGCCGTCGACCGGGGCCTGCGGCTCGCCGACCGCTTCGGGCTGAGCTGCGATCGCGAGCGCTGGGAGGACGCGCGCCGGGCGATCCACCGGCGGGTGACGGCGGAGGGGTACAGCCGGCGGCTGCGCGCCTTCACCCAGACACTGGGAGGAACCACCGTCGATGCCGCCCTGCTCCGGGCCGGCCAGGTGCGCTTCCTCGAGGACCGCGATCCGCGCATCGTCAGCACGGTGCGGGCGGTCGCCCGCCACCTCGGTCAGGGAGTGCTGGTCAGCCGCTACCGCCCCGAGGAGACCGACGACGGCATCCAGCACGGCGCGGAGGGGGGATTTCTGATGTGCTCCTTCTGGCTGGCCGACGCTCTCGCCCACGTCGGCGAGGTGGAGCAGGCCCAGCGTCGCTTCGAGCGGCTGCTCGCCTTCGGATCGCCCCTCGGGCTGATGGCCGAGGAGGCGGACGGCGCGACCGGAGAGCTGCTCGGCAACTACCCGCAGGCCTTCACCCACCTGGCCCTGATCGGCGCGGCCGTCAACATCGAGCGGGCGCGGCACCGGCTGCTCGGCGCCCGCGGGCTCCCCGCCGCCGCCCACTCTGGTCGCGCCCCGACGACGTGACCCAGGCCGGCGACGCGAGCCACGCCGCCTCCCGGAGTCTGGACCAAGCCTTCGGGGCGGGAGCCGTCGCCTCCACCGCCACCGCCCCCGGCCGGGTGACCCTGGTTGGGGAGCACGTCGACTACGTCGGCGGCCACGTCGCCTGCATGGCAGTCGACCTGGCTCTCACCGTCGCGGTGCGCCCCTCGCGCGACGGGTGGTGGCGGGCGGCCGGGCTCGGTCAACGCGTCGAGCGTCCGGCACCCATGATGGCCGGGGACATCGGCGACCGCCTCTTCGCCGCCGCCGTGGCCCTCCGCGGCCGGGGCCGCGCCCTGCCCCCACTCGAGCTTGCCGTGGCCGGCGATCTGCCGGCATCGGCCGGCCTCGCCTCCTCGGCGGCCGTCATCCTGGCGGCTGCGGTGGCCATCCTCCGGCTCGCCGGCCGCCGGCTTCCTGCGGAGGAGCTGGTGGCGATCGCGCTCGCCGCCGAGCGCGACATCGTCGGTGTTCCCTGCGGTGACCTCGACCAGCGCGCCATCGTCCACGCCCGCCCCGAGGAGGTGCTCGCCCTGGACAGCGCGCGCGGCGCGCGGCGCAGCGTGCCGTGGCCGTGGCCGGCTGTCGCGCTGGTGGTGGCGGCCAGCGGCGAGAGCCACGACGTCGGCGGCCGCGGGTACCGCCGGCGCCGTCAGGCGGCGGAATCGGCTTGTGCCGCTCTGGGAGTCCCCACCTGCCAGGAGATCGGTGATCGCTGGCGGGAGCTGGAACCCGGGCTGAGGCCCCGAGGCCGCCACATCGCCACCGAGACGCTCCGCGCCGACGCCGCCGTCCGGGCCCTCGAGGGCGGTGATGTCGCGGCGCTGGGGCGGCTCATGGACGAGAGCCACGAATCGCTGCGTCGCGACTGCGAGGTGAGCACTGCCCGTCTCGACGCCATGGTCGTCGCCGCGCGAGGGGTCCCCGGCTGCCGCGGCGCCCGGCTAGTCGGCGCCGGCTTCGGAGGCAGCGTCGTCGCCCTCGTCGAGCAGGGAGCGGCCGAGGCTTGCGCCGCGGCGCTGGCGGCGGTGAGCGGGCGCGACGCGGCCACCTGGCTGGTCCGTCCTGCAGCTGGTCTGGAGGTCATCGCCGCCGACGCCGTCGGGGGCGATGAGGGCGGTTCCTGAGGGCTGCCGCCCGAAGTCTCCACGCCCGGAGCCGGGGTGGGGGGCCACCGCACCTTGGTTGCATAAACATGCATCTGCCACGTATAATCCACCGGCCATGCCCGCCTCTGTGATCCGTGCCGCGGTCTGCGGCGCCACCGGCTACATCGGCGCCCAGTGCGTCGAGATCCTCGACCGGCATCCCGGCATCGAGCTCACGCGCCTCCTCGGTCGCAGCTCGGCCGGCAAGTCCTTCGCCACCGCCGTTCCGGGCAGCCGGGTCAGCCTCCAGGTCGAGGGCGGCATGGACGTCGGCGACGTGCAGCTGGTGTTCGCCGCCCTGCCTCACACGGTGGCCGCCGCCCACGCCCGGGAGTGGCTCGACGCCGGCCGCGTGGTGGTCGACATGAGCGCTGACTTCCGCCTCACCGATCCCGCCGCCTACGCGCGCTGGTACGGGCTCGAACACCCCGCCCCGGACCTCTGCAAGCAGGCGGTGTACTCCTTGGTCGAATTCCACCGCGAGGCCATCGCCGCCTCCGATCTGCTGGCCATCCCGGGCTGCTACCCGACCGCCAGCCTGCTCAGCACCCTCCCCGCGTTGCGCGAGGGACTGGTGGAGCCCGAGGTGGTGGTCGACGCCAAGAGCGGGGCGAGCGGCGGGGGCCGTTCACCGTCGCTGGGTTTCCACTTCTCGGAGGTGAACGAATCGGTCAGGGCCTACGGCGTGGACGGCCACCGCCACAAGGCCGAGATGATCCAGGAGCTCAACGCCGCGGCCGGCCGCGCGGTGCGGCTGACCTTCGTGCCCCACCTGATTCCCATGACCCGGGGCATCCTGGCCACCGCCTACCTCCATCCGGTCGCCGGGCGCTGCGTCGCCGACGTCGTCGAGCTCATGCGCGGCCTCTGCGCCGCCAACCCTTTCCTCCGCTACGACGAGGTGCCTCCGGCGACCAAGTCGGTGACCGGGAGCAACACGGCCGCGGTCAACGTCACGGACCAGGACGGGGTGGCGGTGGTCACGGTCGCGGAGGACAACCTGGTCAAGGGCGGCGCCGGGCAGGCGGTCCAAGCGGCCAACATCCGCTTCGGGCTGGGCGAGACCATCGGATTGCCGGTGTCGTCGCAGTGGCCATGACCCAGATCGGCGCCTCCGAGACGGAAGCCTCCGGGACGGGCGCCTCCGAGACCGAAGCCTCCGAGACGGGCGCCTCCCCGGCGGATGTCGCGGTGGGCGTTGGCGTCTGCGCGCCGCGCGGCTTCAGTGCCGGCACCGCCGCGGCCGGCATCCGCGGCGACGGCGACATGACGCGCGCCGACATCGCGGTGGTCCTGAGCGATCGCCCCTGCGCGGGCGCCGGCGTCTTCACCCGGAACCTGGTCAAGGCCGCGCCGGTGGTCATCTCCCAGCTCACCCTGCGTCGGGGGACCCCGATCCACGCCGTGGTCGCCAACTCCGGCAACGCCAACGCCTGCACGGGCGCCCAGGGGCTGCGCGACGCGCTCCGGATGTGCGCGCTCACCGCCGGCGCCCTGGGCCGCGATCCCGTCGAGGTGCTGGTTTGCAGCACCGGCGTGATCGGCCGCCCGCTGCCCATGGAGCGGGTCGCCGACGGTCTCCGCGCCGCCGCGCGCAGCCAGGGCAGGGAGGCCGGTGAGCTGGCCGCCCGGGCGATCATGACCACCGACACCGTCCCCAAGATGGCGAGCGCAACCTTCACCGTCGACGGCGTGGAGCTGCGGGTGGGCGGGATGGCGAAGGGTGCCGGGATGATCCATCCCGACATGGCGACCCTGCTCGCCCTGGTCACCACCGACGCGGACGTCGCCGCACCCGACCTCCAGGCGCTGCTCGTCGAGGTCGCCGAATCCAGCTTCAACTCGATCACCGTCGACGGTGACACCTCCACCAACGACACCCTCTTCGCGCTGGCCAACGGCGCCGCGGGCGGGCCGGCGCTGGTGCCGGGCGGAGCCGGCTTCGCGGCTCTTCGCGACGCCTTCCTGGGCGTCTGCGAGTCGCTGGCGGAGCAGGTGGTCGCCGATGCGGAGGGGGCCACCAAGCACTTCCGGGTGACCGTCGCTGGCGGTCGCGACGACGCCGAGGCGCGCCTCGCCGCCCGCACCGTGGCCGTCTCCCCGCTCGTCAAGACGGCAGTGCACGGAGCCGATCCCAACTGGGGACGGATCGTCGCGGCGCTGGGCCGGAGCGGGGCCCGTTTCAGCCTCGACCGCGTCCGGGTGACCTTCGCGGGCACCACCGTCTTCGAGCACGGGGCGCCCCTCGACACCGACCTGAGCCCGGTCGTCGCCGCGCTGCGCGAGGCCCGGAGCGAGATCGACATCGACCTCGGTGCCGGTGACGGGCGCGGCCACGCCTGGGGATGCGACCTGACCGCCGGCTACGTGCGGATCAATGCGGAGTACACCACATGAGCACGGAGATCCCATGACCACCCAAGTCGAGACCATGGAGGAGCGGATCCGGCGGGCCGAGGTGCTCATCGAGGCGCTCCCCTACATCCGGCGCTTCTCCGGCCACACCCTGGTGATCAAGCTCGGCGGAGCGGCGATCGGGGAGGATGTCGACGCCTTTCTCCAAGACGTGGTGCTGCTCCGCTTCGTCGGCATGCGCCCCGTGCTGGTCCATGGCGGCGGCCCCGAGATCTCCTCGTGGCAGAAGCGCCTCGGCATCGAGCCGAGGTTCGTCAACGGGTTGCGCGTCACCGACGCGGCCACCATGGAGGTGGTGAAGATGGTGCTCACCGGCAAGGTCGGCCCTGAGCTGGTGAGTCGCATCCACCGGCTCGGCGGTCAGGCCGTGGGGATGAGCGGCGAGGACGGTCCCACCCTGCTGGTCCGTCCGCGTGGGCCCGAGGACGGGCAGGATCTCGGCTTCGTCGGCGAGGTCGATCAGGTCAACGTCGAGCCGATCGTCTCCGTGCTCGACCAGGGGCGCATCCCGGTCATCGCCTCCATCGGCCTGGGCGTCGACGGCGACGCCTACAACGTCAACGCCGATACCGTGGCCGCCGAGCTGGCCATCGCACTCAAGGCGACCAAGCTGGTGCTGCTCACCGATGTGGAGGGCGTGCGCGGCGCGGACGGGGATCTGATCAGCGTGCTGGACGCGGCGGCCGCCGACCGGCTGATCCAGAGCGGCGCCATCCACGGCGGCATGATCCCCAAGGTGCGCGCGGCGCTGCACGCCCTCGACGAGGTCACGGCCTCGCACATCATCGACGGCCGCGTCTCCCACTCTCTGCTGCTGGAGCTGCTCACCGAGAAGGGCGTCGGCACCATGGTGACCCGGTGAGCCAA
>Ga0187851_10002188_pt1 | contig 17631 bp, 20 predicted proteins | sample June2016WEW_6_10_FD_132997 | JGI IMG/M metagenome (GOLD analysis project Ga0187851, IMG submission 132997) | Peatland microbial communities from SPRUCE experiment site at the Marcell Experimental Forest, Minnesota, USA - June2016WEW_6_10 | ecosystem: Environmental > Terrestrial > Soil >...
CGCACGGCAGCTCCGCGCCGGCGAGGTAGCTGAGGCCCTCCTGCATCAGGCTGATGCCGGGGCCGGAGCTGGCGGTCATGGTACGCAGACCGGCGGAGGCCGCGCCGTAGAGCATGTTGATGGAGGCCACTTCGCTTTCGGCCTGCAGGAAGACGCCGCCGACGAGGGGCATGTATTTAGCGGCGGCTTCGGCGATCTCGCTGGCCGGCGTGATGGGGTAGCCGTAGAAAGCGCGGCAGCCGGCGAGGATGGCGCTCTTGACGATCGCCTCGTTGCCTTTGATGAGTTGCTTCGGCATCGTGGTTACCTCAAGCGGCGGCCTTGTCTTCCGACGAGCGTTTGTAGACGGTGACGGCGCCGGGCTCGGGGCAGGCGTAGAAGCAAAGGCCGCAGCCATTGCAGCCGTGGCCAATGTACTCGGCCGGATGATAGCCGTAGCGGTTGAGCCCTTCGGAGAGCCGCAGCCCTTTCAGCACGCAGGCCTCCACGCACAGGCCACAACCCTTGCATTCCTCAGGGTTGACGACGGTGTATCCTTTGTCGGGCCTGGGGGTGGGTTCCATGGGAGCTTGGTGATTCCTTTCTCGTGGAATGAATGGATGAACCTCTAGGCTACCAATGCGGGCAGGGGTTCCAGGTAATGGGTTCGGCAGGCGAACTCATACAGCTCGTCGCGGAATTTCGGCGCGGCGATGGCGATGAGCGCTTCGGCGCGCTGGCGAATGCTCTTGCCGTGCAGATAGGCCACGCCGTGCTCGGTGACGACGTAGTGCACGTCGGCGCGCGAGGTGACGACGCCGGCGCCGGGGTCGAGCACAGGCGCGATGCGCGAAACCGTGCCGCCTTTCGCCGTCGAGGGCAGGGCGATGATCGGCACGCCGCCCTTCGAGCGGGCCGCGCCGCGGATGAAATCGGTCTGCCCGCCGACGCCGGAGTAGGGGCGCGTGCCGATGGAGTCGGCGCAGACCTGTCCGGTCAGATCGACTTGCAAAGCGGAGTTGATGGCGACCATGCGATCGTTCTGCGCGATGACGAACGGATCGTTGACATAGCGGATGGGATGGAATTCAAAGAAGGGATTGTCGCGCAGGAAGTCGAACAACTCGTGGGTACCCAGGACGAAGCCGAGAATGGCCTTGCCGGGGTGCAGGTTCTTGCGCGCGCCGTTGATCACGCCCTTCTCGATGAGCGGGATGACGCCGTCCGAGACCAGCTCGCTGTGGATGCCGAGATCGCGGTGATTTTCGAGCGCCATCAGCACGGCGTCGGGAATGCCGCCGATGCCGAGCTGCAGCGTCGCGCCGTCGGGCACCAGGGCGGCGACGTGGGCGGCGATGCGGTGGTGCAGGTCGTCGGCGCACGATTCGCGAGGCAGCTCAAGCAATGGACGGGATGTTTCGACGAGCGCGTCGATCTCACTGACATGCAGGAAACAGTCGCCGCAGGTGCGCGGCATGTGATCGTTCACTTCGGCGATGACCAGCGTGCCGGTGCGGGCCGCGGTGAGCGTGCAATCGACACAGGTGCCGAGGCTGAGGTAGCCGTGGTCGTCGGGCGGGGCCACCTGCAGCAGGACGATGTCGAGCGGCATTTCGCCCGACAGAAAGAGGCCTTCGATTTCGCTGAGGAAAATGGGCGTGTAGTCGGCGCGTCCTTCCCGCACGGCCTGGCGGACGTTGCCGCCGAGGAACAGGCCGCCGTGGCGGAAAGTGCCCGCGAACTCAGGGAGCGTGTAGGGGGCGTCGCCGAGCGTCAACATCGATATCACTTCGACGTCCCGTAGCAGGGGCGCGCGCCGGATCATGGCATCGATCAAGGGTTGCGGGGTCGAGTTGCCTTGCTGGACCCACACCCGCTGAGCGGAGCGCAGCAGGCTGAGTGCTTCGTCCGCGGTCTTGAGCTTGCGGCGGTATTCCTCTCTCCAGGGCATGATTGAGTCGCCTCCGTGCCGAGCCCACCACCTTACGGTGGTGCTTATAATATCGGCTAATCCGAGGATAAACTCTCTTATGTGCGGTGTCAACCGTATTTAAGCGAAAATGGACAAGCAAGTCAAGACCATTTCCAAGGACCGCGCAACCATTTGATTTAATTGCGTTTGTTGTCCTGCTGCCGATCTTCGCAAAGGGGGCCAGGGGCACACTGGGAATAGGACGGCTCAGGCCGTGTGGGGACCGCAGAATAGGGCCGGCAAGGCGGCTGCGGCTGTGGGTGAGTTTCCGGTGACGCCGTCCTTCGGCCTTGATGTCTCCGTTGGCGCGAGCATCCAGGCGCAAAGTGGGGCTAAACTGTGGGCATGGGCACAGATGCGGCCGAATTACTGGCGCGGGCTCTGACGCTTCCGGAGGCGGCCCGGGCGGCGTTGGCAGACTCACTCATCGACAGCCTCGACGGCCCCGTGGATGAGGACGCCGAGCAGGCGTGGAGGCATGAGGTCGCCTGCCGGCTTCAGGAACTCGACTCAGGCGCAGTGCCAACCGTCGCCTGGGAAGGGGTTCGACGTCAGCTTCGTAGCCGCTCACGCGCCTGATGCCAACAGCAGTCAGCTTTCATCCGGCCGCCGTGCGGGATGCCGAGGAAGCCGTCACATGGTACGCCCAGCGCAGTTTGCGCACGGCAGACCGGTTCTTGGATGGGTTGGATCGCTTAGTCGAACTCATCGCCGCCGCTCCGGGCCGTTTCGAGCCGTTCGATACCGGCCTGCGCCGGGCGGGGTTCCGCCGATTCCCTTACTACCTCGTGTTCCGGGCGGACGAAACGAGGACCGAAGTTCTCGCCGTAGCCCATGTAAAGAGGCGGCCTGGATTCTGGCGCGAACGAGTCGCTCGATGACGCTGTCGTTGTTGGCTGCTTTCGCACCGCAACGCGTCCCGGGGCCGCGTGCATCATCTGTTCAGATCCCATCTCGGATTGATAGCGGGACGCTCACCCCGTGCGCGGCATCGAACCGTAGCCGCGCTGATCACTTTCATCTTCGCCGCGCTGCCTTGGGTGCTGATGGCAATGCTCGTCGGCTGGCTGCTCTTGAAGATTATCCGCCGGCGGCGCAGCCGGGGAGTGTAAGCCTTATCGCGGTTCTGGGAAACCGAAACCAGAACGCTTCGCCCCATTGATTGTTACAACATGAATAACGTCTTGTGTGGAGTGACTTTCTTGACGGGTCTGACGGGCGTTGTTAGAGTGAGAGCAGCTTTCGACACGACCCCATGGAGACACGGCGCATGACCGGAATCCAGTTTGTGACCGATGAAAAAGGCCGCAGGGTGGCCGTTCAAATCGATCTGAAAAAACACGGCGAGAGAGTAGAGGAGTTTTGCGACGGGCTAATTGCGGAGTCGCGGCGCAACGAAAAGGGGGTCCCGCTTGCAAAGATCAAAGCGGACCTCGTGAGGCGCGGCCGGATCCGTGGATAATTATTCCGTTGAAGTCAAGCCGTCCGCGCTCAAGGAACTCGAAGCTTTGCCGGACGCCGTGCTGGCCCGCATCGTGAAGAAAATCGAGTCACTGGGGCAGGCGCCACGGCCCACGGGATGCAAAAAGCTGAAGCACTTCAAAGATCAGTGGCGCGTCCGGGCCGGTGACTGGCGGGTGCTATACATTATCGACGACGCGGCGAAGCTGATCAGTATCACCCGCATTGCACACCGGCGCGAGGTTTACGATCGATGACCGCGGGAAGCGCCTCGTTCAACAGGCAATGACGCTCGCGGGCCTGTGCGGCCGGCGCTGGCCGGCGCGCGCGGCAGCTTGGCGCATTCACGCCCGACTGACGAATGACGCACCACCGAGCCCGGACTTCAGTTAGTGATGTCGTGCGTGCTGCTGCGGCCGCGCAAGGGCGTATAGAGTTCCTCGAAGGCCTTGTGCGCGGGATGATTGGTGTATTTTTCGAAAGCCGCCTGGTCCTCGAACTCGATCACAAAAGCGTCGGTGAACGGGCGCGGCTTGAAGGTGCCGTCAGGCTGTTTTTCGCTGAAAACGCCCTGCACTTTGGTGCTTTTCAGCCAGACGTTCTTGATGCCCGGCACCTCGGAAGCCATCTTCTCGATGGCGTCGAGCACGCTCTTCTTCTGTTCCTCCGTCGTGCCGTCTTTGTAATACAGAGTTACGACATGGATCACGGATCTTGGTTTACCAAATCTGTTGGCGGCGAAGCCGGCGGCGGCGCCAAGGGCGACCAGCAGGGACGCGGCGACGACGGCCTGGATCAGACGCAGATTCAGATGCATTGGAATCACTCCTGGATCGGTTCGGACTGAAGTGCAAGTGAGCGAGCCGGCAGGCCGGACCACTCTTCACAAATGATGATCGAATTGGCGGGGTTGTCGCGGAGGTGTTTGATGCTCACGGAGCCGACCAGGCGCGTCGGATCGCCACCCAGCAACTCGAGCAGAGCCGAGATGTCCTGCGTGGCGGCGTATTGCACGCCGTGCACGTCGTAGGTGTAGAAGAGGGTTCGCGGGTCGGCCTCGACAATGACGCCGTCAATGGTCCGGCCCAGTTGGTTGACCATCAGGCGGCGGCGTTTCTCAATTTCCTCGGGCGTGATGCGCCGGCCGGCGAGCCAGAAAATCGCCACGCCCGCCGCCATTACGAGCACGCCCGCCATTGCCAGGGAGGCGACCGGATACGTCGTAAGAATTGAAAGAACTCGCATCACTCTCTGACCGCGCGGTTCAGCGTGGCGTGCCTGTATCGGGGAAAGCCTTCTTATAATCTTTAAGAAACTGCTCCAGCCCGCGGTCGGTCAAGGGGTGGTTGAACAACTGGTCGAGGACCTTGAACGGCATCGTAGCGATGTGCGCTCCGGCCTGGGCCGCCTGCACGACGTGCAACGGCGAGCGCAGGGAAGCGGCCAGCACTTCGGTCTTGAATCCGTAGTTGCTATAGATGCCGCAGATGGTGTCGACCAGCGCCATGCCTTCCTCGGCGATGTCGTCGAAGCGGCCGACGAACGGGCTGACGAAGGTGGCGCCGGCTTTGGCCGCGAGCAAGGCCTGGGCGGCGCTGAAGCACAGCGTCAAATTGAAGCGGATGCCCTGTTTGCAGAGCGTCGCGCAGGTACGGATGCCGTCGCGCGTGAGCGGCACTTTGACGATGATATTGGGGTGAATGGCGCTCAGCTCGTGCGCCTGTTTGACCATGCCGTCGAATTCCGTCGCGACCACTTCGGCGCTGATCGGACCGTCGACGATGTCGCAGATGCGGCGGACCTGCTCCTCGATCGGTTTACCTTCCTTGGCGATCAGCGACGGGTTGGTGGTGACGCCGTCGACGATGCCCCACGCCGCGCCCTTCTTCAGTTCGTCGAGATTTGCGGTATCGAGAAAAAACTTCATTGGCCCCTTCCTGCGGAATGCCGGCAGCTACCTGCGTTCGATGGAATTCTCGAGTATTCCCAGCCCAGGAATTTCCACCTCGACGCGGTCGCCCGGGTTCACCGGACCTACGCCCGGCGGAGTGCCGGTGGCGATCAGGTCACCCGGTTCGAGCGTCATGAATTGGGAAACAAACTCAAGAATAGCACCCACGGAAAAGATCATCTGCGAGACGGCCGCGTCTTGGCGGACCTCGCCGTTGACGCGGGTGAAAATGCGCAACGCGTCGAAGTCGACTTCCTCCTTCAACACCAGCCACGGCCCGACGGGGCAGAACGTATCGCAGCCTTTGGCGCGCGTCCACTGGCCGTCCTTCTTCTGCAGATCGCGGGCCGTGATGTCGTTGACAATGGTGTAGCCGGCGACATGGCGCAGGTAGTCCGCGGCGCGGATGCGGCGCGTGCGGCGTCCAATGACGACTCCCAGTTCGCCCTCGAAATCGACGCGCTCGGCGATTTCCGGGTAGATCACGGGCGCGCCGTGGGCGTTCAACGAGGAGGGCGGCTTGAGGAAGATGAGCGGCTCCGTGGGCGGCGCGTTGCCGAGTTCGCGGGCGTGCTCGGCGTAGTTGCGGCCGACGCAGACGATCTTCGATGGCGACACTGGCGGCAGCAGGCGAACGCGCTGGAGCGGATACGTGTTTCCATCGGAGGCGCGAATCGTGTCGCCGTCCACTGTGCCCTGAAGCACGCGGCGATCGGCGTCCGAGGCGGTGATCGGGACCAGGGAGTCGCGTGAAAAACGAACGTAGCGGGTCATGGCTCTCCAATCGGTACAAGCGCCGGAACGGCGCGTATCGTTCATCTGTATCGCGATTTGTATTGCGAACTGTATCTCGATCTACTGCGCTACAACCTCTATCGCGACGCCGGGCTTACTCGTGTTGCCTTTGCTGTCGCTGGCCGAGATGGCATAGCGATAATGCTTGCCCGCGCTCACCTGGCGGTCGCTGTAGGTGACATCTCCGGCCACTTCGGCCAGCTTGACCAGCGGGCCGGAATCTTCGGCGCGCCACACCTGGTAAGCCTTCAGGTCGGGCTCGCGACCAGGCTCCCAAGACAATTCGATGCTGTTCACTCCGGCAATCGCGGTCAGGCCTGCCGGGGGTTCGGGCGGGAAAACATCTTTGTAGGTGAGACCGGCCGGTTTGGACAGGTCGCTTTCGGCGAAGCTCTTTCCGGCCGGCACGAGCGCCTGAACCTGGTAGGTGTAATTCTGGTCCTCTTCGATCGCGGCCGCATCGAGCCATTCGGGCGTGGTGGCGAGGGCCACGGCCTGGGCCTTCGCCTCGCCCTTGATCTGACGGAACACGCGCCAACTGGTTCCCGGCGGCGCGCTGGCGGCAGGCCAACGCAGGGTGATGCCGGCCGGACCGGCTGCCGCTTCCACGATGGGCATGGGCGGCACGGGCACGACATGCAGATTGAGCGGTTCGCTCCACTGCCCGCGGCGGCCGGTAGGCCCGATCACACGCACGGCGATGACGATGTCCTTGCTTTCCAAGCCCGCGGTGGGCGCCTTGAATTCATAGCCCTGGGCTTGCGGCGGCTCGATCGGAATGCGCGTGGCGGCGGCGGCCCAGTGGTCCATCGAGGGGCCGGGCGGTCCATAACGCAATTCAATTTCCCGCAGCCGCTTGAGCACGAGTCCATCCGTGGTCTTGCCTGTGACGAGCAGGCCGATGACGAGTTGGCCGGCGTGTTGGTGGGCATTCAAGATGGTCACGCGCTCGGGAATGTTCAGCGCCGGGGGCAGTGGCCCGCCCACGAAGCCGCATCCACAAGCGGCAGCCATAGCCAGGACGACAAGCAAAGTGCGCATCAGAGGATGTAGCGGCTCAGGTCCTGGTTCTTCACTACGTCGGCGAGCTGCTTGCGCACGTAGGCCGTGTCGACGGTGACCTTTTTCTTCTTCATGTCGGGACCTTCGAAACTCAGTTCTTCGAGCACCTTTTCGAGGATGGTATGCAGGCGCCGCGCGCCGATATCCTCGGTCGCGGAATTCACCTCCCAGGCCATTCGCGCAACCTCGCGGACCGCATCGTCGGTGAATTTGAGCTGGATTCCCTCGGTCTCCAGAAGGGCCACGTACTGCCGGATCAGGGCGTTCTTGGGCTCCGTCAGGATGCGCACAAAATCGTTCTCGGTGAGCGATTTCAACTCGACGCGGATGGGGAAGCGCCCCTGCAACTCGGGGATCATGTCCGAGGGTTTGGAGACGTGGAACGCGCCCGCCGCGATGAACAGAACGTGCTCGGTGCGCACGAAACCATAGCGCGTGTTGACTGTGGTGCCTTCGACGATCGGCAGAATATCGCGCTGCACGCCCTCGCGGCTGACATCGGGACCGTGGCCCGACTCGCGCCCGGCGATCTTGTCCATCTCGTCGAGGAAGATAATGCCGTTCTTCTCCACGCGATCGATGGCGATACGCGTTACCTGATCCGGATCGACGAGCTTGTGCTCCTCTTCCTGCAACAGATACTCATACGCTTCGGCGACCCGCATCTTCCGTTTCCTGGTGCGGCCGCCGAAAAGAGTGGGCAGAAACTCGCGCAGATTCATGTCCACTTCTTCGTTGCCGGTGTTGGTGAAGATCTCCATCGAGGGCCCGCGGTCCTTCACGTCGATCTCGACCAGCCGATCGTCGAGGCGGCCCGCGCGCAGCTTCTCGCGCAACTTCTCGCGGGTCCGCTCGACCGATTCATTGGGTTCGGGCGAAGGCGGCATCAGGATGTCGAGCAACCGCTCCTCGGCATTAAACTCAGCGCGCTCGGCGATCTCCTCGAGCTTCTCCTGGCGCACCATGTCGATGGCGATTTCGACCAGGTCGCGGATCATCGATTCGACATCGCGGCCGACGTAGCCGACTTCGGTGAACTTGCTGGCCTCCACTTTCAAGAAGGGCGAATTGGCGAGCCGGGCCAGCCGCCGCGCGAGCTCGGTTTTTCCGACGCCGGTGGGGCCGATCATGAGAATGTTCTTGGGGACGACCTCGTCGGCCATCTCGGCGTCGAGCTTCTGGCGGCGAATCCGATTGCGCAGCGCGACGGCGATGGCGCGCTTCGCATCGGCCTGTCCGACGACGTATTTGTCGAGCTCGGCGACGATCTGGCGCGGCGTGAGCTCGTCCAGCAGGGGCTCGTCGCGATTGGAGTCGCCGGGCAAATAAATGACCATGGCTCAGCCCAGTTCCTGATACGTGATGTTGCGGTTGGTGTAGATGCAGGTGTCGGCGGCGATGTTCATGGCCCGCTCGACAATCTCGCGCGCGGAGAGCTTCGTGTTCTCGAGCAGAGCCTTAGCTGCCGCTTTGGCGTAGCCGCCGCCGGAACCGATGGCGGCGCAGGGCTCGTCGGGTTCGATCACGTCGCCGTCGCCGCTGAGGATGTACGTGTTCGTCAGATCGGCGACCAGCAGCAGGGCCTCGAGGTGGCGCAGCACCTTATCGGTCCGCCAGTCTTTCGCCATCTCGACCGCGCTGCGGGCCAGGTTGCCGTTGAACTGCTCGAGCTTGGATTCAAATCGGGAGAACAGCGAAAAGGCGTCCGCGGTGGAACCGGCGAAGCCGGCGAGGATGGTGTCTTTGTGCAACCGGCGGAGCTTGTTGGCGCCGGCCTTGAGCACCTCGTTGCCGATCGTGACCTGGCCGTCGCCGGCAATCACAACCTTGCCGTTGCGGCGCACAACCAGGATCGTCGTGCCATGCATTCTGGGATTCATGAGATAGCCAACCATCCCAGTGTAACCAATGCGGCTTTTGGGCTGGCCAGGACCGCCGCTGTAGGCCGGCTCGCAGTGACGAACGCAGTCGCCATCGCCATGTTAGCCTTTTAGGCGCATGCCCTCGCCTGAACAGGTCTACCACCTGCTGCGGCCGCGCCTTCATCCAATCCGGCTTTCGCTGGTGATCCCGATGTACAACGAGGAAGCGACAATCCCGTTTCTTCGCGCGGCGGTGACCGAGTTCCTGCGCGATCTCCCCGCTGAGACGGAAGTCATTGTAGTGAATGACGGCAGTACGGACGCCACGCTGGTGAAAGTCGCTGAATGGGCAACCGATGAGGCCAGGGTCAAGGTGATCCACCTTTCCCGCAACTTCGGACACCAACTGGCCGCGACCGCGGGTCTCGATTATGCGCACGGGGACGCCATCGTGCTGATTGACGCCGACCTGCAGGACCCGTTGTCCGTGATTCACGAAATGGTGGAACGTTTCCGCCAGGGCTACGACGTCGTCTACGGACAGCGCGAGGCCCGCCCAGGTGATGGCGTATTCAAGAGATTCAGCGCCTGGGCCTTCTACAGACTGATGCGGACGATCGTGGCTCGGCATCTTCCAGTCGACACCGGGGATTTTCGGCTGCTCTCCCGGGAGTGTTTGGACGGCCTTCAGCAGATGCGGGAGCAGCATCGGTTTTTGCGCGGCATGGTGGCCTGGGTTGGGTACCCGCAGTGCGCAGTGAAGTACCGACGCGACCCGCGCGTGGCTGGAAGCACGAAGTACCCCTTGAGCAAGATGCTGCGGTTCGCCTGGACGGCAGCCACTTCGTTTTCCACGCTGCCGTTGCAGATCAGCATAGTTCTCGGCATGCTCGCGGGACTCCTGGGCATCGAGGAGGCCGTGCGCGCGGTTGTGGCCTTGTTGGCGGGCCGCACAGTGCCCGGCTGGACTTCGCTGATGGTCGTTATCAGTATCCTCGGCTGCGCTGTGCTGATCGGCATCGGGATCGTGGGGCAGTACGTCGGGAAGATTTATGAAGAGTCGAAGGGGCGTCCGCTTTATCTGGTGGCGCGGACGTTCAATGTCTCATCCGCCGAAGAGCCGAACCGGAGCGGCAACGCTGCGCGGACGGCGGACTGCGCCGGCGAATCTCATCGGGGACGGGAATAGATTCCAAAAGCGACGCCATTCGGCGTGAGGGCATTCCAGCCCAGACAGCGGATGATCGCCTCCGTCACGGCGCCGGGCGTTCCTTCCCGCATGGACTCTGACGGTCGGATTGTTGAAGGCCGCGTCGGCGAAGTAGGGTTCAGGGTATTTTTAGCGATACGGCAGGAAGGAACAGAACCCGATCAGCAGGACGATGCAGATGGCGATCGGAAGTAACGCGGAGTCGGAACTGGATCAACGCCTGTTGCGCGATTCTTCGGATCGTATGGAAGGCTGCATGACAAGTTGCAGCACTGAGAGTCAGTCACACTGTAGTGATTCAACGTGTATCTCAGTGATGTCTCGAAGCCACGCCTCGAGCAGGCCCGTTTCTTCCATTGCCACCGCGCCCATCTCAATCAGCGCGCTATAGCAACGCCTCATATTGTCGGCGAGTGCCCCAACGCCGGCGTTCAGGCTCAGCGCTTTTAAACGATCGGCTATTGCACTGTTCAAAAGGTATCCCGGCACTTCGTCTCGAAAGTCCCGTAGCAGGTCATGCTCGTTCCTCTCCTGCCACACCGTTGCTTCGTGGAACTGGACGGACCAGCCGTTCTCCCATGCAATTCGCTGCGCGACGAAGCTCCGCCAATTGTCCGTCATCCGAAACGAGCACTGCGACGGCAAATACATCAGCGGAAACGCATCCGCCCACCACGTCGTGTTCTGGCTGTTGAACGGGCACCACGCCCCGGCCCGCAGAGCCACCCGCCGGTCCATGCGAAAGCTCTGCGGCAGTTCGCAGACCAGCCGGTACACTGCGTCCACATCGGGATTCTCATCCGCCAGCCCTTGTTGGATCGGGCAATCCACTGCTGCCACTGCCAGGTCCTCAAACCGCGGCGGCTCCCTCCTGATCGCTTCGAGCGGCAGGCCCCGCGGCCATATCATCGCGTCCGAGAAGTAGCGGTACACATTCACCCAACCCAGCTCGTCCACGCGTTTCACTTCGACGTGCCGCCGCCGCTCTGCCCAGAACGCATCGCGAGGGAAATTGTCGTCGTCCGTTTCAACCAGTACGCGCGCCCCATCGCGGATCGCCAGCAGGTAACCGATGTTTTTCCGCGCATAGCTGCGCTCGGGGCAAACGGCCGCGTACTGCAACCCGCTCTCCCGTTGCGCCGCCAGGCCGTAGTACTCGCAGCCCTCCAACTCAAAGTCTGTCGGGCTTTTCGAATCCCCCACGAGCAGGAATCGCAAGCCGCGCCGCTGCGCCCCATGGGCCAGGGACCGTAGCGCCGCATTCGGCGCCGCAATCGAAGTCACCACTAGCGCGGTTGGGTCCTTGCGTGGTATCACCGGGGCACTCTCCACACCGCTCACAGCACACCTGCCAGGCGTTCGCAGAACAATCCCGCAAGCCTGCCCAGCGCCTCCAGTACCGCCGCGGAGGAGAGGCGCGGGCTGGGGAAACTGTATGTGATCGGCACCTCCGCGCATTTCAGGCGGCGGCAGAAGACCTTGATCTCGGTCTGGAAAAAATGCGCGCGGCTGCGAATTCCGCGTGCCAGCACCATCTTCAGCGCGTCCCGCGTGAACAGTTCGTATCCGCTGGTCATGTCTGTGAGCCGCGTTCCCAGCAGCAGGTTCGTCAGCACCGTCCCCGCGCGCGAGACGAACCGCCTCTTGAACGAAGCTTCTTCGCATCGTCCACCGCGCCCGAACCGTGTGCCGAAAACACAATCGTAACCCTGCAACATCGTCTCGAAGAACTGCGGCGCATCGGCCGGATCGTGCGAGAATCCGGCGTCAATCTCCAATATCCAGTCGCACCCTGCCGCGAGTGCGGCCCGATAACCGCACACATATGCGTCGACCACACAGCGGTTCTCCGGTGCCCAGACCACTTCGAGACGGGGTTCCGTGCGCGCCTCGTCTTCGAGTAATGCACGCGTCCCATCGGTGCTCGCTCTGTCGATGACTACAAAGAGCCGCAGCTTACGGAACGGGAACCGCTCGCATTGGTTAAGCAACGACCGCACAAATGAAACGCAATTGTCCGCCTCGTTCGCCATCGGGCATGTGATCCCGAGGTAGATGCTACGCACGTCCACTGGCTCTCATCCTTACTCGCCACGCCGATCCCCGGCTGGCCGCCTGATTTCGTTGCGCGAATCGTTGAGCGACCCACCATGATAGCAACTTGCAAAGGCAGGACATGGACCGGATCGACGGTCTAATCAGCGTGCCGGAAAGTGCGGCCACAGGTCTGCATGTCGGTCCGTGATCCACATTGCCGGGACATGATTGTGTGGACGCGTTCGCAGGCGTCGCACGCGGTGTATGCTGAATTCATCGGACCGGGCAGAGAAAGAGTGTTGTGGCGGAATCCGAGCGACTGCCCGGCGGATCTCTTCTAAGTTAACGCCGTGAAGGGCACACTGCTGATTGTGAACGCCGACGATTTAGGGGCTACCGTTCCCGTGAACGATGCGATTTTCTCGCTCATGGATCGAGGGCTTGTCACTTCGGCCACAATTCTCGCCAACGGCGTTGCGTTCAGGGACGCTGCTGCGCGTCTGAAAAACTATCCCCGCTGCTCATTCGGGGTCCATCTGAATCTGAGTGCCTTCCCGCCGCTCCACCCAACCCCAGGCCTGGCGCCCATTTTGGACGAGGAGGGGCATATGTCGAAGGCGCGGCTGGATCGTGTTCGCTGGACTCCGTCTCTGTGTCGGGCGATGTACGTTGAACTTTCGGCCCAGGTTGAGCGGTGTCTGGAAGCCGGCATGATCGTAAGCCATTTCGACTCGCATCACCACACCCACACAATTCCATGGCTTCTTCCGGTTCTCAAGCGACTTCGGCGTCGATTCGGCGTGTCGAAAATGAGGGGTACCATCAACATTCTGCCCGTGGAATACATGGAAAGCAGGCGAATGATTAAAAAGGCTCTCTATGGGTTTCTCATGAGAACGGTGGTTCGAGCGCGGACTCCGGAGGGACTGGCCGGCTTCATCGATTTCTATGCGCGGGTCGAGAAGCGGATGAGCTTCGATTGGCGGTCGATCGAACTCATGGTGCATCCCGGCGCCACGTCGCCTCATGGGCTTTACGAAGAAGTTCTGCTGCAGAAGGATTGGTTGAGTCACCTCCCATTCCCCGCGCGCCTGGGGACATACTTCGACTTGTAGCATTATCCAAGCTACACTGCGTCGGGCGGGGGCTAGTGGCTTGTCGCGGAGGAAACGATATCGAGCTGTGACTATAAGGAGCGGTCGCCGCACCGCTCCACAATCGCTCCGAGCCGTGACCAAAAGGAGCGGTCTGTCGCATAGTAACGTATTCATAGAGACAGGCACTGGCAAGTCGCTGGCCCGGCGTGCGGAAGAACACAATACGGTGCGGGCTGACCGATAGGTAAGGATGTAAGCATTGCTATTCCAAGGCTGGGTATGAGCCACGTACGCCTCGCTCTGGTTACCCATCTCTGGCCGGTGCCAGGCGCACCGCATGCCGGAAAGCCGATTTATGAAACGGCCCTGCGGCTGCGCGATGCAGTAGACATCGAAGTTTTCTTTCCAGCTCCCCGCTACCCGCGGCCGCGTTGGCTCCAACCGGCTCGTTTCGCTTACCATCGCGTTGATCCCGGGCAAGCTCCGCCCGGCCTGAAGACGCACTATCTGGAGTACGCTACGGTCCCCGGGATTGGACGCGCTTTCAACGGGCTGTGGACCCAAAGGGCACTCGAACCGGCGTTGCGCGCCTGGAGCCCGGATGTCATCCTGTCCTATTGGTTGTACCCAACGGCGTGGGCCGCGCTGCGCGTTGGACGTTGCCTCGGTGTGCCCGTCATCGTGGGATCTCGCGGCTCTGACCTGCATCGCATGCCGGATGCCCTGGTCCGCCGGATGACATCGGCTACGCTGCGGAACGCTGATGCGGTCATTACGGTGACCGAAGATTTGCGCGGCGCGGCGATCCGTCTGGGCGCCAGCGCCGCCAGCACCCACTCGATCCCCAACGGGTGTGATCTTCGCGTTTTTCACCCGATCGGGCGGATCGATGCACGCCGCGCTTTGGGTTTGCCGGTTGATGGAAGACTGCTGCTCCAGGTTGGAAACCTGATTTCGAGCAAGGGCATCTTCGACCTATGGACTGCTTTCGAAATGCTCGCGGCGAGTTACCCGAACCTGCGGCTGGCCTTGGTCGGCGAGGGGCCTGCCGAAGCCGCGGTCCGGGAGCGGGCCAAGGCGTCGGGGCTCATCCAACATCTGCTCCTGCCCGGCGCTCGTCCGACTGCGGAGATCGCATTGTGGCTCAATGCAGCGGACGTCGTCTGCCTCGCCAGCCACGGGGAAGGATGCCCGAATGTAGTCATCGAAGCGCTCTGTTGCGGCCGGCCCGTTGTAGGCTCAGATGTCGGAGGAATTCCGGAACTGATCGTTGAGGGATGCGGGCTGTTAGCTCCGGCCAGGAACCCGTCGGCCTTGGCGAGAGCCATTTTGCAAGCGCTGGAAGCGGTGTGGGAGCCGCATGCCATTGCCGCTCGCTTCAGCCGAAGCTGGGAGGATGTGGCCCGGGAAACACTGGCGATTTGTCTGGCATGCCTGCCGCATTCCGGCGTGAAATGACTCCAACCGGGACCCCACTGACGTTCGTTCTCTGTTGCTCCCGCTATGATAAGTAGGGAGGGGGCAGATTTTCTTGGGTCTTAGGATTGCCCACGTAAATTATTCGCTAAAGGTCGGCGGGGCGGAGGTTCTGATCGCGCAGCTTTGCCGCCTCTATCGCGAGCGCGGGCACTCCGTTGAAGTGCACGGTCTCCAGCACGGAGGCATCATCGGCGATCGATTGAGTCGCGAGGGCTTTCCGGTGTTCGTCCATGGCCCCGGGTCCCGTTGGCATGCCACTTTTAGCCTGATTCGGGCGTTCCGCCGCAGCCGCCCCGATGTGGTCCATTGTCATAACGCATTGGTTACCAGTTGGGCTGTCCCCGCCGCGCGTTGGGCTGGAGTTCCAGTGATTGTCAGCACACGCCATGGGTTGGTTCCTCCCCCGTTCCGCTTCTGGCGAGAGTTGCAATTCGCTTGTGCGTCCCACTGGGTCAAGGCCGTCGTCGGAGTGTGCCAGGCCACAACCAGCAATCTCGCCCTGGCGCCGTTCGCCGCCCGCGATCGACTCATCACTATTTACAACGGCGCTTCACCTGCTCCGCAACCGGTTGCGCCGCTCGACTTGCCGAAGCGCGGTTTCACATTGGTATACGTTGGACGGCTTGCCGCGCCTAAAGACTTCCCGACGTTGCTCAAGGCTCTGGCCCTGGTCCGGACCAGTAGAAAGGACGTTTTTCTGTGGGTGGTCGGCGACGGTTATCTGCGGCCCTCGGTCGAGAAGCTATGCGCTGAACTGGGCTTGAGTGAGGCCGTTACTTTCTGGGGCGAAAGAGCCGACACGGGCGCCTTTTTCAATGCGGCCGACGTCTGTGTGCTCTCTTCCAAGAGCGAAGGATTGCCGATCTCTCTGTTGGAAGCTATGGCCGCCGGCCGGCCTGTCGTAGCCGCAGCGCCGGGCGCCGTTCCGGAGATCGTCGAAGGGGGTCGATGCGGCTTCGTCGTCCCAATTGGTTCCGTCGAGGGCTTTGCGAAAGCGATTCTGCGCCTCGCAGGCGATCCATCTCTATGTGCCTCCCTGGGAGAGGCGGCGCGCGTCCACTATCTCCGACACTTTACTGCGGAGCGTATGGCTGACAGATACCTTGAGCTATATCGGACTGGTAAGTGAACGCTGCTGCCTGGATCTTTTGTTCTTGCCTCGCCTGGGTACTCTGGGTGATCGCCGGCTACCCGCTCTGGCTTGCGCTGCGCGCTCATTTCTGGAGCCGCCCACCGCGCTCCGGTCCCTTCGAGCCCGCAATAACAGCCGTCATTCCGGTTCACAATGGCGTCCAATTCCTTGGTGCCAAATTGGCAAGCGTCCTAAGTTCAGACTACCCGCCGGATAAGCTCAACATTCTGATTCTGTCGGATGGTTCTGATGATGGGACAGATGATTTGGCGGCAGATTTCGCGAATCAGTTTCCAGATAGAATCCGTTTACTCAGGCTTGCCCGCGCCGGCAAGGCTGCGACGCTGAACGTCGCTCTTGCCGAAGCCAGTTCGGACGTCTTACTTCTCACCGATGTCCGGCAACGTCTGGACCCGTCCTGTGTTCGTCTCTTGGCGGAAACACTCCACGACCCACAGGTCGGGGTGGTGAGTGGCCATCTACTGATTCTCGCAGGCGAATCTTCTGGAGAGGCCAATGTCGGCCTCTATTGGCGGTACGAAAGTTGGATTCGCAAGAATCTCAGCTTGACTGACTCTCTCTTGGGTGCGACAGGCCCAATCTACGCAATCCGTCGCAATCTCGCGCATTCTCTGCCTGAGGGCTGTCTTCTCGACGATGTCTGGCTGCCGATGCAGGCCGTGCTGTCGGGCTATCGCTCCGTATGGAACGAGCGTGCGGTCGCGTGGGATTGCCCCACCGGCCTGCCAGAGGAGTTTATCCGGAAGGTGAGAACACAAGCTGGCGTTTTCCAGCTTCTCTGGCAACTGCCCGGCTTGTTCTCTTCGCGTAACCGTGTGCGCTGGCCCTTCTTCGTCCTGAAGCTTGGCCGCTTGCTAATGCCCGAGATTCTCCTGCTTTGTCTTTTTGTAAGTTTCTGGTTGCCTGCGCCCCTGCGCGGGTTCATCGTAGCCGCTCAGCTACTCTTCTACGCTTTAGCTATGCTGGATGTCTTCGTGCCGGAAGCTGATCATCTCAAACGGGCCACGGCTCCGCTGCGCGCCTTCGTTGTACTCTTGGCGGCTGCCCTGTTCGCGGTAGCCATCTTCTTCACCAGGCCCGAGAAGCTCTGGAAGCAGTCGCGTGTTCGCGCACCACGGCATAAGCCGCCAGCTCCATGATGGACGTTCGGCCAAAGCGAGCATCGCTATTTTGTAGCAATCTTGCCGCCAAAACCTACACTGCCTGACAGCAGGGTTCCAGCGCCGCCCGGTAAATAGACAAACGCGCCAATGTCCTTCTTGCCGAGAACGCTCCGATTCAATAGCGCAGCCGGAAACGCAAGCGGCGATGTTGGACTCCAGCCGTACTGGACGGTTGATGACAAGTCTGTCCCGGCGTTATGCGCGGGCGACGAGTTCGCCAGTGTAACATTGTTACTGGCCAGTGCGGCAAAAAGTGGATCGCCCGTCTTGTCCTGCGCGCCGGCCTGCCCCCAGGCCGAAAGTGTGCTGTAATACGTTCCCTCGGAATAGATGAAATTGCTCTGCTGTGTGCCGTAGATATTGAAGTTCGACGTAAAGCCATTCCCGCCCGAAGTGAATATGACCTGCGC
>Ga0187851_10002193_pt1 | contig 17619 bp, 18 predicted proteins | sample June2016WEW_6_10_FD_132997 | JGI IMG/M metagenome (GOLD analysis project Ga0187851, IMG submission 132997) | Peatland microbial communities from SPRUCE experiment site at the Marcell Experimental Forest, Minnesota, USA - June2016WEW_6_10 | ecosystem: Environmental > Terrestrial > Soil >...
GCTGCACGGCCGCCTGGCCTGGGCGCTCCACTTGGCCGGACAGGCCGCCGAAAGCCTTGAGCAGAGCCGCCAGGGCATCGCGCTCTTTCCCGGCCATGAAGGAACAGGCGTGTTCGGCTCCATCATTCTCGCTTTCAACGGAGAAACCGCGCGCGCCATCGAACTCGCGCAGGACCTCGAGCAGCGCTTGCCGTACTTCGACATTGCCACCGCCATCCACGCCTATGCGCTGGCCTGCCACGGCCGCACGGACGAGGCGCGCGCCATCCTCGAGCGGCTGCTATGGCTGGGCCGGGAACGCTACGTCATCCCTTCCTTCACGCCGGCCGTGCTTGTTGCCCTCGGCGACCACGATGCCGCGCTCTCCAGGTTGCGCATCGCCGCCGATATCCGATGTCCATGGTTTTTCCAGATGCTCGCCGATCCGCGCCTCAAACCCCTTCATGGGCACCCGGAATTCAAACAAATGCTGTCGATCCTCACCCGCATGGAAGCCGATGCCGCGCAAAACCCAGAACCCAAGGGTTAGTTGGGCGACCCTCGCCTTGTCAGGTTACGGAAATCAGAACCTCAGCCCCTTGGAGCAAGGGGAAGATGAAGCTCTGGCTTCGGCTACGTGTTCACAAGCGCGATGCGGTCTCTACAGACACGTTCATCGGCAAGCTGCGCTATGCCACGTCAGACGAACGTTTCCAGTCGACTAGCGACGGATTCAACCCTAAATCAAGGCCGTGGAAATGCTGCTGCGTGATCGGGTGGACCTCGCGCAATTGACAAAGGTCTACGGTGTATCTCGCGAAGGCGAACAGCGGTACAGCCCTGCCGAGGTCGTGGATTCTGTCCCATGCGAGATCATGGGACGACCATTCAGAAACCGGATTTGTATTAGCCATATCGAGCGCCAGAACCCCAGCATCAGGATGGGAATGCGCCGCATGACGCGGCGAACGAACGGATTTAGCAAGAAGTGGAAAAACCTGCAAGCCGCGTATTCTCTATCGTTTGCGTATTACAACTTCTGCCGTAGGCATCAAACACTGCGGGTCACGCCCGCGATGGAGAGCGGTCTGACAGACCACATTTGGATCCTTCAGGAACTTATAAGTTGACAGTTTGCAGATAATTACTTTTAATTCTGAAAGACTTTTCTTGACTCTATGAGAGATGCTTGCGGTGTTAGGGACTCTGGACGGTCTGAGGTTCCAGATGCCGAGGTGACGCCAAAATGTAACGTTTCGCGTCCAAACCCATCTAATGAGTGGAAACTATCAGCCGATGTGCTGAGGAGCCCATGAACAGCAAAGTAAAATCGGATTTTCTCTTTGCACAGCCGTCGTTCGCGTCTGGCGCTGCGCGCGTCTTGGATATGTGGGGTCAATTTGATGACTACAACCGGACCGAGACCACACTTGAGGCAGATGCGAGAGCTATCGATGCCGATTGGCTTATCGTCGGACAAGACCTCTCGGACGCCATCCTGAACCACGAAGATGAACTTCGGGTAGCCTAGATTTCGTGACTAAACGTCGGCGCAATGATCCACCCCCGCCCCCGATAAACACTTCGATCGCTGCTGTCACACAGTCGGTTTCATTTTCTGGCCCATTGCCTCACCCGGCGCTCCTGGCTCGGTATAACGAAGCAATCCCGAACGGAGCAGAGCGCGTTATGGCGATGGCCGAGAAGCAGAGCGCCCATCGCGAGTCGCTTGAACCTCAAGTTGTGGCAGGAAACGTATCTAGCCAAGCGCGGGGCGCTCTTTACGCCTTTATCATTTGCCTTGTTACGATCATTGGCGGCTTTGTGTTGATAGGGATGGGCAAAAGCGTAATTGGAGTTTCAGCGATTATCGGTAGCCTCGCGACGCTGGCCAGTGTGTTCGTCATCTCCAAGAGAGAACAGAGAAGAGAGCGCACCGACAAGCAAGATGCTCTCTTATCGCGGAAAGCCCGTTAATCCTCAGCAACGCACTAAACTAATAGGACACTACCGAATCTGCCTTGCGCTAAAACCAGTGAAGTACAATTTGACCTCGTGCCTCAAAAGTCCGGTCACCAGGGCGCGGTTTCAAACGCGGTAACGACAGCGTAGAATTTGTGCCAACTCCACGGAGAGCGAAAAACAATGCGCCGGTACCATCACATCGGAATTCCCACTACTGAAGCGAAGCCTGGCGAGACCCACTTGAAACACCTGAGACTCTTTGTGGTCAGCCACGAGAAAAGCGAATTTGGCGTGGAGTGGATGCGTTTCGAAGCGGACGCGGCGGTCCCTGATCTCGTCCGGCAAGTTCCGCACGTCGCGTTTGAAGTGACTGATCTCGCCTCCGAGCTTGCTGGCCGCGAAATCCTGATTCCTCCCAACAGCCCATCCGACGGCGTCCGCGTCGCGTTCATAGTCGAAAACGGCGCGCCTATCGAACTGCTCGAATTCACCGACCCCAACCATCCTGGTCGCCGCCAGCAGAGCAAGATGCTGATATAAACACCCTCCATCCAAACCACCTCTTAGAGCGAAGGCGAGCACTTGACACCTTTCAAGAGTGGCCAGCTAACGAGCTGAGTTCCATCAAGCAAGCCTTTCCCAACCCCCGCCTCCAAGCCAACCTGACTCCCCGTTTGTCGGCAAACCTTACCTTACTGGGTTAGGTAAGAGTAGCCCGTTACCCGCCCGCCCGGAATTGTCTGCGAATGCTAATGGAAATTGCGTCTTTCTGCTTATACCCCGATTTCTGCAATCACGAGTGCGGAGGCGGAGTTACCGGAAAAGTGCGGCTGCTGTGACTATTGCGGGAAACCGATCTTGCGCACCAGTTCCGTATACCGTGGATCGGAGCGCAGCGAATCGAACGCGGGGTCGGTCCGCAGGCCGGCGACCAAGACGCAGCGTTCCTGGTATGCGGTGTTAAGCCATTCGAATTGTGATCCTTGTCGCCGATATCGCCGTACAGCTCGGCAATTTGGTAAGGAGCGAGGTAGTCGGTCTTGGCTTTGTACTGCGCGGTTAGAACTTCGATCCCCTTGTGCGCGGCGTTGGGCCATCCACCGGAGCGAAAACCGGAGTCCAGCGCGGCGGTGAACTCGGCGTTATTCTTATCCCCTGAGAGTTGGGCGTAGGTCTGATATTCCTGAATGATCTGCGGATATTTGTGCTCGCCCCAATATGCGTAGCTCAGAAAGATATGCCCCACGCTAAACGTTGGATTGTCCGCTATGGCTTTCTTGTACATCTCAATCGCCTTATCGTATTGACGATCATAGGCATAAGCCTCCGCCTGGGCAAAGGCGATGATGGGCGAGAGCGGATCAAGCAGGCGGGCTCGATTGCCTTCCTCGATCGCGTCCTGCGCCCGGCCACCCATGTAACAGAGTGACTGCGCGAACCACTGATGCGCGGTGGCATCGCTGGGATCGAGCTCAAACGCCTTTCGGAACTCGGCTTCGCCGCCCGCGAAGTCCCAGTCGTATTGCATCTTGATGAGGCCTAGGTCCGCATGCGGGCGGGCCAGCGTGGGATCAAGTTCCAGTGCCTTTGCAGCCGCAGCTTTCGACTTGGCGCCGAACTCGCCGGCGTCGCCGCCAAAAGTGCCGATCACCGCATAGGCATCCGCCACTCCTGCATAGGCCAGCGCGTAGCCGGGATCTTTATCGATGGCCTAATTGAAATAGGAAATCGCGGTCTTAAGGTCGGCCTCAGTACGCTTGTTCCAGTAGTACCGGCCTTTGACGTAAAGCTGGTAAGCCTCAGGGTTCTGCGTGCCTTGTTTGGCGACCTGCTGTTTCTCCGCGCCGGTCATGGTCGAGCGCAGCTTGCCCGCAATGTCGCCCGCGATTTGCTGCTGGAGAGCGATGATGTCGCTGGCTTTGCGCTCGTATTGCTCGCCCCAGATTTCGGTGTTGTCTTGCACGTTGGTGAGATCGGCGCTGACCTGGATCGTGTCTCCGTGCTGCACCACCCGGCCGGTGAGGTTCCGATGTATATCGGGAGCAACCCTGAGCTTTCTTAGAACGTGCCCTAGTTTTATCAGCTCAAACGCATCTTGGCGAGCGACGCGAGAGCCTCACCGCCACTCTTGTCATGCACAATGGTCAATTCGAGCATTCCGACATCAACGGGCAGTTCACGTATCTGGGTCCTATCTTTTGTTTCCTTCCAAGGAGCGGAGGGTTACGCAGCGGCTGCGACCTTTTATCTCCTCGACCTATCCAGCATAGGCTTGGAAAGAATGGTTCCGCTGGTCCAAACTGCACGGTTCTGACAATGAGTCTGGTTTTAACGATCTTGCAATTCGAGGCCGTCGCCCCAACATCGTGCGGATCGCGCACTTGAGTTCCCGCCAGAGTGAGCGCTTTTGAGCAGACACGCCCCGAGAAAGTTCTTACTCTTGTCTGGACTGAAATTCCCAGACAGGAAGCTCTTGGGTAAACTGTCCGCCCCTCGGGATTCCAAAATGGAAATTCTGGCTGAGTCGGTATCTTTTGTTCCCCAACAGTCTCGTCAGAGTTCCAGCCTGGGAGTGGAGAGCGGACCAAGGTTTTTGTCGTTTCCCTGGATTGGACTCGACCGAAGCGGAACGACTGTCAGGCGAGTCACGCCTTCCACTCCCGCTGGGCCTTTCCAAATGTCTTGCTGAAATCTACAACACGTCAAAAGCGATAAGGAGAAACGAAATGAACCAGAGCACGAAGGACGAAATAAAAGGCAATCTGCATGAGGCGAAGGGCACCGTCAAAGAGAAGGCGGGCCAGGTCACGAATAACCCCAATCTGACTGCCGAAGGCCAAAATGAAAAGCTCGCCGGCAAAGTTCAAAAGAAAGTGGGGCAGATTGAAAAGGTGTTGGAGAAGTAAGTGAGCGCGGCGCAGTGGCGCTGATTGGTAGCATCGTGCTCCGCGTATCGGGCAGAGAGTAATGACTTCCGGAGCACTGCTATTTCTGGTTTAACGTTCAGAGGAAAGGAAGATCCACATGTTGATACTGATTATCATCTTGATCTTGGTTTTAGGGGGCGGTGGAGGCTACTACGGCCATAGCCGCTGGGGTTATGGTGGGGGTGCGGGCATAGGGCTGGGCACCATATTGTTGATCCTCCTCGTAGCCTACATGTTGGGCGTCTTCCACTGAGGCGAAGCCCGCCACCCGACGTTCCACTAGGACCAGTGCTCATTTGTGGCCCAAGTAAGACGGAGCTGCCGTCGCGGAATGGCAGCGGACCGTCCGTGCGTCTGTAAGAGAGTAGAGTTCCGTTTTTTCGGAACGAATTTCTAGTCGTGGAGAACGATGTTGAGAAGTGAACTGTGGACCTGTAATTCATCGCCAGCTTGATAATCAATGAATCCCAAGTTCCTAAACCTGTTCATGAAAAAGCTCACCCGCGAGCGGGGTGTGCCTATCATCTCTGCGAGGGTCTCTTGACTCAATCTTGGGGATTACAGTCTCGGGCACGCCTTCCTTGCCGGAATGCGCCAGCAATAGCAATATCCACGCCAGTCTTTTTTCACTCGAATTGAAAAGCTGGTCAACCAAATCCTCTTCGTGTCGGATGTTCCGTGTCAGCAAATATCCCACGAACATATCGGGAAATGCGTGTTCCCGGTGGAGCACTTCATTCATGGACTTTTTGTCAATTTTCATCACGGAGCAATCGGTCATTGCGGTTGCGGAGCACAGGCGGAGAGGCTGCCCTGTCAGGCAACCTTCTCCGAAAAGAAGCTCTCGACTATCGTGATCAAGCCCGCAGGGTGCGTGCCGCCGACCTGGTTTGGCTGAAGGTCCGGCAGGCCTTTGATGATCTGCGTGAGGAATCACGCTTCATCCAACTTTGTAAAGAGATCGGACTGTGCAGCTAGATGTCTTGAAGTGAAGAACTTGATGCAAATGATTCAAACAGAGCAGTGCATCTCCTATGCGTGGGCATCCTTTCGTTGAAAACTCTTCACACTCGCTCAGTCTTCTAGCAGCGTTCCATCCACCGTACAGTGCTTGTCCGAGAGAAGCCTCCGCCCTCGTGCCTGCTGGAGCACAGCTTGGAAGAAAACTCCGCCGATGCGACGCTCATCGAGAAGATGGACCATCGCGACGCGCGGAGGGTGGTTAGCGTTCGATCACTGCCCCAGCTGATTGTTTGGCTCCCTCAACGGATTCGCTGCCCCATTTCACTCGCCCGCACGGCTGATCGACCGACTAGTTCCGCATGCTGTCGGTCTTCTTGCGGTCACTTCGCCATCTTGAGGGACATAACGTGGACTTCGTTCTTGTCCGCATTACATTGTGCTGTCAGGGTGACGTGGTGCCCTTCGTGTCCTTTTACTGCTTCTGGGTTGTTGATGGTCCAGCTCTTGCTGTCCTTGTCGCCCACAAACGTCTTGCCGTCATCGCTAACTTTGCCTGTGACGTGAACCGCTTTCTTGGAGGCATCAGCCTTCATGTTGTCATTCTGCATGTTGTCCTGGGCCAAAGCCATTCCTGGGGTTAGCAGGGCCAGGGCGAAACAAATCGTCATCAGCTTCTTCATGTTGCTCTCCTTGATATGCCAACCGGTCGACAGGACCTCATGCCCGCCCCAAGGGGCTGGCCGTCCTTTCAGGGGGTCGCCGCGCTAAGCAAGCGTGAATATTAGTGTCCCCAACATCGTGTGGCTGTACAAAATTGCTCATTTCGTCAGATTGTTTTAACAAGCTACGCGGCCAATCGAAGCATTCGTGCCCCTTGGAACCAAGGCACCATCTCGCTTTCACGCAACCACTTCTTGCGGACCGTTGACGTTTGGCTGACAAACTCTCCCCCAACCGGCCACCTCTTCGCGGCAGCGCATAAATTGTCAAACAGTGGCCAAAATTGGACAGCTTGGAAGGATCTAGTTCTGCCACACTCTGACCATGACAACTAAAACGATTCCGGCATATCTTGAGGACGAGCGCCAAAAAAATAGAGACGCTCAGCTGCGTATCGAAGCGGAAGCCGCGCGCATCCGGCCGTTGCGCCATGGCCACCATCGCAATGCGAAACAGCCCCAGCTGGAATTGCTATCTGTGGTTGAAGCCGCATTCAAAACGAGGAAAACTGCGGCAGCAGCTCGAAAAAAGCCACGCACCGCGCGAAAGACGGCGACGAAAGCCCGCCAGGCAGCCTGACTCCTGAGGCTGCGCTCGCAGGCAGGACAGGGCGGGCGCTGTGGCCTTGCCGATTGCCTTGTCCCTTCCGGACAGGCGGGTGGGTTGAGCCAAGAAGGATCCCGTCGATCCCTGCATGATCTTTGCGCACAGAACCTGGAGCAGAGCAGTTACGCGACGGGTGGGAACGTGCTGGATCGATTAGCAGCGGAGGCCGGCAAACATGAGGATCTGTGCGTCGAAGACATCGTTGTTCATCATGAGTCTCGTGTTTTTCATGGAAACAGCCACACCTTCGCATGCGCAGGCCATCGAACCAGTCCCGCCAACCCCTATCGACATGAAGAAAGTCGAGCTCGGGGGGACCCCCTGGAATCCACTATGGGACCAGATCATCGAGAAGGCGCTGCCGCCCGAAATGCTTTCTTCCCAGGTCCCTCGGGGCGTGCGTCGATTCTGCCCGCGATTTTACGAGATGGGCACAACAGATAAACGCACATTTTGGGCGTACTTCTTCCAGGCGCTTGCAGGTGCTGAAGCCGGCCTGAATCCGAACACGAGCGTCCGTCACACCGAGCCGGAAGGCGTATTGGCCATGCGCAGCGAAGGATTGTTGCAGCTTTCGTACAAAGACCAGAAGCGTTACGGCTGCGATTTCAATTGGCAAGTGGACCGAGTGCTAAAGGCGAACGATCCGGCCAAAACCATTCTCCAGCCGAAGAACAATCTCGAATGTGGAGTGAAGATTCTGGTCAACCAGACCATCGTCCAGCGCAAGCCCTTGCTGACCCGGTCGGGATACTGGTCGACGTTGCAGCCGGACGGGCCGAGCTACCGCGTATTCGCCAAGCAGATGACAAATCCCCCAGCTGCATGTGGTCTGTCCACCAAGTCGACGATCGACAAGTCGGCTACGACGAAGTCCGTACAGGACGACGCGAACCGGGATGAAACTCCCAAATAATTTGCGCTGACCCTCTACTTCCCGAGTAGTCGGCCATGCCGCGATCAGCTCTCTCAGAAATTGCTTCCGAATTGCGCGTGAGAACGATACCGAGAAGCCCCCGCCCCTGGATAGTTAATGGCCACATAGGAGAAAGTCGGCCATCCCCGCTTTGGGCTGGCAAAAAGCACGTGTTGATGCGGCTGCGCATGTTAGGCCTGCGCAGCATTTCGTTCCCGGCCGACGCTCCATTTCTTTTTTCAGGTAGCTGCCAGTAGCGCGAGGATCGCATACGCGCGCCGAAGGTCAGCTCTTGGTGGCGGAGTTTGCCAGCAGCGGTAGCCGCGGACCGAGTTTTGTCGGAGTCGGGATCTGAGCTCTGTAGAATAGGGTTAGGGTCGTGGCTGGAAGTTGCAGCAGCGAAGCTGATTGTGGCAACGGTCGGAGTGGCCACTGTAACTGCTTGTTTGGACGAGGCCGTTCGGTTGAAACTTGGGTAGTGCGCCATTCGGTCTTCGACAACCGAGAGTCCTGAGCTCGTTGGAGGAAGGAAACCTGCATGTTGATTCAGGTCGGCTATGAATTAGTCTTTAACTGTCCACAAACGACGCCGATGATCCTCATGGTCAACGTCCATTACTCCCGTGCCTCGGATATCGTTGTTCCCGATTGCCTGACCACCGATCCGGAAACGCCAATCACGGCGTATCGGGACGGCTTCGGAAACTGGTGCAGCCGGATTGTGGCGCCCATCGGGAGGATTCGCCTGAAAAGCACCGGAGTGGTTCGAGACTCGGGAGAAACCGACGTGGTGACGACCTCCGCTCAACAGCACTCTTTACAAGATTTGCCGGAAGATACGCTGGTCTTTCTGTTGGGCAGTCGTTATTGCGAGACCGACCTACTGTCATGGGAGGCGTGGTCGCGATTCGGTCAGACCACGCCGGGATGGTCGCGCGTTCAGGCGATCTGCGATTTTGTCCACAACCATATCGCGTTCGACTATCAGCAAGCGCGCCCCACGCGGACAGCTTGGGAGGCGTTCAACGAGGGTGTGGGCGTCTGTCGCGACTTCGCGCACCTGGCTATTGCTCTCTGCCGCTGCATGAATATTCCGGCGCGTTACTGCACCGGCTACTTGGGCGACATGGGGACGCCGCCGCCTTACCCCCTGATGGATTTTGCAGCCTGGATTGAAGTCTATCTCGGTGGTGCCTGGCACACGTTCGATCCACGGAACAACGTGCCCAGGATTGGACGAGTGCTCATCGCTCGAGGCCGTGACGCGGCCGATGTCGCCATCGCGACCACGTTCGGCCAAAACACTCTGGAGAGCTTTAAAGTCTGGACGGATGAAATTGCGGAAAGTGTGTCTCAGCTCCGCTAGTCTGAATTCGACTACCGAGGTGCGTCTCCTCACCGTACGGCATATCACGGCATCTCGTAATACCGGATCTTAATTGTCCGACGCAGCTTCACATGCATGAACAGGATAAGGAACTCAGGCTGGATATTGGCTCTGTCAACTTGCTAGGAATCGATCGGCTCCATGTCAACGCCGACGTGGAGCTTATGAGCTCCACCGCCTAGGATTAAGCCGCGCAGAGGACTTACATCACCGTAGTCCCGACCCCAGGCGAGCGTCACGTGGCCGTTCGTGGGGACAAGGTTGTTCGTGGGGTCCACGTCAAGCCACCCGATTCCCGGACAATAGGCAGACACCCAGGCGTGGGATGCATCGGCACCCACCAGCCTCGGCTGCCCGGGAGGTGGATAGGTTCGAAGGTATCCGCTTACATAACGTGCCGCGAGATTCAGGGAGCGGAGGCAGGCGATTTGCAAGTGTGCGAAATCCTGGCACACGCCGCGCCGTTTCCGGAAGACCTCTTCGATTGGCGTCCGAACGCTGGTCGCTTTCGAATCGAAGCAAAAATCCTTGTGGATGCGTGCGGTCAGGTCCAGAAGCGCCTCCGGCATTGGCCGCCTGGGCGTAAACGACTGGAGCGCATAGGAGGCAAACTCCGGCCGTACCCGGATGCGCGGCGACTCAAATTCAAACTGGTAGGCTTCGAGCCCCGCTGGGCTGTGATCGTTGGGAACCGATCGGGCTGCCTCTTCCCAAGGCAGCGCCAGTTGCGGCCAAGGCGTCGCCTTCCCCTCCATGATCACTTCACTCCGCGCCTCTATCACCAATTCCCTGTGCGGCTCCTGAATGGTGAAAAAGCAGAGACGGTTCCCAAAAAAGTCCACACGCTCGGTGCGCGTCGCCGGGCGCGGCTGGATGTGCAGCTCGCTCTGCGCCAACTGGTGGTGCGGCAAAGCGCGCGGCTTCAGGCACGCCACGTGGGTTCCGACCGAGACCGGATGCTTGTATTTGTACGTGGTCCGGTGAACGATTCTATAGATCATTATCCTAAGAAGATCATTGGCCTATCGTGATCGGCAAGGTGCGAGCGTGGCTAAAGTACCTGCTCGACAAGTTATTCGACCAGGAAGGCAGCAATCCTTCCAGCCCCTGGAGGAAACTCGCGAGCCGAGCGAGCCCATCGGAACCATGCTCCGCCGCGGCACCCGGCAATGGGTACTTTAACTTGCGCAAATCGAAACTGCGCAACAATGCCAGCGCGGCCCGCATCGCCTCTAAGTCAACCGGGACATGCCGAGGAAGTTTTTGATAGAGATCTGCGAGGTGGCTCAGCTGAAAGTCCAAAGAGCGGGGATTCGTCTCATCCGCCAAGAGCACATCCAGCACCGCTAAGGGCTGCAGGGTTGTGTAGTACCGAGTCCGGTAGGTCATAGAGCTATCCGCAACCTCGAGCAAGCATTCCAAAAGCGACCAATCCTGCTCAGTCAGCGGCGTAGTGATCTCGCGCAGTTGCCTGGTCAGATAGATCGCGCGCTCCAGACGCCGGCCTGTGGTCATGAACAACCAGCCCAATCCGCGGTTGATGTTTTCCCGCTCCATTCCGGAAAATGCAGAAAGTAGTTCCAAACAATCGGTCAGCATCGCCGGATACTCGAGAAACGGCGTGCCATGCCCGATCTGAATTGAGTCCCGCAGCTGGCCGATGAGAAACATCATATCGCCCGACAAGCGCTCGCGAATATTGCCTCCAGTCCGAGATACTTCCGCCAGAGTGCAAGCCAGGCTGTCGGGCCGCTTGGCATCCGTCAACAGTGAGGTCATTTCCTGTTCAAGATCAACCGAGGTCGGCCGCCTGTGTTTAGGCTTTGGCAACTTGCTGTGCCGCGACTCCAGGCACCGGTGCAGGCGGATGAGGCAGACAAGCTCTGCTTCCTCGGCGCGCCGTACGCGAGGGATCATGGCGCGTGAGATCCGAGCAATGTTTTCGGCGCGCTCGACGTAGCGGCCCAGCCAGAAGGCATTGTCAGCGACACGGCTTGGCACAACCCGCGAGACACGGTGCAACTCCACGGGCTCATTCCGCGGGCGCAGCATACTGAACGTATCGACGGGGCTGTCCCACAGGACCCATGCGTCCTTGCTGTGGCCGCCCCGCTGCATGGAGACGACCGACCCTTCCGCTTCGGCAACACGAACCAGCCCTCCCGGAATCGCAATCCACCGGCTGCCGGTATTGAGCACGTAAGTGCGCAGCACTACGCTGCGCGAGTTGAGACATCCGTTATCCCACACCGGCGCCGTGGACAAAGCGACCTGTTCCTGCGCGACATACTCGTGCGGGCGAGATCGCAATTGCTCGGCAAACATGCCCTTCTCGGCTGGCGGGATTTCGGCCCCGAACACCGGTTCCATATTGCGTGAGGGAAACGCCGGTTTCACCACCACCGAGTCAAGATGGTCGAGCACCCAATCGAGCGCGTACTTCTGCCCGCACCACCAGGTCGCGACGGACGGAAGTTTGAGCTTCTCGCCCAGCAATTGGGTGCAGAGGCCGGGTAGAAAGGGCATGATCGCGGCCGTCTCAATCAGACCGCTTCCCAGTGCGTTTGCCACCTTCACATTTCCAGCGACGATAGCGTCGACGAGGCCGGGCACGCCCAGCAGCGAATCGCCCCGCAATTCGAGAGGATCGCAAAAGCTATCGTCCACACGACGCAAAATCACATCCACCTTCTCCAGTCCGTCGACGGTCTTGAGATACACGCGGCGTTTGCGCACTGTTAGGTCCGCTCCCTGAACTAGGGTGAATCCCAGATAGCGCGCGATATAGGAGTGTTCAAAGTAAGTCTCGTTGAGCGGTCCGGGAGTAAGCAATACGATTCGCGGATTGTCGCGCTGGGCGAGGTTGGTAAGCGCTTCGCGTTGCGCACGGAAAAATGGGGCGAGGCGCAATACGTTCGAGGTACGGAAGAGATCGGGTAGAACATCGGAGACGATGGTGCGGTTCTCCAGCGCATAGCCGCTGCCCGAAGGCGCTTGCGTGCGATCGGCGAGCACCCACCACTGGCCGTCGGGCGAACGGGCAAGATCGACGGCCAGCATGTGCAGATAGCTGTGCGCGGGAACACGCACACCCACGAGCGGCCGGAGAAATGCGGGGTTGGCGTAGAGAAGTGCGGCAGGAAAGTGGCCGTGCGCCACCAAGACCTGCGCCCCGTAGAGATCCTCGAGGAGCAGATTGAGCAACTGGGCTCGCTGAATGATGCCCGCTTCGATGTATCGCCACTCGTCCGCCGGAATCAGTAGCGGAACGATATCGATCCGCCAAGCCCGACTTGCCCCGAGCGGATCGCCGTAAATGTTGTACGTGATCCCGTTCTCGCGAATGCGGCGCTCGGCACGGGCCCAGCGTCGTCCCAGTTCCTCGGGGCCGATCGCCTGCAACGACTCCATCAGGTGTGCCCAGTGCGGCCGAGGAGTTACACCATCGGCCGATAGCTCGTCATAGGCATCTCCGTAGCGGAGCGGAGTTTGAGTTAGATCCACAGTCATGGGACAAGCCCCGACTTCTCGATGTGGGTCTGTTTTCCGGGCGGAGGCAACCTCAGGTCCAGAGTCATGGGAAAGATCGGGTTGGTCTCTTCCTCCGGCGCCGCTATCAGCCCGGGCGTAGGGTCGGATTTTTGGAAGCGCTGCCGACGGCGGTCTGCGGCCTCCATTGCGTTCCCCGGGAGGGCTGTGTAGGCGTGACCGTCGGGTGATCCCACATGGTAGGCGCATCGGCCAATCGAGCGCTCTTTCCAGCGGTCAATAATGTCGAAGATCAGGGGCGCATGCACGGGAATTGTTGGATGTAACACTGCCGAGAGCTGACGGGCGCGATAGCGTACGCCGGCTACAGCCGCTCCGGGTTCGCCCGTATAATAGAGTGGCAGCCTGCGTCCATTGCATGCAACCATGTAGCGGGATTCCGTGGTGAACCCGGACACCTTCACCTGAATCCGCTCGAACGATGAGTCCACGGCGCGCGCCGCTCGGCCGGAAGTAGTCTCTTCCGCGAGCACGTTCCAAGGCTCGAGGGCCTGACGCAGCTCGAGTTCGACTCCCTCTACAGCGATCGACCCGATCTTCGGAAAGCGAAACTCCAAGTGCGCCGCAAACCATTTCTCCTCGAAATTGTAGTCCGACCGGCGCAACTGGGTGAGCACATCGGAAAAGTCGCGCCTGACAAAATGCGGCAGCATAAAACGGTCATGGAGCGCTGTGCCCCAACGGACCAGGCCGCCGTCGAATGGCCGTTTCCAAAACATGCATATCAAGGCGCGGATGAGCAGCATCTCTATAAGACCCATTCTGACATGAGGAGCCATTTCAAAGGCGCGCAATTCGAGCAAGCCAAGGCGCAACCCGAGACCCTCGGGCGGATAAAGCTTGTCGACACAAAACTCGGCGCGATGTGCGTTTCCAGTGACATCGACGAGCAGGTTGCGGAACAATCCATCCACAAGGTTGGGCGGGCAGTGGCTCGCAGGCAAATTGCTAAAGGCGACCTCCAGCTCATACAAGGCATCCATGCGCGCCTCGTCTACGCGCGGAGACTGGCTCGTCGGGCCGACATACATGCCGGAAAACAGATACGAGAGCGACGGATGGTTCTGCCAGAATGCCAGCATGCTGCGCAGCAGATCCGGACGGCGCAGGAAAGGGCTGTCCCGCACGGTCGCTCCGCCGATCACGATATGGCTACCGCCGCCGGTAGCGAGATGGCCGCCGTTATACCCGAATTTTTCAGCGGTCAACCGATTACGGCGCGCTTCCTCGAAGAGCAGTGTGTTGATCTGTTCGAGTTCGTCCCAATTGCTCGCGGGCGGCAGGTTTACTTCCAGAACGCCGGGATCGGGAGTGATGCTGAATGATCGCAACCGCGGATCGGGAGGAGGAGGGTAGCCCTCCAGCCACACCGGCATGTGCAGATGCTGGCACGTATCCTCGACGGCGGAGACCAAGTCGAGATAGTCCGCGAGCTTGGACGCATACGGCAAGAACACGTGCAGGCGGCCTTCTCGAGCCTGCACGCACAGCGACGGACGGATAAGCTCCGGCGCAGTTTCAGCTGTGCTCGAGAGAGCGGGCAGCGGATCGGCCAAAGGATCTTTCTGGAAGAGATCCATCCGCCGGTTCGGGCGTGATGAGAGCTTGATCCGATCTGCGAACGGCGCAGCCTCGTACTCGTATTCGAGCTCATCAGGCACCACCCATGGCATCGACGCGGTCGGTATGCGGTAGCCGAGGGGGGAATCGCCTGGCGACAGCAACAGACGTTCCGGGCGAGGGAACCACAACTGGCTCGACCAGCACAACCGGCCCGCCGGTTGACGGCGGCGAATAGGCAAAATGTACCCGGCCGGCTCCGTCGACTCAGCTTCGCCGTTGTAGGCCGGCAGCATGTTTTCGGAGCTCACCTGAAGGCGACGCGTGAGCGCTTCCATGAACTTGAAAGCATCGGCTGCGCCGAAGCTGTAGTCCTGATCTTCGCGAGCGATGAGATCGATATTCTCCCAAACAGGGACGCGGTCGACGCGCCAAGAGCAGTTCAGCGCCCAACGCGGCAGCGGCTCGCCTGGATACCATTTGCCTTGTCCGTAGTGAAGCAGTGCGCCGGGCGCCACTTTCTCGCGGAGGCATTGGATGAGAGCCAAGCTGCGGGTTCGCTTCATTGATCCCAGAGCATCGATGTTCCATTGCGGGCTCTCGGGCTCGTCGATGCCGACGAACGTCGGCTCGCCGCCCATGGTCAAGCGCACATCCTGTGCTTCCAGGTCCGCGTCGACGCGATGCGCCACCTGTTCGACCTGGAGCCAAGCCTCTTCGGTGAAGGGCTTGGACGGCCGTGGTGCGTCATTCAATCGGCGAACAGACATGGAGTAGGCGAAGTCCACATTGGCCCGCTCGACCGTGCCCTCGATGGGCGCGGCCTTGGAAGCGTTCGGGGCGCAGACGAGCGGGATGTGACCCTCGCCGGCGAACAGGCCCGAGGTCGAATCCATCCCAATCCAGCCCGCACCCGGCAAAAACGCTTCTGCCCAGGCATGGAAATCCGCCGAGTCGGTCTGCGGACCGCTCGGACCTTCCGTCGCGCTCTCGTCCGCCGCCAACTGAATCAGATACCCGGAGACGAAACGTGCCGCGATTCCCAAATGTCGGAGAATCTGCACGAGCAGCCATGCAGAGTCACGGCAGGACCCCGTGCACTTTTCAAGGGTCTGCTCACATGTCTGAACGCCCGGATCGAGCCGCGTCACATATTCAATTTCGTTTCGCACCCTCCGATTCAAGTCAACCAAAAAGCTGATTGTTCCTCGCGTCTCGCGGGAAAGTTTCCCAAGAAAAGCCTGGAGTAGAGGGCCGGCCGGATCGAGCCCACGATAGGGTTCGAGATCCTTAGCCGACTCCGGAGCGTACTCGAAAGGGTAGTCTTCGACTCCAGGTTCCAGAAAGAAAGCGAACGGATTGAAGGGGGATAGTTCCGCGACGAGGTCCACCTCAACCACAAACTCGTTGGTCTTGTCCGGAAAAAGAAGGCGCGCCAGATGATTGTTGTGGGGGTCGAGCTGCCAGTGGAGAAGGTGCCCGGCGGGAGTGACGCTAAGCGAGTAGCTGAGGATCGGCGTTCGACAGTGCGGGGCGGGACGCAACCGTATAACCTGGGGACCGACTGAGACCGCCTTCTCGTAACGGTACCGTGTCCAGTGATTGAGAGCAACCTGTATGCTCATCCACCCTCATGCGGCCCACGCCTGGAGTTTCTGGTTCGTTCTCACTTCACTACTGCTGTTGCTGAGCATCGACCAAGTGCAATTGCTGGGTCTCGTCAAGAAATTGGGACCACTCTTCGTCCGCCGCAAAATCCTCGTCGGGAGGGAGCAGGGTTTGGGACGGCGTGACCCGAACTCGAACTTGGAGTTGCGTGTCGGTTTTTCCCTTCATCACGCCCATTGTGGGCGGAACGTTGGCATAATCGCGACCGATTGCGGTGCGAATGTGCCCCTCACCTACGAGCCGATTAATCGTCGGATCGAAACCTACCCAGCCAACGCCGGGGAGAAGGGCTTCCACCCAGGCATGCGTAGCGCCGTCCGTCGCGGGATGCGCATTTTCGCTGCTGCGGTAAAGGTATCCACTGACATAGCGACACGGAATTTTGGCATTTCGAACGAGTGCGATCATGACATGAGCAAAATCCTGACATACACCCTGTCTCAACCGAAGGGCATGCTCAATCGGCGAACGTACCGCGGTGCTCTTCTTGACGTAGTTAAAACTGCGATGCACACCGGCGGCAGTATCCTGCAGAAATGTCAAAGGGCTTCGTCCATCCCTTTCCGTCGCGCCGATCTCCTTTGCCAACTCTTCAAGCTCCGGTGATGGGCGCGCAAAATGACTGGGGATCAGCATGTCCCAGTAATCTTTTTTCTCGACGAGCTGTTCCAGATCACTCCACCCTTCGTAGTCCATGAGCTCGGGAACCGAGGGCTGAGCGTCAATATTTACCAGAGCGTCCGAGATGATGGTGAGCTGGCCATGGCGGGAAGGCAAGTCGAAGTGGTGCACCAGATTGCCATAGGAATCGGTATAGCCAAAAATGCGGGCTCGCGGATTGACCGATAGCTGAAAAACAAAACAGCGCTGGTTACCTTCGCTTCTGGGGTGCATGCGAACTTCCATCATGCTCTGCCAGACGGCTTGGCTGTAGCGATAGCACGTGAAATGGCGAATGGCGTAAAGCATTAGTTTTGGAAAGCACCCTCGATCGGATATTCGATATAGAGTTCGTGAACAGCCGCATGCAGTTCGCGACATTGCTCGACAATTGCCGCAAGATATTGGTTCAATCCGGCAATGATTTCGTCAACCTGTACGTAGGCGACCATCGATCGCAAACGCCCGATCAATCTTTCGACCTTTTCGGTCCTGCGGCTCAAAGAAAGATTGCTGATTGCAGTCAAAGCCTCGTGCATTCGGTCCAACGAATAACGGACCGAATAAGGGAACTCGGGCTTCAGCAGGAGGAAATGCGCTATCCGTTCCGGTTTGAGTTCGGCGGTGCATGCCTTGCAATAAGCTTCAAACGCAGCGCAACTGCTTAACAGGCCCACCCAATCCAAATCATCTGCATGCTTGTCGACGACAAAATAAGC
>Ga0187851_10002194_pt1 | contig 17610 bp, 7 predicted proteins | sample June2016WEW_6_10_FD_132997 | JGI IMG/M metagenome (GOLD analysis project Ga0187851, IMG submission 132997) | Peatland microbial communities from SPRUCE experiment site at the Marcell Experimental Forest, Minnesota, USA - June2016WEW_6_10 | ecosystem: Environmental > Terrestrial > Soil > Wetlands...
ATCAGCGATGGGCTCTGGAGGAGAGAATTCGGAGCCGACCCACACATCATTGGTAAAGCGTTGCGCCTCGACAACGATGTTTATCACGTGGTCGGCGTCATGCCGGCAAGTTTTCGCGACCAGGGTCGAACCAGGGAGGAGCGGAACACCGAATTGTGGGCGGGAACCGGTTTCGCCGCAGATCCGGCGCCCCCTCCCCTACGCAGTTCCCGTTTGACTCTCTCGACCATCGCGCGCCTGAAACCCGGGCTCTCAATTGCCGCCGCGCAGGGGCGCCTCGATGCGCTGGTTTCATCGCTGACGAAGCAGTTCCCCGCAGAGTATCCGGCGCAAGCAGAATGGACCGTTCGTCTGGTTCCGCTCAGCGAAACCGTGGTTGGCAGCATTCGCCAGTCTCTTATTCTGCTGTTCGGCGCGGTGGGATTGGTTCTCTTGATCAGCTGCGTCAACGTCGCCAATCTTCTGCTTGCCAGGGCCAGTGCGCGAGTCCGTGAGATCGCAGTTCGCCAGGCGCTGGGAGCCGCAAGAGCACGCCTGCTCCGCCAGCTTCTGACCGAGAGCCTGCTGCTTTTCTTGCTCGGCGGAGTTGCTGGTTTTGCCGTTCTTTTCTGCGCGAGGAAATTCCTCCTGCAACTCGTTCCAGACAGCCTGCCGCGCCTCAACGACATTTCGATCGGCTGGGGCGTGCTGGGGTTTGCCGTCGCCGCCTCCCTCGCCGCCGGAGTCATCTTCGGGCTCGCTCCCGCGTGGATGATGAGCCGTCTTGATTTGACCGCCACGCTCAGGCAGGAAGGGCGCGGCTCCAGCGGCTCCTCCGAACGCTCTCGCGCGCGCCGCGTCCTGGTCATCAGCGAGTTGGCGTTCTCGTTGGTGCTGCTGGTGGCTGCAGGCCTGCTGCTGCACAGCTTCTGGGAGTTGTTCAAAGTGCAGCTCGGTTTCAATCCGGACCGCGCGATGGCAGTCCAAACCTGGCTGCCGGAGCCGAACGATCCCAAGGCGGACCGTTACAGCACGGCTACCCAGGAAGCGGTGTTGCTGCGCGAAATTCTTCGCCGCAATCGCACCCTGCCGGGCGTAGAAGAAACGGCCGTCGGAAACATGGATTCTCTTCCTCTCGGGCACGGCCGCGACGACCTCAATGTGTCTCCGTTGATCCGCGAAGGCTACGAGGCCAGGAGGAATGAGAACCCGCTGATCAACACTTCCATCGTTTCTCCTGAATACTTCCACTTGCTGGGCATGACGCTCTTGCGCGGCCGTCTCTTCAGCGACCAGGATCTTGAGGACACACCCTCGATCGCCGTCATCAATGAGGCCGCAGCCCGCACCTACTGGCCCGGCCAGGACCCCTTGGGCAAGCGCATCCGAATGAATCCGGATAAGCCAGCCTGGACCTCGATCGTCGGCTTGATTGCCGATGCTCGCACTGAAACGCTGGCCGACGCCGGCACTCCGCAGATCTATCTCAGCATTTACCAGCACCCCGCCAAAGACCTGGCCATCTTTCTTCGCGGGCAACTCGATCCCGGCGCCATCCCCGCGCAGGTGCAAAGCCAGGTCCAGTCCGCCGATGCGGAACTTCCTGTGTTCCATGCGGAAACGCTGGACGATGTGCTTACCGACTCGCTTTCGGTGAGGCGATTCGCGATGAAAATGGTTGCGCTGTTTGCCGCCACTGCCTTGCTGCTCGCCGGACTTGGAATCTACGGAACCATATCGTACGTCGTCAACGAGCAGACCCGCGAGATCGCCATTCGCCTTGCGCTGGGTGCACAAAAGCGCAACATCCTCAAGATGGTTCTGCGCCAGGGACTCGGTTTGGCTGCCGCCGGCGCCGGAGTGGGTCTGGTGGCAGCGCTCATCGTCTCTCATCTCATGGCCGGCCTGCTTTACGGCGTGTCGCCTACAGACCTGCCGACGTTCGCCGGCGTCACCCTCGTGCTAACCTCGGTCGCGCTCGCCGCCAGCTACATCCCGGCGCTGCGCGCCATGCGCCTCGACCCGAACACTACGCTCCACTCCGATTAGCCCTTTCGGCGTTTCGTACGGCATCGAAGGCCCGCAGGCTGGCAGCGATCCTTTTTGGATCGCTGCCGGCCGTCAGACATTGCGCGAGCCTCAACCAGAAACGAAGACCTAGGCCGCGACCTCGTTGACTGCGCCGGCACTCGCGCCGCGCACCCTGAAGTGCCTCATCTGAATCGATAGCGCGCGCTCGATTTTTCGCAACTCGCCGCGCTCCGCCGGTCCGGCAAAGGTTGAAGCTACTCCCCTGGCCGAGGCGCGGCCGGTGCGGCCCACGCGATGCACAAAATCCTCCGCCACTTTCGGTAGATCGAAGTTGACCACGTGGGCGACGTTGGCTACATCGAGGCCGCGGGCAGCAACGTCGGTCGCCACAAGCACGCGGTGGCGCCCTTCGGAGAAGTTGCGCAGTGCCTGGTTCCGTTGCGCTTGCGAGCGGTCGCTGTGAATCTGGATGGCCGCATGGCCGGAGCGTGCTAACCGTCGCGCGACCCGATCGGCGCCGTGCTTCGTCCGCACGAAGACCAGGAAGCTGCCCTTCTCGGCGTTCAGCAAGTGCTCCAGAAGCTCCTGCTTCTTATCGGTCTCTACGCTGAAGGCCCGCAGTTCGACGTTCTCGGCCGGCTTCATCGTCGAGCCGATCTCGATGCGAACCGGGTTCTTGAGATAGTTGCGCGCCACTTCTTTGACCTTGCCTTCGAGTGTGGCCGAGTAGCACAGGGTCTGGCGCTCTGCGGGGACCATGCTCGCGATGCGGCGAATGGCCGGTTCGAAGCCCATATCGAGCATCCGGTCCACTTCGTCCAGCACCAGGATCTTTACCCGGTCGAGGCGGACAAGGCGGCGCTTCAGGTAATCCTCAAGCCGGCCAGGCGTCGCCACGATCAGGCGAACACCGCGGCGAAGAGCTTCGATCTGCGGACGTTCGTTCATCCCGCCGACCACCAGCGCCACCGAGTACACGGGGCTGGGACGGACATCCTTGAAGGCTTGCTCGACCTGCATGGCCAATTCGCGCGTGGGCAGCAGGATGAGGGCCTGCGCCCCAAGTCCTTCCATCCTCTGCGAATCCGGCTTCATCAGCATTTCCACGATGGGGATCAGGAAGCTGAGGGTCTTGCCGGTTCCGGTCTGCGCCGTGGCCAGCACGTCGCGGCCTTCGAGCGCGGGAGGAATGGCCCCGGCCTGCACCGGCGTAGGAATTTCAAATTGGTTGGCGTTGAGCCGCGCCATCAAGGCAGCGGAAAGGGAAAACTGTGAAAACTGAGTCGTCAAAACAGACAATCTTTCTATAGGTTCCGGGAGCCCAAGATTTCATTGGGGCCTGCAAACGGAACCGGGCATCGAGGCGCGGCCGATTCACTGGCGCGTGCCTTCTTTAAAATTACGCGTAAGGAAGAACCGAAATCGTCCTGGGACTGGCTGCAAGCATTCAACAATGCTGGCGCCCGGAACTGACCCACGCTACGTTAACGCCAACCTGCACACTGCCGGTCGGCACCCTGGAGTCACGCAATTCATGCGTTGTCCGCCATTGCCGCCAACGCACTCAGCATTGGCGCACAGCAACTCGGCATTCCTGATCCTTTCTCGGATCAAGATTGAGTCGCCGGACGGGAACTCAAGGGCTACGCTGTAGGGGCTTGGGGAAATCTGTGCAAGGCAGGGTTGCCTTCGATAAGGCAAAACGCCGCTCACGACCAAATCACTGAGCGCAACGCTAGTATAGCATGACTCTCGATTTACCTGTGGCAACTCAAGAAGAACCTGCATACCCAACGCGGTTGCCGCAGTTCCTCAACCCTCTGCTGGACGCTGAGAAGAAAGGGGGTTGTCCGCGTTGCCCGCGCACCAGCGCTCTTTCGCGTATGCTAAGAGGACACTCCGTTTATTCCTCCTCGCCTTTGGCATTCCAGGCTTAGCTCCAGACGAGCGTCTTCCAAGCTAGCAAGCGATCAACAGGAGCTGCCGTGAGCATCATTAAAGAAAGCGATGTGAAGAACCTCTTGTCTCCCCAATTCCACACGAAAATACACTTGTGCCAGCCCGAAACCCAGCCCGATGCAACTGGTTTCTCGAGTGAGGAACCCGCAACCGCCGATGCCATGGAAAACGATTCGGTGAAGAACCCGCCTAATCTCGCTTCGACCGGTGGACGGAAGCCCATCGCGCTGGTGACTCCCAAAAGCGTTAAGGATTGACGCCGCGCTCGATTCTCCGCGCACCACGAATCACACTCGGAAAATGGAAATGCGCTTCGGTGCGCGCAGTCGTCTCACAGAATGAGGGCCTCCGGTGAATCATGCGACCATAATCTGGCCGAATTGGCTGCCGCGCGTGCTGTGGTTCCGGCGCGCCTGCCCTTGTTGCAACTCGGTCCATTTCAAACCAGGTGAGTCGCACTTGCTTGACCAACTGTGCGCCATGTTTGCCCTTCGCCCGGTCCGCTGCACGTTCTGCTGGCGGCGCTACTATTGTTTTTCGATTCGAGGCATTGAATGAGCACTCCCATATCGGACGGGCTGCACACCTCAAATGATCTTCTGCGGCGTCTGATGGCAAAGCACGGTGCGGCAGCGTTGAACGATCAGATGGTTGCGCGGAATACGGGCGACGCCCGCAGGGTCGAGAATTCGCCTGCCGCGGACACTGAGGCGGATCTATTCGCGTCCGGCAGACAATCTTCTTGAGGACCAAAAGCGTTTCATAACCGGTCGCACGGATCTGGTTTTGAAAGGGCACGACTCTAGAGCCTGTCCTGAGCGGAGCCGAAGGATGCCGCAAAATGCCGCATCAACATTCGGGCTTTAGCCCCTGAGGGATGTTTCTTCATCACCTCAGACTATTGATCCAACCAACTCGAGGAAGCGCGCAGGGAGTTTCGCACCTGCGTTGTCAACCGCCGCTTCTTGAATGAGCCAACGAGTGCATCTCCACAATCTCTTATCGATAGAGGATGCCCGTTTGTAGCAGATTGCGCCCGATTGGCGCGTCAGTTTGAACCGCTCCAAATCGGATTGGTGAATGCGCCGTCTCCGGCGACATCCCAGACCGCGAATCGTGCCCACTTCCAGCCCGGCGTTTCAACCAACCAGGAGTACCCATGGTCGTCGAATGAAGGTGTTGATTCAAGGTCGAGGATCTGCCGATGAGTGCTCGCCCCGTCGCCCCATACGAGTTCAGCGATTTGCAGCGGAAAGGTCGAAGAAATCCTTGCACGGATCCGGACGCTACGATCTCCTTCAGCGGACATCGCAACCGACGGCAGAAGTATTTCACCCGTAGTGATGAATCCGTCGCCTTTCTTCAGCGATTTGAAGATGCTGTCGTAGTGATCGAAAGAAGGCAATTCAGGCAGGCGAAGATAGTTGATGTTCATGTGCCCATAGAGCTCATCTGCCAAGCTGATTTGGAATACATCGACTTCTCCGATCATCCGTTTATGAAAACCGAGATTATTCACGTCATCGATGGTTTTGAAGGCCCTCTCGCCCAGCCTTGGTGACGAAAGATCCGAGGGCATCGCCTTCCAGCCCGTGCCCACGTAGCTACTATCGCGAAAGTATGAAGTGTCGAAAATCTTGTCAGGGTAGCCCGTCGATCCTTTGGTGCGCGGATGCGTCTGATAGACGAAGCCGCCTTCGAGCTTGATCATCTTCCACATGTCATCCGTACTGTGAATGCGATAAACCTTGCCGTATTTTTCGTCGACGCTTTCAAATGGTTGACCCGACTTGCGATCCTGCTGCCAATAAACTGGATGGTCAAACGCCAGGGCCCAGTGGCCGCCCAGGTAGACGTTCGCCTCTTCAGAGGGAATCAGCAGGAAATGGCTGTCTGACTGCGCCCGGCAGGCCTTGTAGTACTCGTCGAGTTCATGAAATCGAAGGTCGGTCAGATCGCCCGGATGTCCATCGCCATGAAAATCCATAATCATGGCTGAGTCGATACCCATCGCCCTCATGACCGGTTTGAAAGGAGGCTGCCAATCCAGTCCCTTTTCCATGGCCTGCACCGTGTAGGCGAGATGCCAGTGAGGCTCGAATGTGATGAAGCCGTTCAGATGAATGAACCGGTCGTCGTGGGTGTACGCAAGAACGTTCTTCAACGTAACGCTGGCGTCGTCTGCGCCAGGCATCAGAAACAGACTCATCTCCTGCTTGGAACCGGGCGGCGCGTTCATCCACGGATCGATGGTGGTATCGTCATCGGGATACTGGTGAACCCCCAACCCCACGCGGCCACGCCAGGAGCTATACCAAAGGTAGCCTTGATTGGTGGTGTAATCTCGCGCAAAGAAATAGCGGTGCGGAGGGGGAAAGACGGCAATGCTTCCCGCGCCCATTTTTGCTGCTACAACCCGGAAGTGCGCTGCGAGCGAGTGCCGATCGGAGCCGTAAGGAGGCGTAACCTCCCGCAGCTTGCCGTCTATGTCGTAGTAGGAGATGTGGGAGGCCATATTGCCGCCGACCGTTCGATCCTGATCGGCTGTCATCTCCAGCCCGGCATCGTAGTAGAAAGCCGTATCGGGCTCTTGCGTGCTCACCACAGCAGCCTGCTGTATCAGAGGCGTTCCGGGGTAAAACGTGTACCGGATCGACCCCTTGAAGATTCCCATCCGCATTCCGTCAAAGGTTACTTCCACGCGGTTCCCCACGGTCAGTGCAATGGCGGCCGTCGGGTGGAACTCCTGAAGGAACTGCCGCGTGCCTTCCGGATCTGCGGGCGGAAAATCGAAAAAAGCATCCCAGCCACCGCGACGCTTCCCGGTTGTGCAGCGGTAGTAGGGTTTTGCCCGCTCGACAATCTCGCGGCCATCGACAGAGATCGCCGTGATCAGCGGTTCAGTGGAATCGAGAGAGAACACAGTTTGCCAGCGATGATTTCGCGCGTCGCTCCATCTCACAGTCAGCGATCGATCCGACGTTACGACGGATACGGGTCCTGGCTTGACTCCCGAGAGGTCGGCTGTAATCGACGACGCGCAGGCGCAGCATAACGAACCGGCGGCCATCACCGCGATGACAAATGCCTTCATCCAGGGTCCTCTTCTGTTAGGAGCCTGATTTCGACCTCCGCGGCAAACGATAGCGACCGCCATGAAGGGACAGCCGATCTAGGCCTGGTTGCACGAGTCCGGTCTTGAAAGGGCACGACTTTAGTCGTGCCGTCAAAGCCTCATAATCATTGGGACTTTAGCCCCTGAGGAAAGTTTCTTGATCGCCTTAGACCATTGATGCAACCAGTCCTAGACCTCGATTGGTATCCAGACAGTCATCTCCACAGGCCCTCTGTTTGCGTTTGCAAAATAGGGTATCGCTGTGATCCGCACTGGATTGGCGGTGGCTAGTTCCATCGGGCTGTATAAGTTCCGCATCGACGATTGCGGTGGTCCGGCAGCTGCAGTTCCGTTCACCACCACTACGCCGCCCAAAAAGCCCGGACGTGGCTCCACGCTGAATGTCGCGTTCGTCAAAGCCAAGCTTCTGGTCGCGTCGCCATTATCGGCCGACTCAAGGCAATAAACAATTGGCCCGCGCATGATGGCAACCCGGCCGGCGTCCGCTTGAACCGCCGGATTGGCCCGTATCTTCTCCACAGGCATGGGAAGCGTCATTTCCACAACGTCTCCGCTTTTCCAAATCCGGTCAATCGCAACATACCCACGAACCCTTTGATCTGTCGCTAGGCGTTCTCCATTTACAGTCAGGCTCTCCCCCCGGCACCAGCCTGGCACGCGCAACATCAGCTTCATCGAGCTTGACGGAGCCGCTTCGATCTCGATCTTCACGTTTTCTTCCCATGGGTACCTGGTCGACTGCCTCAGAACCACTTTTTCATTGTTCACAGTGGTGTTGGCGCGACCGCTCACAAACAGGTTGACGTAGAGACTATTGCCATCCGTGGCATAGATGAATCCCGGCATAGCACCCATCAATTTGACAAACATCGGAGGGCAGCACGGACATTCATGCCATATCCAGCGCGTCCGCGTGGTATCCGCTTCCAGCGGATTCTCGTAGAAATACGTGTCGCCCTTGAGGGAAACACCGGCCAGAGCTCCGTTATATAACGTTCTCTCCAGTTCATCGACGTACCGGGCATGGCCAAAGGCCAGGTTCATGTTCCGGTGAAAGAATCCTGCACCTACGGCTGCACAGGTTTCAAGATACGCATTATTGGGCAACGTATAATTTGGCCCGAATCTTTCTTCTTCAGCGAACGCGCCCACTCCTCCGGTGATGTGCATCCTCTGGTAAACCATGTTCTCCCACAGGCGCACAGCGGTCTCGCGATACCGTTCATCGTCGTTCACGCGGGCGGCCGCAGAGATGCCGGCGCACAGTAATGTCGCCCGCACGGCGTGACCCTCGATCACCTTTTGTGCGAATACCGGCACGTCGTCCTGGGCATAGGCTCCCCACGACGGGCGTCCGCTGCCGTACCCTTGATTGCGCACAAACTCTTCGGCCGCACGGTGGTTCTTTTCCCAGTCGGGCTGCCCGATATTGTTCCCTCGGTTTTCGATCCAGAACTCTGCCAGGCTCAGGTAATGTTGTTCGTTCACCGGAAGCGAAATTTTTTGTTTGAGCGACGGCTGTTCCTGGAAAAGCTCGTAGAGCCTGACGAAAGCTTCTTCCGGCAAGGGATGGCACGGCACAAGGTTCTTCTTGGGTTCGGGGCCCATGAAGTCGTACATGTAATTCGCAATTTTGACCCCGGTCGTCAGCAGAGTCGTCTTTCCTGTCGCGCGATAGTAGTGGATGCCGGCATCAACGAGCGCGCCGAGGTTGTAAATCTCGTGTTGCCACAACTGAAGCCCACCGTTGTACCCCCACTCGTGTCCGGGCTCGTCCAGTTGCGTGTAGGTATTGATGTAACCACGAGAGTCTTTCGCAGCGGCGGCAGCAATTCGCTCGATATAGCCGTCGAGCTGTCGTTCCAACTCGGGATCTGGATGCGCGATCAGAAAGTCGGAAGCGCCACGGATCATTTCATAGACGAGACCATCCGTCCAAGGGGGCCCGGCATGTCCGCCCCGTTGCCCATCGCGAACCTTGTCAAAGTTGTTGAAGGCTCCGCCCCGATCGCTTTCAAATTTGCGCAGGCAGTCGCGAAGGGTGACTTCTTGCCAAACCTTGCGCTTTGGCGACCAGAATTCATCCTCGATGACTACCTGCTCTATCGGGACTGGGTTCAGCGGATGCAAGGGCTCTGCAGCAGCCGTGCCCTGCCCTGGCGCTGGATTCGCCCCCTGTTGAGCCCAGGTCACCCGTGGACCCAGGAATGCAAGAACACCCGCAGCCGACATGTCTCGCATAAATCCGCGCCGTGAACGCATATGTCACCTCTTCCGATATCTACCACCGAGAATTCTATAGATGATCTATAGTCAATGCAAGACCGCTGCCGAAGATTTTCAGCGGCTGCAGCTGCCGAGGTCCGAGAGGCTGCCAAATTCCTAAACTTCTGGGAATTAACCCTTTAGAGGTCATTCTTCATTGCGCTGATTGCGACGTCGCAGCCGCTGGCGCCTGGGGCTCGTAGAGTCGATAGCGCTTGTTCGACGTCGTTTGATCGGATTTGGCGTTGGCGCGAAGCTCGACGAGCCGTTTCAGAAGGGCGGGAACCTCGTCTTTCTGATCCGTTTTGCGCAACGCCAGGATTAGATGGTAGACGGCCTGTTGGTCGGTCGGGTCCAACGCCAGTGCGTCGCGGCTTTGCTTGATCGCCTGATCGGTGCGCCCATTCTCGAAGTAGATTGAACTGAGCAGGTCATGTGCGGCCACCAGCCGCGGGTCCAGTTGCACGGCGCGCGTCGCAGCCTTCACCTCCTCCTCATACTCAGGACTGCCCGTCAAATTACCCTTCTCCTGCAGCGCTTGAGCAACCAGGTATTGCGCATACGCGTCGTTGGGGTGAGTCTTGGCGGCGGCGCGAAAATCGGCTAAGGCCTCGGCCGACTTGTGCTGCTGCGACTTTACCAGCCCTTCGGCAACTCCAAGAAACGAGAGTTCCGGATCGATTCGGCCGGCTGTGTCGAAATCGTCTGCCGCGCGCGCGAATTCACCCACTTGCGTGAGCAATATACCTCGGGCCAGATAGAGCCTCGGCTCCTTCGGCAACTGCGTCAGGCCGGCATTCACAATGTCGATTCCTACTTGCGGTGAATCGTGATCGAACGACAAAATCGCGAACTGCAGGTAAGCGTCCACATCCTTTGGGCTCGCCAAGAGCAGCTTCCGCAGAAGTTCGACCGCGTGGACAGTATCGCCTCGTGACTCGAGGATCTGGGCCGCAAGCATCGATGCGTCTTCATCGATAGGAACTGCTTCCACCGAAGGCTGGAGTGTCGCCAACGCTTTATCCGGTTGGTTTGCATTCCACTGCGCAAGGGCAAGGTTGTACCGGGCGTCCCTCTTCGTAGGATCGAGCGCCAGTGCTTCTGCGAAGACGGCAGCCGCATCATCATCGCGCTTCAGGATAGCCAGGCACGATCCGTATTGGGCGAGCGCCGCCGGCTGAGTGGCAATCGCCCCGGCGGCCTTTTCAAAATGCACGACAGCGTCGGCACAATTTCCTTTTCGATAATCGAGAACACCTAACATGCCATGAGACGTAGGATCTTCGGGGCGCTGCGCCAACACCTTCAAAAGAAGTGGGCGCGCCAACTCGTGACCCATTTGAAACTCAGATTGCGCCGCTCCTTCGAGAGCCGGCAGATAGGCCGGTGCGAGATTCAACGCGTGCCGGTAGGCGGTTAGCGCCAAAGGGAGATTCCCCGTTCCCGCCACGGCCATACCGCGCAAAGTCCAAATTCTAACGTCGCCCGGCCACTTCACCAGCGCAGCTTGACTCAAAGCCGACGCCTGTTGAAAATTGCCGCTTCTGAGCGCATCGGAAATCCTGCCGATTTCGTCCTGTGCGGGCTGCCTTTGCGCATGACCGAGTTGCGCACCCACCACCAAAAGACAAAACACCAGCGCATGACGGGGATTCTTATGCATGATCCGAAACCACGACCGGATTGCCGGCTCGATTCCATTCCGAACCGGTCTGGCGTGAGTCCAGCAGATCGTAGCCACCTCCGCGCAATTCAGGCCCAGCCAACAGAAGAAACCGCAGGGTACCTTTATCTACCTTACCCCTGCAAGTTCTGTTACGCAGTTTGCGGTTTCAGTGGTCCGAGGCAATCGGGGCGATCGCTTCTAAATACACTTCGAGGGAGCGATAGAGAGGCTTTCGCTCTACCGCTCCCTCGGAAGGCATTCCATTGCTTGGCTCAGGCAGCTTTAGAAGACCAGTTTGGCTCCTAGCTGCTCGTAGCGCTGGGGCAAAGTGCTGTTCGATGTGCCGAAACCCGGGCCGTCGTTGAAATTAGTGTCCACACCGTTAAAGTTGACCCGGTTGAACAAGTTGAAAAGATCCACGCGAAACACGAGGCTGATGCCTTCTGTGATCTCCGTACTTTTGGCCACGGTGAAATCCACATCCGCATAACCTGGGTCGCGGAATGCGTTCATCTTCTCATTTCCTTCCGCGCCGTTAACATTGAACGCCGGCGCCGCAAATTCAGCGTGAGTGATGATGCCCGTGTCTAAATTGCCAGTGTACTTATACGCACTCCGGCTATGCTTCTGGCTATAGCTCAGCGCGTCCGGAACATCGCCGCCCGACGAGACGTTCTGGTCCGGGCCCGCGTCTCCATCCGCGGAGTAGTTGCCGCTGCCGGCAGCATAGGTGATGTCTCCAGCCGCCAACTCGCTCGCGTAGTTTGCCGGAGTAACTGTTATCTCGGAGTTGGTATCGGTCAGGAGCAGATTACTCTGGCTGTTCACAGTAAACGGGTTTCCCGACTGCAGGATGACTGTTGAGGCCAGATTGAAGCCATTGGTTACTCGTTTGACAAAGCCGCCGGCATTGTTCAGCCCGGGAATGTCATAGCTCGCTCCCAGTGACACACGGTTGGGAGTATCCCAATTCGATGGGCTGTAGAACTGGTTCACGTTGTAGTTGACTCCCCCGCCTGCGCCCGTGTATCCGTCGGGATAGTTCGTCGAGTCGTCCTTGGAAGCTGAGTGCGTATAGGAAGCAGTCAGGAACCCATGCCTGCCGAAGCGGCCTTTCACTGCGGCAATCAGTGCGTAGTAGTTCGCCCGGGCGCCGTTGAACTCGTAATAAATGTGCCCGAAGCTCGGATTGAGACGAGTCTGAATTCCTGTACCGGTCCACACGCCGCCGGAGAACGCCGGGTTCCGGATAAGGTCTCCAGGAGAAACGTTCACGTCCGTGTCATAGCTGGTATCGCTGGTGTTGCCGCCAACGATGATTAGATTGGACGAATGCGTTCCGACGTATCCAACGCTGGCCGTCATGTTCGATGTGAGCTGGCGTTCCACCGCCCCGGTCCACGACACCGTGTATGGCATGGTCAGGTTCTGTTGAACTGCGCCCATCCCGATGTTGGAACCAACAATGCCGCCTGCAGCGTCGAGCGGAGTCCCAACGAACGCCGGATAGGTAAACCCAAACGGATAGTGGTTCTGCGTCCCAAAGCCGAAGCTTGGCGGCGCCGTGGATCCGTTGTTAAAGAAGGTCGGAACCGTCGGGCCAGGTGCGTTGTTGCCCAACAGGTTCTCCTGGTTCCCGAGTGTTGGCAGGTCGCGGAAGAGCCCAACGCCGCCGCGAATCACCCACTTGCCGCTTTCAAGCGGACTGTATGCAAACCCACCGCGCGGAGAGAAGATCCAGTTGCGATCGGAGGGGTAAACATTCGGCTGTACCCTGAATATGGCATTCGCAACTCGCGTTGCAAGGTTCGATCCCGACCCAAGAACCATGTTCGCAATGACGTTCTTCGGTGCGTTGAAGCTCTTAGGAGGTAGTGCTTCGTCAACGTACGGATTCCCGTTATTGTCGTAGCGCAGGCCATAGTTGAGGGTGAGCTTGCGGTTCACCTTCCAGCTATCCTCAGCAAAGATGCCAACTGTGGTCGACTTGTAGCCGTACGTGTATGGGACCGGCTGACCGGTTACGGCGTTGTAGGAGAGGCCGGATTCTGAAAAAATGTCGTCGTTGATGAAGTTGATCATGTTGGTGTAGCTGAGAGAGGGGATGCCATCGGCTCCCTGGAACAAGACGTCGTCGTCGCCGCGCCACACGTTGACGCCGGCCTTGATGCTGTGTGAGCCGGCGATGCGCGTCAATACATCGCGCCAGGCATAGGCGTGCTGGATGTAATCGCCGTCTGCGAAGCCGTCTCCAAAGCCATTGCCAAGGTTAGTCACGCCGACAAGCGGAACCGTGTAAAGACCGCCTCGGTTTGCGTAGCCTTCGATCCGTGAGTAGTTGAAGATCGCCTCGTTCAGCATGTTCGATGAGAACGTATGCGTCTCGTTCGCCTGCAGATTGAAGACATAGTAATCGCTGGTTTCGTCAAAGGCCGGCCGAATGTTCGGCCCACCCGTTTCAGCAGTGTTCCGGTAGAAGTTGCCGAAGATGCGATCTTTCCTGAAGTCCTTGTCCAGGCGAATGTTGTATTGTTTTGCGTTGTAGGTCGAGGGAGGGTTGTAACGCCCATCATCGAAAACCGGCGTGGCGCATGGGATGTCGTCATAGGCGTCGCCAAGATCTCCCGAGCCGCCCTCGCACGCTGTCTGCTCGCCTGTGGTTGCGAGAGTAGGGCCCCACAGCTGTCCGGCAGTCTGGCTCACGCCAAGCGTCGTCGCGCCCTTCGCTGGGTATTTGACCATTAATGAAGTTTCGCCAGTGTTCGGCTGCACCGACTGTGCAAACGTGACGAACGCCGGATCTTCGTAGGTTTGTATCGAGCTACTGCTCGCTTGGAGTGCATAGTAAGGCTCATAATTCACAAAGAAAAAGAATTGGTGATGGGGAATTACAGGCCCACCCAAACTAAACGAGAAGTTGCTGACGTGATAAGGCGTTTTCGGCGTCGACGTCGGTGGGCCAAACTCGCCGCGGGCCTCCAACTCTTGAGATTGATAGTAGTCGCTGGCTAGACCGTGAAATCCGTTGGTCCCGGATTTGCCGGTCATCACCGTCTGGATCGAGCTGTTGCGGCCATAGTCGACGGTGTAGGTGTTGGTCTGAACACTGACCTCCGACAGCGAATCCGCGTTCGGCGTCAGGTTGAGCACGCCGGGGCGAATAAAGCTGGTGATATCCATGCCGTCGACAATATAGATGTTCCCGTTCGCGCCGCGCCCGTTGGCGCTCGCGTTGACCCAGTTCTCCGGAGCAAAATTGGTTGACGTGCTCGCCCCGGGGGAAGACTGTCCGCCCAGGCCGGTCACGCCGGGAGCCACAGTAAGCACATTGGTGGGGTTCCGGCCCGCCAAAGGCAAATCCTCTAACGCGGTGGTGTTGAGAGTCTCCTCCAGACGGCTGTCTGAAGTGTCGATCAGAGGAGCCGCTGTTGTCACCGTAACCGTAGAGGTCGTTCCCGCAACGGTCAAGTTCAGCGGAACGTCGAGAAGCTGATTGGCATCAAGAATGATCGAGACTGAGGTCGGCGCGAAGCCTCCCACAGTTGTTGATACGGTATAGCCGCCAGTGGCCAGGCTGGCGAACCGGTAAACGCCGCTCCCATTGCTGACGGCCTTCTGCGTGACTCCCGTGTCGGTCTTGACCAAGGTGACCGTTGCATTAGCAACGACATTTCCTTTTGGATCTTGTACCGTTCCTTGGACCCCGGCGGTGAATTGCGCGTAGCAACTCGTCGCTGCAACAAGCACCAGTGCAACGATACTGAGAATTCTCGAGATGTTTCCTTTCATTGTTGCCTCCAAAAACCGCATTCTTGTTTAGTCAGGTGAGGGTTGATGTCCCCGATCGGCGCTGGCATTACCACCGCATCAAATTCGGTTTCCAAGCTTTGGACCCAATGCAGAGAACACATCAAGCCCGCGATAATCTATAAACGATAATCTCGTGGGTTGTCAACCGAAAGTATTAGTCCTTGTCCAATTGAACTCTGGTGACCGAAATGGCCCGACGGTTTTCCGCGGAGCTGGCTACCTAACATAAGCAATATCATCTATATACGGAGGTTCATATCAACATCGCGCCCAGCATGCCTCTGGTCGCAGGCGCGCTGAGATTTGCCCCCCCGACCCTTGGCTCGGCACTCAGCGTCGAGCTGCCTAACAGCTCGGTTTCCCGAGGTCTAGGGAGATTCCAGCTTCAACTGTGAAGTGATGCGAAGCGTCGCGGCCGCGTAACGAAACCGTGTCAGCCGCTCTTCGCTCGCCACGGCTTTGCGGCGACGGCAGCCCGCCATGATTTCGCTTGCGTTTGCCCCATTAGGCGAGGGCGATTTCCAGCTGGATTACCGAGGCGGCAGGAATGCTTAGGCTTAGAGTTTCTCCGTTGACCGAGACGTCGAGAGTTGCAATCTTAACGGCTTCAGGATTCTCGAACGTGTTGTGCGCGTGCATGTCGCCGGCCTTGAGGATCCGGCCGCTTGCGCTGGCAATCTTCACATTGCGCAAAGCAACCTGCGTATCGGAAGGCCCATCAAGATCCGGATTTACCGCGGTTAGCGTCACAACATTGCCCTTCCGCGATGCGGACCCGTTAAGACCCCAAAAGCTCGCCGGCTTTCCGTCTCGCACGTAATGTATATCCGGCGCGGAGAACTCTGTGCGCAGTGACTGGCCGCCTTGATGGCCCGCATACATCGCAAACACATGAAAGTTTGGAGTCGCGAAGAAGCGGTCTTCGTGGCAGAGAAAGAGTGCGTTGATATTGTTGACCAATTGAGCGCATGCAGCCACGCTCACCTTCTCGGCGTTGCGGTTGAAGGCATCAAGAGTAAGCGCGGTTGCGACCGCATCGCGCATGGTCACCTGCTGACCGAAGATGTGGGTTGGATCCAGCTCCGTTCCCTCGCGATACCACGGACCATATTCGTCCACGACCAGTTTGATATGGTGCTCAGGGTCGTACTGGCCCATGACCGCCCATTGGTCGGCGACGATCTGCTCCACTCGATCGCATTCGCGAAGCAACTCATACCAATCCACCATGTCAAACTGCAGGGCATCGCCCTTGCTGAGGATCCAGTCATTTGTCTTACCGCGGCTCAGGTTAGACGCGTAATGGTGTACGGACCAGCCGGTGAAGCTGGAGTTGCGATAGGGGTGATTCCCAAAGATCTCGTCAAAGAACCGATGCGTCCAGTCAATATCGTTGCCGTTCGGGCCTGCTCCGATCAGTTGCAGGTCAACCCCATAGCGAGGTATCCAATCGGTATACCGTCGAAACTCCGACGCATACTCCTCGGGAGTAAAGTCGCCGCCGCAGCCCCAGCTTTCGTTCCCTACGCCCCAGTACTTCACGTTGAACGGCTCGGGGAAGCCCGCTGCAGCCCGCATCTCGGCCAGCGTCGTGCTCCCTGCAGGAGAGTTACAGTACTCAACCCAGTGGTCAAACTCCAGCGGAGGAAGGCTGCGTAGATTTGCCGCTAAGTACGGCTCCGCCCCGACAAGTCCGCAAAAGCGCACGAATTCATTTGTGCCGAATCGATTGCTTTCGAAAACCTGCGGTCCTTTCTGGTGCAGGCGTGCCGCATCCGGATCGTTTGCCCAAAAGTTGGTACGGGTTGGCCGTTGGGAAACGGGGCCGATGCCGTCCTTCCAGTCATAGCTATCTGCAAAGCAACCACCCGGCCACCGCACAAGGGGAACATGAATCTCCTTCATCCTGTCGATAAGTTCGGCGCGTATTCCAAACTGGTTGCGTATCTTGGATGACTCGCCGACCCAGACTCCGTCATAGATCACCCCGCCGATGTGCTCCGTAAACTGCCCATAGATATTGGGTGAAATCTGCCCCTTCGGCTCATCCACGAAGATCTCGATTCGCGAATCCGCGGACCTGGCCCATGAGTGTTTGCCTGAAAATGCAAGTGCTGCGCCGGCCATCGCCGAACCCTTGAGAAATTGCCGCCGCTCCATGTCTTGATCCTTTCCATTGTGGAGTGGTTTCGAAGCGCTCTTTTTCGCAGTGCTTTCCATCGGTCGAATCGCGCCATGATCACAGTAAATGCCGGCACCCTTGCCGGCGAACCGTGCGATCGGCGATCCACCGGCTCATACCGCGGTTTGCGTGGGAATGATAAGCACCTTGCAGGCCTCGCTCGACCGGAATTGCTCGAACGCCAGAGCTACTTCTTTAAGAGTAAATGCGTGCGACACAATGCGGTCGAGAGGGAGCTTCATGGCTATGTCAATGGCGTCCTGGAAATCTTTGCGATCGTAAACTCTCGATCCCAGAATCTCGATCTCCTTGAAGTTCACTGCCTGCATGTCGACCTCGACCGGCTTCTTGAAGACTCCGAGGTTGACGATCACTCCGCGCGAGCGCACCAGCGCGGTCATCTCGCGGGCAGAGGAAGGATGACCCGCGCATTCAAAAAGAACATCCGCGCCGTTTTCGCTGGACATCTTCATGACCTGCGCTCGCAGCTCGGCGCCTGCCTTGACGGCATGAAGGCCCAGGCTTTCGGCAAGCTTGAGGCGCGAAGGCAGCACTTCGCTGATGATCACGTGAGGCACGCCA
>Ga0187851_10002195_pt1 | contig 17608 bp, 17 predicted proteins | sample June2016WEW_6_10_FD_132997 | JGI IMG/M metagenome (GOLD analysis project Ga0187851, IMG submission 132997) | Peatland microbial communities from SPRUCE experiment site at the Marcell Experimental Forest, Minnesota, USA - June2016WEW_6_10 | ecosystem: Environmental > Terrestrial > Soil >...
CGCATTCGTAGAACGCCTCTCGGCCCGGACGTTATCCTTTCGGGTAGCTCCACGCTGACATCGACGCTGCTCGAACATGGGCTTGCGAATGAAATCCTGATGGTCGTCTTTCCGGCCTTGTTGCCCCTGGGGTCACTACCGACGAACACGCTTGTCTTTCCATGTCCCTCTCGGCAAGTGATAAAGCTGGGATGCCAGCACTCAAACATCCAATCCAATCGACCTCATCAGTGCCAGCCCATTACTCTTCGTAACAACACCTTCTCGCAGCTTGTAATCGAACAGCATTTTCCCGTTCTCGAATTCCTCTTGAAAATGGACGTTGTAAAGTTGCCCGTTCAGCGACCCTCCAATGTCCGCCAGCGCCAGATCATGGGTACTCACCAACCCGATAGCTCCGCGATCCAGCAAAGCACGCACGACGCCCTCGGCCCCGACACGGCGATCATTTGAATTTGTGCCTTGCAACAGTTCGTCCAGCAGGAAGAGCAACGACAGATTTTCGCTTGCGAGATCAAAGAGCTTACGGAGTCGTGTGATCTCCGCATAAAAGCGTGAGCTTCCCTCTTGCAAAGAGTCGTTTACCCGGATGCTAGCGCCGACCTGCAAAGGAGTCATACGAAGGCGCTGTGCCCGTACTGGTGCCCCAGCCATCGCCAGCACAGCGTTGATTCCAACCGAACGCAGCAACGTGCTTTTACCAGACATGTTCGAGCCACTGACCAAGAACACGCGCCTGCCCTCAGATAGGCAGACATCATTACGAATACAAGCTGCCGCCGGGATCAGGGGATGCCCGATTCCCGTAGCCTCGAAGCATGCGGAACCTTGGACAAGATCGGGGAAAGAATCGTCGGGATGCTCATAACTGTAGGTGGCCAGGCAGATCAGTGCTTCGATTTCGCCAATCACACCTAACCACGGGCGCACCGCATGGCCGTGAGCCCGTCTCCAGCGTTCTGATGCAAACGCTACCTGAACCGAATACATAAGAGGGACATCCAAGATGCGGACGATCAGGCTGTCGCGTGAGTCGATTAAATCAACGATAGTTCTCAGCCTTGCAATGGCACGCGAACCTTCGAGTTGATGTGACGAAAGATCACCTTGCAGTGATTGGAGGCGAGCTCCACGGAAAGTGTGCCGTTCGATTCGTGCCAGGATGCTAGAAAGCACGTCCAAATGGTGAAATGCTTTCTCGGAACCGTGCAGGACTTCTTCCCGTGGCTTTCGTAGTTGATAGCCTAAAATGGCCTCAATGAAGACGACTAAGAGGACCGGCGTGATGATTCCCCAGTACCACCAGACCGCCGCGCCCACGAGCCCGGCAAGGACGAGGATCGGTGCCAACCATTGAAGCCAAAGAGGTTTCAACTGGTTCGCGGCTTCAGCCCAGCCCAACAACGCTTCGGGATAAACTCCCACACTGGCATCTTCGCCGAGTATCGCTAAATCCTCTCTGAAATCTAGTTGTTCGCATAGCTCGCGAACCGCTGAATGCCGCTCACTAATCTGATCAACGGCTGGGGCAAGCAGCCATTTAGCGAGGGTCTCCTCACCCATGCGCGTACGTGCCGTTGAGAGAAGTTCGAACAGACTGCCACGACCAAACAAGTCCAGATCGGCAGCATACTCATGATGGGAATCGTTGAAGCGTTCGCCCGTCTGCCCCTTGCCCATCCAGCGGTCTTCGATTCGAGCAATTCCCGCGCGATAAAATAAAACTCCGCGCAGCGCTGTAGCTCGGGCTCGCAAAACACGCGAATGATAAGCCGCAACCAACGCGAACACGACTGCTGGTGCAGCGAGCCACCAATACGAGAACGCACGTCGCCAGATGGATTCCCAAGCCATCCCCGCTGCTACCAATGCCAACGCAAGGCGAATGTTTCCAAGCCGAATGTGAAGTTTCTCCTGATGAGCGACGCGAGATTCGCGGTCCTCGAGACGCTGCCTATATTCTTCGGCGGCCAGCACAGTTTGAGAATACATCAGATGTTCGGATGCCGACTCCGCCCGCCTCCGGGCGCTCGCCGCTTGCAAAGATTTCCTCAGCCTCCGGAGCGACCCCGACCCCGACGTCCTCATCTCTGAAGCTAGCCAAAGCCGGAGTACGCGAGGGTGCAATCGCCGGGTGGTCTATAACACCAAGAAATCTGCCAACCCGTCAGGCTTCCTCCTGGCGTCCTAACCCGTCATCAAGCCGTTGGCCGCTAGAGCGGAGAGTGTTATAGGGCAAATTAACTGGCCCCTTCCGAGCTTGAGCGTTTCGTCATCCTCGATCACTCGATCGAGCGGACGCTCGCTCACGGCCTCATCGAGTTTTGTGAATAGCGCCATCATGCTTGCGACATCGGGAGCGGTGACGGCGCGAGCCGCGAGTCGGCCGTGGAGTTCTTGGGGAAACGGGCGTGGTTCTATCTCCTGCACCAAGTTTAGGAGCATGGAGTCGGGAGAATGTTTCATAATTCTCACGATGGGAAATTGAACAGTACCTTAATCTTCTTAATCTTAGACACACGCTCGGAGGCAAACTCATTATTGTCGTGACCAGACCACGTCGTCGCTCACGAACACCAAAGCGATCAAAACAAATACCCGCTGTCCCTTTCTGATTCGTTTGCCGTTAGAGGGTTCGACTTCCCTGCGTCGCTCAAGTATCCTTTTCCCGACTACCGGAGGCTCGAATGCGCCTTTTTCGTGTTGTTGCCCCTCTTATTTTGTGTGGCATCGCCCACTCTGCTGTCGGAAAATCGGGTACGCTACCGACCTCAGCAGCGAAGGAAGCTGCCCTGCCGGATGACATTCCCAAGTCCATCGCGGACAGCGTCAGCGGCACGCTCCAGTTTGCGGAAGGGAATTTTATCGGCCTCGCTGAAGCCATGCCGGAAGACAAATATTCCTACATCCCCACAGTCGGCAAGTTCGACGGAGTCCGCAGCTTCGGGGAACAAGTGAAGCACGTCGCCTGCGCCCAGTTCGCCTTCTTCAACGAGTTTGAGGGAAAGAAACCACCTGAGGACTGCGAAAAAGGTGGCCACGATCCAGCGAAAACCAAGGCCGAGTTAATAAAGTATCTGAAGGACTCCTTCGACTACTCGAACCGCGTGCTCGCCACGCTTACGGCGACCAATTCGCTCGACCGTGTCGAAGGCCGTTACGCCGGACCGAACACCAAACTCGGCATTCAGTGGTTGCCGTCTGGCACATCACCGACCACTACGGACAGCTGGTCGAGTATCTGCGCGGGAACGGCATCGTCCCACCGATGACGCAGAAATACGGGGTGAAGGTTAGGTGACGCGTTGGGCGGCGCTCCGATTTTCCAATCTCAGTGGAATGTCCTTCGTTGACTCACCTTCTTCATATCCTTAAGATTGCAGCCTGAGTCCAGCACCCATGATCGGTTTGACCGTCTCGCACTACCGCATCGTCGAAAGCTGGGCGGATGGGGTGAGAGAGGCCAAAGTCCAGGCCAGACCGGCGTTATACTTCAACGTCGAACTGGCCGCCACGTATATGCTTCGAGCAAAATTCGCCTTGTCAGGAGGACGAGCATGAACCCTAACTTCTTGTCGAATCGCAGATGCTTTCTCACCGGGACCGCCCTCACTGCAGGAATGTACGGACTTAACCTTGCAGCGCAGCCCGCTGACACAAAGACGGAAAAGGACTCAGGCTTGTTGGTCATCGGTCCCAAACCAGGCTACACGCCTCAAGTCGGCACTCTCGTCTCCATGCTCACCTACATTCAGACCGCGGTCACCAGCTCAGCCAAGGGCCTTACCACAGCTGACCTAGACCATCTCTTCGACGCGAACGCCAACACCATCGGAGCGCTCCTGCTCCATCTTGCTGCGACCGAAACCTATTATGCGATGAATACTTTCGAAAATAAAAAGTGGGATAGCTGGTCTGACGATGTAAAGAAAAAGTGGGACCCTGCGATGAACCTTGGCGATGCCGGTCGCAAAACCATCAAGGGCCACGATCTCGACTACTACCTCAACATCCTGCACGAAACCCGCGAACACTCCCTCGCCGAATTTCGCAAACGAGATGACCAGTGGCTCCTATCGACAGATACAGAGCAATTCGGTAGCAGCGACAAGGTAAACATCTACTGGAAATGGTTCCACGTTTGCGAGCATGAATCTCACCACACTGGCCAGATAGCTTTTCTAACCAAACGACTGCCGGGTGCCAAAGCCGCTCCTGCAGGCTCATAGGCGGTTGCAAACCGAAATGGTCGACAACGAGAGTTAAGGTGGCGGGGCGGATCTGAATCGTTTACTAACCACGCGACTTTCACGTTTTGACCTCTGGCCGCTGCAATCGAGCACTTCTAGCCGCACACCTTCCTCCACCGTTACGAACCGCACCTTATGCACGGACGAGTCATGCCAGGGCTCGGATTTCTGGGCTCGGCTGATGGCGCTGGTCGCCAGAGCCAGGACAAGTAATATCCGGAATCGCGTAAACCATTCCATTGCGGCTGAGTATATCGCCGCTTCTGCGAGGAGTCCCTCTGTCAGTTGGCGAAATCAGGCTCATTGATCATTGATCATTGATCATTGATCATCGATCATCGCCCAACCCCCGCGTGTGCCCAGCGAGATGAAAAGTATGCCCCGCCTGCGAAGGCGCTGGAGGCTGTACCTTTGGTCACCTGAGCCTCGTACCTTTCGTTTGGCCAGCATTACACCATGGGAACGCGACAGGGCGCGCCCACTTGAGTTTTCCTTATAGGAACGGCCTCAGCCTAGACGACCTGGGCAGAACCGTTCGAGGAGGCTTTATGCAGCGAGTGGCTTGGCGGGTTTTCTTCGTCGGACTATTACTCAGTGCAGCCGCACTGGGGCAGTCCCAGGCCGGGGGTTCGTTGGGCGATGTGGCCCGTGCGAACCGTGACAAACAGCAGGCAGAAGAAGCAGCCGGGAGGGCGCCCAAAGTGATTACGAATCAGGATCTACCCTCAGCCCCGTCCGAGATCCCGGAGTCCTCGGAGCCGATGACCATGGTATCCGGAGTGAAAAGGCCGGTTGATCCCTACTCAGAGCTGCGCGCCAATCAGCGACTGGTGGGCGGGCAGCGTTCCGGGGAGCAGTGGAGAGCGCGAATCCAGGACCAGGAAGCGCGGATCGCCGATCTGCAGGCGCGCATCGACCAAGGGAATCAATCGATGCATGCGGTCGTTGGCACGGCGCAGTACGAAACTCCGGTAAACCGCTATCAGTCGATTCAGATAGAACGCCTGGCCCACATGCAGGAGATGCTCGAGCTGCAGCAGCGAAGATTGGCGATGATGCAAGATGCGGCCCGACTCACCGGCATGGGACAGTAGCAAACCTTGGGCGCGCAAGTACCGACGCTAATCGCCGAACAGCTCGTCGCGACCTGGTGAATGGGCGAAATGACGATTCTGGTTGTGCGGCCCGTCTCGACGCAGCTCAGATGACGCGTTGAGATGTCGGCACCGAGTGCCAGGTCCAGTTGGCTGACGCGCCGAACCGCGCGCCCGCAACGCAGCGGAATGGCGAAACAAAAACAACGCCTTGTTAAGGACGGAAGGACGGTTGTAGAGTTTGCAGCGCTGAACGCGCAAAGGGACTAACAAGCCTCGGCATGGCCTTCATTTCACCGGTTGCGACCTTCAGTCGCCAGAACACCCAGCTTATTTCTTCGGCCGCTCGCACTCAAAGTTCGCGGCGTCATTCGGATCGCCGCTGCCTTTGTACTTCGCCGCCTGCGGATACGGACACAGAGGCCGCGTCATCTTCGCGTGCGTTCGGTCCTGGCCTTCGAACTTCGACGCAATAATTATTGACGGCGCCGTGCCCTTTTCCACCCACTGCTCCAAAGAAGCGTCCACGCTGTGCTGCGGATCGTCGAACTTCAGATCACCGACCGCTCCGAACGAATCCGGCCCCGGGCCCCCGGCGCAGTGTTGCACGCCCGGCGCCATGTAGAGGCGGACGAAAGAGTCGACATCCTCTTGCCCCATCTTCTTGACGACGCTCTCGTAATAGTCGATCGTGTTCAACGCCGTGATCGCCGGATCATTCCAGCCGTGATAGAGAACCAACTTTCCTCCTCGGGCTTTGAATGGCTTCAGGTAGGGATCTGTAGCGTTCAGGGCCTGTGCGGTTCTCTCATTGGCTGCCTTCAGGTCCGCATCAACCCTGAACGTCTTGTAGTCCCAATCGGACTTCCCGAATACAAAGTCGGAAAAGAATCCGTTGCCGAAAAACGCCATGAGACTCTTCGCGGGCGCCGGGCCGGTGATCCAGAGTCCCCAGCCGCCTTGGCCCTCTTCGGCGCCGGGCAGATAGCCGGGGTAAACCACGTGCCCTTTGGAATCAAGCGTTCCCGCGTAGAGTTTCTTCAGCGCAGTGACCTGCGCGGCCGTCAGGCATTTGTCGGAATCCTCTCCCGTGCACTGAATCGTCGCGGGATCGAAGTGACACTGCCGCGGATCGTTCAGAATCCCATCGTGCACGCGGTCCACCTCGTCGCACGCGGCGTTCACAGCCGCCGCAATCGTGGGAATCTTTGCCGGAGGAATAAAGCTGCCCGAATCCATCGTCAGGGCCTGGGTGTCATAAGCTGCAGTCGCGAACAGAGCAGTCCAGTAGTTCGCCGGAGCGCCGGCTAAGATCCCGTCATAGTCCTCGGGATAACGTTGGGCTTCCATCAACGCCTCACGCCCGCCGTCGGAACATCCGGCGAAGTATGAGCGCTGCGGAGGCTTGAGGTAATAAGCCGCGATGACTGTCTTGGCGATGCGCGTCATCTCATGAATTCCGCGATGACCGAAATCGATGATCTTTTCCGGGTGCCCCATCGCCCAGCCCGCATCGATCGGAGATCCAGTATGGCCCGTGTCAGTCGCCGTCGCGGTGTACCCCGCCTTCACCGACATTGCGAGTTGCATGTCGTCAATCAGTCCGGCGAATCCGCCATTGCCGATCCCTTGTAGCTTGCCATTCCATCCCGAGACCGGAAGCCAGACTTCGAGTTTGATGTCGGAATCCGAGGTCGGCGTCGCCTCGGCAACGACGCGGCAGAATGCGGGAAGGCTCTTATATAAAGGCGAGAGATCGGTGCCGCTAAACGGCGCGGGAGGGCCGTTGAAGGTGCCCGCCGCAACCGTCTGCGCAAGGGTAATCGTAGTGTTGGGAATGTTCGCCGCAGTCAGGCGGGCGCACGCGTCCTGGGCGTAGGCTGCTGCGCTCGAGAACAGCAGTATGAACGCGACAGCCCATCGGGAAGACCCTTCTTTCATATGCGCTCTCCTGAGTCTGAGCACCACAAGCAGTGCGAATCCTTTGATCGCGATTGCGCTGATTTTCTTAAGCATTGTTTTCCTCCTTAGAATGGACCTTTCTGTCAGCCCGCCATGGATCGCGAATAGGGTGGCAGCCGCGGCCGCCATTGACGCCAGAAGCCTGAGAACAACCCCCAACGAAAGCGCAGTCGAATTCAGCCAGCGACTCATCAGTGAGGATCGCGAAGTGGGACGCTAATCCTAGCATCGGCTCCTTCCGCCTGTGAATCTTAATTGTTATTCCCTGGCTTAGTGCGACCGCGAAGGTCCCTTGGCACGGCGATGGAGCTTAATGCTCCGGCCGTTGTCTTTGCCTAGTGGTCGGGGCCAATGTTCCCGGCGTCTTCTGGCGTTTCTTCCGTCAATTTAGGAACGAGAGCATGCCCCGGCGCTCCCTGGCCGGTGAGGAAATCCGGAGGGTGAATCTCTTTATCCCTCCTCGGTGAGCGTGGCGAGGTCATACGATATTTCCTCCATGGAAGCTATCAATGCCAAAGTCTTCTGGCTCTGATCTCGTTCTTGTTCTTGCTCTCCTGTATGAACTGCTCGAACGACTGCACAGCGCGGACCCGCAGTTTTCCCTGGGCGAACGCGTGAACCCTTCTCCGAGAGCCGGATGCATGAACTGCGCCGGTCCGGTTCGATAAGGGGGGTGTGGAAACGTGGCATGGTGCGCATATTCAGGCTCCGATGAACGAAAGCGCCGGACTCGGCTAGGCCACAGATAAACCGTCGCGCCACTTCTCGACTTCACCTCAAAAGTAAGTGTCAGAGCAAACCGACGGTTGACAGGATTAAATCGTAAGCGTTCGCCCGAGACCGCAGGCCGCCCGCTTTCATACCGAACCCGCGATTGTGAGCGATGTTTCGATGTTTTCAAGGCCCGAAACCAGGAACAAGCCGCAGCGAGCGAGGGTTCCGAATTAGGGCGACTAGGGCAAAGATTGAGGCTTCTGCAGCTTAGCCTTCGCCTGAATGGCTGCGATCTTCTGCAACAAGGCTGTGATCGGCGGGGTGGCCCCCCCTTCGTTGTAGAAAACCGACTTCCTTGTCCCGTTGCTGAACTGCGGCAAAAGGCCGCCGAAGCTCTGGGACTCCTCGGCGATCGGCGGGCGATTCTAACCCTCAGCGGGCTGCTCCAGGACCCCGATTACCGAGTGCGCGAGTCCGCCGCGTTTGCGCTCACCCGATTCGCGGATTTCCCCGTTTCGCCCGAACTGGTTACGGCATTGCGCGACACGGACACCACCGTGCAGTTGCACGCATCGCGAGCGCTGCTCCAGTGTCATGATCCGAAAGCCATCGACGCTCTGATTGCGGCCATGCCGAACCCCAATGCCATCTATACACTGGGCGAATCCCATGATTCGCGAGCCATTCCCGCATTGATCAAACTGCTGCAGAACCCCGCAAACCAAACATCAGCTCGCGCTGCGGCAGCAGCATCCCTCGGCACGTCAGGGGATCTTCGGGCCGTTGAACCGCTGATCGCGAGCCTCGCGGAGGACAACGCCGCCATCGCCCAGCAGGCCAGCTTAGCGCTCGGAGCCCTCAAGGACAAACGCGCCATTGCACCCCTCAGACAAGCCCAGGCTCGCTGGAGTGGCGGACAACGCGAGAACGCGGATTCCGTTCGAAACTTTTTTGTGCAGGCCCTTCTGGAACTCGGGGTTACAGATGTCGTTCAGGGGGCGACGGGAATACCCGTGCATTGATTGTTCTGTCATGAAAATTCGCTCCGATCATGCCGCTTCTTGCCCGTGCCAGCGGGGTCGTCCGTACTACCCAGTTCGGGACACTCCTGCGGCTATTCTCGGATGGGGCAATTTCTCGATTATCGCCCAGGTCCCGGCGACGGAAACGAGTGGTCCTATCCAGGTGACGGTGGTGGTGTCTCCAATACCGCCAACTTCACGGTGTCCGCGGCACTTCCGACAAGTCTTGCACTTTCCGAGCTGACGGGAGCTGCCGGTGACACTGTCACGATCACCGGGTCCGGATTCGGTTCAGGCGGAACAGTTACCTTTAACGGGGTTCCAGCTTCCGCTAGTTCCTGGAGTAACGCAATGGTTGTTACTCAAGTCACAACCCACTCCAAGAGAGGCGCCCTTTTATAATGCGGTAGCGTCATGTGACATCGGGTTTGCTCGTCACAAGTTTTCTGCCTATCCCGCAAATCCAACCTGAAGGCCAAGAACGGCATGCGCAATGATCTCGGATGTGTTAACCATCAGTCGCGCCGTCGAACGGCGAGCCTACTCAAGCGGCTGTAACGCTCTAGCTGAGTTTTCCGCAGCGGTCTAGCATCGGTCGCGGGTATGGAGGCCCCACAAATGCTAGGCGCGTTTCTTGAGCATCCCTTTTTCCTCCATCGTCACCGACAAGCACTGCGGCTCAAAGAGCGCGAGTCATTCCTCAACCACCTGCAGCCACAAGGTACCAGCCGCAAGGCACTGAGGAACCTTTCTGCTGAATTACTGCAAGTGGTGCGTTTTCTGAAGCTGACGGAAATGCGGGATGTGTCACTAGAGGAAATCGAACGAGCGGCGTGCGGTTGGGCGCGCCAGGAGCGCGCTAATCCAAAGGCACATTCCTACGGCACCTCGGCTTCATCCTTTATATATGCGGCTAAAAAATGGCTGCGATTCCATAGCCAACCCAAGCTTCCGAGAGCTCCGCCGGGGCACGTCGTCTACGAGCAGCGAAACTGGCGGAACTCGAAAACCTTCCCATGCGCGTGGTCAAGCTGACGGAAGCCGAGGCAATCGAGGCGCAGTGCGTTGAGTTATCTGTAGTTGGCAACAGTTTTTTCCGTTGTTGAGCGGGTCGGCACGTCGTCTACATGTAAACGACGTGCCGAGCTCCCAGTGTGCCTACCACCATCGTCACCCAACCAGCGCCATGCAGATGGTCAGGGCAAGCGCCGTGGCGAGGACGATCACAGGCGTCGCCCACAGGCCGAGCATCACGAATTTCCCGGCGCGGACTTCTTCCCCTTCACTCCGCGCGAGCGCTAGGACGAGCATGGTCGCGAGTGAGCCGAAAGGCGTGATCAGCGGCCCCACGTCAGCGCCAACAAGCGAGGCGAGGACCGTACCCGTACGGGCGTGCGAAGCCAAAAGCACGCTTCGCGCGATCAATGCCGCCGGAAGGTTGTTCATAATATTGGAAGCAAACGCCGTCAGACCCGCTGCAGCGAAGAGTTGTCCGGGCGATCCCTGTCTTATGTGTTCAAGCCACCTGGCCGACGCGGGGACGATGCCCAGATTTTCAAGTCCCTGTACAGCGACGAAAAGCCCGACAACGAAAGGAAATAAACCCCACGAAAGCTCACCCGCCGCTCGAATGCGAACGCGTCCCGTCGCTGCGCCGGCGATCACGAGCACGCCGCTGCCCGCGAAGGCAATCACGTAGGGCTCAAGCGCCCAGAGCGGCGCGAGAAAGTAACCGATGAGCACGATGACGAGGACGGTCACGCAAGCGAGGAAGTAGGCCCGATTCGGCACGACGCTCGCCGGTTCCGGGAGCGATTCGCCGTCGAAGCGGTTCGGGAGTTCGCGCCGAAAGTGCCAACGCAGCAGAGTGTAGGTAGTAACGAGCGCCATCAACTGGGGCGCGATCATTCTTGTCGCGAACGATCCGAACGTCAGGTGGAACGCGTCCGCGAACAGAAGGTTCGTGAGATTGCTGATCGGGAGCAGCAGCGAACCTACGTTCGCGACAAACGCGCATAGTCCGACATAAGGCGGCGCCGGGAGCTTCAGCCTCTTCACCATGGCCAGCACGACAGGCGTCAGCATGACCGCTGTGGTATCAAGAGAGAATATCGCAGTGACGATTGCGCCGAGCACGAACGCATTTCGGTAAAGCGAGTGCGCGTTTCCCTCGGCAGTGCGCGCGCACCGAATCGCGGCCCAATCGAAAAAGCCGCTCTTGCCAACGAGCAGGGATAGTGCAAGCAACGAGAGAAGAAAGAGAAGCGCGTTCTTCCCGGCTAGGGTCGCGCCCATCGCCTCATAAGGCGACACGAGCCCGAGCGCGAGCATTGAAGCTGCCCCAAGCACCGTCCACCAAGCCTCGTTCCATCGGCGGGGTCGTACGAGCACTAGGGTGAGCATCGCCGCGAAGACGATTAGAGTGACGACGATGCGCGCCATACCTGTCACTCTGTTGCCAACCGGGTGTTCTGCGTTTCGGGCATGAAAAAGTAGAGAATAACCAACGCGGACAAGGCTACCCCCGAAAGAAACAGGAATCCGGCCCGGAAGCCTATGTGGTGAACGATACTACCGGCGATGACCTGGCTCAGGGCCGCGCCGATACCGACGGTAGTGGTGATGGCTCCCAGCGTGAGATTGAATCGTCCGGTACCCCGAGTCAGATCTGCAATCACGAGCACTGACACCACTCCGAAAATTCCCGCTCCGACGCCGTCCATGATCTGAATGGCCACAAGCAATGCCGAGCTGGACGTGAGAGTGTAAAGCAGGCCACGAATCGGCAGAACGCTGAACGCAATCAGCAGAAGGGGCTTTCGGCCCCAGGTTCCGGCCTCGCGTCCCGACCAGGACGCGATCAGCGTGACGACGAACTGGGTCGTGACCACGCAGGCGGACATGAAGAGCATCGAGCTTCGCCCCCGGCCTTTCGCCAGCATTTCGCCGAGCAGCGGGAGCATCGCCGCGTTTGCAAAATGGAACATCACGGCGCAGACCAGGAAGATCACCAGGGGGCGGTCCTTGAAGAGCACCCGGACGCTTTCAGCTTTGCCACCTTTCTCGCCGTCATTTGCGCCTCGGGCCATTTCATAGTCAATCTCGGCGGGTCTGATCAGAAGGAGGACGAGAATCGTGGGGACCGCGAAAGCCGCCACGAAGAAGAATATGCTCCGATTGGAAACGAAGTAGCCAAGGGCACCCATGGACAAGGCGGCAATCACATTGCCAGCCGAGTTGAATGTCTGATTGCGACCTTGGCGGGTGTCGAATGCGGCGTGTCCCACGATCCCGAGCGACATCGAGCAGATGGCGGGGAGGAAGACGCTGGAAGTGCCCCCAATCAGGACCTGAGCACCCATGACCGGCCAGAACGACGGAAGCAGAGCGATCAATAGCGCCCCGGCAGCCAGAGCGGCCACGGCCACACCGACCAGAGCCCGCTTCGATCTGAGAAAGTCAACGAGCGCACCCGCCGGCGTCTGCGTGAGAATTCCTGCGATCCCACCCACCGTGAGCGCAAGCCCGACGCGCTCTTCGTCCCACTTGTAGCCGGCAAGATAAATCGCGAGGAACGGACCCACCCCCGTCTGTACGTCGGCGAGAAGGAAATTAAGCCAATCGAGGCCAAGCAGCGTTCGCCGCGAAGGGGACCGTTGATGGTCAGGGGAGCCGTCGGGCTTGCGTGCTTTCTTCATGTTGGAGATCATCTCGCGGTCGGGGTGGCTTGCAAGGAGGCCTAACTGCAAAGGCCTGCCTCGGGCGTTTGCAGTGACTCTGCAAGTGACGCGACCACCAGTTTAGAACGTGCATGCTACGAACTGCATTCTCGCCAGACTGCTCAAAACTGCACGCGTTTCATGGACGGTTGTGCTTGCGGGGCGGGTGCTGGAATGGGGGCGGCGTACGGAGTTCCCCTGGGCGGTGCACTCTTTGCACTGGAAGTCATGCGTGGTAAACCGGCGCTCCGTTTTGTTCTTCCCGCCCTTTTTGCGTCGATCATTGCGGCAGGAGTTTCGTGGTTTGCGTTACCCAACGCGCCTACGTACGTGATCCCGGCCTTCGTTAGCTCCGCGTCAATCATTTTGTGGGCAGTGGTCGTGGGGCCGATCGCGGGTCTGGCATCCGTTGGCTACGTTCGCATGGTGACCTGGGCGGATCGCCACCGGCCCGAAAAGTTGGGGCCGGATCACGGCACCGATCATCGTCACTGAAGCGCTCGGGATCGTCTCGATCTGGTTTCCGCAGATTCTTGGTAACGGAAAAGACATTTCGCAACTCGCTTTCACGGGTACTGAAGTGGCGGCGGACTTCTTCTTCAAGCTTTAGGACTCGGTTGAGTTCCTGAACGATTTTCATCGGGATTTTTTCCCTCCAGCGCGGCGCTGCACAAATCTCTCCAGCTCTTGCGGTGCGCTTCAGCCATGGCGTATTTCGGAACGCAGCATTCATTTCAGTTCCCGGGGTCGCCGGCATCCTGGCTGCTGGCTAGCGTCTGCGCCCTCGCCAGCATCGCATCCAGCTCTCGGCGCGGATGAAGCTTACCACTGAGCACGACCGCCTGAATCGAGCGCGTGTTATGAATGTCGGCGAGGGGGTCCTTGTCGAGCAAAACAAGATCGGCAGTCTTGCCGACCTCAATGGTTCCGCGGCGGTCAAGTTGCCCCATAAAATCAGCGGCATTTCGAGTGGCGGCCTGGAGAGCGGCAAGCGGAGACAATCCGGCATCGACCAGAAGCGCAAGCTCATCGTGGAGGCCGAAGCCGGGGAAGCACTGCGGGTTCATGGCATCCGTGCCGGCGAGGATGGGGACGCCCGCCCGGTACATGAGCCCAACAAGTCTCTTGGATTCGTCAAACTGAAGCTTATTTAGTTCGACAATTGCGGCCCGAGGCTCGGGAGGAACGTTCTTGTAATAACCGGCATCCCATTTCGCTCGCACCTCTCTGCTCAAATATTTCAATCGTGGGTGATTCGCAGGCAGCGGATCGTTGATCTGTGCTCGCAGCAAAGTGAGGGTGGGACATTGCCAGGTTCTATTCTTCACGAAAAGTGCGAACAAGGACTGGGCGGTAGCATCGTCAAAAGTTTCAACGACGCGCATGTTAAGGCGTATGATGCTTTTCCCTGAGTCGATCTTTGCCGCCAACGTCGCGCCCGGCGCCCGGAACAATGCTTCCTGCTGCTGCATCTCGAAATCGATCGACTTTTCTTCTTTTGAGCAGCCATCAGCCACGCGTGTGAGATGCTCAATACTTTTCTGGCCTGCGTCGGACGCTTCTGCAGCGGTCACCGATTCCGGAACATGTCCTTCGAATGGAATACCACACTTGTTGGCCTCGTCGGCGATCGCAAAGTAGGCGTTGCGGGATAACCTGCTATAGACCTTGATGAAGTCTGCGCCACGATCCCGCTGTTGTTCCACCACTTTGCGCCCTTGAGCTTCATCGGTGACAACAACCGATTCGGGCCAGACGGGATTTGGACCATCGATGATGGGACTGCCGAGGTAGATCGTCGGTGATGGATCTTGGTGGGAAAGATGCGTGGCGCGCCACGCTTGGGCGTCGGGGGGACCTGACATGTCACGTACGCCGACAACTCCATTCGCCAGAAAAAGAAGGTGGCTCCAGGGAGCGCGGGCATCTGACGCCCCGTGGACATGCATATCCCACAAACCAGGGATGAGAAACTTGCCTGTGCCGTCAACGACTATGGCTTTTCTCGGGATATGTGTCTTTCTGGACGGACCAATTGCAATGATGCGATCGCCATCTACGATCACTGTCATGTTAGGCTCGGAGCTACGGCCAGTGGCATCAATCACGGTTACGCGTTTGATCACAAGCGATTGAGACCAGGAAGAGACGCCAAATAGAGTGAACAAAAGAATCAGATGCAGGCTGCGAGCTGGGGACATCGCGACCAAGGCCGTAGGCATTCGCGCAAGTTGCGGAGCTAGGAGGCCAGTGATTTGATATTTCATCCTGGCTGCGAGTATAGACAATTTCCTGCGCACCCACATACCGTCAAAATTCGCAGCTTCCGCGGGCACCCGGCGCAAGAAGTGCACCTTGGGGTCTTCTTCCCGCAACTCCACAAGGCCATTTTTTGCTACATTATTTACAGGGCTCTCGGGCAAGGAGGAGTCAGATGCTAAAGCGACCTCAAATCGCCGGCACATACGCATGGAAGTGCGCTCTCCTCTTTTTGGCTTCTGCCGTATTCACTTGGGGGTTGCAAGCAAAACTCTCCCTCTACAAGTCCCAGCAATCACCATCTACCGTCACGGTTGCCAAGCTTTTGACGGAGCGGCGTTCCGCCCAGACGGTGGCCTTGCTTGAAAAGGCCCTCAAACCAGGTACGGCTCAGGAGACGTTGAACCTGATTCCGCGATTGGTTTTGGCCCAGACGATCTTGTTTCCTACATTCAAGTTTCACCAAGTTGAAATGAACTTCTGCAGGTCTCGCAGATGGAACTTCCACGATCCGCACCTCACGCAACGTCCCCCGCCAACCTTCTGACAATCCTTTACGGCGATATATTTACGCCAAACTCGGCCTATTCTCAGCTCTCGAATAGGACCGATAGGGTGATCGCCAGTCTCTTTTAAGGAGATGTACTGTCGTCGATTCCAATCCCGAATGTGCGGGATTGAAAGTAGGTGGCTCCATGCATCGTAAGCGCATCCTTTGGATCGCGGTGCTTCTCTGCCTTTTATTGGCAGGTCTCTTCCTGATCGTTCGAAATCACTATGGCAAAGCTCCGGCCGAGCAGCCGAGGGCGGCCGCAGTCGTCGCGGTTACGCGTGGCAATCTGGCCAGTTCGCTCACCGTTGCCGGTCAATTTCAGCCCTATCAACAGGTGGATCTTCACGCCAAAGTCTCGGGATATATTCGCTGGATCAAAGTCGATATTGGTGACCGCGTTCGTCAGGGCGAAGTCATGGCTCTGCTGGAAGTTCCAGAGTTGCAGAACCAAGTGGAGGGCGCTCAGGCCGAGGTCCGCCACAGCCAATCTGATATCACTCGCGCACAAAGCGAGGTCGTCAGCGCCGAGTCGACGTATTCCGCAGTGCACGCTGAGCATACCCGTCTAGAAGAGGCTTCCAAAGAGAGACCTGGGCTGATCGCGGAGCAGGAGTTGGATGACGCGCGAGCCAAAGACCAGGAAGCGGCGGCACAAGTCGGGGTCGCCAAGGCCTCGCTCGACGCCATGCAGCAACAACTCGGCGTTTCTAGCGCGAGTCGCAGCCGGCTCGAAACCATGTCCAGATACGAGCAGATCATAGCCCCCTTTGCAGGTGTGGTGACGAAGCGCTACGCCGATACCGGCTCGCTTATTCAAGCCGGACAAGACAACAACACGCAGACACTTCCCGTAGTACAAGTGGCCGAGAGCGACCTGCTCCGGCTTCGCATGCCCGTACCGGAGAGCGACGTACCTTACATTCAGGTCGGCGGCAATGTGCAGGTGAAAGTCAACGCCACGGGGCACACATTTACAGGCAAGATCATCCGTTTCGCGCGCGCACTCGATACCAACACCCGAACCATGCTGACCGAAGTCGATGTCCCGAACCGTGACCTGAGCCTGAATCCAGGGATGTACGCGGAGACGACGATTCAACTCGAACACAAGAGTGACGCTCTTATTTTGCCGGCACAGGCTGTGGTGCAAAATGGCGATCAATCTTATGTGCTGATGGTCGATGCGACGAACCATGTCGAGAAGCGCAATGTGACTCTAGGAATTCAAACCTCGAACCGGGTGGAAATTACCAGCGGCCTGCAGGCTGGTGACAACGTGATCGCCTCTGGGCAGACGGGCTATCAGCCCGGGGAAGTTGTGTCCCCGCACGCGGCATTCATCCCAACGGCGGCGCAGGAGGTAACCGAGTAATGTCCTCTTTTGCCATCAAGCATCCGTTCTTCATCCTGATGCTTTGTCTCATGGTGATCGTCGTGGGGGTTACCACAGTCGCGCGTATGCCCGTCGATCTGTTTCCGGAAATTAACATCCCGGTTGTCGTGGTCGCGACCTTCTACGCAGGCATGCCGCCGCAGCAGATCGAGGCGGATATCACAGATAGCTACGAGCGTTTCTTCACGCTGGGAAGCGGAATCAACCACATCGAGTCGCGATCGCTGCCCGGAGTGAGCCTGATCAAGATCTACTTTCAGCCCGGCACCGACGCGAACGCCGCTGTCAGCAATATCTCGAATCTCGCCATGGCGAATTTGCGCCGGCTTCCGCCGGGAACCCTGCCTCCGGTAGTGCTGAAGTTCGACGCTTCGAATCTTCCCGTGTGTTTGGTCACGCTCGAAGGCCAGGGTCTCGACCAGACTCGGCTGAAGGATCTGGCGCAGTTTGAAGTACGGAATCAAATCGCCAACGTTCCCGGCGCTTCCGTCCCGCAGCCTTACGGCGGCAAATACCGGCAAATCCAGATTTATGTCGATCCGGTCAAACTGGAAGCTCACCAACTCTCGGTGATGGACGTGGTGCGCTCGGTGAATGAATCGAACTTGATTCTGCCCGCCGGCGACGTGCGCATCGGACCGA
>Ga0187851_10002197_pt1 | contig 17599 bp, 20 predicted proteins | sample June2016WEW_6_10_FD_132997 | JGI IMG/M metagenome (GOLD analysis project Ga0187851, IMG submission 132997) | Peatland microbial communities from SPRUCE experiment site at the Marcell Experimental Forest, Minnesota, USA - June2016WEW_6_10 | ecosystem: Environmental > Terrestrial > Soil >...
CGAACGCTAACATCCAAAAAACCGGAAAATAAAGGAAAAAAGAAGAAAAAACCCCAGAAAATATAAAAAATCAAACAAATAACTAAAATTACCCAAAAATTAAAAAAAAAATTAAAAAAAAATGAAGTAAATAGAAAATCTCTAAATATAATTCAAATTTTAATAAACATTTAACGGTATTAAATTAAGATTCACCGAAGATGACACTAAAAGAGTTTAAGTAAGATTTACAATTAATATTTTTAAATTGAAAATAATTCAAAAGTTTTTAATGGGATTCTATTCATTAAAATATAATAGTTCATAAAATAAAAAGAATAGTTAGAATATCAAAATATACAAAAAATAAAACTCAGGAATATTTTTAAAATGATAAATAATATTTTTTTTAAGTAAAGTCTGAAATGCAGGGGTTCCCGAGCGGTCAAAGGGGACAGGTTCAGGGCCTGTTGGCGTAGGCCTACGAGGGTTCGAATCCCTTCCCCTGCATTTTTTAATTCTTTGTTTAAAATAATAAAAAACTATAAGCTAAAAAATTTGATCATACTTTTCAAGGAGGAATAACCATTAAGATGAAATGCGGATTGGAAATCCACGTTCAACTTGAAACTAATTCTAAATTATTCTGTGATTGTCGCACTAATTATCAGGATGCCCCATCCAATTCTAATATTTGCTTTGTATGTCTAAATCAGCCAGGTGCTAAGCCTTATCCGCCCAATAAGGAAGCATTGGATGGAGCTATTAAAATAGCTTTAATGTTGGATTGTAAAATAAGTCCTGAAGTTACATTTTTCCAGAGAAAACATTATGACTATCCCGATCTATCCTCAGGATATCAACGTACCTCAATTCCTATAGGATACGAAGGAGATCTTAACGGAGTTAGAATAAGGGAAGTCCATTTAGAGGAGGATCCGGGTCAATATAAACCTGATCTCGGTTTAGTAGATTTCAATCGATCTGGTATATCTTTAATTGAAATTGTAACAGAGCCAGATATGAAATCACCTGAAGCAGCTCGTAAATTCTTAAGGGAACTCATAAGAGTTTTAGAATATAGTGGTGTTGCACGTGGAGAGGGAACTATGCGCGCAGATGTGAACATCTCATTGGAAGGAGGTAAACGGGCTGAAATAAAAAATATTAATTCTATAAAAGGAGCATATAAGGCTCTTCAATTTGAGATGGTTCGACAGAAAAATCTTTTGAAAAGAGGAATCGAGATAAAACAAGAAACTAGAGCTTTCTTAGAATCTCAGATGATAACTGTTCCAATGCGACTTAAGGTTGAAGCTGAAGATTACAGGTACATACCCGACCCGGATCTGCCGCCCATGTTTGTAGAGGAAAATAAAATTAAGATTATAAAAAATGAAATGCCTGAACCTGCCCATATAAAGACGGAAAGGTTTGTAAATCAGTATGGGATAAAAAAAGATGATGCTCAAGTTCTTACATCTGAATTGGAATTAGCTGATGCATTTGAAGAAGTGGTTTGTGAGATTAATCCTAAATTTGCAGCTCTTTGGATGAGAGATGAACTTAAAAGAGTGATTTATTATAACAAGTTAAGTTTTAAGGAAAGTGGAATAAAGCCTCAGCAAATAATAGATTTGCTTAAAATGCTACAAGATAAATCGATCACCACAAAATCTGGGCAGAGGATCATTGAAAAATTACCACAAAACACTAAAATGCCTAGGCAGATAGCTGAGGAAATGGGTTTAGTTGGATTAATGGGAGAAGATATTGTGGTTAAAGTGGTTAAACAAGTTATAAAAGAAAACCCAGAAGCAGTTTCTGATTACAATGAAGGCAAAAAATCTGCATTAAACTTCCTTATGGGTCAAGTCATGAGGATAACTAGGGGAAAAGCAGATCCCGGTGATATATTTAAATTACTAGAGGAGGAGTTATAGAATAAAACTAATAAAGAAATCCTTTTTTTTAATAATGTAAAATTTTTTAAACATCATTTAACATACTTAATTTAAATATTAAAATTATTTTTAAAAAGTAAATAAAATTTTTTTATAATTCTTAATTAATTCTATGAAATTCAGGTTTTTGAGAATAGATGGCAAAAAACATATTGAATATGGTTCTTTGGCATCCTAGAATGAAAATAAATCAAGCTAAAATAAGTTATATTCATAGAGGAGCTCCTGGGAATCTTAAAACAATCAAAGGAAGTTTCATTGATCGATTGGAAAATGGGTTCTTGATACTAAACGATGGAACTCAAATTCCATTTCATAGAATAATTAAAATAGAATATAATGATAAAACACTGTATATTCGATGATTTACATCAATGGAGATTTAAGATGAGTAGTGCGGCTCTTGTAAAGGATTATATGACTAAAAAAGTTATAAGTGTCAATCCAGATACACCCAATGAGGAAGTTATAAAGTTGATGAGAGGTAGTGGTCATGATGGTTTTCCAGTTAGAACTAATGGAGAAGTTGTTGGAATGGTGACCGCTTCTGATTTACTTTTAAAGCCATGGGATACTAATGTTGGGGAGATAATGTCCACGGATATAGTTGTAGCAGACCAGGAAATGTCTATTAATGATGCAGCCAGAGTGATGTTTAGAACGGGCATATCAAGGTTGCCTGTAATAAATAAAGAATGTAAACTAGTGGGCATAATAACTAACACTGATATTGTAAGATCACATATTGAAAGATCCACTCCAACAAAAGTTAATTACTTTAAAAGGACTCTTGAACAATTATATGGCATTAGAACTAGGTTAGTGAGAATGAAGGTTCCTATAGCGGATCTTAGGCCAACTCAAAATAAAATTTACGCTGATGAACTTCAAGGCAGAACTTATGAGCTTAAAAGAGGATTAGCAGAGCCAACTATTGTGGTTAAGGTTGGAGATAGATTTATACTAGTGGATGGTCATCATAGAACTGTGGCTGCTCTTAAATTAGGCTATGATCAGATTGATTCTTATGTCATTAATTTGGATGAAGATATAAAGTTAGGCTTGGAAAAAACCGCAGATAAAGAGGGTATACATACTTTTTGGGATATAGAAGTTATAGATGATGCACAACACCCTTTAATTGCCCTGACCGGCACTCTTAGAAAGGAGGCTCAAAAATGACTGATAAACTCATTAGAGATGTTTATCAAGTATTAGAAGAGAGAAGAGATTATCCTATTGATTCTTATACTTCTAATCTTATGAGGGATGATGAAAAAAGAGCTGAAGATAAAATATTGGAAAAAATCGGTGAAGAAGCTACTGAATTTGTAATAGCCTCTAAAAATGATGAAAATATAGTTTATGAAGCAGTTGATCTTATATTCCATGTCATGCTTCTTTTGGTTTATAAAGGTGTAGAATTAGATGAATTATTCAAAGAATTTGAGCGAAGAAGAAGTTAAAATTTAAAATGTGTATTAAACTATTATTTTTTTAAATTATTAAAAGTTTTAAGCTATAATGTGTTTAGCTTCCCTTTAATCTCTTCTATAAATCTAATTTTAATATCTTCTGGTTCCATATCAATCACAGGCACGTCTGCATTTCCTTTTTCAATTTTTATATGTACAAAAATCGATCCATTTATATTTAAAATTTCACTGAAATCTATTTCATTCTGAAATAAAAAAAGATTTTTAAATCCCACTGCTTCAGCTACTCGTGAAAGATCTACAGTACTTGCATAACTGCACTGTGAACCAGTAGAACCATAACACTCGTTATCCAAAATCACTAAAATAAGATTATTTGGGTTTTGATTGAAAATAGTTACTAAACTCCCCATATTCATCAGTAACGATCCATCACCATCTAGGACTACTACTTTTCTATCCTGAGCCATAGCTAATCCTAAACCAATAGACGAGGCCATACCCATAGATCCTAACATATAAAAATTATTAGGTGAATCTTTAACAGCATATAATTCTCGTGACGGAAATCCAATATTACAGATTATTAATTCATTGTTAAGTTGTTCCGTAATTTTTTGTATTGCTTCTATTCTTTCCATATTATTCAATTCTTTTTGTTTAGAATATTATTAATTCGTTTAGTATGTGAAAAACATTTTATCATTTACCAAAATGAAATTTCTAAAAGTATTCCCACTGGAACGTTTTCGATCTCAACCAAACTCCCAGCTTTAGATATTAGTTTTAAGGCATCATCTGGTGTTTTAGGGATGAAATATGTAATTTCCAATGCATCCAGAACACCCGTAGTAGCTTTTCCCATTGGTACTTGTGCGTTCATGAATTCTCCATCAGTACCTCGATGGCTAATGATCATTATTATGGGGAGTTGGTATAGTTTATAAAGTGATGCTAAAACATTCACTGAGTTGCCCAAGCCTGAATTTTGCATTAAAATGGCGGTTTTCTTACCTCCCATATAAGCTCCGGCGCAAATGCCAAATCCTTCTTCTTCCCTATTTACTGGAACATGAATAATATCACTGTCGCAGTCTATCATATCCATGAGTTTTCCCAGATTTACACAGGGTAAACTAACCACGAAATTAATTCCGGCTTTTTTCAGGGCTTGATAAATGGTTTGGCTGCTGTCCATTTTAAATCACAATTGAGTATAAGCATTTATTTTAAATTTAATATTTTTAAGAATTTTGTAATTTATTATAATTTATAAAATTTTAATTAACTAATTTATCATAATCTAATGATAAATCCTCAGCTATTGCCTTAAGCTGTGCTGAGAGTTTGTCGTCAACATTAATCCCTTCAGCTATATATTTTTTAAAGTTACGCACTTCCATATCACCAGGTATAAAAACATTTCCAGAACTTTTTACCTCATCCACGAATTTATCTACTTCTTCCTTAAAATATTCAAGGTTTCCGAACATTGCTGGATTAATGGCTATTAGGAGGTCTCCTTTAGTGCACATGTATTTGGGGTTGGCTGTTCCCGTAACTTGTTTACCAAATGCAGCTTTCACCAGTGGTCCGGCTAATATTTCAATCATGAAGGCAAGTGCATAGCCTTTATGTGCGCCGAATGGCAGTATTGATCCTTTAAGGGCGGCTTCTGGGTCAATGGTGGGGTTTCCTTCAGCATCTAATGCTACATTTTCAGGTATCATTTCACCTTTACGCAGAGCTTCAAGAAGTTTGCCACGAGCAGAAGTAGAAGTAGCCATATCAACTGAAACATAGTTTTTATTAGATGGTATACCTATAGCTATTGGATTAGTCCCTATTATTGCTTCTTTACCACCTATAGGAGCCATGGCAGGTTCAGTGTTAGCTACCACTAGACCAATCAAATCTTGCATTATGGCCATATCTGAGTAGTAGCCAGCGACTCCGAAATGATTGGAGTCATGAATTCCCACTACTCCGACACCGGTTTCTCTTGCTTTTTTCATAGCCATCTCCATTCCATAATATGTTACTACATGACCGAATTTATGATTACCATTTAAAAGTGCAGTGGAGATTGTTTCATTTTCTATTTCTATCTCTGAATTGAGCTTTATGGTTCCATACTTCAAACCCTTAACATACTGTGGGAATCTACCTATTCCATGGGATGAAAAACCTTTAAGATCAGCGTCTAAAGTGACATCCGCCACAATTTCCGCATCCTCCATCGTTACTCCCATTCTAGTCAGTATTTCTATTATTATTGATCTTTCTTCTTGAAGTGTTATTTTCATATAAATGCACCTAAATCTTCAAACAAAACTAGTTTTACAATTTAAATTCCAATGAGATTGTTTTGGAAAGTTTTTATTTTAATCATATTCTGAATGTTACTATAGACTTTTCCTATTTGATAAGCTTGATTATACTTTTCTATAATCTTTATAGTAGCTGTATTATCCTCTTCAGGTACTATTACCACCATACCTACCCCCATATTAAAAACCTGATACATTTCTTCAATAGGAACACCTAATGAATATAGAGAATGGAATATAGGGTGGGGTTGGGGTAAATTAGTTATATGGTAACCAACATCTTTCTTAAGTCTTTTGAGGTTGTTGAAACCTCCTCCGGTAATATGGGCTAGACCATGCACATCTATTTTGCTATTTAAAAGTTCCATCACTGGTTTTACATATATGCTTGTAGGTTTAAGTAATTCTTCTCCTATTGTAATGTCATGATACCCCGGCAAAGGATCCGATACTTTTAAATCTGATTCGTCAAAAAAAACTTTACGAGCTAGGCTTAATCCATTACTATGGATGCCATTGCTTGCTATTCCGATGAGAGCATCGCCTTCTTTAATCTTCTCCCCAGTTATTATACGATCTAAATTTACTATTCCTATGCCAGTTCCGGCAAGGTCAAAATTTTTTACAATCTCGGGAAGTGAAGCAGTTTCACCCCCAATCATAGCTACTCTAGCCTCATTTGCACCTGTAACTAATCCTTTACCTATTTGCGCTGTTAATTCTGGGTTTGGTTTATCCATGGCTAAATAATCTACCATGGCAACTGGTTCTGCCCCTACGCATAGAAGGTCATTTACAACCATAGCTACACAGTCGATACCTACTGTATCATATTTGTCCATGAGTTCTGCAACTAAAATCTTACTACCTACGCCGTCGGTGCTCATTGCAATGGCTTTATCACCTAAACGTACCAGAGCTGCGAAATGTCCGGATTCTGTTATAACATTCCTATACTTTAGGGTTTTTCTTAATTTTGAGGTTAAAGCAGATATTGCAATTTCTTCTAAATTGATGTCTACTCCTGATTCTTTGTAAGTTACCATAAAAAAATTCCTCTAATTATATTATTAATTTAAAAAAGTACATTTACCAATATAAGATTTAGGACTTATAAATTTTTTATATAATCATATTGTTTTTGAATTTTGTGTAACAATCTCTTAAATATATATTCAGTTAAAGTGTATAATTATGCTAAATTATTTTTGGATCTAAAGTTAATTAGGCAATGGTGGGGATGATAAACCAAAAATTTAGAATGATCCATTTGAACAAATAAGAATCCGATTCTACAATATTAAATTTATATCCAAAATTTTTTGATTGAGTTTGAAAGAAAAAATAAGTAAATTTATTTATTTTTTGCATATCAAAAAAAAAAATTAGAATTTTTATTGTTTAAATAATCTATTTTTCAATTTTTATTAGTATACTTGCAATATGAGTCAAACCATTTAGTCCTGAATGTTGAATTTCATTATTTTCATCATTTAAAAGAGCTTTTAATCTACGTAAATGGCATTTTTCTTGGAATGTTTGTGCATAAATACTAGCTAAAGTTTTTAGGGAGTCTTCAGTAGCATGATCAATATTCATTATGTCTAAATATGAATATATCTCTTCATTATTAGATAACTGTTCATTGGGTGAATTAACGTTTTCTTCAAAAATAATTAATTCTACTGATGTTAATGTGTTGAAAATATTTTCTAAGTAATAAAAATGATGAGAGGATAATAAATTGTTGGTTTTTGAGTTATTGATGATAAATAACTGTAAAATCTATTTATCAAGTGATAAGAAAGTTTATGGCATATTCAAAGGGTTTAATTTTGTTTTCTATGTTCTATTTTAAATTGAAAAACAAATTTAATAACTTATTAACTATTTCTAGTTTGTAAACTTCGCTGCTAATTAATTCCAATGAATATATAGCAGATTTTCGAACATCAGGATTATAATCCTGAGATAATATCATTAATTCTTTAACAACGAGTTTTTGAATAGTCTCATCATTAATCATCAAAAATAATTCACCTAAAGCGTAAGCCACTACCTCTTTTTTTTCATGGGATATCAAAGTTATCATAATCTCTAAACCATTCTTTAGACCCGTACTTTGATTTGTTTCCATTAAATTATATAAAATGTTTTTTAATTCTTCAAGATTATTTGATTGGCTTTTTAAGATAATTGAATGGTCTTCAAAAAGTTCATCTTTACAGGATTCCTCTTAAAATAGAATTCTAGTTGCCACTTAGATGACCTCTAAAAATTTAATTGAAATATTACTATTTCACCCTATTATAGTTTAATTCAGCATATTACATTTTAAACTACACTATTAATATAATTTTCGAATATAATGATAAGGTATAAATAATACCCCATAAAATTGGAATTAAGAGTTAATCCATCTAAAAAAAAATAACTTATAAATTAATAATTTAGATAAAATAAGCATTTACCTTAAACATGATGTATAATACGCAAATATGCAGCTTTAATTAGTCATTTAAAAAAAATTTACTTAAAAAATTCAAAAAGAAATTTAATCTTAAAACTGATTATTATAATAAATAATTATTAGATTAAAATGTAAATTTCTCATTGAATCCGCACAGTCTCTAAATTCATGGGAGTTTTAGTTTCAATCTTAAATTGACGATAAATACTGGATGCCAGATCAAGTGTTTTATAATTATCCCCATGACATATAAGTATCTTTTCTGGTTTGGGAGACATACGTCGCACATAGTCCATGAGTTGTTTCCTATCAGAGTGTCCACTGAAACCTTCTATGGTTTTTATCTCCATTTTCACGTTGTAAACATTAGTTTTTCCCTCTTCTTTGAGGGGTATCTCTTTCCAGCCCTTTTGCAACCTTCTTCCCAAAGAACCTTCAGCCTGATATCCTACAAAGACTAAAGAATTACGTTGATCCGCACAAAGCCATTTAAAATACTCCACAGAATTTCCCCCGGTGAGCATTCCTGAAGTCGAAAGAATTATAGATGGTTCTCCTTCTACAATATCCCGTCTTTCATCTATCCCATTAACCTTATGGAAAACATCAGAAATAAAAGGGTTTCTACCCATGTGGAATATCTGATCCCTCAGATCCTTACTTAAATATTCTGGTCGAGCAGTATGAATAGCAGTGGCTTCCCATATCATGCCGTCTATGTATATCGGTACTTCATCAATGATTCCATGTCGGATGTACTCATCTAAAACTATCATCATTTCTTGTGCTCTTCCCACAGCAAATACGGGGATCATAATTTTTCCCCCACGTTCCAATGTGCGGTAGATAGTTTTAATTAGTTCTTTTTCAGCATCATTACGTGTGGGTTGTACATCTTCATGCCCACCGTAGGTACTCTCCATTACTAAAGTTTCTATGCGGGGGAATTTAGTTACTGCGGGTTCTAATAGTCTACTTCTTTCATATTTGAAGTCTCCAGTGTATACAAAGTTATGTTGGCCGTCACCGATGTGTGCGTGAGTTATGGCAGAACCTAAGATATGTCCAGCATTATGCAATGTTAATCTGATGTCCGGAGCGATATCTGTTACTTCTCCGTAATCGAGCGTTATGGTATGTTTTATACTCTTTTTAACATGTTTAACATTGAATGGCAACGGATTATCTTCTCGATGAGCAATATCAATATGATCAAGTTGTAATAAGGTCATAAGGTCTCTGGTAGGTGTGGTGCAGTACACAGGTCCTTCATAACCATAATGATATAAGTAAGGTAAAAATCCAGAATGATCCAAATGAGCGTGAGAAATTATAACGGCATCTAAATCATCTAAACAAAATTCAGGAACGTTTAAATAGGGATATGCACTTTTATCGTCTGTTCCTGCCACATTTACTCCGCAGTCTAATAGTACTTTGCTGTTGGTGGTCTGTAAAAATAAAGATGATCTTCCCACTTCTCTAAAGCCCCCTAAAGTGGTTAAGCGAGTCCATTCATTATCTACTGTTATTTCGCGATGTATACGAATTCCTAGGTCCTGTAATATTTTTTTTCGTTCTTTACTGTTTTTTCTTAAGGTTCTTCTTATTCTTTGTATGATTTCAGATGCAATAGGGGGTGTTCTAAGTATTTTAGGAGCCCATCCAATTTTTTTAACTATTTCTCTTGAGGTAGCACCATATTTTCCAATAACTAAACCGGGTTTACGGGCTTCGATTATTACCTCGCAAGTTACTTCATCAAAGTAAATGTTAGTAATCTTCGCATCATCTGGAACTATCTCATGAATTATACGTATAGCTTTTTCAGGCTCCATAAGCACTGAACGGTCTGAACGGATAATTATCCGTTTTCTTAAATCCTTAGCTAAATCCCTGATAAGATCTCCATTTTCAGTTATGATCTCGGGATTTTTAGTGTAGATAACTACTTCCGGACCTTCAAATTCTACTTTGGCTACTTGTACTCTTTTTGGTAGTCTTTGTACTATTATATTTTTAATTTCTTGAATCTCTGAACCCATTAACATCACGTCTTTAAAAAAAACAGAAAACAATAAGTGCTAAGTAATAGTTGCTTTTTTTACTTAGCGTATTAAAAAAAAAATATTTAATATAAATGAAAAAATATGAATTTAAGATAAAATAGTTAATTAATTTTTTAGATTATAGTTCCATGATTTTCTTTTCTACTTCTTCTTCAGATAAGACTTTAAAACCTTCATCTTTAGTAATTGTAGCCACTCGTATACCATTACCTGAAAAAGCATCCCTTTCCATGGCAGACTTTATAGCTCTAATAGCTAAATCTATACCTTCATCCACATAGATATCTTCATTGTAACGATCTTCCAATACTCCGTAGCATACCGGTGATCCTGAACCAGTGGAAATCATCATATCTTTTATAACCCCACCTGCTGGATCTAAAGAATACAAACCAGGCCCTTTATTGTCAACTCCTCCCAGGAGGGTTTGAACATATAAAGGTGATGAGCGTAAAATGTTAGATGTTAATGTGGCTATTGATTCTATACCTATTTCTTCACCATTTCTGAGACTATAAAGGTTTGCTTCAGCAGTTATATATTTCATTAGTGTTTGAGCGTGTGCAACAGACCCGGCAATAGTAGCTCCTATATGATCATCTATCTTGAAAATCTTTTTTGCTACTTTATGAGCAATTAAGTTACCCATGGTAGCTCTTCTTTCTGTGGCAAAAACAACACCATCTTTACAAGTAATGCCAACAGTTGTAGTGCCTTCTAATTGATTATTATTCATAGATTACACCTCTAAAAAAATTATATAATAAAAAAAATAGTTTCAATAAGTAAATATTTTACTAATTCTTATTTTAAAATTCATGTTATATAAATATTTACTGTTTAAGTTTTAATCCAGTTTACATTTGAACATAAGCTTTTTATAACCTTACTTATACAGAAGATGTTTATAAATGTTTCTTTATAATTTATTTTTTTCAGAAAATAAAATTTACAACTCTATTGAAGTAGAATTTAATTTAATAAGCTTAAATAAAGTACTAAATCAAAAAAATACTATTTTTAAGTTATAATCAATTCCAAACGATTCTCATTAACTCCATTTTTAATTTCACGGGCTATTCTACGTCCCATACTCATGAATTCTCCGAAAAGTAGGTAACTATAAGCAGAAGCATGCATGAAGGTGTTAGTGCCACCATCTGTACGGGCGCTCATTTCAAACACTACGATCTCCAGATCATCAGTACATAAACTCTGCAAACAAAAGGGTCCATTCATACCTGGTGGAACTAACTTTTTAGCAGATTCAACTAATTTATCTCCAATATCAAAAACCTGCGGAAGCAATGATTCTCTCATAACTACAGGATGATTTCCTGTTATCACATAAGAAGGATTTAATCCAAGCTCAAGCTGATCTTTAGCTGGAATTCGGACTAAACCATCAATATTGGATTCATACCTACTATCCATACCTAAAACTTCCACTTCATCATTCAACGCGGAATAAAAGTAATGTATGCAGTAATTGCAGCCTGAAACATATTCTTCTATATGGGCTTTTTCAACGTCATCCTGTTCAATCCATCTTCTCTCGAGCATAATTTTAATTTTCTCATCAAATTCTTTAGCTGATGATGCTACAAAATATCCTTTTCCCCCTCTAGCACCAGGAAATTTTACCATAACCGTTTTATCAATATCTAAATGATTATTATATTTGGTGGGGGTTCTGATTCCAGATTCATGCATCAACTTTCTTTCCAAATCTCGATCCGACTCCCAACGCAATATATCCCGATTACCAAACATGGGCACATGAAAATCATTTTCAATACCATCCAACCCAGCATAAGCTACAAATGATCCATGAGGAATTACTATGCTATTCATATCCCGCAGTTTTTCCTGAACTTCACTATTAATTATATCTTTGAATTTATCAACGATTATATACTCGTCAGCTACTTTAAATCTTTGGTAAGGGACTTCTCTTCCTTTTTCACAAACTACGGCTGTATTGAATCCTTCCTCTTTAGCACCTTTCAGTATATGTAGGGAGGTGTGACTGCCTAAAGTGGCTATAGTTAAATTTTCTTTATCGTATCCGTCTAAAATGTTAAGAATTTCTTGTCTATTTATTTTAACCATCTTCAATTATCTCCTTTATACTCTAATTTTAAGTCATTTTTTTTAAATTTGAATAAAATTTAATTGATTCCATATTTTTAATTTTAATTAATATCTTAAATCTTAATTATCATTATCTTTCTTTTTAGAAAAAAGTTTTTTTATATCCTTCAAAGTGAGGTTAGATTTAACTTCTTGATTAATCATGGCACAAGGTGCCAAAGCACAGCATCCTAAACATCCTACAGACTCTAATGAGTATTCAAGATCAAAAGTGACTTCGCCTTTTTTAATATTCAAATGTCTTTCAATATTTTCTATTATCTTATTAGCACCTTTAACATGACATGCAGTTCCTTCACACACGATGATATGTTTGCGGCCTATTGGGGTGAATCTAAACTGTTGGTAAAATGTTGCCACCCCATAAAGCTCACTTTCTGGTATTCCTACAAAACGTGAAACTTCCTTCATTAATTCTTCAGGTAAATATCCGAAGTAAGATTGTATATCTTGAAGTATAGGTATTAAATCAGATTCTACACCTTGATAAGATGATAAAATTTCATCTAATTCGTTATTCATCCAATAATTCTCCTAATAATAATGTTTTTTTTAAATTATATTTTCTTAAGAATCATAAATAATTGCTAACATTACTAGAATATAATTTTTATTTATATAATAATATTTAAAACTCTTGAAATTAATGAATTTATATGAAAGGTAAAATTATTGGAGATATACTGGTTCTTAAGAAGGATGTAGATGATCCTGAAACTCTTTTAAAATTACCCGGTGTTAATCGCATAGTTAAATTAGGTAGAATTAAAGGGTCGAAGAGGGAACCCGAAGTAAATATAATTTTAGGTGAAGGCACAGAAACCATACATAAAGAAAATCATTGCCTATTCAAATTAGATGTTTCCCAAATAATGTGGTCTAAAGGCAATACTACAGAAAGACAGAGAATATCTAATATTGCCGAAGAAGGCGAAACCGTGGTTGATCTTTTCGCAGGAATTGGCTATTTCTCCATACCTCTGGCTTTACACTCACCCGTAGAAAGAATTTATTCGGTAGAAATAAATCCCGTAGCTTATAATTATTTATGTCAAAATATAGAATTAAATAAAGTTTCACACATAATAGAGCCATTAAGGGGAGATTGCCGTGAACAGGCACCTAAAGGAGTGGCGGATAGGGTGTTAATGGGTTACATTGGTAATACTCACCATTATTTAGATGTTGCGATGCAATCACTTAAGGAGGAAGGAGGAATAATTCACTATCATGAATCAGTTCCTGATAAATTAAAATTTAGAAGACCAATTAGGAGAATAAAAGAAGCAGCAAAGCACCGTGAAGTAGAGATATTAAATAAAAGAATTATCAAAAAATATTCTCCTGGTGTTTATCACGTAGTGGTGGACGTATTTGTAAAGTAAAGGTGTTTTAATTTCGGATATTTTTAAAGTCATATTGGAAAATAGAATCTTTAGGAAATTTTAAAAAAAAAATAGGTTCGATCAATTAACATATAAAATCTTTAAGTAGAAATAAGCACCTATTTTTGTGGTAATCTTCAAAATTTGATTGTAATAATACAGAAAAACGGGATAATAAATAATTATCTTATTCATGAGATTTATTGTTGAAACTCCAGTGCTTTGTGGATTAACATAATATAAGAATGAATAGATGAACCTTATTTTCAGCAAAATCTCAAATCGAAAATAATATATATAAAAGAAGTCCATCAGTTATAAACATTTCATTAAATAAACAAACATCACTTTAAATAAATTAAATTCAAATCAGAATTATAATAAAAATTGTTAATAAATGAAGAATTTTAAACCGAACTAATTCTTAAAATAATTAATTATTTCAAAAATGTTTGAATAAGCATAAAATGCAAATTAATTACCAAAAGGGGTGAATAAAGTTGGATTTATCATGTTTCCCTGACACCCAGGACAATATACCAAACATACCTGTACATCTAACCAGAGTAGGAGTTACAGGTGTTAAAAAACTTTTAAAGATAGAAAGAGAAGGAAAAAGACCAATAGTTCTCCTTCCAACCTTTGATGCATTTGTTGACCTCCCCAGTACAAAAAGGGGAATACATATGTCCAGAAATCCGGAGGCCATTAGTGCAGTTTTAGAAGAGTCGGTAAAAGGAACCACATTAGAAATTGAATCATTATGCGCTGAAATCGTTACATGTCTTCTTAAGAAGCATAAATATGCTAAACGAGCAGAAGTAAGTATGAAGAGTGATTTCATGATAATGAAGAAATCTCCAGTCACCAAACGCAAAACACAGGAAATGACTAACATAATGGCTGATGCCATAGGTTACAGGGATGGTGATAGAATAGTCATAAGGAAGATGATCGGAGCAGAAGTGGTGGGAATGACGGTATGTCCCTGTGCTAAGGAATCAACACAAGAATCAGCTAAACAAGAATTACTTAAATTTTTAGATAAAGAAACAACTCAAAAAGTTATGGAAACAGTTTCCTTCGCATCTCACAATCAACGAGGCAAAGGTATGATTATGATAGAAGTTCCAGAACAACATCTTATCAGAGCAGAGGATTTGATAAGAATAATTGAAGATTCAATGAGTGCCCCAGTATGTGAACTCTTAAAAAGATCTGATGAAAGTGCAGTAGTAATTAAAGCACATGAAAATCCCATGTTCGTAGAAGATTGCGTGCGGAATATGGTACAAAAAATTATAACAGAATATTCACATTTACCAGACGATACATTAGTAACAGTTAGACAAGTAAACGAAGAGAGTATTCATCGTCACAATGCATTCGCAGAAAAAGTGGCCACATTCGGTGATCTTAAAAAAGAATTAAAATTTGTTGGAGGAATAATTAGTGAAGATTCATGAAGTTGCTGGTGATATAATGACTTCTTTGGAGGCTTTTCATGGATCAAGACCATCCATGGACACAAGTCAAATGTTGATAGTTCGAGGAATGTCTAGAAAGAATATAAAACCAGATGAATTAGATTCAGCTGTTTACAATGTTTTAAATGAAATAGGCGCCCGTAAAATAGAAGTTTTCTCAGACGAAGCTAAAGACATAATAGGGGTAATGGATGAGTACATTAGAGGTCATGTCGAAATTCAAGGTGATACCGATATTTATGGGATTTATAGGCTTAAAGAATCATTTGAAGCAATGAATTGTCATGTGGAATATGCTTTAGGATTATTAAATGGTATAGCTATTTTCATGGTTTTATGGATGGATAAAAGCGGAATTGGTCCTAAATTCGTGGAATTAGTTTTAGCTAATTTAGAGTGCTAGAAAATAAATATTCATAATAAATTAAAAAATAAATAAACTAAAAGAATAATATGCCTAAATTATCAAAAGATGACATAATCACATTTCTTAATGCAGATTATTCTGAAATGCTTTCTTTGATGATGGAAGCTAATATTAATAGACTTAATGATAAAATCACGTATTCTAAGAATGTATTCTTACCACTAACAGAGATATGCAGAAATCAATGTGGATATTGCACCTTTCGTAAAGGCCCTGAGAGTTTTGACACCACTATATTAATGGAAGCCGCTGAAGTTAAGCATATACTTAAAATTGCTGATGGTTATGGTTGTCATGAAGCACTTTTCACATTTGGTGAGGGTGCAGATGAATTTTATGAAGTTAAATGTGCTCTGGAGAATCAAGGCTTTGAAAACATGGTGGAATACCTCCATTTTCTCTGCAGCGAAACATTAAATAATACTAATCTTTTACCCCACAGTAACCCTGGAATACTTAAAAAAAAGGAATTAAAATTCTTAAAAGAAGTAAATGCATCCATGGGTTTGATGCTTGAAAACTCCAGTCCCAGACTTATGCAAACAAATGTACATTTCAAAAGCCCGGGAAAAGAACCCAAATTAAGGATTAAAACAATTGAAAATGCGGGGAAACTTAAAATACCATTTACTACAGGCCTCTTAATTGGTATTGGAGAGACCTTAAAAGAGAGGGCAGAATCACTTATTGAATTAAGAAAACTTCATAACAAATACGGGCATATTCAGGAAATAATTATCCAAAACTTCAAACCCAAGCCGGGAATACCTCTTGAGCATCAGGAAGAGCCCTCATTAACAGAGATGATTAAAATGATAACTGTCACCCGGCTATTATTTCCAGACGTAGGTGTGCAAATTCCTCCTAATCTAAACAAAGTAAACGTAGCAATGTTTTTACTAGCGGGTGCGGATGACTTAGGTGGTGTATCTCCTCTTACAAAGGATTATGTAAATCCCGAGGCCCCTTGGCCAGAATTAGACTATTTAAAAAGTATTACTGAAGAATTAGGCTTTGAATTTCTTGAAAGGTTACCAGTATACCCTAAATTCATAAACGATGAGTTTTTAAGTGAAAGAATATTAAATAAAATTTCATCAATTTAATTTTTTATTTAGTGCAAGTCTTTTTTTATAAACATATCTCCTGAATTTAAATCTTCTTTCACAATATTTAGGACAGTTTGAGTATAAGTCCTCTGTACATCCGGTTCTTTTAATAATCCTTTAACGAACTGATCCAATTCTTGTGTATCTTTAAATCGTGCTATTAATATGGCATCAAATTCACCAGTGACATCATAAACGCATAGCACATTTTTGTGATAAGCAGTTCGATCTTCCCAATTTTTCAGTACACCACCCTTAACTCGCACCCCAATTACAGTTGTAAGAGCATAACCTAGTTTTTTATGGTCAATTACTGGGGTGAACTTTTTTATAACTCCATTTTTAGTGAGTTTATCTATACGGTTATGAACAGTACCAATAGATATGTCCAGTTCTTTAGCGATTTTTCTATAGGACATTCTACCATCGTATTGGAATAAATTAATAATCTTTCGGTCAATTTCATCTACAGAAAACAATAGTTCTCCATAATCATCATCATTGTTATTATTCATCTTATATTACCTCTTTAGTGAACAATGTTTTGTTTTAATACTTTAATATAAACATTTTATATAATTATTTGTTAAATTAATCAAAGATATTTCCTCGAAGTACATTTTGATTATTAATTAAATTTTTTATAATTAAAGATTAAAATAAAAATTTTTTTTAGTTAGATTTTATGGCAGTTACTGGTGAATAAAACCAGATTCATTATGCTTTTTACTAAATAAAACCTAATTCACGAATTAATAGGAGTAATCAAGTTGTATATAATTTCTTCAA